>Ga0101944_10006888_pt1 | contig 11771 bp, 6 predicted proteins | sample DewCreD2012metaG_FD_75245 | JGI IMG/M metagenome (GOLD analysis project Ga0101944, IMG submission 75245) | Hot spring sediment bacterial and archeal communities from British Columbia, Canada, to study Microbial Dark Matter (Phase II) - Dewar... ... | reverse complement strand
GGCGGTTAATAAACCGATTTGAAAGCCCGAGGCGCCAAGCCGCGCCGCATAAACATTGAGAAAGTTGATGGAAGTTCCGCTCAATACGCCGAACCACGCAATATCCATGTATAAATGAAAAAAGTTCGAGCGGTATTTTTGAGGAACGTCGGGTTGTGTGAATATATTGAAACGCATAGAACGCGATTATAACCATGATTGACGGACTGCGTTTGGGATTTGAATGAGAGGACGAGTAATTCCGCGCTTTATTGCGGAACAAAACGCCGCCTGGCGGCGTTTATAAAATGACTGCGCGCTCGCAGCGCGCAGGGTTTTCACATGCCAGAAATTCGGAATTTTGTGATAGATTTACGGCGGAGCGCCAATATGAAAAAACTCAAATCCTTTCTTTTCCTCACCCTTGTCCTGTTCTTGACCGCCTGCCAGAGCGATGAACCTCCCGCGGAAGGTCCCGAAACCTTCATGACTTCAGCCGTAGGCACGATGGTCGCCTCGTTTTTCGAGACTCAGACTGCGGCCTATACCCCGCCCGCTCCCACGCCGACGCCGCTGCCTACGCTTCCGCCGCTTTCCACGCCCACGCTGGCGGCGATGCCCCTCCTGCCCACGCCCACGCCGACGCCTTTTTATTTTTCGCCCACTCCCGGAACCGCCACCCCAACCGGCACATTTTTCACCGCCACGGTAGACCCAGCCTCCCTTGCTTTTGGCTGCAACAACCTTGCCTTCATCCGAGATGTCACCGTCCCGTCTGGAACGGTGATGCAGCCGCGCGAGTCGTTTACGAAAACCTGGAAGGTTCAAAATACCGGCTCCTGCGATTGGGCTTTTAACTATATTCTTGTCCATGTCGGCGGGGATAAACTTGACGGCGAGACCAGCCGCCTCCAAAAGAAAGTTCCGGTGTGGAGTTGGGCTGAGGTCTCTGTAGCGATGGGCGCGCCAGCCAAACCCGGCACATACACAAGTTCATGGAGGCTTTCCGACGGGAAGAATTTATTTGGCGCAACCCTTTCTGTGATTATCGTTGTGAAAGAACCGACGCCCGCGCCGACGGCGACGCTTTCTCCAACGCCCGCGCCGACTTCAACCCCCACGCCGACTCCCACGCCGACCGCGCCGCCTCCAACCGATACGCCCACCCCCACGCCCACCGAAACCCCCGCATAGGGGCTTGATTTGAAAGATGAAAACGGTTGGATTTTTCTTATCTATCGCCTTGTTTTTAAGCGCAGGGCTTTCTCGGTATGAAGCCGCGGCGGTTGTTCCGCTTCGGCAAACAACCATCGTCACGCCCTCGCAGTTGATTGAAGTTGTTAACGCCTTGCGCTTGTCCAACGGTTTGCCCGCCCTCGCGGTTCACCCTGCCTTGATGCAGTCTGCCCAGTCCCAAGCGGATTACATGGCTGCGACGGGGCTGATTACCCATGCCCGCCCCGGCGGAATTACCTTTACCCAGCAGCTTCTTGACCTCGGTTTTCCGCTGGCTGGGGAAATCCGCTCCGAAAACATTCTCAATAGCGGAGCGCCTCTGGTTTGGAGCGGCGTTCCGCCGGTGTGGCAGGACGCCGCTCACATGAACACGATGCTTTCCCCGAGTTACACCCATATTGGGGCGGGCGTCTCGCAGGGCGCAGGCGGTTATTATTATGCGTTAGATTGCGCTGCCGCGAGCGCTTCCGGCGGAACGCAGAGCGGCGCCGCGCTGGGGACGCCGTCCGTTTCCGGCTCGCCAGCCGTCAGCCAGTACATCGCGCCGATTATCGTTAGCACAGCCCGTCCCGACGGAAACGTTTATCACGTCCTCCAAAATGGACAGACTTTATGGGGCGTCGCCATCGCCTACGGCGCGACTATTAAAGAAATTCAAAACTTGAACGGATTGGGCGACAACTTGGTTGTCTGGCAGGGACAGGAATTGCTGGTCAAGCGCGGCGCGACGCAGCCGGCTTCTCCCTCTCCAACCCCGCCGCCCGCGACTTCCACCCCGCCGCCTTCGTTTACGCCGACATCCCCGCCGCCCTTCCCAACGGTTGTTTATCAAACGATAACGCCAAAACCAGACGCCGAAGGGACAAACTTTCCTTCCTCCGGCGTTTTGGTTGGCGCTTTGGTTTTTGCCGCGCTGTTGGGCGGCGCAATGGCGGTCTGGCTCATTCGAGAGCCAAAATAAACAAGGACGGCGTTATAACTTTTCCAGCGTTCCGACCAGACTTTCCAGAACATCGAACCCGCCCTGCCAAAACTTCGCCGAGCGGATGTCCACGCCGGCTTCGGCGAGGATTTTTGCGGGCGCTTCGGAGCCTCCCGCCGAGAGGATTTTCAGATACTTCGGCTTGAAGGATTCGCCTTCCGACTTGAACTGCCGGTAGAGCGAAAGCACGAGCAATTGTCCGAAGGCGTAGGCATAGACGTAGAAGGGGGTGTGATAGATGTGCGGGATGCAGACCCACTCCCATTTGAATTCGTCGCTCAGGTCAATCGAATCGCCGAATTGCTCCTTCAAGTTGTCGAGATAAGCGGCGCAAAGTTCGTCCACCGAAGCGTTCTTCTCAATCATTTCGTGCGCCTGCTTTTCGAACAGCGCAAAATATGACTGGCGCAGGATGGTGGCGTAGGCGTCGTCCATCTGCTTGAAGAGGATGTCGCGCCGCGCCGATTCGTCCTTTTCTTCGGAGAGCATTCGGTCAATGAGCGTCATCTCGGCGAAAGTGGACGCGGTCTCCGCCAGCGGGAGCGACGACTGGAACGAGAAGGCGTTGTGATGCGACGCCAGCATCGAATGGATGGCGTGACCGAGTTCGTGCGCCAGAGTCGCCACCTCACGCGCCGCGCCCTGATAGTTGATTAACACCCAGGGAGTCATCTCCGGCAAAACAGACCAGCAAAACGCGCCGCCGCGCTTTCCCTTGCGGATTTCGCTGTCGAGCCGGTTTTCGTCGAAGACGCGCTTCGCCAAATCCGCAACTTTGGGGTCGAAGGCGGCGAAGGAATCCAGAACCATGTTTACAGCGGAGTCGAAGTCGTAGGTCTTCTTTGAACGCGCTGCGGGCGCGTAAATATCATAACGGCGCAATTTTTTCATGCCGGCGTGTTTGGCTTTGAGCTTAAAATAACGCTGAAAAATGGAGACGTTCTTGCGCGCCGCGTCGAGCAGAACGTCAACGGCTTCGTCCGGGATGTCGTTCATCAAATTCCGCGCCGCAATCGGACTGTTGAATTTTCGCATCTCGATATACTCGTTGCGCCAGTCGCGGACGCGGGTCTGGTACATCTGACCGAGAATTGCGCCGTCGTTCCCGAAAACGCGGAGTTGTTCCTGGTAACTCTTGGCGCGCATTTTGGGGTCTGGGCTGTAGCGGAAGGAATAGAGTTCGGATTCGGTCATTACCCGCGTTTTGCCGTCCACCCGCAGTTTGAAGGTATAGCGGTTGGTCATCGAATCGTAGAGATTGACCAGCGCCGCCGCGCCGGTGACGTTTTTGGTGTTGACGATTTTCTCTTCGGCTTCGGTCAGGGTGTGCGGCTTGAAAAGCCGCAGCGCTTCGAGATGATAGCGGTAGCCGCCCGAAGCCTCCGCCAGCCGTTTGGCGTTGGATTCGTCGAGACCCTTCCACCACAGGCTGAAAAACAGGACGCGGTTTTCGATTCCCGCCAAAAATTGCTGGGCGCGGGCTTGCAGGGTTTGCGCGGTTTGGTCTTGGGTGTCGGCGGCGAAGGATAAGCCGGCAAAGGAGTAGAGTTTGTTCGCCGCGCGTTCAATTTCTTCGCGGGCGCGGAGGATTTCCATGAACCGCTCGTCGGAAATGTCGGGGGCGAGTTTTCCGCGCGCGCCTTCAAAGGCGGCGGCTTGTTCCTCAATCCTATCGAAGGCGTTTTGCAGTTCCGGGCTGTCGCAGCCGGGATACAGGGGGGCGAGGCTCCATTTGGTTTGAGCGTAGGGCATGAGTTATCTCCAAATATAATCGTGAGGGCGCGAACTGCGCCCTCACGATTATACGCCAGCCTCAATTTTGCGCGGGCTTATTTTTGCAAAGCGAGGAAGTGATTTTTCAGCGTGTAATGGATGTAATTTTCCCACAACGGCAGGATATCCGCCTGATTGTAGTCGTGGTCGGAGAAGGTTTGGATGATGACCCGCCCGCCGTAACATGCAGCCAGCACAGCCTCCTGGCTGGATTTTTGAGACGCAAGCCCCGCCAGAAGGACGGCGTCGCCGGAGCCGCCCAGCCGAATCTGGTCGCCCGTCTGGTTTGACCAGTAGCGGTTATAGTGGAGAAGGGGCAGTACGACGTTCGGTTCGTTAAAGACGGGATGCGTCGGCTCCCACCAATAGATTGAATCGGCAAGGTTATAATCCTTTTGATAACGAACGCCGCACCCGCTTAGGATTTTGCTGATGGGACCGTTTGCTTCCCTGTCCAAATACCAGATTTCCGCAATCAGGGCAGCCTTGTCGCGCGTAATGCGGGTGTTAATCACGTCCCAAAATTCGCCGGAGATTTTGTCTTTTCCCTCCGCTCCAACGATGATGAGGTCGTATTTCGTTCCGGAGTTTAAGTATTCCATGAAACGCCCGCTGTAGGAGCCGGTTTGGGTGTATTTGAGACCCATCATGTCGAGGGTGTCTTGAATCCACATGCCGACGCCGTATTCGTCCATATTTTCGTAGAGGAGGACGTTTGCCGAGCGAATGAGCGCCTCTATATCCTGGGTGGGGGTTGCCTGCGGCTGGCTTGGAGATTCAGGCGGGGCGGACGGCGGCTGGGGCGGGAGGGGCGTCGGTTGAGCGGCGGGTTGGGCGTTGAGCGCCGACTGAGTCATTTGCAGCGCCATGCTTGTCGCCTCTAATTCAAGAGACCCTTTCGTCGCTTCAAAATCCGGCGGACTTGTGGGAGCGGCTCCCGATGGGATATTGCAAGCCAGAACGAAAAACAAGAACAAAACAACCGCCGCTCCTCGTTTTCTGCCTTTTGTCGTCATGACGCCTCCTCGTAAAATATGAACGTGAAATTGGGAACAATCTCCACTTCATATTATAGGGAAATTAAGAAGGGAAGGCAACTTGTAATGAAGTCTCAAGTCTTTCCGTGGGCGGGCGCTCCCTCGCAGTGACATTCCCGCCTGGAGTGGCTATAATTGCTTTGTTTCTTTGCGCGTCAATGCGAAAGTATCATAGGAGAAAAATATGACGGACATCAAATTAAACCGCCTGGCAAACGCGCTGGTGAATTATTCGACCAAAGTCCGCGCGGGGGATTGGGCGCATATCAACGCCAATTGGCAGGCGATTCCTCTGGTCAAGGAAGCGGTGAAGTATGTCTTGCGGGCGGGCGGACATCCAAGCGTCACCCTCGAATCCGGCGATTTGAACGAGGTTTTCATGTCTGAAGCGGGGGAGGCGCAGCTGGCGTGGATGCCGCCGCTGGATATGCACATGATAAAAAACGCCGACGTTTGGATTATCATCGAAGCGCCGGAAAACACCCGCGTCATGAATAATATTGACCCTTCGCGCCAGCAGGCGCGCAATCTGGCTTATGAAAAATGGATGGAGATTTACTCGAAACGTTCGGCGGCTGGGGAATTGCGTTGGGTGATAACGAATTATCCCTGCCAGGCGCTGGCGCAGGAGGCGGGAATGAGCCTTTCAGACTACGAGGATTTCATTTACCAGGCGACTTTTGCCGACCAGGTAGACCCCGTGCAGGCATGGCGCGCTCTCCATGAGGAGCAGGAAAGGCTGATTGCGTGGCTGGCGGGGAAAAAGAATATTTCGATTCGCGGCGCCCATGCCGACCTTACCCTTTCGATTGCGGGGCGCAAATTCATCAATTCGGACGGCGCCCGGAACATGCCCGATGGGGAAATCTTCACCAGCCCGGTGGAGGAATCTGTAAACGGCTGGGTGTATTTCAATTATCCCGCCATCTATCAAGGGACGGCGGTGGAGGGCGCGCGGCTGGAGTTCGAGCGCGGCAGGGTCGTGAACGCCAGCGCCGAAAAGAACGAGCCCTTTCTTCTCAAAATGTTGGACGCCGACGAGGGCGCGCGCTTTTTGGGCGAATTGGGAATCGGAACAAATTACGGCATTACCCGTTTCACCCGCAATATTTTGTACAACGAGAAAATTGGAGGCTCTTTCCATCTGGCTTTAGGAAACGGCTTTGGCGAAGCCGGCGGCAAGAACGAATCGACCATTCATTGGGATTTAATTTCGGACGCCGCCAGCGACGCGGAAATGCGCGCCGACGGCGAGTTGTTCTATAAAGACGGCAAGTTTGTCGTATGAGTTTGCGGACGCGCATTGATTTGCAATGTTCGATTTCTAGAAAAACGACTACAATGACCCTATGAACGCCGTCAGCGGCTATATCCTGGTTGTGGAAGACATCCCGAACATCCTGGAATTGATAGAGACCACCCTTAAATTCAAAGGCGGATACCGCGTTGTCGCCGCGCGCGACGGCGTGGAGGCGCTGAGCGTTATTCGTCAGCGGCTGCCGTCCCTGGTCGTCACCGACATCCTGATGCCCCGCATGGACGGCTTCAGCCTTGTTCACCAATTGCGCCTTGACCCGGCGACGCGCCATATTCCTGTGATTTTCCTTTCCGCCACTTACGTCGCCCCGGAAGACAAATCGTTTGCGGCTTTGATTGGCGCAACCCGTTTTCTTGAAAAACCGATTGACATTGACCTGCTCATGAAAACGGTTGCGGACTTGTTAACTCAGGAATTCGCCGTTCCCTCCGAACCGCTCAAGGAACTCGAATTCTACGAGGGGTATCGCAAGCGCATTCGCATCAAACTCGACCAGAAAAGCAAACAAATCGCCCGTCTTGAGCGCCTCCTGCCAATCGTGTCGGAAGCGGAAAAAGAATCTTTTACCGCCTCTCTTCATGCGACGATTGCCGAGCGCGGCGAACTTCAAGTCCATCTCGAACAAGTGGAGAGGCGCATCGAAGCGATTGAAAAATCCCGCTGATATGCAAATCAACGGCAGGGACAAACCTTAGGTTTGTCCCTGCTTTTTTGCGCGAAACGCCCTATGGACGGCGTTTTTATTTTACTGTAAAGAGACTGCCCGCTCCGCGCCCGCCCACATCGGGGAAATAGAATTCGAAAGCGGTCGGCGGGATGACCTTGAAAGTCCCCGCGCTGCCGGCTCGCGCCAAATAAGAGTAAACATACGTTCCCGCCGGCAGATAATCGGCGGAGAGGACAATTTTTTCGTCGCGCCGCTCGATGTGGTTGAAGTACCACCAGCCCCAGCCGCGTTCCTTGTAATCCTGCGCGGTATATACCGATGGGACAGCCGTGTCGGTCGCAAGCGAAGCGTCCAGCGCTTCCAAGCCTGCGGGGAGCGGGTCTTCGACGACCAAATAACGCCTCGATTCAGGCAGGACGATTGTCAGCCGCACCCGCGCCAGTTCGCCGCGTTTGATTTCGACGATGGGTTTCTTTGGGTTGTCCAGCGTGAAATATTCCCGCGAGAGGCTCACGCCCCTGTCCAGCGGCTGAACTTCCTCCACAGGCAGAGCGGCGTTGAGGTAGGCGGCGTAGTAGAGTCTGCCCGCGCCGCTTCCGCGCGAGAAGACCAGGGCGTTGATTTCGTCTTTCAGCAGGTCTTTGAAACTTACTTGCAATTTGGTCGTTTCTTCCAGATTGTCTGCGCTGGCTTTGCCTTGCGCCAGTTTTTCGCCGTTCAACCCCACGGCGAATTTATAGTCGGTTTCAAACTCTTTTGACTCTGCCAGCCAATTCGTCAGCGCAATCAACGACCAGGCGGTTTCCTGAGTCGAATACCAATGACCGCTGTCGCGGCGCGCCATCAGCCAGCGGACGGCGTTCGCCGTGATGGGGTTCTGGGGGTCAATCTGCGCGAAGGCGTTCAGCGCAATCGCGGTGGTGCGCGTGTCCGTGTTCCAGTTCCAGGCGTCGCGGCTGTTCTCCTCCCAGTGCGCGCCCGAAGCGGAGAGGATAGCGGACGAAGCAAGGTCAGACATCAGCGTTGACGTTCTCCCATCTCCAAGCGAATGAAGCGCCAGCGCGAGGTAGGCTTTTCCGAATTGGTCGAGCGAAGCGCGGCGCTCGAAAATGAAGTTGACTTCTCCCGCCCCAAGTTCGCCCGCCCGCGCCAAAACATACAACATGAAAGCGTGACGGTTGTACTGCCATGAAGCGTCGTTGCGTTTTAGATTAGGCAGGTTGTTCTTCAAATAGGCGATGCCGTTATCCAGCGCGTTTTGCGAAACTTCGTAACCCGACTCTTTGGCTTCGAGCAGCCCATAGACCACATACGCGGAGGTCTGCGGGTCGCTTTCCTGACCGTCCCACCAGTTCCAACCGCCGTCGTATAACTGTTTGGAGTAAATCTTTTGCAGGGCGGCGTTGACTTGCTTGTCGAGGTCGCTTTGTAAAGGCGAGGAAAGCCCCGCCGCTTTGAGCGCCCGCGCGGCGACGACGTTGGGCAGGAAACGCGAGACGGTTTGTTCCATGCACAGATAGGGGTAATCTTCGAGATATTGGAAACTGGACTTAAGCGACGCCGCCAGCGACGGCGCGACTTCAATGGACAAGTTCGCGTCCTCGAAATTCAGCGAAGCCGGCAGCCTAATGTTTTCCGTGACCGAACCGGCGGACGAAACCATGCCCGACGCGCCGGCGGTTTCAACGACAGTGTAGCGGAGAACCGGAATCCCCTGCCCGGAGAGAGTCCCCGCTGCGGGTTTGCTGGCGTCGGTGAAGCGCCCGCTGACGGCGGTTGCGGTCATATCCACCCGCTCGGCGTCGTTGTTGACAACCACATCCCAGGTTACGTACGCCTGCCGTTTGCCTTCGATTTCCGCTGTTTGCTTCGCTTCGGATTTCAGCGTCACGCCTTCGGCTTCGAGCGAGACGTTCACTTTGAGCGTCTCTTCCGAATTGTTGAAGATGGTCGCCCCCACGGCTGCCCTGTCGCCGGCGACGAAGAAGCGCGGCGTTTGCAATTGGACGAAGAGCGGCTTGGCGCTGACCACCTCATTTCTGGCTTGACCCACGCGGCTGTCTGTTGTGACGGCGCGCACGTCCGAGACCCAGGCGGTGAGGTTTTCGGGCATTTCCACTTTCACCTGCGCCTTGCCGTTTTCATCGGTGACGAGGTCCGCTTTGAAAATTGCCGTGTCCTTGAAATTCTGGCGCACGGTGATGACGCCCATGTCGCCGCCTCCGCCGCCGCCCGCAGCGAGACCGTCGGGCATGGTTTCTTCATAGGCGGCGATGTAATCGTCCGCGCTGGAAACCAGCCCCAAGGCGGTGGACACGCTCAACGATTGGATGGAATAGAAACTATCCAGCATGGGCGGCGTGTTGGACGGCGCAAGCGCCAGCACGGCTTTATCCACCACCGCAATCGAAACGTCCGCCGAGACGGGCTTGCCCTCGATGTCCTTCGTTTCGATGGTGTAGGTCACTTCGTCGCCAGGCGCCGTCAAATCCTTGTCCGCCGCGACCGAGACATCGAGGGTCTTCCGCTTTGTATCAACGTTGATTTTCGCCATGCCAATCTTGAAATCGGGCGCGCCTGTCTGTTCCGCTCCGCTGATGACGACGACGGAGATATAGGCGATTGGAGCCATCTCATCGGTAATTGGCAATTTGTAAATCGCGCTGCCGCCTTCGAGTTGAATCACCTCCCGCTTGTAGATGTGACCGCGTTCATAGGCGACGAGCGCATACACTTTTTCGTTGAACGGCTGGGCAATCAGGATTTCTGCCGTATCGCCCGGCTCGTACATGTCCTTGTCGGCAATCAGGCTGAAGGCGCGGTCATTGGTTTGCCGCCAGGCAATTTCTCCCTTGCTGGCAACCCAGATGTACGCCGAAGCCCGATGCGTATTCCCCTTTGAGTCCTTGACCGTGACCAGCGCTTTGAAGACTCCGCCGTTGGGCGGGATAAACTCAATCTGCGCCGTCCCGTCCGCGCCGGTGACTATGCTTTGTTTCCCCGCCGGGATTTCCTTTACCGAAGTTTCCCAGCGCAATTGACCCTGCTTGTTTTTCTCCTGCACGCTGTACCACTGCCGCTCGAAGAGTTCCACCGTCGCTTTTTGCCCCGCTATCGGATTGGAATTCCAATCCAGAACGACCACGCTGAACGACTGCGCTTCGCCCTGCCTGCCGATGTACTTTTCCGAGCGGATGCCGGCGTAATATTCCGACTGGTGGACGATAACGCTGGTTTGCCCGCTGACGACGTTGCCCGCCACATCGGTGACGTTGGCGTAGAAGCGCATCTGCTGGCTGACCTTGCTCCCGCCGAAGGTTTGCCGCACGTCAAGATGACCGCTGTCGTCGGTCGCGCCTTTGCCTTCGTCTACGGTCTTGGCGCTTGCTCCCTCATTCGGCTCCCAGTACACGTCCCTATCCCAGTCTATGAAACTATACTGGCTGTACTTGGAAGACGGCGTGAAATAGAAGTTGGAAGATTCGATGAACCATTCGGCGCGGGCGTTCTTCAAAAGTCCGCCGGAGTAATACTGGGCGTCCAGCCCAAAGTTGACCGACCCGCCCGCGAGGACGGCTTCCTTATCGGGCGCAACGCGCGCCTCGAACTCAGGCTTCTTGTATTCCGCCACGTTGAAACTCACCGACGTAATGGGCGCTTCGGAGGGGTCGGAACTGCGATAGACGTAGAGAGTGTAATACCCCAGCGACGCGTCTTCGGCAAGGGTCAGGCTTCCGCTGAAACTGCCCCGCTCGTTAACCGTCACATCTTCCGCGAAAATTTTGTTGCCCCACTGTTCCGCCACGACATGCGCTTTTTTCAGATTGGGCAGGCTGTAACGCAGGTCGTCATTTGTCCGCAAAATACCCTTGAAGAAGACTTCCTGATTTGGGCGGTAAATGGGACGGTCGGTGTAAAGGTAGCAGAAGAGGTCTTCCGTCCCGCTGTAATAATTTTGATAAATGCCGAAATCGTAAGGCGAAACATCGCTGCCCCAATACAGGGCGGTGAAGGCAAAGTGATTGCCGTCGTCGGCGAGCGCGTAATTTGCCGCTTTGATGTCGTCGAGATACGCCAGCCCGTCCTTGTCGGTGGCTGCCTTTCCGATTTGCTTGAACTTTTCATCGAAAAACGCGACTTGGACATCCTTCTGCGGCGCGCCGCTCTCCAGGTCGGTCAGCCACGCCAAGCCTTCGGTGGGGGTGGCTTTGAAGGTCAGGTTGTCCGTCGCCACGATGAAAACGCTGCCCTGATAATAATTTGTTTCGTAGTTGAATGGCTGCGCCTTCGAGCCGATGAAATAGAAGCCTGTTTCGAGCGGCTTGCCGTTCTTTGTCAGGTCGAGCCGTTCGCTTTTGAGGACGTTGCGCTGTTCGTTCGCGCCAAACGTCCAGGAGCGAACAGCCTCCGCGCGGGGTTCAAATTCGACCATCGAAATTTCGCCCGAGGTTAATTTATAAAAATCGTCGGGCGTGATTGGGTAAATTGCGACCTGCGCCTTACTGACGTTCTGGCGTTCAAAGTAAATTTCCTGCGTTCCCTGGGCGCGGTACACCAGCGGCGTCCAGGGCAGGGCAATCCGCGCGTAAGGAGAATAATCTCCATTGTAGAACGTGTAAGAATATTGGTCTTTGATGACGTTCCCGTAGGGGTCAGCCATGCCGGGCAGAATCCGCACCACGTAATTGACGGCAGGCTTCAATCCGCCGATGGTCAGCGAGTTGGCGTAATCGCTGTAATACCATTCGCTTTCGGGGTCGGCGGGCGGCGAAATTTGCA
>Ga0101944_10006887_pt1 | contig 11772 bp, 10 predicted proteins | sample DewCreD2012metaG_FD_75245 | JGI IMG/M metagenome (GOLD analysis project Ga0101944, IMG submission 75245) | Hot spring sediment bacterial and archeal communities from British Columbia, Canada, to study Microbial Dark Matter (Phase II) - Dewar... ... | reverse complement strand
GCGGGCGACAGAGAGCCGCCGGCTGTTCGCCCGGTGCTGGCTGTTCGCCGGAGGGCCTTTAGGCGAGGTGACGATGACATTAGCGCCAGAGTTGTCCCGCGGACAGCCCATTGCATTAAACCGCACGCAGGGCGATACTTTGGAGTTTCCGGCAGAAAACGGCTTTTAGGTTCAGAGGTTCGAGCTGAAACTCTCGGATAAGGCGGTGGCGGACCGGTGTTGCCCTTATTCTGGGTGGGGCAGGCTCGGCGCGGGCCCGCATGACCAATCTTTGCCGAGCCGCGCCGAACCTGCCGTCGCATTTGCGCCCGAGAGGACACGGCGGACTGGTTTCATCGCGATTTGCGCATATTCATAGGCTTTCCGACGATGTTCACGCAAGTTGAAGGCTCTGTTTCGTTCCCGCGTTTGGAAGAAGAAATCATCCGCCTGTGGCGGCGGCGGAAGATTTACGAGAAGTCGCTGGCGGCGCGGCGCGATGCGCCTGCTTTTGTTTTCTACGAGGGACCGCCGACGGCCAACGGGTTGCCGCATCCGGGCCATTGTCTTACGCGCGCCATCAAAGACCTGTTCCCCCGCTACCGCACCATGCGCGGCTATTGCTGCCAGCGCAAAGCGGGCTGGGATACACATGGGTTGCCCGTCGAAGTCGAGGTTTGCAAAGAACTCGGCATCCACTCGAAAGAAGAGATCGAGGCATACGGCGTCGAGGCGTTTATCGCCCGCTGCGTCGAGAGTGTTTTCCGCTACACGAAGCAGTGGGAGCATCTGACGGAACGACTCGGATTTTGGATCCATCTGGACGAAGCATACGTCACGTTCCACCGCAGCTACGTGGAGAGCGTATGGTGGGCGCTGAAGCAGCTTTTCGACCGCGGCCTGCTCTATCAGGGGCACAAAATTGTTTGGTGGTGGGCCCAAGGCGGCACGGCGCTGAGCAGCGGCGAGGTGGGCCAGGGCTATCGGCAGGTGGCCGACCCGAGCGTGTACGTCCGCTTTCCCTTGATCGGCGACGACGGCGGCCCGGCCGAGGCCGACATGCTCGTGTGGACCACCACGCCCTGGACCTTGCCCAGCAATCAATTCGCGGCAGTGCATCCCGAGTTGCCCTACGCATTTGTTGCTTCGCCCCAGTGGCCTCGTCCGTTGATCGTGGCGGCGGCGCTCGTTGAAACCGTCATGGGCAAGTTGCGGTGCGATGCCTACGAAATCGAAAAGACCGTGCCCGGCCGCGCGTTGGTCGGTCGACGATACCTGCCGCCGTTCGATTTCTATTACCGGACACTCGGCGGGCGCTCGGGCCGGTTGCGCGCCGGGGGAAGCGAGCCGGTCGCGTGGCGGGTTGTTGCCGCCGAGTTTGTCACGATCGATAGCGGCACCGGCGTCGTCCATCAAGCGCCGGCCTTCGGCGAGGTGGACTATGATGTTCTCATTGCCGAGCAGGCCCGTTTTGTCGAAGGCGAGGGGCCGGAACTGATTTGCGCCGTTGCTCCCGACGGCAAGTTCACGGCCGACGCTCCGCCTTGGGCGGGCCGCTGGGTGAAAGACTGCGATCGCGAAATTATCCGAGATCTGAAAGCCCGCGGGCTATTGCTGCATCAAGAGCAGTACCTGCACGACTACCCGTTTTGCTGGCGGGCCGAACAAGACCCGTTGATTCAGTATCCGCGAAAGAGCTGGTTCATTCGCACCACGAAGTTTCGTGAGGCGATGCTGCGGAACAACGCGCGGATCCAATGGTTGCCCGAGCATATTCGCGACGGACGATTCGGCAATTTCTTGGAATCGAACGTCGATTGGGCGCTATCGCGCGAGCGTTTCTGGGGAACGCCGTTGCCCGTCTGGGTTTGCGAGCAAACCGGGCGAATGGAGGCCGTGGGCGGCTATGAGGAATTGAAGAGCAAGCCGGGCGTTGAGGGATTCGAGGTTTGGGAAGAAGCGAAACGCCTTCGTCCCGAATTGCCCGACGATCTTTGCGTGCATAAACCCTACATCGACGCAGTAACGTATGATTCGCCGTTCGCGCCGGGCGCCCGGATGCGGCGCGTGCCCGATGTGATCGACTGCTGGTTCGACAGCGGGGCGATGCCTTTCGCACAATGGGGGTTTCCGCACCAACCGGGGTCGGCCGAGCGTTTCGCCGCACAGTTTCCGGCAGACTTCATCAGCGAGGCGATCGACCAAACCCGCGGCTGGTTCTACAGCCTTCTGGCCATCAGCACGCTGCTGTTCTCCGATGAGAATGGCGACGAAAGCGATCAGCCGGCGGCGGGCGAGGGGACCGACGCATCGGCCGGCAAGTCGGTTAGTAAGTCGGCTGTTAGGTCGTCCGGTAAGTCGGCCGGCGCGGCGGCGATTGCCCATCGGCCGGCCGCGGCCTTGGCGCGCGAGTATCCGCATCCGTTTCGCAATTGCATCGTGCTCGGTTTGATGCTGGGCGAAGACGGCCAGAAGATGTCGAAGAGCAAGAGGAACTACCGAGAGCCGAACGAGATCTTCGATCGGTACGGGGCCGATGCGCTGCGTTGGTACTTCTTTGCCAATCAACCGCCGTGGACTTCGATCCGTTACAGCGAGCAGGCGATCAAAGACTGCATTCCCGAGTTTCTCTTGCGGCTTTGGAACTGCTACAGCTTCTTCGTAATCTATGCGAATATCGACGGTTTCGATCCGGCCGCCCGCATCGCCGGCGACGTGGGCCAGTTGGGGCCTGATGTGCTCCGTCGCGGCGAAGGCTATCGCCCGCCCGCCGATCGCGGCGAGCTGGATCGGTGGATTCTGGGCGAATTGCACCGCACGGCCTTGGCGACAGCCGAGCGGATGGACGCCTACGACAATTTCGGCGCGTGCGCCCGGCTGAGCGAGTTCGTCGATGCCCTCAGCAACTGGTATGTTCGGCGAAGCCGAAGCCGGTTCTGGGGCAGCACGCTCGATCAAGACAAGCTCGACGCCTATTGGACGCTGTACGAGTGCCTCTTGACCCTGTGCAAGCTGATCGCGCCGTTCACCCCGTTCATCGCCGAGGCCATGTGGCGCAACCTGGCCGTCACGGCGTTTGCGGGGCCTAACGCGCTGGATTCGGACGATCAAACGCCGGCCGGTGATGCAGGCCCGGGGCCAGCCGGGGCCGATTTGCCTCGCGGTGTGTTCGAGAGTGTTCACCTGTGCGACTATCCGGCAGGCGATCCGGCGATGATCGACGCGCGATTGGCCGAGCAAATGGCCCTGGTGCGCGAAATCGTTTCGCTGGGGCGCAGCGCGCGGATGGCGGCCGAACTGAAGGTGCGTCAGCCGCTTTCTCGGGTGGAGATCGTGCTGGCCGATCCGACCGAGCAGCCCTGGCTCGAGCGCCACGCAAGCTTGATCTGCGATGAATTGAACATCGAGCAGGTGGAGTTCATTCGCCAGGCCGATCAATACATCGAGTACACGGTACTGCCCGATCTGAAACGATTGGGCGCTCGGTTGAAGAGCCGTTTGCCCGGCGTGAAGAAGGCGCTGGCCGAAAGCAACGGGGCCCAACTGCTCGCGGCTTTGCAATCTCGGGGAAAGATTACGCTCGACTTGCCCGACGGGCCGGTGACGCTCGAACCCGAAGACGTGCAAGTTCGACTCCAGGCCAAGCCGGGCTGGACCGCCGCTCAAGGGAAATCGTGCGTCGTGGTGCTCAACACCGAGCTTACGCCGGAACTGGTGGCCAAAGGGCTTTCGCGCGACTTGGTTCGCGTCGTTCAAGACTTGCGCAAGGAGTCGGGCTGCCAGTTCACCGACCGGATTCGTATTGCCGTTGTCACCGAGTCGGAGGAACTCAAGGCGGCCATCAAGCAGTTCGGCGATTACGTCTGCCGTGAGACGCTGGCCGTCGACCTGACCGATCAGGCGATCGACGGCGCAACGTCGCGCGACGTCAAGGTGGACGAACATCCCGCAACCATCTATTTGCAGATTGCGGCCCGCGATTGAGGCTGTCGGCGGGCCATCGCTGCGACCGATGGCGACAAGCGCGGTGTCCAACAACAAACAAAAGCCAAACAGCGTACGGAAGGTTGTTGTCAATGACGACGGAAGCGGCGGGCACGCCTATGCGCAAGTTCCGGTTGGCGGTGCTGATCTCAGGCGGCGGAACGACGCTGAAGAACCTGATCGATCGGATCGATCGCGGAATGCTCGACGCGGAAATTGCTGTGGTGATTTCCAGCACTCCGAAAGCCGGCGGGCTGGCCTTCGCGGCCGAGGCGGGTATCGACCGGCATGTGGTTGACCATTCGAAATACCAAAACGCGGAGGAATTCAGCCGCGACATTTTCGACATTTGCCGACAAGCCGGCGTCGATCTGGTCGTCATGGGCGGGTTTCTCAAGCAGGTGGTCGTTCCCGACGATTTCGTCCACCGCGTGGTGAATATCCATCCTGCGCTGATTCCGGCGTTCTGCGGCAAGGGGTTCTACGGCCGTCGCGTGCATGCCGCCGCCATCGAATACGGCGTGAAAATCAGCGGTTGCACCATCCATTTCGTCGATAACCAGTACGATCATGGGCCGGTGATCATGCAGCGGGCCGTTCCCGTGCTCGATGACGACACCCCGGAATCCCTGGCGGCCCGCGTGTTCGCTGCCGAATGCGAGGCCTATCCCGAGGCGATTGCCCTGATCGCGACCGGACGGGTTGCCGTCCATGGGCGGTTGGTCCGCGTGCTGGCAGCGTCGGGCGAGGGCGAACAAAAGGCGAATCGACCCGTCCGTTAGCGGGGAGGGCGGGATGAATTCGAGCACGATCAGGCGACGGAAACGTCCCGGGCGACAAGAAACCGCCCCGAGGCCGGAAGACAGACGGCCGAAGACGCGGGAACGGCGGAAAATCAGCGAGGTCCCCCGGTTGCAGCGACGGCCGAAGCGGCTAAAATATAGAGTTTACCAAGTTGTCAACGACATATCACGAGTCGCCCGCTGGATCGCGGCCCGTGCAAGGGGCGGCCCCTTTCTTTCCAATCTGTTAGGAACGGTATGGCGCGGAAAATTCAGATCAACAAGGTCAGTAAACGTCGCACCAAGAGCAAGGCGCGGGCAAAGAAGAAGGATCCGCTGTTTGTTGACGGTCAGCGGCCTCGCCCGATGTACGTTGACTATAAAGACATCGAGCTGCTCAAGAAGTTGACCAATCGGCAAGGGAAGATCATCGGCCGTCGTAAAAGCGGCTGCACCGCCGTCAGCCAACATGCCGTGGCCCGCGCGATCAAGCGGGCGCGGTTCATGGCCATGCTTCCGTACGTTGGAGAATAGTCTCCAAACGTCGGAAAAAAACGCACGGCTTTGGGCGTTTGCCATCTGGTCGAAGGCTTTTTGCGGGGCATTTGATAGGTTCGGATCGAGTCGTTCACGGCACCGTCGCAATCGCGGCCGGTGCCGTTTTGCTGCGCGGAAGGCGTTTTTTCCCACCGCCGCTCGATATGCTCGCCGCTTCAGCCGCTGCCGGATGCGATCGTTTGCCATGTCGCCCAACTCACCACTGCTGCCATATCTTCAAGGTGAACAGCAAGAGCTATCGCTTTTGGGAGCGGAGATAAAGCCCAGGCAAGCCAAGAAGTCGAAATAACCGTCCAAGCCGGAAAAGAAAGAGACGCTTCAGGCCTGCCCCCCTACGGATACCCTGGAAACCAGGCACGGGTTCAAATAGCGCGCTGTGGTGGGACCAAATCGCATGCCGATCGACACGATGCGGCATCTGCATCCTGAAACACGGTTTCAACCGCTGCAAGCCGCCATGGACAGGCTGGGAAGTTTTGTCGATCGACGCAACCGCGGAAAACGCCTTCTTTCAACGGCTCGTCAATGTCGTTTCAGAACGCCTCGGCATTCGGGTTTCCCCAAAGAGGGCGTGCTCTGGCAGAATGCTGACTTGCTGCCTCGGCAGCACTCTGCCGGAAACCCGCTCAACTTGGCAATGCGCCGACGCCTGCACCAAAATGCGCCTATTCGATAGGCGTTCTCTCGGTCAGACGATCTTCATGATTTCACGAGCTACGGCCAATGCCTCGCGAGCGCCGGCCTCGCCGTTGGTCAGCTTGAGCAAGCTAATGGCGGCTTTGATTTCGGGCAGGCCGATGCCGGTGGTCTCGATTACCTGCTTGACCGCCTTGCGACGCCGCTTGCTTTTGGTTTTGATGTTGGCCACATAGCCGGCCTTGACTTCGATCCCTTGCTTTCTCAACGCCTCGACAACCTGAGCCGGTTTTGCTCCCTTGTGGGTCGCCAAGTACTGCTTGATCGCCTGTGTCTTGTTGACCGTCGCTTTGCCCGACGAACCGCTGTCGGCCGCCGACTTGGACGCCGACTTCTTCGAACGCTGCTGCTTGTTCAGCTCGCTCTTGATATTGGCGGCGTAGCTTGCGGTGATCGAAATCCCTTGCTTTTCCAATGCCTCGGCAATCGTCTTCCCAGTTGCCTCGGCATTGCTCTTGAGGAAGTTCTTCACCGCCTGCGTCTTGCTAATTTCTCGCGAATCCACCATTACTAGCTGCCTTTCTGAAAAAACAAATATCGTAACTGTTCACGAGGTGAAAGTGCCACAAACGCGGCGTTTTGGGTGTGGCAAGGGTTTTTGGCGGTGCTAAGTTGGGGTGTAGCGGGCGTTTGGCCACAGTTGGCTCCATTGGCCGTTGCGGTCGAGGGCGTCGAGGGCCGCAACGGCCGTGGCGTTGCCCTGGTCCCAGCGCCGTCCGTGGCCCTTCAGCCGCTTCGTACACAGCTTGCACTGCGATTCCGTCGGGCCGCTGCCGATCTGCCAACCTTTTTCACGGAAGGCCGGATAGCGGATCATCTCGCGGCGCTCGGCGACGTAGGTGAGCAGCCGATCGGCCGCTTTGCGGCAATTCGCCCCCTTCAGCGCGGCTCGCCATTGCACAAGCCGCTGCCACGCGGCGACGTAGCCCTCGTGTTTGAACAGGTGCATCAACTCGCCGGCCCAAGTGTGGCCCTCGGGCGATTCCTCGCCAAAGACCGCGCGACGCGCCCGATGAACATTCTCGCTCAGATGATAAAAGTCCAACCCCAAGGCATCCAGCTCGGCAAAGTGCAACTCCACCTGCTCGCGAATCCACGGCGCCCCGTCGACCAATCCGATCCGCTCGTCGGCCCGGGCAAACCGCAGACGGTTCGCCTCGCGACGCAGCAGCTGGCCGGCCGCCACATGATTGCCGTGCGTGAAGGCCACGTGCTGATGCTTCCCCTCTTCGCTGTAGAAAAAAGCCACCTTGAACTCTTTCCACGGCAGGTCCGAGCCCTGCTTCCGCGGCGGCAACGGCTTGCACTTCTTCCCGCAGCGCCGCCGCCGCGCTTTGGCCTTCTCGCGACGCTTGATCTTCTCCGCCTCGGTGACGATCGGCACCATCACGCCGTCGCAGCCTAAATACACCCGTGTCTTCTTCGCGCCGTCGCCCGCCGGCACCACGCAATCTTCCGCGTGCCAGGCCACCGTCACGACATCGGCCTGCTGCGCGGAGCACCTCACGACCCAAGCCTTCCACCAACTGCCGCAACCATTCGTCGCTGAGCTTCACCTGCGCCGTCCGCTCCAAGGTCTTCGCCGCCTGGGCGAAACTCGTTGCCGACAAGTTCACCCGGCAGGCCATCTCCTCCACCCCGGGCGTAATCGTCCTTCCCTGGCGATCGATCAACGCATCGGCCGGCGCCACGCTGCCCGTCTCCTTCCCGTACCACCAACGCCGCTTCACTTCGATCTCGCCGTTGATCGTGACCACCTTCCGCGATTGACGACCCTTATTGGCCAGGCGCTTTCCGCTCGTCGGCTCGTGCGGAGGGGGGAAAAGCGGCTTCCGCCGCATCCACTTTCATCTGCACGGCCCGCTCGAAGGCCTTCTGGCGAAGCCCGGCCGCCAGGTCTCGAACCGTCTCTTCGCTGCCGGCGATCCACTCGCCGTCCGCGGCATTGTTGACCGTCTCCATCACCTGCTTGGCGAACTCCTCGAGTTCTCCCTTCATCGACTCGGCAAACTCCTGTGGCGACACTTTCGGCGACGTTTCCATCTCGCGCTCCTTGCCTATGATTTTGACTGAGAAAACCCATAGGCAGGCATTTTACCCAAACCCCGCAGATTGCGCCAGTCAAAATTGTCACACCCGGCGTTTTCGATGGTCGGCTCCGAAAAATGCATCCAAGATGTGCTCGTTCCGGCATTAATACCTCGTAAACCTCGGGACACACTGCGACATCACCCCATGAAGGGTTACAAAATATCGACAACATAACTATAACAGTTGTCGATTCTCTTGCAAGGAGTAATGTTGCGGTGTGCTGCCCAATCACACGGCTTACCCTCCATTTGTATGCCGCATTAATACTATGTCATTCATTACCGCATACGCAAAAACTGGTCTTGGAGCGGGCGGTTTCAAATCTCGTAGCCATTCACGGTGTTAGGCTGAGCGCAATTATCCAAGCGTGGACGTGCTTGAGGGTGTATTCCCGTTTCTGCGAGAGGGGTTTTCAGGCCTTTTTCGCGGAAGAAGCAGCCGCAGCCCGCCGCGAACACCAGGGCCAGGCCGCTAACGAGGTGTTTCGCTCGGAATTCCGCAATTTTGTAAGCGGCGGCGGGCGCGCAGAAACGGAAATGCACCCTGTGGCCCCGGGGCCATTGTCGCGTGATGCCTGATGCGTTATATTATTCGGTTTGTTTGTGCGCTTTGGTGATGAGCTTGCCTGTGCTCGGCCCGGCTGAGGGTTTGCGCTGGCGATGTCGAAAAAGGTAGGCTGCCGGCCGAACGCAACGCGGGAAAAAAGACCCAAAGCTGCGGGCGCCGACGCGCAGGCGAAGCCTTCGCCCTTAGCGCTCGCACAGTCGTTTCGCCACGAACCGACTTGGGTTTGCGGCGCGGCACGAGTGACGGCACAATTCGGGTCGATCGTCGCGATGAGATCGGCGGCACTACCGGCTGGTTCGGCTGCCGTGGCGGCTTCGCCGGGCGATAACAAAGGTTTCGCTCGATAATGTACGCGGCGCCCGTCCCACTATACGCGGCACTGCCGAAGATTGGGAAGGCGGAACCGGTCGCGGGACTGAGATCGGGCCGATTAGGAGCGTAGCCGCCAAGGGGATTTTGGAGAGTATCGAATGGTTCAGCAGACGGCAGGATTCGACGTTCGGCAGGTTGTGTTGCTCAGCGGAACATTCGGACCGCACGAAGTGCAGCAGATCGTCGAGACCATCTCGCGCGAGTACGTGCAATATCAGTTATTCCGCGATGCGGTCAACGAATTGCAAGGCCGTGAAGAACAAAGCCCGGCGAGCAATGTGCGTTTGGGCGTGTGCCTTTATTTGCTGGGACGATACTACCGCGCCATCGAGGTGCTCAAAAAGGGCGACGGCGGTGCGATGGCCCAGTTCTATTTGGGCAAGTCGTATTTCGCGCGAGGGCAGTATCAGGAGGCGCTCGAGGTCTATAAGGCGGCGGAAGTCGCCGGCTACGATGCCAACGCCTGCGCGCTGGCTCGGGTCGAAGTGCTTCGCAATATGGGCGAGTGCAAGGCGGCGTTGCAGGTTCTCGATCGGCTTTCCGGCGCGGTGGAACAAACGGCCGAGTACTTGGCGCAACGGGCGGCAACGGTCGCCCAGTTGGGCGGGAGTCCGGCCGAAGTCGTGGCGCTGTACGAGCGAGCGGTGGAAGCCGACGGCAATCACCCGGGCGCGCTCTTCGGCTTGGCTTTGGAGAACGACCGCTACGGCAACGATGACGTCGCCATGGAGCTGTATAAGCGGGCGGCGAACCGTTTTCCGGCGCACGTTGGTTCGCTTCTCAATCTCGGCCTGATGTATGAAGACGCCTTGCAGTACGACAAGGCGGCCCAGTGCTATCGGCGGATTCTTGACGTTTATCCGGACCATCCGCGGGCGGCTCTGTTCTTCAAAGATACGGAAGCCTCGCACGAGCAGTTCGTCGATGAAGACGCGGAAAAGAAGCGCGATCGAATGAGCCAGGTTCTGAGCATTCCGGTGGCCGATTTCGAGCTGTCGGTGCGCAGCCGGAATTGCCTGCAAAAGATGGGCATTATGACGCTCGGCGACTTGTGCCGCTGCACCGAGGCGGACCTTTTGGCCAGCAAGAACTTCGGCGAAACGAGCCTTCAAGAAATCAAGGAAATGCTTGCCAGCAAGGGGCTTCGCCTCGGGCAGACGCTGCCCGACCGGGCGGCGGTCGAAACCTTCGAACCGGCGGCTCTATCGGCCGACGAGCAAGCGTTGTTGAGCAAGCCTGTGTCCGACCTCAATCTCTCGGTCCGTGCCCGGCGCTGCCTGGCTCGCCTTGGGCTGAATACCTTGGGCGAGTTGATCCGCAAGACACAAGACGAACTGCTCGAATGCAAGAATTTCGGCGTTACCAGCCTCAACGAAGTCCGCGACAAGCTGAAACAGCTTGGCCTGAAGCTCCGCGGCGAGTGATGGCCCGATGGCCGCTTCGTTCGCCTTCTCGTTATGCCATTGCGATGCCGGCTGCGCCGCGCGTGCCGGTGTACTGAACACCCCGCACGGCAGCGTGCAAACCCCGGCCTTCATGCCGGTGGCCACGCAAGGCAGCGTCAAGGGCGTTTTGCCTGAACAGCTTCGCCGCGCCGGTTCGCAGATCGTTCTGAGCAACACATACCATCTGCTGCTGCGGCCCGGGCCTGACGCAATCGAGCGATTGGGCGGGCTGCACGCCTTTATGCAATGGGATGGCCCAATTCTCACCGACAGCGGCGGGTTCCAGGTGTTCAGCCTTGCCGAACGAACCAAGGTGACGGAGGCAGGCGCTCGTTTTCGATCGCATGTCGACGGTCGTTTGGTCGAGCTTACGCCCGAGGGCGCCGTGGCTGTTCAGGAGTCTCTGGGCAGCGATGTGGCGATGGTGCTCGACCATTTGGTGGCTTTGCCCAACTCGCCGAGCGTGATCCGCGACGCCGCCGAGCGATCGATTCGGTGGGCGATTCGCTGTCGGAAGGCGCAGCGGCGCGAAGATCAGGCATTGTTTGCGATCGTGCAAGGCGGCCTTGATTTGGACCTGCGCGCCGAGTGTGCCCAGCGTTTGATGGAGTGGGATTTTCCCGGGTATGCCATCGGAGGATTGAGCGTCGGTGAACCGCCCGAGCAAATGTACCGGGTGGTCGAAGCGACAACGCCGCACCTTCCCGGCGATCGGCCGCGTTACCTGATGGGAGTGGGGCGCCCGGAAGATATCCTCGAATGCGTGCGGCGCGGCATCGATCTGTTCGACTGCGTCATGCCCACCCGCAACGGCCGCAACGCGATGGCCTTCACCGACGACGGCCCTCTCCGATTACGCAATGCGGTCCATCAGCTCGATTCACGGCCGATCGACGAACGATGCCCGTGTCCGGCCTGCCGATACAGCCGGGCGTATCTGCGGCATCTCTTCATGGCGAACGAGATGCTCGGGCCGATCTTGCTTTCGATCCACAATTTGACCTACTACCACCGCCTGCTGGCTGATGCTCGCCGCGCGATCGAAGCCGACCGATTCACCGCGTTCGCCGACGAAAGACTCGCTCGTTGGCGCAGCGGCTGCGGCGACACTTTGGACGAACGCGATATGCAACCGGGCGAGCGGTAACCGGCGAAGCATCGCCGAGATATTCTCGTCGCGGGGCGTACGGCAGCAACGCGAGCGGGGCTCCGGCTGTTCGCGTGCAGGATGGAAAGGTGCGGGCTGAAGAGCGGCAGTTTGCAAAGGTGCAGGCACACAGGCCGCACCGATCGCCGGG
>Ga0101944_10006886_pt1 | contig 11772 bp, 9 predicted proteins | sample DewCreD2012metaG_FD_75245 | JGI IMG/M metagenome (GOLD analysis project Ga0101944, IMG submission 75245) | Hot spring sediment bacterial and archeal communities from British Columbia, Canada, to study Microbial Dark Matter (Phase II) - Dewar... ... | reverse complement strand
CTTCTTTTATCCATTATGGGCAATCAATTTTTGAAGGTTTAAAAGCTTTCAAAACCATTGATAATCAAATTCAAATTTTCAGACCCGATGTTCATTTAGAAAGAATGAATAACTCGGCAAAAAGATTATGTATGCCTGAGTTCGATGCTAATTTTGTTCTTGAAGCACTTAAAGAGCTAATAGCAATAGATAGTGATTGGATTCCTACCAAAAGAGGTGAAGCATTATATATAAGACCTTTTATGTTTGGAAAAGAACCTGCATTAGGTGTAAGACCTTCTCGTGATTATAAGTTTATTATTATTCTCTCTCCTGTAGGTGCTTACTACCCAGAGGGATTCAAACCTGTTAAAATTCTTGCTCAGGATAAATATGTCAGAACTGTCAGAAAGGGAATGGGGGAATGTAAAACTTCAGCTAATTATGCTGCAAGTCTTTTGGCTGCTGAAGAAGCAAAAGAAATGGGCTTTACTCAGGTTCTATGGCTTGATGGTGTTGAGCAAAAATATATTGAAGAAGTTGGAACAATGAACATTTTTATTCATTTCAAAGATGAAATAGTTACTCCTAAACTTACTGGTTCTATTCTCCCTGGAGTTACAAGAAGATCAGTTATTCAAATACTTAAAGAATGGGGTGATAACGTAAATGAAAGACTCGTTTCCATTCAGGAAGTAATTGATGCTTATGATAATGGAAATCTTGTAGGAGTTTTTGGAACTGGAACTGCTGCAATAATTTCTTCTTTAAGTCTTTTAACTTATAAAGATAAGAATATTGTAATTAACAATGGTGAAGTTGGCGAATTGGATGAAAGATTATTTAATGAATTAACTGATATTCACGTTGGTGTAAAAGAAGATAAATACAATTGGACTGTTAAGGTTGTAAAGAAAGAAGTTTTAGTTTAATCAATTTTTAATAAGGCTGTTTTAGTTGAAGTATTTTAACTTTTACAGCCTTTTTATATTAATGAAAGCGACTTCATTATCATAATTCCAATAGAGAAAGTAAAAACAGAACCTATAGTTGAAATCAAAATAATATTGCCTGCTAATTTTCCATTAGCTCCCATTGCCTCTGCCATTATAAAACTTACAATCGCAGTAGGAGAAGCAAAAAGTATATAAATAATTACTAAAGCATCTCCCTTGAAATTTAATAAATAGCCGATATAGGTGAATATAGCAGGAAGGATAACAATTTTAATTATTGAAGAGCTTATTGCAAGAGCAGGAGCTTTTTTAATCTCTCTTAAATTCAATGACCCTCCAATTCCAATAAGAGCAAGAGGCAATGCTAAATCAGCCAGTAATTTCCCCGAATCAAATACAGGTTTTGGTAATTTAATGCTACTGAAAGAAAAAATTAAGCCAACCACAACTGCAATTATCAAAGGATTAAATAAAATTTCGTTAATCATCTCTTTCATTCTGAAATCCACTTCATTTCTCCTCGGCAATGTGAGAACAATTACAGCAAGGATATTATAAAGTGGCAAAATAAAAGCAAGAATTATGGACGCTTTTCCCAAAGTATCTTTCCCTAAAAGGCTTGAGATGATTGCAAATCCAATTATTGCAAAATTACTTCTAAATGCTCCTTGTATAAAAGAACTTCTGTCTTTGGAATTTTTAATAAGTGGTATGGAAAAAATCCAGATCAATATAAAGGAACTTATTGTAGTTATGTAAATAAAACTAATTAATTCAAAATCTATAACTCCGTTGAGATTAAGGGAAGATACCTGCATAAAAATTAGTACAGGAAGAGAAATGTTGAAAGCAAATTTGGAGGTTACATTAACAAAGTTTTCGTTAATGAAATTTAATTGCTTTGATAAGTAGCCCACGAAAATTAAGATGAATACCGGAGCAACTACATTAAGTGAAAACAGAAAATTATCAATCAAGCACTTTTCTTTTCTTGTTTATTGTCAGTCTTTACTTTTTCCTGAGTTTTTTCGGAGGACTTATTTTTATAATCAGTTTGATAGAATCCCGAACCATTAAAAATAATTCCCGCTCCGGAACCAATCATTCGTTTAAGTTCGCCATTGCAATTTGGACATACTTTTAGAGGCTCGTCTTTAATTGACTGAAATATTTCAAACTTTGTATTACAGGACAAACATTTATAATCATAATTTGGCATTAACAAACTCCTTTTAAATTCTATATAATTCACAAATTTTACATATTTTTGATGAGCAATAATACATAAAAGTTTCTATGATAATAAAAAAAATTTTATCAATATTTTTAATTATATTTTTCATTACTTCGTGCATTAACTATGAACAAAAAGCATATATTTACCCGGATGGAACTGGTAAAATGGAAATTCACTATTGGATGAAAGCTTTAGATAGTGCATCTCTTGCCTCAATATCAAACCTGAGTATTTTCAAATCTGATTCCGTACAAAATGAATTTAATTATTCTTTTCTTAAAAATTTTGAAGTAACATCATACATTGACTCAAGTGATTCAACCATAAACACTAAAATAAAGTTTGATTTTAACAGTCTTGACTCACTAAATATAATTAGATCTTTTTCCCAATATCAATTTTCTCTTACTGATGGTGCAGCCTCTCAAAAGATATTCTCGCAATTTATACCTCCAATTACCTCTGGTTTTGGGCTCGATGCTGAAAATTACAGAATCAAATACATTTATGAATTTCACGGAGATATAATATCACATAACGCAACCAATGAAGAAAAAAGAAAATTAATCTGGGATTATAATTATGCAGAAATTGGAAAAGGCAAAACTATCTCTGTTACTTTCAAACCCTATAAAATCAAAGAAACTCCAACCTTTATTTACATTCTCGCTGGTTTGGTATTTACAATTGTAGTTTTTTATTTATTCAGGAAAAAACGAGACTAATTCCACAATTGAAAACCCATATTTCACAATTTATTAGTAAAGGGAAGTTATGAAACTAAAATTTTTACTTTCGTTTTTTTTCATCTTTATTTTTTCTGTCTTGATATTAGCGCAAGATTCAAAAAAAGATGATAAAAATCCTTACAAGTCTGCAACTTTTAACGGGCTTAAACTCAGATCTTTAGGTCCTGCAGTTACATCCGGAAGGATTGGTGATTTTGCCGTCAATCCTGATAACATTCACGAATACTATGTCGCAGTTTCTATGGGTAATGTATGGAAAACAACAAACTCCGGAACAACGTGGACACCAATTTTTGATAATTATGGTTCGCACTCGATTGGATGTCTTGCATTAGATCCAAACAATCCAAATGTTCTATATGTCGGTACTGGTGAAAACAATTCACAAAGAAGTGTCTCTTGGGGAGATGGAATTTATCGAAGCGAAGACGGTGGGAAAAGTTTTAAAAAATTAGGATTAGAAAAATCCGAACACATAGCAAAAATTCTAATTGACCCTCGAGATAGTAAAGTTATTTATGTCGCAGCACAAGGACCGCTTTGGGGTCCGGGCGGGCATAGAGGTTTGTATAAATCTACTAATTACGGAGCAACTTGGGATTCTGTTTTATACATCAGTCCGAATACAGGCGTAACGGATGTTGTGATGGATCCAAGAAATCCCGATGTTCTCTATGCTGCATCTTATCAGCGAAGAAGACACGTTTGGACTTTATTAAACGGAGGTCCGGAAAGTGCTATTTACAAATCAACTGATGCAGGTAAAACATGGAACAAACTTACTAACGGATTACCATCTGTTGATATTGGAAGAATTGGTTTGGCTATCTCTCCTGTTAATCCGGATTATGTTTATGCAATTGTTGAAGCTGCTTACGATGAAAGCGGTTTTTACAGAACAACCAATCGTGGTGCAAGCTGGGAGAAAATGAGCAACTATAAAAATGTTAGTCCGCAATACTATTCTGAAATTTATTGCGACCCGAAACAACTCGACAAAGTTTATGTGATGGATACTTATTCCCAAGTTACTACTGATGGTGGAAAAACTTTTACTCCGATTTCTACTAAAGGAAGACACGTTGATGACCACGCATTATGGATAAATCCAAATAACACAAATCATTATTTAATTGGTGGTGATGGCGGAGTTTATGAAACTTTCGATGGTGGAAGTACTTTTCACTTTAAAGACAATCTCCCGGTAACTCAGTTTTATAGAATCAGCGTTGATAATTTCGAACCATTTTACAGAGTAATGGGTGGAACTCAGGATAACAATAGTATGATAGTTCCTTCTCAGACAATCAATGAAGAAGGAATTGTAAATGCAGATTGGATTCCTCTTGTTGGTGGTGATGGTTATGAAGCTCTGACTGACCCAACAAATCCTAATATCATCTACTGTCTTTGGCAGTATGGTGGTCTCACAAGACACGATTTGCAAAGCGGTGAACTAATGAGTATCAAACCACAGGAAAAAGCTGGTGAAGAACCTTATAGATGGAATTGGGACACACCATTGATGATTAGTCCGAATAATCCAAATGTAATTTATACCGCAGCGAATAAAGTTTTCAAAAGCACTGATAAAGGAAATTCGTGGGAAGTAATTAGTGATGATTTAACAAGAAGAATTGATAGAAACAAACTCCCTGTAATGGGAAGAATTTGGAGTGTTGATGCTGTTGCTAAAAATGCTTCAACATCTTTTTATGGAAATATTGTATCATTAACAGAATCACCTTTAATGGAAGGGTTATTATATGTTGGAACTGATGATGGCTTGATTCAGGTAACTGAAGACGGCGGAAAGAATTGGAGACGAATAGAAAAATTTCCGGGAGTTCCGGAAACTACTTATGTATCTTGTCTCTATGCTTCACGATTCGATGCTAATACAGTCTATGCAACTTTTGATAATCATAAGAAAGCAGATTTCAAACCATACATTTTGATGAGTAAAGATAGAGGCAAATCCTGGCAATCTATAACCGGCGATTTGAAAGAACCATTTGTTGTTTATTCAATCATTCAAGACCATAAAAATTCCGAACTGCTTTTTATCGGAACTGAATACGGAGTTTTCTTTACAATCAATGGTGGGAAAAACTGGATTCAACTTAAAGGTAATTTCCCAACTCAAGCTGTCAGAGATATTGATATTCAAAGACGAGAAAACGACCTTGCTGTTTCAACCTTCGGAAGAGGATTTTATATTCTGGATGACTATTCTCCATTACAAAACATAAATGAAAAAACGTTGTTGGACGAAAATTATAAATTATTTGATGTGAAAGATGCGTGGATGTTTATATTCAGAAATGCAACTTTCAGCGCACTTGGGTCTTCATATTTCAAAGCTGAAAATCCTCCTTTTGGTGCTACCTTTACTTATTATATCAAAGAAGCTCCCAAAACATTAAAACAACAAAGGAAAGAAAAAGAAAAAGAGTTAGTGAAAAAAGGAGAACCTGTTTACTATCCTTCTTGGGATGAACTTCGAAAAGAAGATGATGAAGAAAAACCTTATCTGCTTTTTACTGTTTATGATGAGAACGATAATATTGTCAGAAAACTTAAAACTGATGTAAAAGAAGGAATAAATAGAATTACGTGGGACTTAAGATATGCCTCAACCAATCCTGTCAAAAAAGCTAATGATGAAAATGCAAGCGGCTATCCGGTTATGCCAGGTAAATATAAAGTTACTATGTCAATCAATATTAATGGAAAAATCACTCAGGTTTCCGAGCCGAAAGAGTTTAATACAAAAGTATTGAATAACGTTACTCTCCCTGCTGAAGACAGAAAACAACTTGTCAAATTCCAGAGAGATATCTCTGAACTTAATAGAAAAGTCAGAGCAGCAATTGAAGTTTCAAACGAATTAAAAACCAAACTTGAAACTATTCAAACTGCACTATTAAGAACCGAGAATGTCCCAAAAAGTTTGTTTGAAGAGATAAGCAGAACTTTACTTGAGAATAAAAATTTGTATCGAAAACTTACTGGAGATGAAGTAATTGCTAACAGAAATGAACCTACATATCCAAGTATTTCAGACAGGTTAGGTGAAATAACCTACGGAATGTGGCAAACTACTTCTGCTCCCACAAAATCTTATTTAGATAATTATCAAATTGCAAAGGATGAATTTAAAGTTGTGGCTGAGTCATTAAAGAAATTGACAGAAGTTGAACTTAAAAAAATTGAATCGGAATTAGATAAATTAAATGCTCCCTGGACACCGGGAAGAACTTTAAAATTTGAATAGTAGCTCTTTAATGAGTTAATAAAATTCCGATCTTTTAGAAAGATTGAATATAATTTTAACTTAGCTTGGTGATAATTAACGAATGGTTTGAAATTGAAATTTAGTTTTATTTACAAAAGATATTTTTAATTGAATTAAATAATTTTTCGATAATATTGATGGGAAATTTTTATAACTCAAATGAGGAATAGAATAAATGAAAAATAAAATCAATGGAAATACTGAAAATGGCTCAGTGTTTTTCACAGATGAAGAGGAATACTCGAACTTTTCAATTTTGAATCAGTTTAAAGAGCATTTAGAATTTACATTAGTAAAAGACAAATTCACTGTTACTCAGGATGATGCCTATTTTGCTTTATCATTAGCTGTTAGAGATAGATTAGTCAGAAGATGGTTAAGAACTCAAAGAGAAACCTTCAATCAGGACTCAAAAAGAGTTTATTATCTTTCTTTAGAATATTTGATGGGAAGATTATTAGGCAACTATTTAATCAATTATGATTTTTACGATCAATGCAAAGAGATTTTGAAACAGGAAGGTTATGATTTAGAAGAGTTAATTGAATATGAAAATGATATGGGATTAGGCAATGGCGGTTTGGGTCGTCTGGCTGCTTGTTATCTTGATTCGATGGCTACATTAGATTTACCTGCATTCGGATATGGAATCAGATATGAATATGGAATTTTTAATCAGGATATTGAAAACGGCTATCAGGTTGAGCAAGCAGATGATTGGTTAAAAAATGGTAATCCGTGGGACATTCTTAGAAGAAATCTTCAGTATCGTGTTAAATTTTATGGTCGTGTTGAGAAAAAAACTTATCCCGATGGTTCCTTTTGTTTTGATTGGGTTGATACAGAAGATGTGTTGGCAGTTGCTTATGATGTCCCTGTACCTGGATATAAAACTAAAACTGTAAATAACCTGAGACTTTGGCAGGCAAAAGCTCACACTGACTTTGAATTTCAGGATTTTAACAAAGGCAATTATGTTGAGTCTGTTGCGAAGAAAAATGATTCTGAAGTAATATCAAAAGTTTTATATCCTAACGACACTTATGTTGAAGGCAAGTTTCTTAGATTAAAACAACAATACTTTTTCGTTTCAGCAACTCTGCAGGATATCATAAGAAAATTCAAAATCAATCATAAAAACTTCAGTGATTTTCCTGAGAAAAACTGTATTCAACTAAATGATACTCATCCAGTAATTGCAATTCCTGAATTAATGAGAATTTTAATTGATCAGGAAAAAATGAGTTGGGAGAAAGCCTGGAGTATCACAACAAAGACTTTTGCATATACAAACCATACCGTTGTTCCGGAAGCTCTTGAAGAATGGAGCGAAAAAATATTCGGTGAACTTTTACCTCGACATCTTCAAATTGTTTATGAAATAAATAGAAGATTTTTAGAAGATGTTAAAAAGAAATATACAACCGATGAAAAAATTCTATCCAAACTTTCTATAATTTCTCCAGGTGATGATAAGAGAGTAAGAATGGCTAATCTTGCGATTGTCGGCTCATTCGCAGTTAATGGAGTCGCTGAACTTCATACTAAAATTCTTAAAGAAAGAATTTTTCCGGACTTTAATAAAATTTATCCCAAAAAATTTATTTGCATAACTAATGGTATTACTCCGCGCAGATGGCTGAGATATGCTAATCCGAAACTTTCAGAATTAATTTCTTCTAAAATTGGAGAAGAGTGGATTAAAGATTTGACACATATAAAAAATATTGAAGAATTTATTAATGATGAAGAATTCAGGAAGCAATGGAGAGAAATAAAAACTCAAAATAAAAAAGCATTGATAGAATTAATAGAAAAAGAGAATAAAGTTAAGATAAATCCAAAATCAATTTTTGATGTGCAGGTAAAAAGATTTCACGAATATAAAAGACAACTACTTAACGTTTTACACGTTATTACTTTATATAATCGAATAAAGGAAAATCCGAAGATTAAGATTGTCCCAAGAACGGTTATTTTTGGCGGCAAGTCCGCACCTGCATATTATCAAGCCAAGATGGTAATCAAATTAATTAATTCGGTTGCGGATGTTGTAAATAATGACCCCGATATAGGAGACAAACTTAAAGTAGTGTTTCTAAAAAACTACTCCGTTTCCTTAGCAGAAAAGATTATTCCTGCAGCAGATTTATCTGAACAAATTTCAGTTGCTGGTTTAGAGGCAAGCGGCACAGGCAATATGAAATTCGCTCTCAATGGTGCTTTAACTATCGGAACGCTCGATGGTGCGAATGTCGAAATTTGTGAAGAAGTTGGAGAAGAGAATATTTTTATCTTTGGATTAAAAGCAGAAGAAGTAGTTGAATTGAAATCCAATGGCTATGACCCTAAAAAATATTATTATGAAAATTCTGAACTCAGAAAAGTTATTGATATGATTTACTTGAATTACTTCAATCCTAAAGAACCGGGAATTTTTAATGATATGATAAGTGGTTTGCTGAATGTGGACTATTATTGCACTTTAGCTGATTATCAATCATACATTGATTGTCAGGAAAGAGTTGCTAAAGAATGGCTTGATAAAGATTCCTGGACTGTTAAGTCTATCTTAAATGTTGCACGTGTATCAAAGTTTTCTTCAGATCGTTCAGTAAAAGAATATGCTGAAAAAATCTGGAAAGTAAAACCAATGATTGTTAATTCTTATTAGAAAATTTGGGAAAACTAATGTCTTACGAAATTCATCCACACGTAAAAATCGGTCATATTCATCTGACAGTATCTGATTTGGAAAAATCTCTTAATTTTTATCGTGATGTTCTTGGTTTTAATGTAACTGCAACTTTTAATAACTCCGCAGTTTTTCTCTCTTCCGGAAATTATCATCATCATATTGCATTGAATACTTGGGCTGGTAAAGGAGCACCACCGCCGCCAAAAGGAACAACAGGACTTTATCATTTCGCAATTCTTTATCCCAACAGAAGAGAACTTGCAAAAATTTTTAAAAGAATCTGGGAATTAAATTATCCTATTCAGGGTGCTTCTGACCACGGAGTATCCGAATCAATTTATTTGATTGACCCGGATGGAAATGGTGTAGAACTTTATGCGGATAAAATGCCGGAATATTGGCCCAAAGATGATGATGGTAATGTAGTTATGTACACAAAATCTTTAGATATAAACAGTTTATTATCAGAATTGGATTAATTATGCTTAACTCACTTAAAAAACTTCTTTTTGAAAATGTTGAACAAAGAGATAACACAACAAATAATAAAAGTCATCGTTTAGAAGTAGCCACTTGTGCTTTATTTATCGAATTGGCTAAAGCAGATGGTGATTTTTCTGAAGAAGAAAAAGATTTTATTATTTCTAAAATGAAAGAATGTTTTAATCTTGATGATGTAGAAGTAAAAGCAATCATAGAATTAGCCGAACAAAAAGTTGATAAAAGTGTTAGTATATATGAATTTACAAGTGAACTGAATGATTATTTTTCTCAGGAAGAAAAAGAATCTTTAATAAAAAATCTATGGCGTTTGATTTACACCGATAAAAAGTTAAATGCTTACGAAGACAGTTTGATTAAAAAAATCGCTTTAACTATGAGTCTTGAGCATAAAACTATAATTGATTTGAAACTTTCGGTAAAAAAAGAACTAAATATTGATTAACTCTTTTTTAGCTCTTTTCTTATTGTATCAATAATTTCATCACCTAATGGTTCAGCCGCACTCGGAAATCTTTTGACAATTCTTCCATTTTTGCCAATAATAAATTTTTCAAAATTCCATTTGATATCGGCTTTACCAGTAGTTGGATTATCGGTTAAAATTTTGTAAAGAGGAGATTTATTATTTCCATTAACATCAATTTTATCAAATAATTTGAAAGTTACATTGAATTTTGAAGAACAAAATTCTTTTATTTCTTCATTACTTCCCGGCTCTTGATTACCAAACTGATTACAAGGAAATGCTAAAATTTCAAATCCCTGATTTTTGTATGTTTCATAAAGATTTTGAAGACCGGCATATTGTTTTGTATATCCACAGTAGCTTGCTACATTCACTATTAACAAAACTTTATCTTTAAAATCAGATAGATTAACAGAATTACCATCAATATCTTTTACAGTTATATTCATAATATTATCCACTTTTTTATCTCCATTTTTATTTTGTGAATTAACATTAAACGCAAGTGATGTTAGCAGCAGTAATGATAAAATAAAATGTCTCATCTTTTCCTCTTTTTTAACTTAAAAACTAATGTTTTAATAAATTAGTTCATTTTATTTTTCGGTCAAAAAAATGTTCCTTCAAATCTACTATTAGGCAGGATGTTCCGTTTATTCCAGTTTTCCGCATCAATGAGAATAATTTCATTCCAAGAAATTGTCCAAAGGTGAAACTAAAAACATTAAATAGTAAACCCTTAAAAACCCATATTTATTTTTGGGAGAATATAACTTCATTGAAAAATGAAATAACCTGCCCGACGGCAAGGCGGGTAGGCGAAATAAAATGGCGATTAAATAAAAGCCAAAAAGATGATGACCATTTTCTCATCATCCTTTTGAAGTTATATCCTGCTGACGATAACATTACATTTATTGCATCACCTGTTATTCCTTTGTAATAATTTCTCCTCATTCTGTGATCTGTTTTCAGATGTCCTATCACCGGTTCTTTCGCCGCTCTTCTACTAAATTGTTTCTTCATTCTCTTCTGTTTGTATCTCGTTTCTGTCTTATTGTTAAATGGTTTTGGACTTTGAATTATTACTTCATTTATTTTCTCTCTTTTTCTTGCCAATCAAATATTAGCTGATGTTACAGATCCTTTAGAATTTAAGCCACAAATAGGAATACCAGGATTGGTTAATAAAGGTGAAACGCTTACCCTTAAAGAAAGTAATATTATTTATATTGCTAAAATGATTAGAGCTTTTTATAATTACGGAATTAGCATAGCTGGCATTTTAGCAGCTATTGTTTTAATGGCTGGCGGTATTATTTGGCTAAGTTCTGCTGGCAATAGTGATAGGGTTAGTCAAGCAAAAAAATTAATTATAGGCAGTATTACTGGATTATTATTAACATTTTTTGCTTGGTTAATATTAAACACAATTAATCCTTATTTGGTTAATTTTAGAATAAAAGGTATTAAAAACATAAACAAGGTTGTATATGAGCCACATAAATATATTCCCAATATTTATTGTTGTACATATTATAAACAAAATGAAAGTTTTTGGCATAAAGTTTCTGTTGGTTATTTTGGTGGATATAAGACAGAAATTGTAACGTGTATGAACATAAAAGAAAATATTGAAAAATGCCCAGAATATAAAGAACCAGAAACTTTTTTAACCTTTTTAAAGGGTAAGAAGCCAATTTATTCATATATATCAAAAGGTGCTTGTAAAGCAGAATATAGCGATGATAATAATAAAATTATTAGTTGTCAATAAATTATTTATTTTGATATTTTTTGTATATTTATAATTCATATATACAATATGAATTATACAATATGAATAATAATTATTTAAAAAACAATTTAACTCCTGGGCATAATG
>Ga0101944_10006885_pt1 | contig 11773 bp, 12 predicted proteins | sample DewCreD2012metaG_FD_75245 | JGI IMG/M metagenome (GOLD analysis project Ga0101944, IMG submission 75245) | Hot spring sediment bacterial and archeal communities from British Columbia, Canada, to study Microbial Dark Matter (Phase II) - Dewar... ... | reverse complement strand
CGATGGGTGCTGCTAAGGAGTTTCTCACGACGGGTGTCACTGCCCAGATCGGGCCCTTGCATGTGGATCTGATTATCTTGAAGTTAGCGTTAGGGCCGGTGGCGGTGGACGTTTCGCTTCTGAGCCTGGTCGGCGTACTCTTGGCGTACCTAGTGGCGAGATCGCTCTTCTGAGGAGCTTCGTATGCCCCAATTCGGTAACCTCGGTTTCATGGAAATCCTGCTGATCCTGGTCGTGGTGCTCCTCCTGTTCGGAGCGAAGCGCTTGCCCGAGATCGGAGCCTCCTTCGGCAAGAGCATCCGCGAGTTCCGCAAGGGCCTCGACGGGAAGCTCGAACATCTGCGCCTGGAGTTGAAGCGTGGGACCTACCAGCCTCAGCCTGTCCGGCGGGTGATGATTCCGAAGGCCAACGGCAAGATGCGGGCCTTGGGCATCCCCTGCCTGCGGGACAAGATCGTTCAGGAAGCCATTCGCATGGCTCTGGAACCGATCTTTGAGGTGGAGTTCCACGACAACTCGTATGGGTTCCGGCCCCATCGGAACACGCACCACGCGGTCTTCCGCTGTCAGAACCTCATGAAGCATGGCTTCACGTGGGTGATTGAGGGAGACGTTAAGGCGTGCTTCGATGAAATCTCGCACAAAGCCATTCTCGAATCGGTGCGGGAGAAGGTCATGGACAACAAGTTCCTCTCGCTGATCCACCGGTTCCTCAAGGCCGGGGTTGAGGTCGAGGGGATTGTCCAGCCGACCGAGCGGGGCGCCCCCCGGGGCGGCGTGATCTCGCCACTGCTGGCCAATGCGGTGCTGAACAAGTTGGACTGGTTCTTGCACAGCAAAGGCACACATGACAATGCACAGCAACGGGCGACGTATCGCCGGGAGCCGAACGTACGGTTCGTTCGGTATGCCGACGACTGGTGCGTGTTCATCACGCGGGCCTCGAAGCATTATGCCGAAAGCCTGCGTGAGAACATCTGCGACTTCCTGCGCCGCAACTGCGGGCTGGAACTGTCGGTGGAAAAGACGCGCGTCACGCATGTCCAGGATGGGTACGACTTCCTCGGCTTCCGCCTGAGTCACGAGACAGGCCAAAGCGGGAAGCGAGTGCCGAAGATCAAGGTTGGTCTGAAAGCACTCAGGAACGTGAGGGCGCGACTGAACGACGCCATGCGGCGCCGTCCCCGCCAGGAATCGGTGGCGTTACGGCTGCAGCGCGGCTCGTCCGTCGTGCGTGGGTGGTCGGAGTACTTCCGCATCGCTCACAACTTCACGGATCTGGCCGGCACGTTGGATCATCAGGCGCTCTGGACTGCCCTGAAGGCGATCTGTCGAAAGCTCGACATCCCCACAGGCACGGCCATGAAGCGGTTCTACCGGAACGGCACGATTCAAATCGATGAATCTTGCCGGCTCGAAACGTTCAGCGGCATCCCAATGAAGCTGGACTATCGAGGGCCGGAGCCGTACATGCCGGGAAAGAGCGTCTACGAGACCGACGACGAGATGGAGGCGGACTTCAGCCGCTATAACGAGCGGCAACGCCCAGGCAACCTGGACGTGAAATGGCAGACCCTGCGGCGGGATCAGTACCGATGCCGTCTGTGCGGTCGGCTTGTCACGGATCAGACCTCCCAGGTTGACCATATCGTACCCGTCAAGCGCTTTGCGAGCTTCGCGCTGGCGAATGCTGATGACAATCTCCAGACCCTGTGTCTGGACTGCCATGAGGCCAAGCACAGTGCGTAGCGAAGCCAAGAACCATCTGGAGAGCCGGATGCACGAAAACGTGCACGTCCGGTTCGGGGTTGGGGTCGGGCTGCAAATGCCCGGCCTACACCACGTCCGCGTCGAACCACGGAGCAACAACGCCATCGCCGCCGGCCTGTCGAGCTTCCAGGCCGCCGACGGCAAGAAGCAGAAGGCGCTGGACCAGGCGGGCCTGCACCACAGCGGCAGCGACCTCGTCCGCCATCCCGAGAAGGCGCAGGCCACCCACAGGAAGCTCCGTGCCAAGGACCGGCCGCTCGAGAACGACTTCGTCAGCGACGAGGAGTTCGCGGCTCTGCTGCGGGCGTGGTTCGGCAACATCGCCCGCGTGCTGGAGCCCGGGCGGGCTGCCTACATCTGGGGCGGCTACGCCAACGTCGCGAACTACCCGCCGGCGCTCAAGGAAGCGGGCCTGTACTTCAGCCAGGCGATCATCTGGGACAAGCAGCACCCGGTGCTGACGCGGAAGGACAGGCGCGCCACCCAAGTGGAGGCCGTGCCGTTCGCCTGGCGGCGGGGCGCGGTCCTCGTGGAGCCCCGGTGAGCTGCCCCCGCTGGCCGGGCTCCGGCCGAGAGCGCGTCCCGCACGTACCGCCGCCCGCCGCCGGGTTTGTCCTTGCCTCGCGGGGCGGGGGCGTTTAGAATCGGGGCCGGAAACTGAACCGGGAGATTCGGCGTGAGTGGAACCGTGGCCGAACGGAAGCGGCTGATACGCGTGACGGCGGGAAACCTCCGTAACAGCCATATTTACATCACCGGGCACTGGGATTTCTTTCCGCTGGACTGCTTTGGCGACGCGAATCTCACCACGGGCCGGATGGCCAAGCCAATCACGATCCATCTCAACGGCATGCGCAGAACCATCGAGACCGACATCGCCGTCGATGCAAAGACGGGGAAGCCGCGGCGGGAATTCCGGGCCAGGACCTGGGTGAGAGAGTTCTTTGAACGGCACAAGATTCAACCGGGTGACGTGCTCGCCCTTGAGCGTATCGGTGAACGCGAGTATCGTCTCTATCCGTTTCACACCGGCAGCGATAGGGAGACCGATTGGCACCGTTTTCTTGACGAACCGCTCAATGGCAGCGCTCCAACTGTTCTGGAACTATTTGCAGGTTGCGGCGGACTGGCGCTCGGGTTCAAACGGGCCGGGTTCCAGACGGTATTGGCGGTGGAGTGGGATGCCGATGCGTGCGAGAGCCTAAGGGCCAACATCACCGACCGCGTCGCTCAATGCGCGGTCGAGGATGTCGACAAGTTTCCGAAAGCGGACGTCGTTGCTGGCGGGCCGCCCTGTCAAGGATTCAGCAACCTCGGCGAAAAGGTTCCATATGACCCGCGGCGGAAACTCTGGCGCCACTTCCTCCGGGCCGTCGAGAACGCGAAGCCTTCCGCTCGCCGCTGACGCACCGTGAGTCGTCCTTATGGTGCCTCATGAAAGCAATACCCTCACAATATGGGCAGCCATGGACTCGTGAGGAGTTGATCCTTGCCTTTGACCTGTACTGTCGGATTCCCTTCAAAGCTACGAAGGCAAGTAACCCGGCTGTAATCCAACTGGCACACCTTCTTGACCGGTCCCCAGCTTCAGTTGCACGCAAGCTGGGGAACTTTGGAGCGTTTGACCCCACGCTCCGTGCACGAAACATTACGGGACTCACGCATACTGCCCGGCTGGATCGTGTCGTATGGGAGGAGTTTTGTCGCGATTGGGGCCGCCTCGTCGAAGAAGCCACGCGACTACGAGACAAATTCAGCAGGGGTCCTACACAACACCTGCCGAGTTTCCCGTTGAAGGATGTACGAGGTCCATCTGAAAGAATTGTCACGGCGAAACAGCGACTACATCAGGCCTTTTTTCGCGAGGCGGTCCTCAGCAGCTACGAGAATTGCTGTTGCGTGACAGGACTTGCTGTTCCGGAAGCACTGATAGCTTCGCATATCATTCCCTGGAGCGAGGATGAGAATCGCCGTGCGGACCCAAGAAACGGGCTTTGTCTGAGCGCCACCTTTGACCGCCTTTTTGACACGGGGCTGCTGACGATTGAGGCTGACATGACAGTCCGTCTTTCGCAGTCTCTTCGCCGCCGGAAGGATGAAGCAGTGTCCCATCTGATCCTACCATACCAGGGGCAATCTATCCGACGACCTTCGAGGTTTGCGCCAAGCGAAGAGTGCTTGGACTGGCATCGCCGGAATGTGTTTCGCGGATAAGGAGTCGCGAGGACATGCGAAACCCCAGAAACAACTTTGAATTGCTTGTCGATGAGTATCGGACGCTGGTTGGCGAATCCGTAGTCCCTGGCGGCTGGAACGTCGACTGGAACGTCTTGACGATAGCCCTTCAAACAGAGGGCGGGTGGACCCCTGAGGGCGCGACTCGGGTTGCCGAGCTTGCGAGAACGTACGGCTCCTTCGTCTTGCGGAATGCATTGGCGGTCGCCGTGGCAGCAGGAGTGGAAGACGGCGAATTCGGTTTGTAGAAGGACGGCTGTTCGCTCTTCTGTTCGGCACCTCGTAGGCGTACCCTTGCCGGGCTTGGATGGACATCCGTTCGCTGCAGCTCTTACCGGCAGGCCGGACCTCCGAAAGGGCGGATATGTCCTTCTTTCCCTGGATCGTGTGGCGGAACCTCACGATCGTCACGTTCCGATGGACGTGCAGCGGGCGGTCTATCAACGTGACGAGAACAAGTGCAGGGTTTGCGGCTGGAGCATGTCCGACTGGTCCGAATCCGATCCGAGGTTCCTGGAACTGCACCACGTCAAGCCGCACGCGAAGAGAGGCCAGAACATCGCCAAGAACCTGATCGTCATTTGCAGCAAATGCCACGACGGGGTCCACGCAGGGCGAATCCAAGTTCGCGACTTGGGCAAGTAGGTTGCAGGGCATAGGATGGATGTGCTGGGCAAGAAACAGCGCAGCCGGTTGATGTCACGGATTCGGGGCAAGGATACAAGCCCCGAAATGATCGTCAGGCGTCTTGTTCATTCACTCGGATACCGGTATAGGCTTTACGTCCACCAACTTCCGGGTTGCCCCGACTTGGTATTTCCTTCCCGTCGCAAGGCAATTCTTGTTCACGGGTGTTTTTGGCACCGCCACAGGTGCCGCAAGGGCCGGTCCATGCCCGGTACTCGCCCGCGCTTCTGGTCTGAGAAGCTGAGCAGAAACCAGACCAGAGACCGCCTTGTTCGCTCCAGACTCCGCCGCCTCGGCTGGCGTGTCCTCGTCGTGTGGGAATGCCAGCTCCACCCGAAGAAGCTTCCCGCCTTGACCGCCCGCCTGCGGCGGTTCCTCGACTCGTAGCCACGTCCGTTCGCTTTTCCCCGAGAATCTCCGCAACAGAATCGCCCCTGCTGCAGAAGTAGTAGGGCGGAGGGGAGGAGTTTCCGCCGCGGGGCGGTCGGCGGGTCGGTTGCCCCCGGCGAAGATTCGTGTCCCGCTCCGACGGGGCCGAGGGGCCTTTTGTCTATCGGAGGCGGAGATTTTCCGCCGGTCGTCCGTCATCCGGCGAGTCGGCCGGGTATGTATCCAGTAGGCGACGCGCGAGCCGCCGAACGGCCGCCCGTGGAAGGCGGCGGGAGGGCGGCGAGGAAAGGAGTTCGGAACATGCGGTTCGGATTGGCGCGCGAGAATTACGAGGCGTTGTTCCTGGGGCTGGATGGGGAGGCCGACGACGGGGAGCGCCAACGCCTGCTCGACGGCCGGTATCCCCTGACTACGGCCGGGGCCGTCCCGGAGCTGCGGACGCGGGGTCTGGACGCCTCGGCGTCGGTGCTGGACTACCTCATCGAACGCAAGTCGATTCCGGCCCCGACGATGGAGGGCGGCCGTCGGCGCTGGACGGCGGCGGACATCGACCGGGCGGCGGAGGTCTTGGACGCCGAGGGGGCCTACGTGCCGGGGACGGTGATGCGGCAGGTGCTGAACCTGGACCCCGCCCAGGACATCCGCGCTCAGCGTCAAGCCCTGGCCGAGCATCCCGAGGTCGTCTCGGCGGACCTCCTAACGTTGGAGGTGGTGCCAGGCGCGCCCGGCGCGGGCGTTCGGGCGACGGCGCGGTATCGGCCCATGACGGGGCCGGAGCAGGCCGAGTGGCGTCGGAAGGTCCGCGAGGCGGCGGCGCGGCGGGAGGGGCGGCCATGACCGTGACGGGAACGGACAACATGCTATTGGCCGCGTCGCAGGTGGCCGTCGAGGCCGGCGCGGGGCCGTCGGGCGAGAGGCCCCGCGTCGTCATCACGGCCTACTCGGGCTCGTTGATGCGGGTGCCGCACTGGGGCGACGTGGCCATCGACTTGGCCGGCCTGGACGTTTCGGGCCAGGTGCCCCTGCTGGCCGATCACGACGCCCGTGTGGGCGGCGTGGTGGGCCACGGCGAGGCGCGGGTCGCCGACGGCAGGCTCCTGGTGTCGGGCGTGCTGAGCGGGGCGGGCGAGGCGGCCCGGCAGGTCGTGGAGTTGGCGCGGGCGGGCTTTTCGTTCCAGGCCTCGGTCGGCCTCGAACCGTTCGAGCACGAGCGGGTCAACAAGGCGGAGGTCAACGGGCGGGCGCTGTCGTCGCCGCGCGGGTTCGTGCTGGTGCGGCGGGGACGGCTGCGGGAGGTAAGCATCACGCCCCTGGGCGCGGACGCCGACACGCGGGTCTCGATTGCCGCCTCGGCGGCGGGAGGAAGGAAGGACATGAGCACGGATGCCTTGAACTTGGACGAGCAGGCGATTCGGGCGGACGAGCGGGAGCGGATTCGGCGCATCGAGGACCTTTGCGCCGCTCCCGGCGGCGGCTGGGGCGAGAACCAGGTCCGCGTGGAGGAACTGAAGGCCTCGGCCCTGGCGGGCGGCCTCACGGAGGAGCAACTCAAGGGAGAACTCTTGACCATCCTGCGGGAGTCGCGTCCGAAGTGGTTCCCGCCGTCGCGGGGTTCGGGCCGGTCGGTCGGCCAGGCGACGCTCCTGGAGGCGGCGCTTCTGGAGCACATGGGCCTGGCCGGCCTGGGCGAGAAGACCCTCGGCCCCCTGGCCATGGAGCACGGCTCGGCGCTGGGCGCGACGCACGCGCTGGACCTGTGCCGCGCGGCGCTGGTGTACGAGTGCCGGGACGTGCCGCGCGGGCGGGAGGAACTTGTCCGGGCGGCCCTGTCCACGGTGTCGCTGCCGACGGCCCTGGGCAACGTGGCCGGCAAGTTGCTGCTGGACAGCTACAACGAAGTCCCGGCGAGCTGGAAGTCGTTCGCGTCGGTGCGGTCGGTGGCCGACTTCAAGCCCAACACGGCCATCCGGCCGTCGTTCATGACGCCGCTGGAGCCGGTGGCCCCGGGCGGGGAGCTCAAGCACGGGACGGTGGGCGAGTCGGTGACGACGTTCAAGGCCGACACGTTCGGCAAGATGCTGAGCATCGACCGGCGAGACCTCATCAACGACGACCTGGGGCTGTTCACGACGACGGCGCAGGCCCTGGGCCGGGCGGCGATGCGGAAGGTCTCCGACCTGGTGTACCAAGTGCTCCTGGGCAACGAGGGAAACTTCTTCAGCGAGGGCAACGGCAACTACCTGTCCGGCGCGGACAGCGCCTTGTCATTCGACTCGCTGGCGGCGGCCATCACGCTGATGCGGTCGCAGCGGGACGCGGAGGGCAACGACCTGGACCTCAAGCCCGCGACGCTCCTGGTGCCGCCGGGGCTGGAGACGACGGCGAGGGCGCTCTTGAACAGCGAGTTCATCCAGCGAGCCGTCGATGTGCCGACGGGCAACTCGCTGCGGCAGGCGGTGAACCTGGAGGTCGAGCCGCGCCTGGCGAACGCGGCGAAGTTCGGCGCGGCCGCCAGTGCCAAGCATTGGTACTTGCTCGCCTCGGCGAGTTACGCCCCGATGATCGTGGCGTTCCTGGACGGCCGACAGTCGCCGACGGTGGAGTTCTTCGGCCTGGACGCCACGCCGGAGCGCCTGGCCGCCACGTGGCGAACCTACCTCGACTTCGGCTGCGGGCTGTGCGACCCCCGGGCGGCGGTGCGGAGCAAGGGCCAGGCGTGAGTCCATGACTGGAGGGGCGGCGGACCGGCGTTCGGCCGTCGCCCCTCCGCCTCCCCGTCTGGACCCCGACGGTTCACGGAACCACTGCGTTGCGGAAGGACCCCATGAGCGTCGTCACGGAAGAGAGGCCCCGCGTCCAGGCGCGCATCGGCAAGTTCGACCTCGATGTCCGCCTTGCCGAGGACCGGCCGGAGCACCGGCGGGAGAAGCGCGTCGAGGCCCTGGCCGACTGGCTCCTGGCCGAGTGGCTGCGCCGGGAGCGGGAGGAGGCGGCATGAGCGAAGGGGCGACGGCAATCCTGACGGAGCAGAGAAGCCGTCTCCTGGAGGCCGCCTTGGCCTACGCCGAACTGGGCTACGCCGTGTTTCCCTGCGTCCCCGGCACGAAGAAGCCCCTGACCGAGCACGGCTTTCACGACGCCACGACCGACCCGGGCCGAATCGAGGCCTGGTGGGCGCGGCACCCGGACGCCAACGTCGCCGTCGCCGCGGCGGGTCTGGCGGTCATCGACCGCGACGGGCCGTGGCTGGAGGACCGGCCCGAGCGGATGCTCGACCTGGCGCGGTCGCCCATGTCGGACACGCCCCGGGGCGGCTCGCACCACTTCTTCCGAAGGCCCCCGGGCAAGTCCTGGCTGTGCACGCAGGGGCGCATCGCCCCCAAGGTCGATGTCCGCACGGACGGCGGCTACGTCCTTCTGCCGCCCTCGGTGACGGCGGAGGGCGTCTATCGCTGGCGGGAGACGATGGAACTGGACTGTCCGCCGGACCGGCTGCCGGAGCCGCCCGCGTGGCTGGCCGAACTCCTGGACGACGCCTCGGCCAAGGCGGACTCGCCGGTCGTCGCGGGCGGCAACGTCATCCCGGAGGGCCAACGGAACGGCGCGCTGGCCCGTCTGGCCGGGACGATGCGGCGGGCGGGGATGACCGAGCCGGAAATCCTCGCCGCCCTGCTGCGTGTCAACCGCGACCGCTGCGCGCCGCCGTTGGCGGAATCGGAGGTCCGGCGCATCGCCGCCAGCATCGCCCGGTACGAGCCGGACCAGATCGCAACCGCGATGGCCGAGGGGCACTGGGACCAGTTGATGCTGGCCCAGTCGCCGCAGCTGGCCCCGGTCAGCCTGGCCGACCTGGTGGCGCGCTACCCCGACCTGCGCCGGCCGATGATCCACGGCCTGCTGCGCCAGGGCGAGACGATGAACGTCATCTCGGCCCCCAAGATCGGCAAGGCACTGGCATTCGGGGCGAACAAGAGTTTCCTGGAAGTGCCTGCGATGGAGACGCTGCGGTCGGCCAAGGCCATGACCATCGAGTTTTGGGTTAAACGCGAGGAACTGGATGCGCCGTGCTACATTATCGAACAGGGCGGAGACTGGACGGCGGGTCGAACGGCGTTCTCGGTCAGTCTCAACGGCGCCAGCAGCGATTATTGCCTGGCCTTCCATTTCGCGTGTGGATGGCGGGGGGCGGGGCGTATCGCGGACCTCAATTGGCACCATTGTGCGGTCGTGGTTCGGGAAGGCGATGCGGATCCTGAGTTTTTTATTGATGGAGTGCCGGAACCGGTGAAGTACCGGCGCGGTCCCGAGGTTATTGATCTTCAGGACTCGGAAGAGGTTATCCACATCGGCGCCCAGGTGGACCCAAGGTCCGGATACAACTATTTCTCTGCAAAACTTCTTGATGAACTTGCCATTTATACGCGGGCACTGGACGGGCTTGAGGTACTGATGCTGGCGTCGAGCGGGAATGCCGGCAAGAGGCTTGCGCACAAGTGAGCGCAGATTAAATTGGTCACGATCGTGCTTGAAACCTCAAGCCGGAAGGGATAAATACCCTGCGCGCGCTGATGTTGAAGAATTGATTCGACGGCGTATTTCAGAATGGTGTCACCCTCGGAAGAAAGAAGATTTCCACCCGGTTACGAGTTGCTACGCCAAATTGGCGCCGGCGGTTATGGCGAGGTCTGGCTGGCGCGGCACGATTCGGGGGTGTGCCGCGCCGTAAAGGTGATACGGCGAACCGCGTTTCCCGAGCAGCGGCCCTTTGAACGGGAGTTGGCGGGCGTGCGGAAATTCCAGGCCCTGGCTGAGGTTCATCCATCACTCATCAGGGTTCTTGAAATGGGCGAGGCCGACGGTGGCAAGGGCTTCTATTACACCATGGAGTTGGCGGACAACGCCAACGGTGACGGGGGCGATGCCGTCGCCGATTATGTGCCTCACACACTGGATGTGGAACTGGCGCGGCGCAAGGTGTTGCCGACCGAGTCCTGCGTCGAGTGGGGCATCGCCCTGGCCTCCGCCCTGGAATCGCTTCACCGGCAGGGGCTCATTCATCGCGATGTCAAGCCCAGCAATATTCTTTTTGTCCAAAAGCGGCCAAAACTTGGGGATGTTGGGTTGGTCATTGAAACTGCGGAAGCCAGGTCGTTTGTCGGAACAGAAGGTTATATTCCTCCTGAGGGACCCGGCACGATTCAAGCGGACATCTATTCCCTGGGAATGGTCCTGTTTGAGGCGTGCACAGGGTTGAGCCGCCACGACTATGGGGATTGCTCAAGGTGGCCTAAAGCTCCTTCCCCCGCACTCGCTGCGCTGCTGAGAGTAATCCGGAGGGCATGCGCTGAGCCGGCTCGTCGCCGCTACCACTCCGCCGGCGAAATGCTTGCGGATTTGGAGCGCATCCAGCGGGGCGAGCAGATTGGGGCGAACCGCTGGAGACCATTCTTCCGGCTGGGAAGGATGTGGATTGCAGCCAGCCTCCTTGCGGTTGGGGCCGCGTGGTTAACGTGGTCCGGCAAGTTACGGCCGGCGTCCGCTTCTCCGATCCCGGCGCCCCCGGGACTGGTTGCCTGGTGGCGCGGGGAGGATGATGCGCGAGACAGCGCGGGTGATAACCACGGAACTCTCATTGGGAACGTTGGTTTTGCCCCAGGCATGGTGGATAAAGCCTTCCAGTTCAACGGAACGAACGGTTATGTCCGCATTCCGAAGAGTCCTTCTTTGACTTTCTCCAATCAGGTGACAATAGCGCTGTGGTTTCAGGACCACAGCCCGGTTCCCTATTATGCAGGTCTATTTTCGGACCGTGGGCGGGTTGAGGGGCACACACAGCCCACCGTCGCGCTTTCGCCCGAGGGAATTGCGCTGTATTTCAACGACCCTTCGGTGGACGACCGGGTCCACCCGACCGCCTTTGAGATTTCATACACTGGAACGCCCCCTCCTCCGCGGACCTGGCTCCACGTCGCGGGGGTATTCGAACAATGCAGCCCAAGCGAGGTCGAATTAAGGACTTTCGTTAATGGCAAGCGGACCGTGACTGCCAAGCGCCGAGGCAAGCTTGTCAATACACTCAACGACCATCCCTTCATCATCGGGGCTCAAAGCGAACCTCCGATATTGTTCTTCGAAGGCCTGATTGACGAAGTGAGCGTGTATAACCGGGCCTTGACGGATCAGGAAATCAAGGGGGTCTTCGCTGCGGGGAGAGCGGGCAAGAGGCTGTCCTCAGGACCCCGAGAGTGAGCGGGGGGATTAGAATCCCATTCGCGTGAGTTCCTCATCCAGGGCGGCCTGAAACTCGGGCATGTCCGAGGCGGGTGGCCGGTATCCCGGTTTGCACCCGCCCAACCCCAAGCGCCCCGTCTGGTCCAGATACCAGTCCGCCCGGACGCCGTCGCTGAAGGTGACTTTGCCGCTCACCACGGCGCCGGGTTTGGCAATCTGGTCCACGGTGACCGAAACCCCGCCCGGCGTGGGTGCGTCTCCGGGGGCGCCCTGAGGTCGCGCGGCGCCTGCGGGCGGCTGAGCGCCTTTTCGTGCGGGTTCGCCCGGGACAACGGTGACCGCGGGTTTGGACGGTTCGGCATCTTTGAGGGTTAGCTTCAGATCATCCACCAGCAACCTGACCTCCATATAGGTCAGGCGAACTCCCAGTTCCGTCGCCAGCCGATTCTGGATTTCCGAC
>Ga0101944_10006884_pt1 | contig 11773 bp, 8 predicted proteins | sample DewCreD2012metaG_FD_75245 | JGI IMG/M metagenome (GOLD analysis project Ga0101944, IMG submission 75245) | Hot spring sediment bacterial and archeal communities from British Columbia, Canada, to study Microbial Dark Matter (Phase II) - Dewar... ... | reverse complement strand
CTCGAGGTGCGCGGCTACGCCTTTGCGCCCAACTTCTCCATCTGGACCACGATCGAGGAGTGCCTCAATCCGCCGGTCGTGTGGGAGGAGGAGCGCGGCTGGTTCACCACCGAGCCGTTCTCCGAGCCGGAGGTGTTCGAGTTTCCCGAAGGCATCGGCCCGATCGAGTGCGTCAATGTCGAACACGAGGAGGTGTTGCTGATCCCTCGCTGGATCAAGTGCAAGCGCGTCACCTTCAAGTATGGCCTCGGCGACGAGTTCATCCGGGTGTTGAAGACGATCCAGATGCTCGGCCTGGACAACAAGGAGCCCATCAACGTCAAAGGGGTCAAGGTGGCGCCGCGGGATGTCGTCGCCGCCTGCCTGCCCGACCCGGCCCATCTCGGTGACCGGATGTTCGGCCAGACCTGTGCGGGCACCTGGGTCACCGGTCGCAAGGATGGGCGGCCACGCCAGGTGTACCTCTATCAGGTGGCCGACAATGAGACGTGTATGCAGAAATACGGCGTGCAGGCCGTGGTCTGGCAGACGGCGGTCAACCCGGTGATCGCCATGGAACTGCTGGCCTCCGGTGTGTGGCAGGGCGCCGGCGTGCTGGGCCCCGAGGCGTTTGATCCCGACCCCTTCGTGGCCCGCATGGCCGACTACGATTTTCCGTATGGCCTGCGGGAGATGCCGATGCAATGATCGCCTGCCGGGCTGACTACAACTTTGAGAGGAAGAGCGCGATGACAACCCCCCGCATCTGTGTCGTTGGTGCCGCCAATCTGGATCTCATCAGCTATGTGCCGCGCCTGCCGCGGATGGGAGAGACTCTGCACGGCACGCGATTCCATATGGGCTATGGCGGCAAGGGCGCCAACCAGGCGGTGATGGCCGCCAAACTGGGCGGCCAGGTGACCATGGTGACCAAGCTGGGCCAGGACATCTTCGGCGAGAACACCCTGAAGAATTTCCAGGCCTGGGGCATCAACACCGACTATGTCTACTTCACCGATCAGGCCTTCTCGGGCGTGGCGCCGATTGCGGTCGATCCGGAGGGACATAACGCCATCATCATCGTGACCGGTGCCAATGACCTGTTGACGCCGGAGGAGATTGAGCGAGCGCGACCGGCCATTGCCCGATCCCAGATTCTGGTGTGCCAGCTGGAGATACCCGTCGAGATCACGCTGGCGGCGCTGCGCCTGGCGCGGCAGGAAGGCGTCACGACCATCTTCAACCCGGCGCCGGCGCGGCCTGACCTCCCCGGGGAGCTGTATCGCCTGAGCGACATCTTCTGCCCCAACGAGAGCGAGACCGAGCTGCTGACCGGCCAGCCGGTGACGAGTCTGGAGGAAGCCGAACGCGCCGCGCGGGTGTTGCTGGAGCGGGGCGCCGGCGCGGTGATCCTGACGCTGGGCGAGCGCGGCAGCCTGCTGGTGAACGCGGCGGGCAGCGTCCACGTGCCTGCTACGCCGGTGCAGGCGCTGGACACCACCGGCGCCGGCGATGCCTTCATTGGCAGCCTGGCGTTCTTCATGGCCGCCGGCAAGCCGCTGACGGAGGCGATGCGCCGGGCCAACGCCATCGCCGCCATCAGCGTCCAGGGGAGCGGCACTCAGACCAGCTTCCCGACCGTGGACCGGCTGCCGCCCGATCTGCTGGCCTGAGTCGGTTTCTCAGAACCAGTCACGCCGCCAGAACACGGCCGCGACTGCCAGCGAAATGGCGCCCGACAGCGCCAGGATAAGCCAGAAGGCATAGGGAGCCTCCTGGAACGGCAGGCCGACGTTCATTCCGTAGAAGCTCGCCACCATCGTCGGGAAGGTGAGGATGATGGTGAACGAAGCGAGAAACTTCATCACGACGTTGAGATTGTTTGAGATCATGGACGCGAAGGCATCCATCATCTGACTCAGGATGCTGCCGGCGATGTTGGTCATCTCGATCGCCTGCTGGTTCTCGGTCAGCACATCCTCGAGCAGCTCCTCATCGTCCGGATAGATCCGGAACATCTGGCTGCGGTGCAGCCGCTCCATCATCAGCTCGTTGGACTTCAGCGCGGTGGTGAAATAGGTCAGGCTCTTCTGATACTTGAGCAGCTGCACCAGCTCGCGGTTGCGCATCGAGGCCTGCAGCCGGTCTTCGAGCATCTCCACCGTCTGGTTGATCTGGCGCAGATAGGCGAGGTAGCGCTTGGCGACGCCGAGGAAGATCTGCAGCACCAGGCGATAGCGCTTGCCGGTGGACAGCCCCTTGATGCGACGTGTCACCAGCTCATCGAAGGTGCCGTTCTGCGTCTTGCACACCGTGACGATGTGCTGCTCGGTGAGGATGATGCCCAGCGGCATCGTCACATAGGGCACGTCGGCGTCATCACCCTGATAGTAGGGCACGCGCAGGATGATGAGGATGGTGCCATCCTCCTTCTCGGTGCGGGGTCGTTCGTCAGCGTCGAGCGGATAGGTCAGGAAATCGGCCGGGATGCCCAGCTGCTCCTGCAGGCTGGCGACCTCCTCGGGGCTTGGATCAACCACGTTGATCCAGCTGCCCTCGACCAGGTCGGCGACCGTTGTGAGACCTGTCTCTGTGCTCTTGAAGATTGTCTTCATCGTTCCACCTCGCAGACCGAATAACGACCCAACACCGGCCGGAGTGCGGCGGGTGTTGCCGTGCACACACTCCGCCCCTGTCAGGGTGTGCACGACCCCGTGCCGGCACCGATGGGCCGGTCGCAGAATCACGCTCGTGCTGATCTGTCAAGAAGGCGGTGGCGACGCGCATGCCGCCCGGGGTGGGCGTCGGAGCGAGAGGCTGAAAGAAGAAGCGGGTCGCCGCCTCCGGGTGTCGGTCCTCGGAGGCGGCTGCGCGAGGTGCGGTGGCTACCTGAGAGGACCGACGGCTATTCTTTTCGTGCTAACGGAGCGGGGTACGCGTGAGTTACTACGCGAGCCGCTGTCGTCGTCCACAGATAATCACCATCCTGTTTGATACGGGCTTGACAACTGTCTTATAGCGCGTGATGACGCATTTGTCAAATTGGCTTCGAGCGATCAAATCCCGGTGTAGCCGCGCTGTGCCAGCACCTCGGCGATGCGCGTGCCACGGGCGACGGGAGGGCGGGGCGACACTTCGACGATCACCAGCGCCTCGGCCGCCTCGCCGTAGGGTGCCTCAGCCAGAATCGTGCCGCCGGGGCCCATCGCCAACGAGCAGCCAATGCACTTGCGGCCCTGCCATGGGCCGGCGGTGAGCCAGCCGACGTTGCTGACGCCGATCACCGTCAGGTCGTACAGCGTCGTCAGGTGGCGGTAGGCGCCACGCCACAGGTCGCCGTATGGCTCAACCCGGTTATCGTGGTCGGCATCCACCGCCCAGGCCGACGGTGACAGGATCACCTGCGCGCCCATGCGGGCGAGGACGTGCCCGGCTGCCAGCGCCGTGGGGAAGTTGTCGGCGCAGATGGTGAGGCCGAGCGTGCCCAGCTCGGTCTCGACGACGCCCAGACGGTCGCCAATGGCGTACAGGTCGAGCGCGATGTCGAGCTCATTGATCTTGCGATGCCGCAGCAGGAGGCGGCCGTCCGGGCCGATCAGGACGGCGGCGTTGTAGCGGCGGTCGCCGGCGCGCTCGACCAGGCCGGCGGCGACATAGAGCCTGTGCCGGCGGGCGGCGGCGGCCAGCCGCTCGTAATACGCGCCGGGGATCGGCTGCGCCAGCTCGCGGGCGGAGGGGTGAGTCCAGCCCAGGTCGAGGCACTCGGGCAGCACGACGAGGCGACAGCCCTCAGCCGCCGCCTGGCCAATGCGCTCGACTGCGCGCGCCAGATTGGCGTCCGGCTGCCCGCCCTCGACCAGGATCTGAGCCATACCGAGCCTGAAGGTCATAGCGGATCTCAGTCCTTTCGGAACGGACGTTCCGGAGTCACTGGCAATTCTCTTCCATCTGCACCCGCGCCCGCTGCGAGGGGGTGCAGCGAATCAGCACCAGGGCCGTGAGGACAATCGTTGCACTCACAACCACGGCGATCCCGTACGATGCAGTGGTATCAGCCAACCACCCTCCAAGGGCCGGGCCAGTCAGGCCAGCCAGTCCATAGGCGAGAAAGCATAACGGGTATAATCTGGGGAACATCTTGACACCAAAAGCGTCCACCATAGCGGATGCGTAGACGATGAAGCACGCACCGAATCCGACCCCCACCGCGACGGTTGAGCTCAATGTCGCCCAGGCTGGGCCTCTCAGCAGCAGGCTTATCATGGCGCTGCACAGAAATGCCAGCGACAGCACGATGGTTGTACCCGAGCCGAGTCGATCGTGAATGTGGCCCCAGACAATGCGTCCGACCACATTGCCAACAGCGAACAGCGTGACGCTTACCGTCGCCAGATGATCATCCAGGCCCAGATCTACAGCGATCGGTTTGAGGTTGGCGACTGTCAACAAACCGGCAAACGTGCCCGCAAACATGCCCAGGCACATCAGCCAGAATGTCGTTGACCGCAGGTATGCCGTTGTTCGTGGCAACACCTCGGCGGCTGCTCTGTCGCCGCCGGTGCTCACTGGCTCCCGCAAGAAGGTGGCACTGATCAGAGCTGCACCGCCCATGAAGAAACCAACGAAGCGGAATACTTCCAACACCTCGTATCTCAGACCGTCGGCATAGAGCAGGTATTCCGCCAGTAGACTGAGTAGAATGGCACCGCCGCCGAATGCCGCCACAGCCGCGCCGGTCGCCAGGCCCTTGGTACGCGGGAACCACCGCATAGTCAGCGTGAGCGGGCACACGTACCCGAATCCGATGCCCGCTCCGGAGATGACACCCAGGCTTACCAGGAGCATCGTGTAACTCCCCTCCGAGAAGGAGGCCAGGACATAGCCGAGCACGAACAAGGACGCACCGATGCTGGCCGTCAGGCGCGGCCCGCGGCGCTGCAACAGCCGCCCGGCCGGGATCATCGAGAGAGTGAAGACCGCGATCGTGACGCCGAATATCGAGCCGCATTGCGCCCGGGTAAGTCCGTACTCCTCGGTCAGAGGCGGAACAAATACGCTCCAGGCGTAGACACCACCGAAGACTGCCTGCATCACGATGCTGGCAGCCAGCACAATCCATCGTCGTGAGCTGACTAATTTCATGATGACTGATACTCACGTGTCGCCGAAAGTGGATGCGTTGCCAGGATACATTGGGCCACGATTGCCGTCAAAGCCGTGGTGCAGCGGCTTTGCAGAGGCGATCGTTGATGGCGGCTCCCAATCCGTCAGGGGGGACCCTTTCAGAAACGATGAGCCTGAGCCCCAGACCGTCAAGCGTCCGCAGAGCGTGATAGAGCCGGGTCGCCGCCTCCCTGAGATCGCCACGCTGGCTCAGTACCACCACCGGTCCCCTGAAACTGACTGGGGGCTGCTGCAATGTAATCACGCCTACGTCAGATTGTTCGGCATAGGGTTCGGCGCTGTCAACCACGACCAGCGGCGTGGACGGCGCGTAATGGTACGACAACATGCCCGGGCTTTCGTAGCGGGTTGCGGACGGATCGTGCGCTGGCGCTACCGCGATCGGGCCAATGACCTGCTCCAGCTGCTCCCGGCTGATGCCACCGGGGCGGAGCAGCGTGGGTGCTTCGCCGACCAGTGATAACACAGTTGACTCCACTCCGACCCGGCATGCGCCGCCGTCAATCAGAACGTCGTAGCCGCCCTGCAGCTGCTCGGCCACGTGTCGGGCGGTGGTGGGACTGGTGCGGCCGAAGACATTGGCGCTGGGAGCCGCGATCGGCGTCCCCGCCAGACGGATCAGCTCGAGCGCCACCGGACTGGCTGGCATGCGTATGGCCACGGTGGGATTGCCCGCGGTGACGATGTCGGGGACTCTGGATGTCCTGGGCAAGACCAAGGTGAGCGGCCCCGGCCAGAAGATGTCCATGAGCGTCTCCGCCCTCCGGTCGAGGGCGGCGACCAGGGACCGCACCTCTGACTGATCGGACACGTGCACAATCAGGGGATTATGCAACGGACGCCTCTTGATTTCGTAGATGCGGGCCGTGGCATCCGCGTTGAAGGCATCGGCGCCCAGGCCATAGACCGTCTCGGTTGGAAAGGCGACCACACCCCCTCGCCGGATCGCGTCGGCCCCGGCGCTGATGGCGGCCCTGAGATCTGCCGTGTGCCCGGGATGCCTGACGATCCATGCGGCTGCATCGCCGAGGGTGTGGAAGACCAGCTCGCCCGGCGGCAGTTCATCCAGATGCCGTGTCCCGTGGCCGGTGAGCAGATACAGGCCAAACACCCCCACCTCCCGGCCCGTGAACACATCGTGGGGATGGTCGCCGATCACAAACGATCGCTGCAGGTCCAGGCCGTAGTCCCGGGCCGCCTGGAGGAGAAAAGTGGGCCGGGGCTTGATACACTGGCACCCCTCCACCCGCGCGTGGGGACATACATACCACTCCTGGATGCGAATGCCGTGCCGGGCCAGCATCTCGTGGAGACTGTTGTTCACTGCCGTCACCTGACCGGCGGTTACATGACCCGCGCTGATGCCGGGCTGGTTGGTGACCACAAACAGGAGATATCTCTCCTGAAGATCACGCAGCGCGGTGATGGTGTCGGGGAACAGCTGAATGCGATCGGGCGTGTCGAGCACGCCGACATCCTCGATCAAAGTACCGTCGCGGTCCAGAAACACAGCCGGACGCAGGGAATTGTCTGGTCTCTGCACAGTATGCTGGCGGGGGGAGATTATATCAACACTCTGAATGACCGCAATTGTAGCACTTGCGGCAGCCCTCGATGTGCAGCAGCGTCGCCTGGCCGCATTCGGGGCAGAAGTCGCCCTTCATTGGCAGGACCAGCTGGATGGCGCCTTCTTCCACCTCGGGCAGGCCGGGCAGCTCCTCCTGCTCCTGCAGGCCGATGTGTTCTGCCAGCACCTGCGCCACGGCGTCCGGCAGGCTCTGCACACGCTGTCGGCCGAAGCCCTGGGCGCGACCGGAGCCGATGTTGCGCAGCTGGCCGACCACGTCCTGCACGCGTTGCTGCGGCGTCAGTGGGCTGGGCATGCGCAGGATCAGGCTGACCAGCCGGCCGATGCCCTCGGCATCGGCGGCCACATCCGAGCCCGCCTTCCCGACGTTGATGAACACCTCGAACGGCTCACGACCGCCCCCACCGTTGGCATTGATGGTGATGTAGGCGGTGCCGATGGGCGTGTTCTTGCGATAGGTGAAGCCCTGCAGGACAGCCGGGCGGGCGCGCCACTTGATCTCGGGCGCTTTCTCGCGCTCCGGCTCGGCGCGCTGCAGCACCTGCTCGTCGCGCGAGCCGTCGCGGTAGATCGTGCCGCCCTTGACGCCCAGGTCGTACATGAGCTCATACAACTGGCGGGTTTGCTGCAACGTGTAGTGCCTGGGCACGTTGCACGTCTTGCTGATGCTGCTGTCCACCCAGCGTTGGATGGCCGCCTGCACCCGCACGTGATCCTCGGCCTGCAGGTCCATCGCGGTCACGAAGTAGTCGGGCAGCGGCTCACCGGGGTGCGCCTGCAGCCACTCGTCCATGACGCGCACCTTCTCCTGGTGCGTGCCGAGACGGCTCTTGCGGTTGAACGTCCAGTAGTAGAACGGCTCGATGCCGGTGGAGGTGTTGACCATCGTGCCGGTGGTGCCGGTGGGCGCCTGGGTCAGGAGCGTCACGTTGCGGATGCCCTTGCTGCGCACCGCCTCGCGCACCTCGTCGGGCATGCCCAGCATGAAGCCGCTGCGTAGAAACTGCTCGGCATCGAAGGCGGGGAAGCTGCCCTTCTCGGCGGCCAGGTCGCTGCTGGCCAGGTAGGCCTCGACGGCGATGAAGCGGTACAGTCGGTCAATGAATGCCAGCGACTCGGCGCTGCCGTAGCGCAGGCCCAGCCGGATGAGCATCTCGGCCAGGCCCATCGTGCCCAGCCCGACGCGTCGCTCGGCGTGCTGCTGGCGGCGGTTTTCCTCGAAGAAGTAAGGGCTGCTGTCCACCACGTTGTCGAGAAAGCGCACCGCGTAGTGCACTGCCGTGCGCAGGTCATCCCAGCGCACCTCGCCGTCGCACACGAAGCGCCCCAGGTTGAGGGCGCCCAGGTTGCACACGCCCCAGGCCGGCAACCCCTGCTCGCCGCACGGGTTGGTGCACAGGATGCGCGCGTAGTACCACGAGTTGCTCATCTTGTTGTAGCGGTCAACGAAGAAGACGCCCGGCTCGGCGCTGGCCCAGGCGCTCTCGATGATCGCATCCCAGATCTGGCGCGCCTTGACCGTCTTGTAGACCACGATCGGCTTGCCCTCCGCCCGCCAGCGGTCCAGGTCACCATCCCAGGTCTCGTCGTAGGTCGGGTGATTGGTGGCCGGAAAGACCAGCTGCCAGTCGGCATCGGCCTTGACCGCCGCCATGAAGTCATCGGTGATCCCGACGCTGATGTTGGCATTGGTGATGCGGCCCATCACCCGCTTGGACTCGATGAACTCCATGATGTCGGGGTGCCACACATTGAGAATCAGCATCAGTGCCCCGCGCCGGCTGCCGCCCTGTTCGATCAGGCCGGTGGCGAAGCTGTACAGGGCGCCCCACGAGACCGAGCCACTGGAGCGTCCATTGACGCCGCGGACGTAGGTGTAGTGTGGCCGCAGGCTGGACAGATTGATGCCGACGCCGCCGCCGCGTGACATAATCTCGGTCATCTGGGCGAGCGTCTTGATGATGCCGCCGCGCGAGTCAGCGGGGCTGGGGATGACGAAGCAGTTGTAGTAGGTCAGGTTCTGGTCGGTGCCGGCGGCGGCCAGGATGCGCCCGCCGGGGATGAACTTCCAACCGTACAGCAGCCAGCGAAACCGCTCGGTCCACTCGTCGCGCTGCTCGGCTGACTCGACCGCGGCGATGCCGCGCGCCACGCGATCCAGCATCTGATCCGGCGACGTCTCGATTGGCTTGTCCACGTACTCGAAGCTGCGGCGTACCGTCTCGCCGTCGGGGAGCTCCACGGTCACCTCGTCGAGTTGCACCGCGCGCACGATGCCGGTCTCGCGCTGGCCCGACTTGAGATCCACGCAGACCAGCACCAGATCGCCCGGCGCGATCGAGGCCTTGTTGGATTCCTTGAGCGCGTAGCGATCGAGGAAGATCTTCTGGCCCAGCGGATGCAGCTGATTCGAGTCCATCGTGTCGGTCAGGGCAAACGTCAGCCGCCGATCGGCGCGGCCGTCTCCCTGCGTGCATGGCGCCTCGTTGCTGACCATGGATGTTGGCTGACTGCCCACGGTAACCTCCTCAACAAACTGAACGGAAGTCAAGAAGCAACCTGCATGCTTCTCGTCTTGCTATCAGTTTACCCCCGCTCAAGTGTCATTCTGAACGAAGTGAAGAATCTCTCCCCGCGATGCCAGAGACCCTTCGCTTCGCTCAGGGTGACACCGACACCTCCCCCACCTGTCATTCTGAGCGCAGCGAAGAATCTGTCATTCTCCTCAGAAAACAGCCGCCGGTGGTCGCCTCACCCGTTGGCCCCGTCTCCGTTGCAACACCTCACCCCCCGGCCCCCTCTCCACACGGTGGAGAGGGGGAGCGTTCCCCCTCTCCGCCTGCGGAGAGGGGGTAAGGGGGTGAGGTCTGCACCACCATTTTCGTTCATTGTTGGCTTGCGCCCGCTCACGATGCCCCCTGTTGCTGCCACCAACAGCCGCCACATCCCGTCGCCTCCGGTCGACCCGGTGCGTCGGGGCCACCCCGAATGGCTCAGAATCACCATGCTACTAGATATAGGATTGCTCCGATTGGCCCACACGACCCATTGTGGCGGGGCGAATCTCAGTATACAACAAGGTGGGCCGTCTGGCAATAGCCCAGGTAGGGGATTAACCTTAAAGTCTTGTGGGTGTGACCCGTACCTGCTCTTACAGGGGCAACTGCAGCTGATTGCGCAACTCGGCCTGGCGACGAATTTCGGCCTTGAGCGCCTCGATCTCATCCGCCATGCGGTCAATGTCCTCGAAGCGGCGGTACACCGAGGCGAAACGGACGTAAGCGACGCCATCAATGTCGCGCAGCCGCTTCATGACCATCTCGCCGATGACGCGACTGGACACCTCCGACTCGCCCAGAGCGTACAGCTCGGCTTCGATCTCACGGGCGGCCTCCTCCAGCACCCCGGTTGGGACCGGGCGCTTGCCGCACGAAGTCTGCATGCTGCTCAGGAGCTTTTCGCGGTCGAACTTCTCACGGCGTTGATCGCGTTTGACTACCAGCAGGTTCACCGAGGCGATGCGCTCATACGTGGTGAAACGCTGGTGGCACGTCTCGCACTCACGGCGACGACGGATCGCGTCATTGACATCGCGCGTGTCAACGACGCGCGCCTCGGTTGCCCCACAGAAAGGACATCTCATGGTGCGCACCCTCAGTGCTCGGTGGTGACACCCGAGTCACCCCTAGATGTGGAGTTGACGATAAAACCAACCACAACGGATTGCGGAGAACAGAGCGGCCGGCAGTATACACCCGCCGCGCGAATCGCACAAACTCAGGCTGGCGCTGATGCTACCGAGGGGTGTCGGGTTCAGCCGCGCGCGGAGCGCGGCGTCAGCGCCGCACCGTCACGTCGCCGGCCAGGAATCGCCGCACGCGGCCGTCGTGACCGCGCACCTGAAGCGCGCCGGTCTCGTCCACCGCCTCGGCCACGCCGTGGTAGTCGCCGTCAGGGGTGGCGATCGTCACCGTCTGTCCCAGCGTGGCAAGGCGGGCGGCCCACTCGCGCTCGGCGCCGTGGCCGCGGCGCAGGGCGGCATAGCGGGCCTCCACGTTCGCCAGGTAGGCGGCCAGCAGCGGCAGGCGCGGCACCGGCCGCCCCAGCGCCTGCGACAGGCTGGTGGCCGTGTCGGCCAGTCCGGCAAGGTCGGCCGGGTCGAAGTTGACGTTGAGACCGACGCCCACCACCGCCCACGCCGGGCGGAGGTCGGCATCGAACCCGAGCTCGGTGAGCAGGCCGGCCAGCTTCTTGCCGCGATGTTGCAGGTCGTTGGGCCATTTCAGGTCAATCGCCAGCCCGGTCGCGGCGGTTACCGCATCGGCGGCAGCCAGGGCGCAGATCATGGTCAGCTGCGCCATGCGCTGTGGCTGCAGGAAGGTGGGGCGGAACAGGAGCGACATCAGCAGGCTGGAGCGCGGCGGCGCCAGCCAGACGCGGTCCAGCCTGCCCCGCCCGGCCAGCTGTTCGTCGGCGATGGCCAGCGTCCCCTCGGGGGCACCGGCCTCGGCCAGTCGTTTCAGCTCGTCATTGGTCGAGCCGATCGCCGGCCAGTAGTAGACCGGCCGCCCGAACGCGCGATCGCCGACTGCCGCCGCGATCGCCGCGGCCGAGAGCGCGTCATCCGGTGCCATCACGCTCTGTCCTCGCCGCTGGGCACCGCACCGGCGGCGACCAGCAACCGGTGAAGCGCGTCCAGCGCCTGAGGTTCCAGGGCGACTCCCAGGCTTTCCGGCGCTTGCAGTGCCGTGCGGTCGCCGCTGAGCAGCAGCTGGCCCAGCCGCGAACTCGCCAGATCGCGCAGGTCTTCCTGCAGCGCACTCACGACCGCGTGGTCATCCATGATCTTGCCATCCTGCATCGTCAGGATGCGCCGGGTGCGACGGGCGACGCGCGGGTCGTGCGTGACGATCAGCACGGTCGTACCCTCCTGGCGGTTGATCGTCTCCAGGAGGTCCACGATCTCGTTGCCGCTCCGGGTGTCCAGGCTGCCGGTGGGTTCGTCAGCCAGGATGATCGCCG
>Ga0101944_10006883_pt1 | contig 11773 bp, 10 predicted proteins | sample DewCreD2012metaG_FD_75245 | JGI IMG/M metagenome (GOLD analysis project Ga0101944, IMG submission 75245) | Hot spring sediment bacterial and archeal communities from British Columbia, Canada, to study Microbial Dark Matter (Phase II) - Dewar... ... | reverse complement strand
CGCAGATCGGATACGACCATACGGCGTATCTCGGACAAACGCTGAAAGAGATCGCAGGAGAAAAAGCAGGCATCGTAAAAGCCACCGTACCGGTCGTGTCGGATTCCCAAGAGCAGGAGGCGATGGATGTCATCTCACAAAAAGCCTCCGCATGCAATTCCCCGCTTTCCATTTACGGACGGGATTTTTCATCACGCCTCATCGAGATTAATCTCCGGGGAATTCGCTTCGATTATCGTGACCCGTCCGTTCAAATCAACGATCTCTCACTCCCTCTCACCGGTATCCACCAGATGATAAATGCCTCACTTGCAATAAAGGCGGTGCTGCTCAGCCGCTTTCCGGTCGATCTCCGCATGATACGGGAAGGACTCGGTACCGTTCGGTGGCCAGGAAGACTCGAGCTCATTCATCATGATCCCCCGATCATCATTGACGGGGCTCACAATCCCGCCGCTGCAGGCGCACTCGCCCGCGCACTTCAGGATGTGCTCAAGAAAGCGTACGGCAAGATTATCCTGATATGCGGTATCATGGGCGATAAGGATATCGAGGGAATCCTGAGGCCGCTGCTGCCCCTTGCCCATGATGTCATCCTGACCAGTCCTGCGTACGCTCGGGCTGCATCACCCGAGACCCTCGCCCGTGCGGCTGAGTCACTGGGCTTCCGAGGTCACCGCACGGCGTCATCAGTGGGTGATGCCATGGAGATGGGAATACGGGAAGCGCGCATGGCTCATCCTGATTCCGTCCTCATGGTCGTAACCGGCTCCTTCTATACAATCGGCGAAGCGAAGGAATTCCTCGGTCAAAAGGGCATTCTGACAACTCTCAGGGAATGAGACCGCATACGAACAGAACGTGCCTTCATCTGGTATTCCTGTACGTTTCTCTATGCGGACTCTGCGTGCTTCTGAACAGTCCTTGCTCCCATGCCGGAGAACAGACCACAATCACCTCGGATAACCTGATCTACGACCAGGCAGGGACACAGTATATGGCTACCGGCCATGTCCGCGTGGAGAGATCAGGCACCATTCTTGAGGCTGATGAAATCATCTACAACCATGTGACCGCTGACCTTGTGGCATCTGGGAACCTCAGGTATGATGACCCCGACGTGACCATTCAGGCCAGCCGTGTGGAGATGAATCTGGAAACGAAGTCCGGAACCATATACGATGCAGAGATCTTTCACAAGCAGGATAACTACCGGCTTTCGGCCGCGAAACTGGTGAAAACAGGGGACAGGTTTTATTCCAGTCCGGAGGCGGTCTTTACGACATGCGATCCGCCATCCCCGGCATGGTGCTTTCAAGGAAAAGACATAAACGCGGAGGTGGGCAGCACGCTCACCGCACGAAATGTTTTATTCCGGATACGCAATATACCGGTCCTCTATGCCCCGGCGCTCTGGGTGCCCATAGTGACCGAGAGGAAGTCGGGCTTCTTATTCCCTTACATCGGTTACAACGACTCGAGAGGATTCCAGTTCACCCTCCCGTTATACTGGGTCATGGCGGACAACCAGGATGCCACGTTCGTCCTCGACGGATACACGAAACGGGGTCTCGGCACAGGTATCGAATACCAATATGTGTTCCCCCACAATGTCGAGGGTAAGTGGTGGGCCTATCATATACGGGACCGTGAACTCAGAAAAAATTATTTCGAATTCAGATCCCGCCATGACCAAAGATCTGATGAAGATGTGGGGGGATATCTGAGCATCAACTTCGTGAATGAAAGAGATTTCTACCGCGAGTATAAGACCGACCTCCAGGTGAGGACAAACCGATTTCTCGAGTCGACCGGCGAAATGCAGATACCTCTTTCGAACTCCCGTGCTTACCTGCTCTCACAGTACTGGATCGATTTAAAAGAAAACACTCCGGACCCTTTGCAAAGGCTTCCGGAGGCAGGATATGTGCTGAATCCGTCGGGTGTGGGCCGATTTTACGTATCGGGGTCGGCTTCAATTGCAAACTTCTGGAGGGAAGAAGGCGTATACGGACAACGGGCGGATTTCCTTCCGATGATCAGGCACGCGTTCGGGGATGATATCACGATTCTCCAAAGTCTCGGTCTCCGTGAGACACTCTATTCCCTCAGCAGAATCGAGCAAGAATCACTGCACCGGGAAGCGCTTGAATACCGTATCGCAGGTCATGTCAGACTCATGAAAAAATATGCATCCTTCTCCCATATACTGGAGCCCACCGTAAGTTACGCATTCACTGCGCTATCAGGGAATGATCCCCCCCTCTTCGATTCGACCGAACTCTCAGAGAAAACCTCCCTCGTAGAACTCTCACTTCTGAACAGAATGGTGAGCGATCAGGGAGATCTCATGGTTTTCCGTCTATCCCAGGGCTTTGAGGCACGCAATGGTGATCGGCCATTTTTGCCCCTGCGGGTCGATATCGGGGTGGTGAAGCCCTTGCCACTCCGGCTCGGTGCTGCCATCAACGTGCATACCGGTGAGATGGAACAGGTGAACTCCGACATCGCGGTCACCGTTTCAGGCATTACGTTCACGGCTGGACAGAGATACAACAGACTGAATGATATCAATACCTACGTCGGAGGCATCGGGGTACATCCATCTTCCCATCTCTCGATGAACGGTAATATCCGTTACGACGCGGAAGAAAGCGAGATGCGTGAGATAGGACTGAACATAACCTATTTAGGCCAGTGCTGGGGGGTAACCCTCGGTTTCATAAAAAGGCCTGACGACTTCTCCATGTCGTTTCTGTTCGAGCTGAAGGGGATAACCAAAGCGCTGAAGATTTAAATATCCCGATCATTCAGGAGCTTTTTTCGAATTATCTCCCCCGCCTCCTTAAGGGAGATCCTATCGGTATCAATCGTCACCTCAGGATCAATGGGCTCCTCATACGGCACCGTAATGCCCGGGACCGGCCATCCACTTGCGCCTTTCTTGTAGATATCCTTCGGAGCCCCATGCGTGTCAAGCCGTTCCTGTTCACGAAACATGCATACCTCCATCGCGCACCGGAGGTATACCTCGCGATAACCGGGAATGATTCCCCTGGCAAGCTCACGCCACTTGCGCAGATTCCCCGTTGCATCCATGATAACGCTGTGGCCGAGTTCGGAGAGTGTCTTTGCGCAATAAATCATCGCCCGGTAGAGGAGATCCCTCTCCGAATCGGAATATGTCGGCTCAGGGGTCACAATTTTTCTCAACGCATCCATGCTGAGTACCACAAATTGCGGATGAGATTTTCTCAGCTCGTCGGCGACCGTACTTTTTCCGCTGCCGGGCAGCCCCGTTATCCAGATAACCATGAGGCCCTTCCCTCCTGAGTCTTCCTATTTTTCATTCTTGGTCTGTATAATATTCGAGTTCTGCGAAACATGGGACGTTTCACGAACACGATATAACTATATCTGAAAAAAACAGAATATGCCAGATGCGGCCTACTCCGACCGAAACAGATGAAAACATCTTCGAGCGCTGAGCTGATCGCCGGGCTCGCCGATAGGGCACGGCAGATGAGGACAGAGATTCTCACCATGCTGACGCACGCGGGATCGGGTCACACCGGCGGCTCTCTCTCCGCGGCCGATATCGTCACCGTCCTCTTCTTCCATGTGCTCAGGCATGATCCCGCAAACCCCGTCTGGAGAGAAAGAGACCGCTTCATCCTTTCGAAAGGTCACGCAGCCCCGGTTCTCTATGCCGCGCTCGCCCTCTCCGGATACTTCGACGGAGGGGTTCTCAAGACACTGCGGAAGGTTGGAAGCCCCCTGCAGGGTCATCCCTGCTCCTTCAAGCTGCCCGGTGTCGAGATATCCACGGGTTCGCTGGGGCAGGGCCTCTCCATCGCCAATGGAACGGCGCTGGGGCTGAGAATGGATGGACTTCCTTCCCGGGTATATTGTCTTCTCGGAGATGGAGAGATTCAGGAGGGACAGGTCTGGGAGGCTGCGATGACAGCTGCTCATTACCGCATCGATAATCTCTGCGCCATAGTGGACAATAACGGACTCCAGATCGACGGGCGCTGCTCCGATGTGATGGGTATCGAGCCGATTGTGGGCAAATGGGAAGCATTCGGCTGGCATGTGCTGGATATCGACGGACACGACCTCGGTGCCATCGTCGATGCATTCAGGAAAGCGGAGGCTGTGAAGGGGAAGCCGTCCGTCATCGTCGCGCGAACCACGAAAGGGAAAGGGATCTCTTTCTTCGAGGGCAAAGTCGAGTACCACGGACTGGCACCAACCGCCGAGGAGCTCACGTCGGCGTTGCGGGAGTTGCAGGGCTAATGGGAGAACGAACGCATCAGGACCCGGCAGGGCAACAGATAAAACAGAAAGAGATAGCCACCAGAGATGCATACGGGGAGGCGCTCCTGGAGCTAGGGAGCAGTCGAAACGACATCGTGGTTCTTGACGCCGATCTCTCCGGATCGACCAAAACGGCCAGATTTGCGAAGGAGTTTCCGGAGAGGTTTTTCAATGTCGGCATTGCTGAGCAGGACCTGATCGGAACCGCGAGCGGTCTTTCACTCACCGGAAAAATTCCCTTCGCGTCGACCTTTGCCGTCTTCGAGACCGGTAGGGCATGGGAACAGATCAGGCAGACGGTATGCTATTCAAACCTGAACGTCAAACTGGTTGCGACACACAGCGGCATTACCGTAGGTGAAGACGGCGCTTCCCATCAGGCGATTGAAGATGTCTCTCTCATGAGAGTTCTGCCGAACATGACAGTCATTGTTCCGGCCGATGCCCGCGAGACGAAGCAAGCCATCCATGCTGCAGCGGCGTTCAGAGGACCGGTTTACGTGCGGCTGGGCAGGGCAAAGGTTCCGGTGATCATGCCGGATGACTATCAGTTCCAGATCGGGCGGTCATACGCCTTTCACCTCGGAAAGCAGGTGAATATCATTGCCATGGGAATCATGGTGTCCGCTGCGCTTGAGGCCGCTGCATTGCTTGCGGCTGAAGGTATCGATGCAGGGGTCGTCAATATGTCAACCATCAAACCGCTCGATCACGAAGCGCTCCTGCGTATTTCTGCCATCTGCGGACTCATTGTCACGGTGGAAGAGCATTCCATCATCGGAGGACTGGGCGGTGCGGTTAGCGAATTCCTCTCAGAGAACAATCCGACGAGAGTAATGAGGATCGGCATCAGGGATAATTTCGGATGTTCAGGCTCGCCTGAGGAACTTCTCCAGCTCTATGGCCTGACCGCCGAAAATGTGGCACGCTCCATTCAGGAGGCTTTGGCATGATGCAAACGATCTCAAGTTCCCTCAGATGCGCCGACTTCTTGCTGCGGCTTCAGGTGCAGATCTGGCGCCCGGAAAGATGATACAGTTTCAGGACGTATCGAAATACTACGATAATCAGACTGCACTCAGAAAGATCACCTTCTCGATTGAAAAAGGCGAACTGGTATTCATTACCGGACCGAGCGGTTCCGGGAAATCGACCCTCCTGAAGCTGATCTACCGTGCCATCAGACCCGATGAAGGCAGCCTCAGGGTGATGGACCTCTCATTGAATACGCTGAGGGAATCCGATGTCCCCCAGCTGAGAAGACATATCGGCGTTGTCTTTCAGGATTTCAGACTGCTCGACAACCGGAATATATTCGAAAACGTCGCCTTTGCCTTGAGGATACGGGGAGTGGACGAGAAGGAAATAAAGACAAAGGTCTTCGAAACGCTCAAGATCGTCAATCTCCGCCACAAGTCGGACAATTATCCTCCGACACTGTCAGGCGGAGAGCAGCAGAGAATTTCCCTCGCGAGGGCGATCGTTGCCGACCCGGCAATCATTCTCGCGGATGAGCCGACCGGAAACATCGATCCCGATACGGCGGCTGGCATCACCCGGATTTCCAAGGATATTAACGCGCGGGGAACGACAATCCTCATCGCTACCCATAACCGGGAGCTGTTTAGGAATACCGGGAGACGAGTGCTGAAGCTCGATTTCGGCAACTTCGCAGGCGAGGAGGCCGGCTGAATGTCCTTGCCCTACTCGTTCAAACTCACCCTCCAGAGCATTTTGCGGGAGCGATGGATCTATCTCCTCTCTATGCTGACCATATCCTCGGGACTCGCCTTTACGGCAATCACCCTTCTGCTGGTGTATAACATCGATTCTGCCACACGGAAGCTCCCGGAGAAGTTCTCTGTGATGATTTACCTGAAAGATACCGCAACCGAGGACGAAAGGAATGCGATCATCGCCGCAGCTCAAAAAGATCGGATAGTCGCTCATACGATCTTCATACCGAAGGAACAAGCGCTCAAAGAGCTGAAGAGCACGCTGAAAGATTCGGCCTTCATCCTCGAGGGACTCGGAGATAATCCCCTGCCCGACTCGATCGAGGTCAGGTTCAAGAGCGAGTCGGTTGAACCGGAGGCCGTTCAGCGTTTTATGGGAACATTGAAAGATCTCAAGGGCATACAGGAGACGGAATACGGCGAACAGTTCCTCTCGGCGGTGCACTCTCTGAGAAGGGGTTTGAGAACCGTGGGCTTGACCATCGCCATTGTTATGTCAATCGGTATGCTCTTTGTCTGCTACAGCACGGTCAAGATACTCTTTTACCGGAAAGAGGAGGAGATCGAGACGTATAAGCTTCTCGGTGCTACGAGAGGATTTATCAGATTGCCCTTCCTCCTTGAGGGAGCCGTAATCGGATTTGCCGGCGGCCTGTTCAGCCTTGCGGAAGTACTCGGTTTATATTACCTCCTCGTCGTCAGCCTGGGGACAACCTTCCCGCTTCTGAGGCTCATTGCATTCCCGATTGACCTTGTATCTCTTATCCCGCTGTCAGGTCTTCTCATTGGAATGACGGGGGCCCTGCTGGCTATCGGGAGGATCAAATATTGATTTTCTCATTCCGGCGGAGCAAAACGTTCATAACCGCTTTCTTGTGCTCCTGTTTGTTCACCTGCGGCATTCTCTCTCTTCCCGTTGCCGGTCTCGCTTCCACCCCGCAAAGCGAGTACCAGAAGATTCAGAAGGAGATAAAGACAAAGAAAGAGAAACTCGAACAGGTGAGGAAGCGGGAGTCGTCGATCCTCGCCGATATTGAAGATACCAACAAGCAGATGAAATTGATTGAGAACGATCTCAGGAAATATCAGTCCAGGCTCGCGAGTACGGAAAGCAAGATATCGCAGGTTGAACGTGATATCACCGCTTCAAAGAGTGCCATCGAGCGGTACAGAAGCTGGATGAAACGGAAACTCCGGACAATCCATAAGTACGGGCGCAACTCTGATGTTTTCCTCCTCCTGCTGAGCTCTCCGGATATATCGCAACTCATCCGCACAGGGAAGAACCTTCAGTACATCACGGCCCGAGAGCATGAGAGCCTCATCGCGTATCAGGATAGTCTGAGCAACCTTCAGGAGAAGGAAAAACAGCTCATCCTCCTGAAGAAGGAGCTTCTGGCAAACCAGTCGAAAGTGCTCGCAGAGGAAGAAGCGTTGTCTGCGAAGCGTAAAAATAAAGAGTTGATGCTCGCATCCGTCAAACAGGAGAAATCCTCCCTGACGCAGATGCTCAAGGAGATGGAAGAGGCATCGAACAGGCTCCTCGAGATCATTCGGCAATCCGAAAAAGGCGATCTCTATACAGGCAGGGGGTTCGCCGCCCTAAAAGGCAGCCTGCCCTGGCCTGTCGAAGGAAAGGTGATCATTCCCTATGGGTCACAGAAAGACCCTCAATTCAATACGCCGGTTTTTAGAAGCGGCACATTTATTGAATCCTCATCCGGCACTTTAGCGAAAGCGGTGCATGAAGGGAAGGTCGTCTTCGCGGAATGGTTCAAAGGATACGGGCAACTGGTCATTATCAACCACGGGGAAGGATATCATTCGCTCTATGGCAGCCTGGCAGAGATTTTTGCCGGCGTTGGAGATATAATAAAAGAAAAACAGGTGATCGGGAAAGTCGGAAATTCTGGCCTGGTAAATGTGCCGGGCCTGTATTTTGAGCTGCGCTATAAGGGCAAGCCCCTGAATCCCCTGCAGTGGTTACAAAGAAGATAGATGTGGAGGAGAAACGTTTATGATCAACAGAAGAACGGGCAAGAGGACTATTCTGATATTCATCATTATTTTAGCCGTCGCGTCTGCCGGGATCTCGATCGGCAGATGGACGGTCACCTCGGTGAATGCCGAAGGCGATATCTATGAGGAACTGAAGCTCTTTTCGGAAGCAATTTCACTGGTCAGAAAGAATTACGTCGAAGAGGTCAAGCCGAAAGACCTTATTTACGGATCGATAAAAGGAATGCTCGGATCCCTCGATCCTCATTCCTCCTTCATGACGCCTGAGCAATATAAAGAAATGCAGGTGGACACGAAGGGTGAGTTCGGCGGTGTCGGTATACAGATCGGCATCAAAGACGGTATGCTGACCGTTATAGCGCCGATAGAGGATACACCGGCGTACAAGGCAGGCATCAAAGCAGGCGACAAGATCATCAAGATAAACGGCGATTTCACCAAGGACATGAGTCTCCAGGATGCGGTCAGCAAGATGAGGGGGGTTCCTTCCTCAACCGTGAAAATAACGATTCTCAGGGAAGGATGGAAGGAAACCCGCGACTTCACGATCAACAGGGAAATTATCAAAATCAAAAGCGTAAAGTGGAGAACGCTGGAGGACGGCATCGGTTACATTAAGATCAATCAGTTCCAGGAGCAGACGTCTTCTGATCTCTCACAGGCCATGAACAAACTGCAGCAGGATCATATTCATTCGCTGGTCCTCGACCTCAGGAACAATCCCGGAGGATTGCTGAACAGCGCAATTGACGTGACCGGCCAATTCATCCCGTCCGGGAAGCTGGTGGTATTCATCAAGGACAAAAAAGGCGAGAAAATCGAATACAAGAGCGGCAAAAGCAATAATAATGCCGCTCTTCCCATGGTTGTCCTCGTGAATCAGGGGAGCGCAAGTGCGTCCGAAATCGTCGCAGGCGCTTTGAAAGACTGGAATAGAGCCGTCATCATCGGCACCCAGACGTTCGGAAAGGGATCCGTTCAATCCGTCGTACCGCTGACCGACGGATCGGCGCTCAAACTCACCACGGCGAAATACTATACCCCGAAAGGGGTTTCAATCCAGACAACCGGCATCACACCGGACATCTTGGTGAAAGCCGAACTGAAGAACGGTGATAAGGGGCGCCCGGTCATACGGGAAAAGGATCTTGATCGCCATCTGAAAAATGGTGAAGATATCGAGGACAAATCCTCCGAACCCGAGGAAATCATCCCCATCGAGATCGACGAAAAGGATGACACCCAGCTCCAGAGGGCGATCGACGTCCTGAAAACCTGGAAAGTATTCAGGGAATTGCCGAAAGCGTCATAAGATGCCGTTTGCAACAGGGTTAGGCAGAGAATCGGCATCATTGCTGTAACGTGAGGAGCGACGTGTGGGGAGCGTGTCACTTTCTTTCCTGAATCAGGGAATCTCATAACCCAAGAAATGCATTTGACAAGTGCAGATAGTGTGAGAAAAATTATTTTTCGATACCGTAGTATTCCTCGAATTGATGATTTGACGAATATTTTTTATCTCAACAGCGCTAAAAGATGATTCAATCACATCATCGCATGAAATAATTTTTTTAGGCACTGCACGTTTCGGGTTAATACTCAGAGAAACCTATGCTATTGACGACCAAAGAGGCCATCGAACAGCGCAGAAGCATCAGAAAATTTAAGGCCGATGACGTACCGGATGCGTGTATTTTCGCTCTTCTCGAGGCAGCCAGGTTGGCTCCTTCCGGCTGTAATGCCCAGCCGTGGCGATTTAAAGTTGTCCGTGATGGCGAAACAAAGCGACGTCTCGCGCAGGCCGCGTATAACCAGTCTTTTCTCGCACGAGCCCCTGTCGTGCTCGTCTGCTGTGCCGACATCAGCGGTTACCTGAAAGGCACCGTCTCGGGTGTTCAGGATCTCAGCGAGACAGGCGCCATTGACCATGGCATAGCGCAGATACTCCTTCGGAGAACCCGTCAGATGGAGACCCAGATGAAGGCCATGAGCAAAGAGCAACTCGGTTCGCGGATAGCATTTAATGTGGCGATAGCGATAGAGCATATCGTTCTGCGGGCGCTCGATTACGGGCTCGGTACCTGCTGGGTGAGGCTGATGGAAGATCAGCGAGTGAAGGATATCTTCGGATGGGATGACGATCTCTTTGTGGTTGCGCTGCTGCCCATGGGATATCCGGACGAATCCCCCCCGGCCCGAAAGAGGCTTCCTCTCCAGGAATTGATTATCCCCTAAAGTGATGCAGTTTGTAATCGCATGCAGTTCATATATAATATGCCAGCAGGTTCATGATGACGGTTCACTGCTCATATGACTATATTCAATAAGATACTGGACAGAATCGAGATCAAGAAAAGGGATTACGAAAGATATAACTTTTCTCAGGTTGAGTATTGCGCAATCATGACTTTTTTCGATCTCGCACAGGAGTTCGATGATATCAACGAATACTATCATCTCTGCGTCGCCGTTCCCAAGAGTTTTTTCCGTTTCGACACCCGTCTATATCTGAAGGATTCTCAATCCGATGCCCTGCAACTCGTCGCGAAAACCGATGAGTCGGCTGAGCATACCGGCATCGTATTGCTCGAAAGCGGGGAACTCGCGGAATGTCCGTGCCACGCGCAGAACAGTCTGATTCTGCCCATTCGCGGGAAAAAAATACCTACGGATCAGATGCAACTGCCCTTTCATTCTCCGGATAATCTCATGGGATTCCTGGAGATTTTCCCGATAACAAGCCGAAATGAGCACAATGAACTCTTTTTTGAGAAATATGCTAACCGCATCGGCTACAATCTGCATAACAAATTCCTTGCCGAAAAGAATATCGAGCACCTCAGGTTCATACGCACCCTTGTCGCCGATATCGAGCACAACGTCATCGTACCGAATATTATCTATAAATTGTACCTGCGCAAGCTGAAGGCAAAGATCGCAAAAAATATCGAATTGGAAAGCCTGTTGGCTCAGGAGAGCAGCCAGCTTCCGGCTGTCGAACATGCACTGCAGGACTTTCTCAAAGAGATGAAGGAAGTCAACACGGGGCTTACCGAAGAGATCGAGAACATCGAAAAACACTATAAGAACATGAGCCTTTTCCTTGAAACATTATTCCGCAGAGATCACTTCGACCAGGGAAAACTCACGCTCCGCACGAAACCATGCCACATGAAGCGGGATGTTGTCCAGCCGCAGCTCGAACGGTATATGGAACAGTTTCAGCGGGCGGGCATCGCCATAGACGACCGCCTGAGCGGCATCCCTGATGAGGATATTATCAGCGTGGTGGACATCGGTCTCATCGCACAGGTCTATGCGAACTTTTTCTCCAATGCCTTGAAATATACCCAGGAGATCACAACCTGGTCAGGAGAACGCAAGAAATACATTTCATATGGCCGGGAGCGACTCAAGGACTTTTTCGGGCCGGGGAAAGATGGGATAAAGTACAACGTGTTCAGCACGGGGCCACACATCCCTCCGGATGAGCGACTGCACATATTCGATGAGGGATACCGCGCGAAGGCCTCATTGAGCAGACCGGGCACCGGGCATGGGCTGGCATTCGTGAAGAATGCGGTCGAAATACACAGAGGCATAGTCGGCTACGAGCCGACTCAGTACGGGAATAACTTTTACTTTATCCTCCCCCGGTCAGAAGAGTCGGCCCAGACCTGACGGCCCCAAAATGACCG
>Ga0101944_10006882_pt1 | contig 11774 bp, 9 predicted proteins | sample DewCreD2012metaG_FD_75245 | JGI IMG/M metagenome (GOLD analysis project Ga0101944, IMG submission 75245) | Hot spring sediment bacterial and archeal communities from British Columbia, Canada, to study Microbial Dark Matter (Phase II) - Dewar... ... | reverse complement strand
GCCACTTTCCATCTCAAGAAGCGAGCGAATCTTCCCCTTCAATGATGATCCTGGAATATATGGCTCAAGCGTATGCGGATGCTTGATGACAGGGCTGTCCGTGCCTCCGATATGCATCTCCATATTGCCGGAACCGATATGTAGTCCGCTTTTTAATGTAATAGTGCCTTCAAGTTTTTTTATTTCTTTTAGTTTAAGGTTCATAGATTGTGTCCTCCATTATTCTGATGGTCTATAAAGTCTGTAGTATCCCATAAAGGCCTCAAATAACCCCGAAAAAACATCAAAATCATCTTTGTCATTGACTTGCTGCAGTGCAGTTAACAGAAAGTTTTTAAAACTATCGGATATAAGTCCTCTTCCTTTTGCATATGCCGCCTTTGCATTCAACATCTTTAAATACGGAAGCATTTTTTCAAACTCTATAGGATCTTTACCAACACGAGCCGAAAAATTAAGGACTTCATCATAAAACTTTCTGATTTGACTGCGTTTGTTGCATGTTTTTGACCCGTCTTCAGCAACTTTTTTTGCCAATTTTTCTGCAGTTACAGAGAACAGGTCTGGTTCAATAAGTTTGTTTTTCTTGTCTTTCCAAAAATTCATAAACATTCCTCCTATCTCTGGTTATATATTATCTGCCACAAAGGTATCTTAAGTGCACCACCATACGTTTCAAGCCATTCGGCTGTTTTTGACACTTCTTCTATTGCGTCATTCTTCTCGTCTCCCTTAAGATGCCTGCCGATATTTCTTACGACTGTGTACTTAAATCTCGCACGCCACTTCAAACATTCCATATCTTCAAGTTGAATATTGAATTTTGAATCTTGAATTTCCTTTTCCTGTTTCGCCATCTCCAGAAGTTCATTGAACCGGAAAAGCATGGCATTGTTTATCTTCTTACCCTCAAGCCACTTCTGTATTGTGTCTTTTATCCCTTCAAGCTTCTTGAACTCATCCCATATAACTGTTTCACCGAAGATCGTAATCCTATTTCGTCCATAGTCTTTTGATAGCTTAAGCGAGTGTTCAGCGCTCTCAGCTATTGTCATGACAGGCTCACCGGGCTTGTGGACTGATATGCCGGCAGATATAGTAATGTCCTTGTTATGACATACATACTCCCTGAACTTTTCATTCAGCAATTTTGAAAGTTCAATTATACGATTCCATGGACCTATCAAGAACAAATCATCGCCCCCGGAAAAGACAGTGTATATATCTCTAAAGCCTGTATCAGTTTTGAGCCTATGCGGCAAAAATACAGTAAAGAAGTTATTCAACTGCCTACTTAAGGTCGCAAGCCGCGACAGCGTTTGCCTTCCTTCCCTAAATCCACAAGTGAATAATAAGCCGAGGTTATCAACGTCTGCCTTTAAGATACCCAGCGCCTGCGTGCCTGTATGTTTTTCGCTATTCAATGCCTTAACTGCAATATGAGAAAATGTTTTGGGCGTTTTGTTTTCCTTATCTGTTTTTATTTGTTCTATCAACTCCAGCTTTTTCTTCTCGCTTCTTTTGCCCGCAAGGTAACGGTCATCATATAAATCAGACTCGTCATACTTAGGCACATAGCCATTAATAAATTTTGCTGTAATCTCCTTTGAGAGGTTTCCGTCTTCCTTAATCCCAATATTCCAGTATTTCAGAAGAGTGCCAGACTTTGAGAGGTCATTCAACTTGCCGCTTACCTTAAAAGACACCTGATACTTGCCTAACAATGGCTCTTTAAGCTTTTCCCTCTCAAGATCAGCGTTTATGGTTGCTATCGCAATCTTATCTTCCTTAACCAGGTTCATCCCTATATAGATGTGATCCCTACAGATCCTGCATGAGGATTTTTCATCTCCAAGAAGCGGATCATTCTCAACATCATGGGCTGACGGTCTTTTAGCACAAAAGGGGCATATTGGTTTACTCAACGTATTATCAAAGGCTGAAAGATAATCAGTCATAGCCCCGCCATATTTTGAAAGATCAAACTTTGAATATTTGTGCTTGTCTATCTCTTTTGAAAGCTTCTCCCACAAAAATGAGAACTGACTGCTTACAAAATCTTCCGGCGACGCATCAATAATCGATACGCCCATTGAAGCCTCTCCGCAATAGCGGTTGACTAACCAATGATTGATAGTATCCTCAGCATCCCTTATTATTGCCCTCGTTTTTTCTGTATTCGGCGCAAGAATGGTGAACTTTGCGGCAGCATTAAGAATCACAGATGTCACCGGCAAGCCGATGCCTCTACATATCATGTCTGCGGCAAGTTCTGAAAGCAGCGATATATAAAAAGACCTTCCTCTTAACAGTTTCGCCAACGCCTTACCGGTCCCGCCACCTTCGGAGAATATAAAGTCTTGAATTCCATAAAAATCACCGTTTATAAGAAGAAATTTCTTGGGTTCATAATTTTTTATATCGTCCGCATTAGCAATAGTCCCCGTTCCATAGTGATACAGATATAATGCCGAAGCCAGCGCGGAAGTTGTCCTGCAGTGGTCATAGAGTGATACATCCGGTACGACATACCCCACAGTAGCCGCCGGAATGTGTGAGGCATAAACCATAAAAAGGCTGTCAAAATGTTCAAACCATAGCGGGATATTCTCTTTGTGTTCAAGCTTCTCAAGCGCAGCTATAAAGTTAAAGAACAAATCACTGTAATCCTTTGATGACTGTTTGCTTTCTACCTGGTGGATTTCTGGAGTGTCGAGCGGAAATATATTGGCAGGAGATAGCTCTTTGAGCGGATACCTGAAACGATAAGCATCGAGGCTGTCCTCTTTCCATTTCTCATTATTTGAGAGCCCTTCGAAAATTGTTAGGAGACGGGTCTTTTTGTAATCCTGAATTTTAAGTCCGTTCCTATTTTCTCCGCTTTCAGCGTTATAATCTTCGAATTCATTTCTGTCAAAACCGCTACTAACTCTATCTGCAATAGCAATTATCCATTGCAAAGGAGTTTCGGGTTTGTGGTGTCCCGCTGCCAGATTCATAAACGAGTCACCTAACCCCCATTCTTCTTTATTGAATTTTTTCGGAAGTATCTTCTGCAAATGGTCAATAAATGCCGCGGTATATACGGCATGTTTATGGGTATGCCTGCCCTGGAAGAAGGGTTGGTATATATCCGCATTGTCGTTCAGAAATTGAGCATCAGGATAAAACCCCGGCCAAAGTTCTGAAGAATCGTTATCAGGTCTATGCGCCCGTTCGGCGAATTTACCGATATCGTGCAAATAGCCTGCAAGTGCAATTTTATAAACCGTTTCATCCATACTTCTCACCTCTTTTCATAATTACTTACTAAGCGCCGCCAGTATTACCGTTTGATATTCTCTCCGGTTCATCTTATCCATGGCATATTCCCCTTTTCGCTGTTTGCTTCTTATTTATTTGATTGACTATAATTATAGTCATAATCCCTGAAAGGAGCAGGTTTATGACAAAGACTATTCCGCTTGCCGAAGCAAAGAAAGGTTTATCCCGGATCATTAAGGATGTTGATGAAAAATATGACCGTTTCACTATAACCAAAAACGGGGTTGACAAGGCCGTCATTATCAGCAGCGAAGAATTTGAAGGTCTGCTCGAAACACTTGATATTTTATCCCATAAGGAAGAAAGGGATGCAATTGCAAGGGCAAAGGAACAGGTTAAAAAAGGCATCACTGTATCCCTTAAGGATTTTAAGAAACGGCTCGCGATTAAATGACCTTCAGCATAGACCTTTCCCAGGAGGCCGCTTCCGATCTTGAATCTCTCCATAAAACTGACCGAAAACTCTTTATGAGAATCCTCGCAAAAATTGACTCCCTTTCTGCAAACCCATATGGGGGCAAGCCTCTTGTTGGTAATCATAAAGGAGAGTTCTCCATCAGGGTAGGAAGATATCGCATTGTCTATGAAATTGAGACTGCAAAACACATCGTCCATATCCTTACCGTTAAACACCGGAAACACGTTTATTAAACCTATCTTCATAATCATCTATCCCGGCTTCCCGCCATGAAGCCATGCAGTTACAAGCACTGTCTCACATTCTTCCTTCGAGATTAAATTGTTTCATCGCTCTCCCCGAATCTGTGATATACATGTCACGCAATCCGTATTTTCCCCTTTTCCACCTTGATCCCAAATCTCGTCGCGCCGTACTTTCTCAAAGATGTGATGGTGTAATATGTCGCAAGGGTATCATCCTGAAGGTTCTCGATGATATCCCTGTTGATCTTGCTCCTGTCGGAACGAAGTTTGGCTAAATCGATTCCTTCTTTCCATTGTCTCCGGAAATTTTCCACATGGCCTGAATGAGCCCCGTAGAGTAATCCGTAATCCCTGGCGAGCGCCTCCGTCATTGCCGGGGTCGCAAGGTCATTGATTTGCACAAAACAGTCCGAACACTCCAGGCAATATACCCTGTCAGGATAAGGACATCGCTCCAATTTCTGTTTCAGCAGGTACATGTAGAAAACAATGTGGAACGGTTTGAATTCGATATTATTGTTGCCGATGGAGACAAGACCATCTCGCAAAAGCACTCTCACAAAAGGCTGCGTTAAAGCAGTATCGATCTCCTTCTGACCTTCGGAAACAAGCTCTTTGAATCCCATGCCGTCAAGATGTATCTTTTCTCTGAGTCTGATGAACGGCAGTTCGGCCAGGAAGATTTCGGCGTCTTTCGTATTCATGCGCCTGCCATCTTTTTCGAGCGTCTTGTTCTTGTTCGGCTTGTAGTAAAAATCGGGGTTAGACTCAAATTCAGGCGTGACCAGAACATGGTACAGTTTGTCCCATGACCTTCCGAATAGTTGCAGGGCTGAGCCCAGATAAAAGCTCATGGTCTTTCTACCACCGGCAAGGGAACAGTGAAGTCTCGCAGATTGGTCGGAGGCTTTTCCCTTGATGAATTCCGTGATGAAATCTCCGAGATACTCGTTCTCCTGTCCGTTTCTGATATCATCAAGTTCATTGCCTTTCCGGTCTGTTATCACGATTATGGAATCTTGATTGAGAAGGGATTCCCGTATCTTGAATTCCTTGCAGAACTCTGAGAATATACCGGACTCCAGCAGATGCTTCACGATGAGCTTTTTCCCGAAGGCAGAGGTAATTACATACGCTTCATCTGGGCGTACCGGAGGGTGCTTGTGAATGAGCGCATACATCGTTTCGGTGATGATCTGCGGTGTTGTCCCTGCAACAAAGATTAACACCTCTTTGAATTTTGACTCTTTCATGGGATAAGTCTATTCCCCTTGTAAGCCCTTTACAAGCAAAACAACATTGTGACAATGTTTTATGCTATTTCATACTTTCCAAGCCCGAAACTTGTTCCCTTCCCGACATGCACCACCTCTCCTGCCCGGATGAAGGGCATAAATGGGGTGATATCCCCTTCAAAGGTAATCTTCCCGACGAACCCTCCCATCTTCATGCGGGTATCCTGCCTGCCGGAGTAGCGTTCCCAGTCATACCACATTAACCCGTGTTCTTTCACTCTCACCTTTTCAGCCTGTTCGATGAGCCCTCTAAAATCCCACGCCGAAGGATCCTCTCCGCAGTGGAAATAGGAGAGAAGGGCAAGCCTGCGAAGGAGATTTCGCATAAAAATGTGGAATTCCAGATCAAGGGTAAGATGTCCGTTATAGATAATCCTTGTTGGAGAGAGAAATGAAAGTTTCAGGCTTCGGAATAGGCCCAATTCTACCGCCTCGCTCTGCCCGGCCGTCAAATCACTGGACTGTTTCGTTCGGTCTGTACCGGCGTTGTCCTTCCAGATTGCTTGGCCTTGCAATGACGGGAAAGGGATCGAAAGTAATGTTGACGATGTGAAGGGCTTAAGGGTTTTACTCTCGGAATCGTAAATTATTGTGCCGTCACAGCTAACACTCAGCAATTCATATGTGGTCTTGCCTTTTCCTATTCCTATTCTCCCAAGCTCATCGAATGCATAAACGAAATACGGGAGGTAATCTATTGCCCTGCCAATAAGAATGAATCTGAAAAGTAACTCATCGCCTGTTTTGTAACCCCTTCGTCTGTCGGCAGGGGGTTCTATGAGAAACGGATGCGGCGCTGCTTTGTATTTCCTCATTATTTTTGTGTCATGCCGGGGTGGTGTTTCAAAGACATATGAATACACACATTTTTCCCCGAGGAGACAGTCATGGCATTCTCTGTCCTTTATGGCACAGACTATCCGCCTGAAAGCGTAGCCGAAACCGCCCCTCAGCGTAGAGCCTTTATATGATGGCAGGATCAAAGGCTCCTTCGCCCTGATGCGGAAATCAAAAGAGGCGGTTGTTATCTTCATGCTGTGAGTGCAGATCCTCAACTTCCCCCGGTTATTCAGGCACATTCTATCAAAATACTGCCCCATGTGCAAGAAAACCTTACAGTCCGTAGAAAGGTAAGAAATAGTGAGAGCGACGCGCTCGATGATCAGGAATAATCAACAAGAATCGGCAAACTTTCCAGTCAGTGGAGTAAAATAGATACCGGTGACGAAATGATGAGTCCACTCGTGCTGCAATTCCTGATCACGTATGGTCCCGCTCTGATTTCCGGGATCATCCTCGCTCTCTGTTTTCCCAAACCGAATCTCTCCCTCATGGCATGGGTTGCGCTCATTCCCTTTCTCCTTTCCCTCTATAACAAAGACTCTCAGAAGGCATTCAAATCCGGGTTTTTTTTCGGTATTGCCTTTTTTTTCGGTACTCTCTACTGGATATATCATTCGATTAACCATTACGGCGGTATTGCCTTGCCGGCCAGCGTTGCGCTCGTTTTCCTGCTCTGTCTGTATTTAAGTCTTTATCCGGCTACATTTGCCGTACTGTTCGGACTCGCCATACGCAGGACGCAGTTGCCTGCGCTCCTCATTGCACCGGTTTTTTGGGTGGTACTCGATTTCCTTAGAACGTATATTTTCACCGGATTCCCCTGGTCAAGCATCGGATATACGCAGTACCAGTTTCTGAGCGTAATCCAGATAGCCGATCTCACCGGGATTTACGGGGTTTCTTTTCTCGTGGTAGCCGTAAACGGTGCTCTGGCAGATCTATTCCTTCTCAAACAGCGCACCAAAGATATGCCTCTTTTCCCGTTATCGTACACCGTCATCGGATTTCTCGTTCTTGTTTCGCTCATCGTGGCAACATTCGTCTATGGCCATATAAGACTTCGGGAGCAGAGACCGGGCAGCCTAATGAAAGCAAGCATTATCCAGGGAAATATCGAACAGGACAGGAAATGGGTGCCAGAATTCCAGGATGCGGTCATGGCAACACATAAGGAACTTTCCCTGAAAGCGGCCGAATCATCACCGTCAATCATCGTGTGGCCGGAGACGGCGGTACCCTTCTTTTTTATGGCAGACGAGGCGTATTCAAAGGATCTGGTGGAATTCCAGCGTCAGTTGAACTGTTACCTCCTTTTTGGTTCCATCCTTCTCAAGGGCAAGCAAGGCGGGCGGTCTCTTCTTTCGAACAGCGCTGTCTTGCTCGACGAATCTGGCGCGGTTGCGTATAGCTATGATAAAATACACTTGGTTCCATTTGGAGAGTACGTCCCCCTGCAGAAAATCCTCTTCTTTGTCAATAAACTGGTCGTAGGCATAGGAGATTATACGCGGGGAAATCGATATATCCGGGCCGAGACACCTTCGGGATCTTTTGCGCCATTGATTTGCTATGAAATCATCTTTCCCGGGTTGGTGAGGAAATTCTTTACGAACGGCGGCGATTTCATGGTAAATATCACCAATGACGCCTGGTTCGGAAATACCAGCGGACCCTATCAGCACTTTGCCATGGCCATCTTTCGTGCAGTAGAAAACCGAAAGCCGGTCATACGGGCCGCTAATACAGGGATATCCGGATTCATCGACAGTAGTGGAAAGATCATATCGCAGACAGGCATCTTTCAGAAGACGGTACTGACTGAAGATCTGCGAACAGATTCAACTATAACCTTGTATGCAAAGTTTGGAGACCTATTCTCCTACGCGTGCATCGTATTTTCCGTCATCGTGCTCGCGAATCTCATAACCAGGGCAAGAACCTGATAAGGAGGGTACATGCTGTCACAGAACGAACTGAAAGAAGAATTATCTTACCTCAGGGACAAAACCGAATCTCTCAGAGGTTATCTTTGAAATACCCGGACTGAAGCAGGAAATCGAGAAAATCCAAAAAGACCTCTCTTCCGATGAGGTGTGGTCATCACCGGATATAACGCGGGATCTCCTGAAGAGAAAGTCGAGCCTCGAAAATACGGTTTCACAGTTCGATGCGCTGGCTGGGAAACTGGATTATCTCGAAGAATCAATTGGCATTCTCGAGGAGGAGAGTGGTGAACTCTTCATGCAGGAACTTCAGAGGGAAATACAAAATCTGAAGGACGAACTGGAATCCCTCGAGATTGAACACCTGCTGTCCGGCCCTATGGACAAAAATAATGCTATTCTGACCATTCACCCCGGAGCCGGGGGTACGGAAAGTCAGGACTGGGCCCAGATGCTGATGAGGATGTACCTTCGTTGGGCGGAACGCCACAAATTCGCCACACAAATCATCGACCTGCAGACAGGGGAAGAGGCCGGGATAAAGAGCGCCACCATCACCGTAACGGGCCCTTATGCCTACGGTTATCTGAAATCCGAAGCAGGTGTGCACAGACTCGTAAGGATATCTCCCTTCGACGCGGGGAAAAGACGGCACACATCCTTTGCTGCCATTCTCGTATTTCCCGAAGTTGAAGAAGATATTGATATCGAGATCAAAGACGACGATATCAAGATGGATACCTTCAGGGCCTCCGGAGCGGGAGGACAACATGTGAATAAAACATCTTCCGCTGTTCGATTGACGCACATCCCGACCGGCATCATCGTGAGCTGTCAGAACGAAAGGTCTCAGCATAAAAACAGGGCGACAGCCATGAAGGTTCTGAAAGCTCGCTTGTACGATCTGAAACTGAAGGAACAGGAAAAGAAGATGGAGGGTTTTGTTGCCGATAAAAAAGGTATTGCATGGGGAAGTCAGATAAGGTCTTACATACTCCAGCCTTACCGCATTATCAAGGACCACAGAACGGATGTTGAGACAGGAAACGTGGATGCCGTTCTTGACGGGGATTTGGATCTTTTTATCAGATCGTTTTTAAAAAAGAAGTAATTTGAGTTTTTGTAGAAATTGAGTTTATTTGTCATTCCCGCAACCATGGACTTGATATGGGGGCGTGGGGAATCTTTCTGTAAAGCCGTCAGAAAGATTCCGGATAAGCCGGAATGACAGAAATTGAGCGTTTTTACACAGACAGTATTTTGAATCCAGTGGTATTTGGCATATGCATAGAGTATTGGATACCGGTGACTTTATTATGACTATAACTATATTTATATGTATTTTGTAGTAATCATAGTAGGGCATGTTCATATGTCAGCAATCGGTATTGAATACAGGAGGAAAAGATTTTTTGCTGTGAACAATTTTGCCTAATAGCGTGTCAATCCGTTCACAGAAATCGGCTTCCGAAGACGGGGGGAGGTATTGAACGATTTAGTAACAGATTTTCTTGTCTTCCCCGACATGATTTGGATATAATGAGGAACCCCCCGGCAGAAGTTACTAACAAATGTTAAAAATATGTTGATAGGATATTGAGGTATGACTCTGGAAGATATATGGAATAAGAGTTTGAAGCAGATTGAAGAGCGGGTCGGCGGCAATATTATCGATCTCTGGTTCAGGCCGATCAAACTCGCGCAGTTTAAGGATCAGCAGGCGATGATCGAGATACCGAATCGGTTCTTTAAAGATTGGATAGAGGACAATTATCCGGATATCGTTGCGGAAGCGGTTGGCATCGTGACCGGAGGACCCGTCGCTATTCGTTACCGGATTGCGGAAAAGGTCGACCCGGCCGTCCGGAAAATGGATATGCGACTGGAGACCAGGAGGCAAAAACTTGCCAGCAGGGGTATTTATCTCAATCCGAAATATACCTTCGAGAACTTTGTCATCGGGCAGAGCAACCAGTTTGCCCATGCTGCTGCAAAGGCTGTTGCAGAGGCTCCCGGAAAAATTTACAACCCCTTGTTCATTTACGGGGGGGTGGGACTTGGCAAGACCCACCTGATCACAGCCATTGGAAATGCGGTTATCGATAAGAAACCTGACATATCGGTTATCTTCGCATCTGCTGAACAGTTCACCAATGAAGTGGTCTCCGCCATACGGCATGAGAAGATGGGAGAGTTGAAGGAAAAGTATCGAAACATCGACCTTCTCCTGCTTGACGATATTCACTTCATTGCAAACAAGACCCAGACTCAGGAAGAATTCTTCCATACCTTTAACACGCTTTATGAGAGACAAAAGCAGATCGTGATATCGAGTGACAGACCACCGAAGGAGATCGGAGCCGTTACCGACAGGCTGCGGTCACGGTTCAGCATGGGCCTGATTGCCGATATACAGCCGCCTGAACTCGAAACGAAGGTCGCTATATTGCAGAGGAAGTCCGAGATCGAAAAGATTTTTATTCCTGAGGATGTTGCATATTATCTCGCTTCGAAAGTCAAATCCAATATCCGAGAACTCGAAGGGTGTCTCATCCGCCTTGGCGCCCAGTCGTCCCTCACCGGCAAACCCATTAATACAGACATGGCGAAACACGTTCTGAAAGATCTGATCGAGGATGATGAAAGACCGGTGACGACGGATCAGATACAAAAGGTCGTGGCGGAGCATTTTGCCATTAAACTGTCGGATATGAAAGCGAAAAAGAGAACGAAAGAAGTTGCACTACCCCGGCAGATTGCGATGTACCTCAGCAAGCAGCTCACGAACCTTTCCCTGAGCGATATCGGGAAAAACTTTGGTGGAAAGGACCATGCGACGGTTATCTACGCCTGCAAACAGATAGAGGAAAGAAGGGCAAAGGATGAGACCTTCAACAAAATGATAGAGAACCTCATTCGGAAAATCAAGGGATAGCCGGATGTATAGGACGATAGAGGAGGAGCGAAGATGAAAGTGAATGTTTCAAAAGCCGAGATGCAGGAGAAGCTCGCGAATATCCAGAACATTATCGAAAAGAAAAATACGATGCCCATCCTGAGCCATTTTCTGCTGAATGCGGGGAAAAAGGGTTCGTCCATCATAGCAACGGATATCGAGACGGCAATTAGGGAACCGATCGACGTGGCTGTTGAGAAAGAGGGCAAAATCTGTATTCCCGCCCGAAAACTGTTTGAGATCGTCCGGGAAGTGGATGCGGACCTTTCCCTCGAGGTCGTCGACGATCAGTGGCTCAGGGTCACATCGGGGGCCGGTCAGTTCAAGCTGGCTTGTCTCCCGCAGGGAGATTTCCCTGCATGGCCTTCATCCCTTGGCGGTGAAGAGATTGAAGAGCTTACGATTGATGCACCGGTCCTCCTTGAGATGATAGAAAAAACCATATACTCCGCCGGTGAAAGCGATACAAGGTATACCCTGAATGGGCTGCTTTTCCACCCCAAACCCGAACAGAACAGCTTTACCGTTGTTGGGACCGACGGCCACCGACTTGCCATCATCCAGAGGCAGATCGACATGCGGGCACAAGGGGAAAAGAAAATCATCGTTCCCAGGAAAGCCGTTTCCGAACTGCGGCGATTTCTCCCGGCTGAGGAAGGCGAGGGCGATACGCATCAGGTGACGGTATCCATCGGCGAACTGACAAGCGGCCGCTTTATCTTGATGTTCCGGGTAACGTGGGACTCAAGG
>Ga0101944_10006880_pt1 | contig 11774 bp, 8 predicted proteins | sample DewCreD2012metaG_FD_75245 | JGI IMG/M metagenome (GOLD analysis project Ga0101944, IMG submission 75245) | Hot spring sediment bacterial and archeal communities from British Columbia, Canada, to study Microbial Dark Matter (Phase II) - Dewar... ... | reverse complement strand
CACGGGCAGCTTCCAGGCTGCGCACTCGGAAGCAGACTGCGGCGCTCACCTGGTCACGCACCCGCCCTACCACTTGCTTGGTGAAATCCTGGGCGGCAAACACCAGGTGGACGCCGAATTTTCGGCCCCGCCAGCCCAACTCTGCAACCCGATTCGCAAAACTACTCTTCGGACCGCCAAGAGTTGTCATCAGGGCGCTGAACTCATCCAGTACAACCAGCAGCCGGGGGAGCGGATCGCCTCCTTGCCGGACGATAGTCCGGTTATACTCTTCCAGACTTTCAGGATATCCGTCCATTTGCATGTACAACCCCGCTCGATGATCGCACTCGCCGAGGGCGCGCTCGACTGCCGCTTGAGCTCCTTGCGGTGTGGTTCCGATTGGAGCCAACAATGTTGAATGATTTGCCAGCATCGGGAAGGTGGCGCCGTCTAGGTCAACCAATAGTAGCTGAGCGCCTTCGGCAAGCGCCTGGTAAGCCAGTAATCGCAAAAATACCGACTTTCCGGAGCCGGTCTTTCCTGCTACGAGTAAATGCCCAAGCTTCGACCAGGGTTGGCTTATCGTCTCACCGCAGTGGTTGATGCCCAACTGCACCCAGCCATCCGTCACACCAGGGAATGGAATCAGCTTTGGCAGCCGTGGCAGCGGTGAGAGCGGGATGGCGTAACGCAGCCCATTGGAATTAGAGAGGAAAACCGGCAGCCCCTGTAGATCGGTGCTCAGGTGATGCAATAGTTCGGGAGTGGTATAGGCTTCCAACCGCCTGACGCGGGGCAAATCCAAAATGGCAAAGAGCAGCACCATGCCCTGGGTCGATGTGAGTAAAAATTCGGCAAACGCCGCCTCCAGACCGCGCTGTTGTAGAACCTGTGGCAGCCGCTTCGCAACGATCTGCGCCTGGAGCTGGTAACGCCTGGAAATGAAGTTGTTGGTTTCAAACATCATCGTCTTCTCCTTCCTGAAGAGCCTTCTGTTGGATACGCGGCAGCACATCTGAGATCCAATCCTTCACTTCATCAGGCTCCACAACCCGGACATTGCCCAGTAGCGGATTTGAAGTAGGTTGTGTAAGGGCAGGTAAAGCGCGCCTGCGCGGAGGCTGACCAGGAAGGCCACGGCTGACCAGATCAACCGCCTGGTCACGCGCCTTCACCTGGGATTGCAGCTCAGGAGCAGCCAACTGCGGAGCTTCCGGTTGGCCTCCCTTACCGATCGACACAGCTGCGCCGAAGAGCAAATCCGGGTCGATGACGTTACGCCTGCCATGGTCATCCAGGATCAGGATAGGTGCATCGCCACGCGGATCACGCGGGATAGCGCGCCTGCGCAGAGCTTCTGTGTTGCCCCAGATCCAGGCCAGATACGCCACCAATGGGACAGCGATTGCCAGGATCACCCAGGGAGCGGCGGCTTGAATTTTATTGATCGTGCGCTGACGCTCCGCCGCCATTCGAGCCATATCGGCTTGAGCAGCTTGAGCGGTTTGCAATGCCTGTACGCTGGCGACTTCGGCAGTAGCCTGGTTGTTCCAGGCGGATTGGGTGGCAGTACTTGACCAGCTCACTGCCGTGGCATTGGCGGCAGCCGTGGCGGTTGCCTGACTGCTATCGGCTGTTGCGGTGGCGTTCCACACCTGTTGAGTCTGGGTGGCTGCTGCCGCAGCTCGGATGCTTTCTTCGGTAACCTGAGCAGCGACATAGGCAGCCTGTATCGCATCCTGCGTCGCGCCTGCCTGGACGGTCGCCTGCCATTCAGCAGCATAAAGTGCCTGTGCGGTAGAGGTCTGCACGGCTTGCACAAACTCCAGTGTCGCTCTAGCCTGAACTCCGGAGACATTGGGATCTGCGCTGATATAAGCAGCATCATCGCATGCGGTCAGCATCCCTCCACCAAACATTAAAATGAGCAGGATAGACAACTTGTAGGTTTTCATGTGGACATCCTCTAGCCGCATCTATCACCACCACCCAGCAGGCAGCTGAGGTCGATCATCATCTTCGGATTCGACCTGGCTTTGCTGCAGAAGCTGGGTAAGCAGCATTTGCTGTTGGATGAGTAATTGTTGGTAAGGGTCATAACCATCCATGCGCTTCCAATGCGCGTTCGGTCCACCAATCCAGCGCCCCATGCCCTTTGATTGAACTTGGCTACGCTTCCAAATTTGACGTTGGATAACGATATAGACAGCTAGCCCAGTCAGTAAAACCACCACCAGGGTCAGGAGTATTAGGATCAACGTTTGACCTCGTCCCACATCGCTCAATCCTTGGGAGGCGATCTGCGCTGCCCGGGCAGCATCTTGGGCGGCTCGGGCAGCCTCGATCACGCTCTTCGCCTGAGCAATTTCCACAGCATTGTCGCTTGGCCCGCATGCCGCTACAGCCAGCAAAACCAGCACAACGATGGCGATGAAGATTACGATCTTTTTCATGTCATACCTCCATTGAATTGAACCAATTACCAATATCCAGGGTCGGAAACCGGTACACCTAACTGATCTGCTAGCGTCCGCAAACGCGAGCGCGGCGCACCTTCCATTGCTTTTCGCCAGGTCTGGTTCCAGGGGCTTTGTCCATTGATCTCTCTGACAAGCATTTCCGCCAGCTCGTTGGCTGGTAACTCGGACAGCTGATCAAAGGCACCCCCCGCGCCACGGCTTGGATTCGGGATCAGGCGACTGACAGCATGGGCGATGGGATCACGGATGCCATTTCCGCTTGTGCTGGTGGCGTAGAGCAGCCAGGAAACCAATGCCTGCGCTGTTAAACCATTTTCCAGGAGCAACTCCTGGTTTTTGGTACTTATCCGGTTTCGTATGAGCAAATCCGATAAATTCCATTCCATACCCACCACCCCCTTTCTGATTGTGCTGGCTGGAATTTCCAAATCAGGCTCTCCGTCGGCGTCGGTGGTGGTTGGAGTGTTTTTCTTGTGATTCAAACCAAGTGCTAAGGTGTTTAAACTGTGCCAATCGCGCCAATCGGGTGTGTCACTCGCGCCATTCTTATGAGTGTCAACCGCGCCATCATGTGTGTCACTCGCGCCAGGCTTATGTGTGTCAGGTGCGCCATTATGTGTGCCAATCGCGCCAATGAGATCGGTATTTTGACTTTCCCTATGTGTGTCAATCGCGCCAATCCAATTCGAGCTTTCAGCATTGCTATGTATGACATTCGCGCCAAGGACAGTGTTGCTATCTTGGCTGCTATGTGTGTCACCTGCGCCAAGCACAACCGCAGACAGAGACTCGTTCGCGCGCGCTTGGTCGCTTTCAGTCATTGGCTCACCCAGGCAAACTTTGAAACGGCGGGGTGCTTCCTCCCAGGTCCCGATATCACGGCCTGTTTCCCTAACAAACGTAGCCACCTCATCTGACCGCAACCATTCCCAAACCGTCTTGACACGTTTCAAGCCCAACCAACGGGCGGCTTCGGCATATCCTTCCGGTAGGAGAATTTCATCCCTCACCTCACCGGTGCGCTGGTTGATGTAACCGCGATCACGCATCAAGGTCACAAACCAGCCTGGACCAGGTCCTAACCTGGGCAGCCAATGAGAGACGAAGTAATGGGTCAGGAAGACCAGGTCTTTAGGCGGCATCAAGTGGTGTGCCAGTTTGTCCGCCAATTCCTGGTACTGCGTCCTTTGGCTTTCGGGGATCGCACCGCACACAGCCTGAAGGACATCTTGAACAGAGTGTGGTTCATCGGTGATGTCTTCGTCAGGAGTCACCTTATCCGGCCAGGGAATCAGCTCATCGACTGGCGTCTCCAAAGCTGATTGAATTACAGCCACCGGCGTTTTTCCTTGAGCAAGCTGTCGATAAAGCCAGGAGCGTAAAGATTGTTCATCAAATGGAGTCAGAGGTGGATTCATGGTTACCCGGTAATATCGAGAAGATTGGTGCGGGCGACCATCTTTGCCCCGGCTCCAGCGTGGTTCACTATCGACTTGCTTTACCAGCCAGCGCAGGCGCTTCCATGTCTCTGGTTTGGTTACCCAGCGCCAGAATGTCCGTGTACTCATCCCAGAAAAGTGGGCAACCTTCTTGGAAGGCGCGCCGAATTTCTTTCCGGGTTGCCTGGCAGCTCCAGCTTCATAGGCTGCCTGGCGAAATCCGATGTAGAGCCAGGCTAATTCCAATCCCAGAAGCGGGATGTATCGCATGAAGTAACCAGGCACTACAATGACATGGTCGGGCTGAACGATTTCGTCATAGATCGACTGATATTCTGCCTGGATGGACAGCACAGTTGGGTGTTCATCAGAAGATGATTTTTCTTCTTCAAGATGAACATCCTCATCGCTTTCATAGATTTCATCGATGACAATAAACTCGACTACCAATTGTTGATTCAAGATGCCGGTCATCAGGCGCGTCAACGTACTGGTCAGGCGGCTTGCCAGCCACTCTCGACCATAAGCATTGGGGGTACCAATTGCGAACACTCCATCATTGAATGACACAAAACTGGTATCACGCACCCAGGTATCGAAAGATGCCGTCGGCATATCCAAACGCAGCTGGTCAAGCGCCATTTGCCACGCCCTCTCCGGTTGGATATTGGAGCCGTTCATGATTGCTCTCTCCCATTGGGTTTGGGTAGTGCAGTGGTCTTGCTGTAACCGGTTTTGTGTAGAAACTTGCCAATGGCATCTTCTGGGACACGGAAGGTTCGGGGTCCAAATTGGATGGCTTCAAGCTTGCCTTCCTTGATCCAGCGGTAAACCGTTTTAGGGTGGACACGTGCCCATTCCGCCACTTCTGGCACGGTTAGTAAGTTGCGGGCGTTCCAGGTGCCCGGTGGTGGATGTGTAGATTGTGTGGTCATCTCCTTTTCTCCCGCCGGCTTCTGCTTGGGGAGAATCAAAAAGCCGGCATGCAACATATGTGTTGCATGCCGGCGATGATTGCTCAGATTATTTAGTTATACGCTCTTGTGAGAAGCAACCCACCCTCTCCGCTGAATCTACAACTTTCAGAGCAGGAATGCCTGGCGAGAGGTTGTCAAAGTGCGTAAAGGTATACGCCATGCATTTTGTCCGCGGAACCTTGTTCCGCGGTAATTCATCGGTTCTGTGAGTTTTGTTGTTAAAATCCTTTCGGCGAATTACCTGGCCCCTCAATAGCTTATTCAATCTGATCTTTTCATCAGTTGCGTGAGATCGGTCTGATATGCTGTTTTAACCGCTTTGATAAAATTCGGTTGGGAGAGATGATCTTGAGTGATATCGTCGATTGACCAATGCAATTGAACATCACCCACCAATTCCTCCTCCGTTGGCCAATTTACCTTATCCACCAATCGTTCAACAGCATGGCGCTGTGAATCTTCAGGCGTATCCGGGGGAAATAAATCAAGTTGTGGTTGTGGTAAGGGGCTTTTCCTCGATGCTGCACGTTCCAGCATAAAATGGATCAACTGTTCACGACTTTCCGAAAGATAAGCGGGAACCTTTTCACGAATATAGGTGCGGATTTCGTTTAGAGTCTCTTGTAAAACTGATAATTCACGCTGAAAATCTGGCATCTCCTCGGTGCGTAATCCGCTGCCAAAATATCCCAGCGGTTTTAGATAATTTTTCCGAAGGTCTGCTACCTGCTGATGGAGGCGTGCTTGTAAGCTCTGCATATCTTGGGCAGCGCGTCCGGTGAAGATTCGCCAGGAGGCTCGGAGATATTCCTTAACCTGATGGCTATCATCGCCAAGGATTTCAATAATTTCATCCGGCAGCGCTAGAGTTTTATTCTGCAATTTATGGCCTTCAACCTGTAAGCGCACCAGTTTTAGCTGATTGCGCAATGAATTCAAAAGCCTTTCCTGAGCGGGTTGGAGGGGCTGGACATATTTTTGTTTCTCAGCGATCCGATCCAAGGTTTTCTTTTCCACGATCGGGCGATCTGGAATCCGGGTCATCTCTGTTGGCTCATGCCCATCAGAACTTGGGAGGGTTGTTTTCTCTTCTTCTATACTGCCGGAGTGCACCAGGATTGAGCGCCAAAGTAATTCTGTCATCTCAGGGCTTAGCTGGACGGCGTTGGCCTCTTCCCCTGCTGGTTCAGCTTCGATCCTGGGTAAAGGTGGTGTGAAGATCAGCGCCAGATCATCCACAATGAGTAACCCCAAACGGACGAATGAGGCATTGCGGATTGTCAGGTTGCCAATGAGATCTGAAATAGCCTCAGCGGGCTGTCCATGCCAGTAACCTGCCTGAAAGCTGCTTATCGAGACGTCCAGGTAAATGTGAAAGTTCTCTGAAGATATGGTTTGTTTGGCTTTTTGCAGCGCCGCTATCTCCATCGAACTCAAGCCTGGAGCATATACAAGAACCCGATGGCGCGCTTGAGCGATTAATCCTGCGCGATCCAGGGCGTGAACGTTTCTTAGGGTAAAGGGTGGAGATGACATAAGTTTTGGTTAGGGATAATTCTCTGATAGGAATTGGCGCCCGGCTTTGGCTTCTCGTAAAAAAGAGCTATCAATCAGGGTAACTGCTTAATGATTTCACCAATAACTATACACCTTTTTCCCTCTTGAACGAAAATTTGAAGGCGTACTTCATCTGCGTTTCCGAGAGAAAATGCTCATTGCTTTTTTGGGATCTGCCGCTCCTCGACGACCTCCCGTAGTTCCCGTTCCAACTGCGCCGCGTTTTTCCCGCTGCTAGCCAGCAGTCACAGCGCTTCCAGTTTGAATTCTTCTGTATATTTCCGATTTCGTTTGTCGCGCATCAGCTTGCTCCTATCTCTTGTACTGGATTTCTCCTTTTTTGCTGTCCACTTTTGGGGGGCAAGCTCAGTGGTCCAGATGATATAATGGCCGGCAGGAGTTTCAATGCCCAAGCTGATAATCGGCCAACCCGCCCCAGATTTTGAACTGCCCGACCTGGACGGCAGTCCCATCCGCCTGGCAGACCTGCGCGGGCAGGTGGTGCTGGTGAACTTCTGGTCGGCGGAATGCCCCTGGGTGGAGCGCATAGACCGCGAACTGGCGGCTCAGCCCATGCCGGGGGTCATTCTGCTGGCGGTGGCCTCGAACCGCACCGAACCGCCCGAACTGCTGCGGCAGGTAGCTTCAGAGCGCGGCCTGCCGCGGGTGCTGGTTGATGCAGACCAAACCGTTGCCGACCTTTACGGCGTCGAGACCACTCCGCACTTTTTCCTGGTTGATGGCGCGGGTATCTTGCGCTACCAGGGCGCGTATGACGACGTTACCTTCCGAAGCCGCGCGCCTACCCGCTCTTATGTGCGCGAAGCGGTGCGGGCCATCGAGCGCGGGCGAGCCGTGGAGATCGAAGAAACCCCACCCTACGGGTGCAGCGTCATCCGGTTCTCAGCAGAGTGAGCGCCTGGCCCTACAGCCGCGCGCGCCTGGGGTAGCCGGGGCCGCCCAGCCGCACCGTTTCGGGGCGATCCGTCCATACGCCGGGGATGGGCGTCTGGCACTTGGGGCAGCGCCCCTCTGCCGTGATCTGGTAGTCCAACAGCACGTAGCCCCGGCGGTGGATCAGGCGCGTGGCGCACGAGGGGCAGAAAGTGTCTTCATACGGCCCCACCTGGCCCGGCAGGTTGCCGGCATAGACGAAGTGCAGCCCGGCTTCCTGGCCGATTTCCGCGGCGCGGCGCAGGGTTTCGGGTGGAGTGTAACTGCCGTCCATCTTATAGTCGGGGTGGAAGGCCGTCACGTGCCAGGGGATGTCCGGCGAAACGGAGACCAGGAAACGGGCCGCGTCCCACAATTCCGCGCTGCTGTCGTTAAACCCTGGAATCACCAGCGTGACCACTTCTACCCACAGGCCCTGTTCTTTCGCCATCCGAATCGTGTCCAAAATGTTATTCAAGACCGCGCCGAGTTTGCGGTACTGCTTATCCTGCATGGTTTTCAGGTCTACTTTGTAGCCGGTCAGGTAGGGGCGCAGGTATTGGAGCACTTCGGGCGTGGCATTGCCGTTGGAGACGTAAGCGCAGTGGAGACCGGCTTCTTTGGCTTTCTTGAACACTGCCACCGCCCATTCTGAGGTGATCAGCGGCTCGTTGTAGGAAGAAACGATCACTTTTGCGCCAGCGTTAAGGGCCGCGCGTACCAACTGCTCGGGGGTGGTCTCTTGGATGGTCGCGATGGAGACGTTGGCCTCTTCGTCGCGCCCCACTTGCGAGGTGATCCAGTTTTGGCAGTAGGGGCAGTGCAAATCACAGCCCAACATGCCAAAGGTGAGCGCATCACTGCCGGGCAAGAGGTGCGCGAAAGGCTTTTTTTCAATAGGGTCTACCTGGACGGCCGCTACGTATCCCCATGGAACGCGCAGTTCGCCGCCCTCGTTGTAACGCACCTGGCAGATCCCCCGCCGGCCGGGTTTAATCAGACAGCGGTGGGCGCAGGCATAGCAGCGCAGTGAGCCATCGGCATATTTTTCATACAGTTCGCCGGTTGTTGTTAACCGGTCCAGTTTTTCCAATATCGTTCCCATGACAAAATTGTACAACGTTAAAAAGGCAAATTCCAGAGGTATTTTTTGGATATCAGGTTTTTTTGCCTGAGAAAGATAGGGGAGTTTTGGCAAGAAAGGGGTATTTTTCCAAAAAGAAAAGCAGAAATGTCCCTATTCATGCTGCTAAGTCAAATACGTAAAATAATGGACAAATCCATGCACCTTAACAATTTTTTAAGGTAAAAATGACGCCAAAACCCGTATAATGATTATATGACAAGTTTATGATTAGAAAGTTATGGGGGAAACCTTATGGCAGAAAGAAACCCTGGGTATTGAAACGGTCCGATTCAACCAAAAGAACATTTTTTCGCCGTTAGAACGAAACCTTTTGGTTGGTTAAACGTTATATATATTAGTGAGAGAGGTTGTATTGCCGGCGCACTGAGGCCTTTCCCGGTCGTTGAGAACCGTAGCTCATGGTGAACTGGCGTTCAACCTGGTTGTGTTTGCGCCCTGATAGTCTTTCCTCGTGGAGAAGGAGGACGCCATGTGGATCGTATACCTGGTAGTGGTGTTGGTAGTGATCGTGTTTGGTGCGCTCAGCCTGGTCAGCCTGGAGCCGAAGGTTTGATGAGGCCCGCCCACCGTTCCGTGCCGGTTTGCGCGGTTTTCGTAGGGATGGAAAATATCCCTGGTCCGTCGCCCTTCCTGTCAGGAAATCGCCGGTAACGATCCGGCAACCTCGTCGGGAGGGTTCGCCGCCCCTCCCTGGGGAGTTTACCTAAAAAAGGGTTCCGGTCAACGCCAGGCCGGAACCCTTTTTTCATTTCTTGAGGATTTCCAGGTTTGCCAGCGAGGCCACCAGGCGCTTAAAGCCCACGCTCTCAAAAGCCACGGTGATAATTTCTTCCCCGTCCTGAATGCGGCTCTCGATCACCAACCCCTCGTTCCAAAGGGCGTGACGCACGCGCATCCCGGCCTTATAAGACGGTTCGACCACCGGAGCGGGGCCGCCGGGCGGCGGTGGGGTAGTGTAGGAATGCGGCGAGCGCGTTGAATCGCTGCCCCAGCGCGTTCCCCCGCTCCCTTTGCGCTCGCCGCGCGAGGCAGAGGAATAGGGTTCGTCGCGCAGTGGAGTGGTATTGTTCCAGCGGGTCGAGCGGCTGGCGCGCATCCCCCCGCTGCGGCGGCGGTAGCCCTCTACTTTCAGCAGTTCTTCGGGAATGTCTCCCAAAAAGCGCGAAGGCACGCTTTCCTGAAAACTCCCATAGGTGTTGCGCTCATCGGCGCGCACCAGATACAGGCGGTTCTTGGCGCGGGTGATGCCGACGTAGAACAGGCGGCGTTCCTCGGCCATCTCTTCAGGGTCGTCCAGCGAGCGGATGTGCGGCAGTACCCCGTCATCCAGGCCAACGATAAAGACAATGGGGAACTCTAACCCCTTCGCGGCGTGCAGAGTCAGCAGGGTGGGCGCTTCGGCCCCTTCGGGGACCGTGTCTTGGTCTGAAACCAGGGCCAGTTTTTCAAGGAAGGCCGGCAGTCCTCGATCCTCATATTCATGAGTTAACCGGAATAATTCCTGGACGTTTTCCCAGCGGCTTTGTCCTTCTTCCGTGCCGTCGTGGATATATTCGTAATAGGCCGTATCTTCAAGGATGCGGTTAAACAGTTCTGGCAGCGGCATTGTATCCAGGTGTTCGCGCCAGGAAGCCAGCAGAGCGCCGAAATCGGCCAGCGGAGCGGCTCCGCGCGGCAGTGCCGCCCAAAAGGACGACTCGCGGCCCAGGCGGCCCAGTTCAAGCAGGGCCGCGCCGGGGGTGGTATCGTGCTGTTGCGCGGCCAGGCGCAGGGCCAGCAGAGTCTTGTCGCCGATGCCGCGCGGGGGGACGTTAATCACGCGGTTTAGGCTGAGTTCGTCTGCCGGGTTCTGCACCAGGCGCAGGTAAGCGATTAAATCTTTGACCTCGCGTCGCCCGTAGAATCGCTGCGCGCCCACTAACCGGTAGTCCATTCCGGCGTGCAAGAACGCTTCTTCCACCAGGCGCGACTGCGCGTTGGTGCGGTACATCACCGCAAAGTCACCCAACTTGGCCCGCCCGCGCTGTGTCAATTCCTGAATTGTCTCAACCACGTAGGCCGCCTCAGCGTGATCGTCATGGGCTTCGTAAAGAACGATCTTCTCGCCAATCCCCCGGTCGGTGCGCAGGCGCTTGGGCGTGCGGTTGATGTTGCGGTTGATGACAGCAGTGGCTACATCCAGCACGGTTTGCGTTGAGCGGTAATTGTGTTCCAGAAGGATCTTGTGGACGTTAGGGTAATCTCGCTCAAAACTCAACACATTGCGGTAATCGGCGCCGCGCCAGCGGTAAATGGACTGATCTTCATCACCAACGACGAAGATGTTTTTGTGAACTTCAGTTAACAGGCGCAGCAATTCATACTGCACGCGGTTGGTATCCTGGAATTCGTCAACCAAAATGTACTCGAAGCGCTGGGCGTATTTATCGCGCACCGCTTCGTTTTCTTTCAGCAGACGCCAGACCCACAGCAGCAGATCATCAAAATCAACCGCATTATTGGCGAGTAAAAGTTTCTGGTAATGTTCGTAGACGCGCCCGATGACCTTATCTTTATAATTTTGGCTTTTGGGCTCTTTAAAGCTTTCCGGCAGCAGCGTTTCATTTTTTGCGGCAGAGATAGCCGCGTGAACTGCCTGCGCCCGGAACTGTTTTTCGTCAATATTCAAATCCTTGAGCGCCTGCTTCACCAGGTTAACCTGGTCGTCGGCGTCAAAGATCACGAAATCGGAAGTAAAAGGCAGTTTGGCGGGGCCGGCCTCTCTGCGCAAGATTTGCGCGCAAACCGCATGAAAGGTTCCCATGGTGGGGGTCGGTTTTTCGGCCAAGATGCCGCTTTCCGCCAGCCTTTCAAAACGCGCTTCAATTTCTCTGGCGGCTTTGTTAGTAAAGGTGAGGGCCAAAATGCGGTAAGGTTTTACGTTCTGAACGTTCACCAGATAGGTTATCCGGTACATCAGCACCCAAGTTTTGCCCGAGCCTGGCCCTGCCAGAATTAAAACCGGTCCGTCTCCGGCGGTCACCGCCTGATATTGCTGCGGGTTTAGGTTTCTTTTGAGTGAATCGATCAGGCTTTCCACAGGGCCGATTCTACCATGATCCATTGGGTTCAGGCCAAGTCTCCCCTTGAAAAGTTACTTTCGAGTGTGTTTCAGTTTTTTTAAGAAGGGGGTAAGATAGGAGGTAGAAAGAAGGAGGAAGGCATGAAAACAGAGAACAACAAGCAGTGGGAAGAAATGGCAGCGGAAGTGATCAACGGG
>Ga0101944_10006879_pt1 | contig 11779 bp, 8 predicted proteins | sample DewCreD2012metaG_FD_75245 | JGI IMG/M metagenome (GOLD analysis project Ga0101944, IMG submission 75245) | Hot spring sediment bacterial and archeal communities from British Columbia, Canada, to study Microbial Dark Matter (Phase II) - Dewar... ... | reverse complement strand
CGTCGGGAAGCCACAGCAGCTTCGGGGTCAGCGACTTCCGCCTTAGGGGTTCACAGCCCTAGAAGCCACAGGGCGGCCGAGTGGACGTTGACAGTCTCAGGGACTCCGACCGCACTTTCAGGAGTAAGGGTGACCATATGAAGGCTCGCCCGAGGATACTCCTGCGCAGCTTCCAGCAGAGCCCTAACTTCACGCTCTCGTGTGGCAGGATCGTCCAATTCAGCACTGACTTGGATAAGCATGGGTGGTCCACCAGTAGGGGGATGGGCCAAGAAGTCCACCTCGTGGCCTCGCGAAGTGCGCACGTATCTGGTCTCCATACGGCGTCGCTCCAATTCGACCCTGACCACCGTCTCCAACCGTGGACCGCGATTGGCCTTCCCCGTCCTATCGAACACCGGGATGAATCCTGGATCGACCGGATAGATCTTGCGAGGGTTGACCATGCGACGACGCTCTGACCCAGTCTCTATCCAACAGGTACGCACCAGGAAGCAGTCTTCTAGAAACCCCACCAACTGGTGGACCGTATCCCGCGCGATGGCAATGCCTTGAGACTTCAAACCACCATGGAACTTCTCGACGCTGAACATCGCCGAGGGATTGGCAAGCAAGTGGCGTACCAGCCAGCGCAGGCCTGTGAGGTTACTGACGCCATGCCGTTCGGCCACATCCCTCAGCATAACGACGTCGATATATTGCCGCAGCAGCTCATGCCGTGTATCCGGCTCAAGACCCTGGACCTCTGGGAAACCACCCACTTCAAGGTATTGAAGGAGCGCGTTCTCCAGCTCCGACCTTTTTGATGAGGTGATCCCTCCTCCAATCTGCGGGACTTCGTGCCCGTGGTGAGTCAGGTACTCGGCGAAGCTGAAGGGGTGGACCACCACCTCCCATCCACGGCCCCGCATGCTCGTGGCCACCTCACGACTCAGAAGCGCGGCCGAAGAGCCACTGACGAAAATCTCGACCAACTCGCTGTCCAACAGCCGTCTCGCGAACTGCTCCCAGCCCGGGACCACCTGAATCTCGTCGAAGCACCACGTGACTCGTTCGCGGCCTCGCAGCTTCGGGAACCGCCGGTAGTATTCCTCAATCAAGAGATGCAGGTCGCCGGCCTGGATCCCCGCCAGCCGCTCATCCTCGAAGTTGATGTAAGGAAGCCGCTCGAGAGGAATCCCTTGCTGGTGACGCCGCGCGCGTATTTGGTGCAAGAAGGTCGTCTTGCCCGCCCGACGAGGGCCGATGACCGCAGTGGCTTTACCAGGCAGAGCGACAGCGCCGGTTACTCGCCGCGGCGTGCCGAAAGCTGGCAAAGCTGCGATAGAGTCAGCAAGCTTCTCAGCCAGCAGGTCGCGCAAGTATGGAGATCGCTCCACTTCCATGGGTCAATTTTCTCCTTCCTGCAAGGAGAAAATCAAGTGGATTCCTCCTTTCTGTAAGGAGAAAGTGGCCACTGAATCGCTGGATGCCATGCCGCCTCGCCCTTCGTCCTCGTGCCACGTTGCCGCGTATCCGCCTCGGGCGCTAGAGTGTCAGAGAGTAGTCGTGTCACATAGCCCTCGATACTCAGGAGGTCCATGGGCGCGCTCGAGAGCTATCTTAGTGACCTGCGTGATACGAAGCTGTCGCGGGAGGGGGTCTCCGAACTCTCGTATTATCCTGCACTGCGGACGCTTCTTGAGGAAGTGGGCAGCGGGCTCAAGCCCAAGGTCCGCTGCTTCATGAACCTCCGCAACCGGGGCGCCGGTCTGCCCGACGGCGGGCTCTTCACCGCCGACCAGGTGCGGGGAACGCGGGCGGCAAGAGCAGCTACGGAACCAGGCAGCGACGACGATCTAGGCGCGTTAGGCGGCCAGAAGCCAGCGCGGGGTGCTATCGAGGTCAAGGCTCCTTCCGCAGACCTCGACGCCATCGCCACCTCTGAGCAGGTACGCAGCTACCTCGACGCTTACCGGCAAGTGCTCGTGACCAACTTGCGCGAGTTCATTCTCCTGGCTCTTGACGAGCGCGGACGTCCCGCTGCGCTCGAGCGCTACTCCCTGGCGCCCACTGAAACCGACTTCTGGGCTCTGGCCGCGCACCCGCGGCGCGCTGAACAGACGCATGGCGAGAGGTTCCTGGAGTTTCTCAAGCGGGTCCTCCTCTCTGGGGCGACGTTGGCGGCGCCGGAGGACGTCGCCTGGTTTCTTGCGTCTTATGCGCGGGAAGCCCGCTTCCTGGTCGAGTCAGCCGAGCTCCCCGCCCTCGACGCGGTGCGCAAAGCTCTCGAAGAAAGCCTGGGGGTGAGGTTCGAAGGCGAGAAAGGTGAACACTTCTTCCGCTCCACTTTGGTCCAGACCCTCTTCTATGGCCTTTTCGCCTCCTGGGTGCTCTGGAGCCGCGAGCACGAACCCGCGGATGGCACCCGTTTCGACTGGCGCACCGCCGCCTGGACCCTACGCGTGCCGGTAGTGAAAGCCCTCTTCGAGCAGATCGCAACCCCAAGCCGGCTGGGCTCCTTGGGGCTGGTGCCTGTACTCGATCTGGCGGCCGCGGCACTCAACCGGGTAGACCGACAAGCGTTCTTCAGCCGCTTCGAGCAGCACCACGCCGTCCAGTACTTCTACGAGCCTTTCCTGGAGGCGTTCGATCCTGAGCTGCGCAAAGAGCTGGGAGTGTGGTACACGCCCCCCGAGATCGTCCAGTATATGGTGACCCGTGTCGACACCGTGCTGCGCGAAGAGCTGGACGTTCCCGACGGCCTGGCCGACCCGCGCGTGTATGTGCTTGACCCCTGTTGTGGCACCGGCGCCTACCTCGTGGAGGTACTCGAGCGGATCGCCCAGACCCTGGACGAGAAGGAAGGCGACGCCCTCGCGGCCGACGAGGTGAAGAGGGCGGCCATGGAGCGCGTCTTCGGCTTCGAGATCCTGCCCGCTCCCTTCGTGATAGCGCACATGCAGTTGGGGCTGCTCTTGCAGAACATGCACCTACCTCTAGCGGAAGACGAACGGGTGGGCGTGTTCCTCACCAACGCCCTCACCGGCTGGGAGTCTCCACACCGCCACCAGCAGCTGTCGGTGCTCCCGGAGCTGGAGGCCGAGCGCGACGCCGCCGAACGGGTGAAGCAGGAGTTGCCCATCTTAGTGATACTGGGGAATCCACCCTACAACGGGTACGCAGGCATGCCAGCCGCTGAAGAACGCGCCCTGACCGATGCCTACCGCACTACCAAGAAGGCGCCGCCACCGCAAGGTCAGGGACTGAACGACCTCTACGTTCGCTTCTTCCGCATGGCCGAACGACGCATCGTGGAGAAAACCGGCCGCGGCATCGTCTGCTTCATCTCCAACTACTCCTGGCTCGACGGCCTATCGTTCACCGGGATGCGGGAGCGGTACCTAGAGGTGTTCGACAAGATCTGGATCGACTGTCTCAACGGTGACAAGTACAAGACCGGGAAGTTGACGCCCGACGGCAAGCCGGACCCCAGCATCTTCTCCACCGAACACAACCGCGAGGGAATCCAGGTGGGTACGGCGATAGCCCTCCTTGCGCGAAAACCCGACCACCGGCCAGCCGAATCGGTGAACGTGGCCCAGTTCTGGGGGGTGGGGAAGCGCAAAGAGCTGGAGGAGTTGGCGGAAAGTGGCATGGCGCCTGAGTACGAGGTCGCGAGCCCAGTAGCAGGTTTGGGTCTGCCTTTTCTCGCCAGCAAGATCTCTGAGCACTACCATTCTTGGCCCCTGTTGACAGACCTCACGCCTTTCTTTTCGCCCGGCGTCAACACTAGCAGGGACCTTGACCTCGTCGACATGGACTGGGAGCGACTCGCGCAGAAGATGTCTGTGTACTTCGACAAGTCGGTTTCAGACGCCGAGGCAGCAGCGCGTGTACCCGGGCTTCTGGCGTCCACAAGACGTTTTAACGCCCTCCCCACGAGGCGCTACCTGCAGGCCCGTGGTGTCGAGTCGGGCGAGTTCCTCCGCTACGCCTATCGCCCGTTTGACACCAGATGGGTCTATTGGAACCCACTCACGAAGTTGCTCGACGAGAAGCGACCTGAGCTTCGAGCGGACCTCCGGCCCGGGAACCTTTTCCTGACTTCCCGTCAGAAAGCCGAGCGCGAGCGGGAAGGCACCCCCTTCTTCGTGACCCGAGCTCTCCCCGACCGGCACTTGACCCGGCCGGGGAGCATCTGCTTCCCAATGATGACCTCAAGAACCTCCGGCGGTGCCGTAGCGGGTGACAGTGTTCGGCCAAACGTGTCTGCAAGAGCACAGGCGTATCTGCAGCGGGTGGGCGCGGCCGATGAAAACGTGAACCCGCTCTGGTTACACGCGCTTGCCCTGGGTTACTCTCCTCTTTACCTAGCCGATAACGCCGACGCCCTTCGCCTGGACTGGCCCCGCATCCCCCTGCCGCGCTCCAAAGATTTGCTCCTCGCCTCCGCCGAGCTCGGGCGTAAGGTAGCCAACCTCCTCGATCCCGAGACCGATGTCGAAGGAGTAACAGTGGGGGCCATTCGCCCCGAACTCAAGGTTGTGGGCGTCGTGTCGCGAGTCGGGGGCGGAAACCTCGACCCGGCAACCGGTCATCTCGCCGTGACTGCCGGTTGGGGTCACACTGGCCAGGGCGGAGTGACAATGCCAGGCAAAGGAAGAGCTATCCTCAGACCCTATGCCTCAGAAGAGCTGGCAGCCATCGAACAGGGGGCGGGAATCCTCGGGCTGAGCATGGAGAAGGCGCTGGACTTGCTTGGGAATGAAGTGGTCGACATCTACCTCAACGACGTCGCATACTGGCGGTGCGTGCCTGCCAAGGTGTGGGGTTTCACCATCGGCGGCTACCAGGTCATGAAGAAGTGGCTCAGCTATCGCGAGAGGTCACTCTTAGGCCGCGACCTCCGACCCGAAGAGGCACGCGAGGTCACGCGCATGGCCCGGCGCATAGCGGCGCTGCTTCTACTGCAACCGGCACTGGATGAGAACTACCGCGCAGTCAAAGACAACGCCTTTGACTGGGGACATCAATAGTGGCAGCTGCAATGCTGCGATTAGAAATCCGCGCCTGAATTGCAGACAGCACCAGGTCTATCACCTTCCGGGGAGCGATCCCGAGTGGAAGTGTGTCGCGTTGGGCTTGCGATCACCCGCGAGCCGGGTGTACCCGATCACGCTCATATAGTAGCTGCGTGGTTGTGGCCCGCGTGTGCGAACCGTCTGTTGAGCGTTGAACGAGAGGGTCACGGTGGCAGAGACAACCCACTACTCTTTCAGACTCAAACTTAGAGTGGCATCTGGGACCTACGTGATGCTGAACCTCCCCAGGCTTCAATGGGAGGTAACGCCAGGTCGGCCGGCAGTCTTTCTTTCGTCGGGCTCCGACGACCGCAACCTCTGCGACGCTGACCACTTCTACATAATGAGCCACGGTTGGCCCACACAGGAAGCAGCGCACGAAGCCGCCCAGCAATGTGTGGCCTCGTTCTTTCGAGCTTTTGCACGACTTCGAATCGGCGTAGACGTCGGCACTCGCGGCCCAGCACCTGGAGGTTTCACGCACGCACTCCTCGACAAGTTGTGGACCGAGTATGGGGCCCGAGTGATAAACGAGGCAAGCGGAATCATGGTGTATGAGACTGAGCCACAACCTATGTTCGCGTCGGCGAGCATTAGTGCGAAGCGCTGTATACCCGGCGAGCGGTTCCAGAAGGTAGTCTCCGTTGCGCTCGAAAAGCCACAGCCATTGCAAGCTCCCGAAAGGGTCGCATTGGACTTGTTCAACGCCTCTTTTTTCCAGACCTCGGCTGATGCCCGGTTGCTGATGCTCGTATTCTCCATCGAGACACTGGTGAATCCGCAGCCACTTTCCGAGCCTGCCATCGTCCACATCGACCATTTAGTTGCGCTGACTCAGCAAGCCCCGACACTTGCAGAGGACGAGAAACAGTCTCTAGTAGACCGGCTGCGGCTCCTGCGTCGCGAGTCCATCCGTCAGGCTGGCATGAGATACGTCGAGCTTCGCTTGGCGGGCAAGACCTACATGGGGAAGTGCGCGCGCGACTTCTTTGATTACTGCTATAACCTTCGCAGCCGTCTCGCCCACGGAGCCGACCCACTACCAGCACCCATGGAAGTCGGGTCCGCGGCTGCAAGTCTCGAAGTCATGGTCTCAGACCTTCTGGCCGGCGAACTGAGTGAGGTCGATCTCGAAACCGCTTGAACGTAATCTCGGCACGCGATGAGTCTGCATCTGGAGCTGCCGAATCACTCGGACTCATCTCGGACCAAGAGGACGGACTGCCAGGCCACGGGAGTTTGCTGGGTCGGAAACGACTTGGTCACCGTCGACCCAGGCCTTGGAGGGCGCGGGAAGTTGTCGGATTCGTGAGGAACCCCTCACTCCCTGATCGCATCTACAGTTTGACAAGGCGCTGCCCAACGACACCGAACGTGATATCCACGGCTTCTTACCAGGCATAATCAATCCTGACCCCTCGGAGGTCACAGTGAACTTCGTACCCGCCGCCACCCGACCCTCTCCCCGCAGGTCCGCCACCATGACGGCTTCCCCTCTGTTCGCCCGCACTCTGCTAACCGTCAGCATCCTGGTCGCTGCTCTGCTCCCCGCCCTGTTCGTCACCGCCTGCGGCTCCGACTCTGGAAACGATTCTCAAGCCCTCCAAGACCGCGAATGGAGAGCGGTAAGAATCGCCGGCGTCGCGTCCGTCCTTCCGACCACCAAAGGCTCTGCCACCGCCACCTTCAAAGACGGTCGGGTGACCGGCTCGGGGACCGTCAACCATTTCTTCGCTTCCTACGAACTGGGTTCGGGCAACGCCATCCGCATCTGGGATCTCGGCGCCACCGAGATGGCCGGACCGCCGGAAGCTATGGCCCAGGAGGCCGCCTACTTCGAGGCGCTGCAACACGCAGCCAGCTACGAGGTGAGCGAGACTTCCCTGGTCTTGCGCGCAAGTGACGGCGCTACCTTGATCGAGTTCGAACCGATACCCCCTGCGCCCCTGACCGGCACTCTGTGGCGTGCCACACTCCTCGGCCCCGAGCCGACCGACCCTGACACCCCGGTCACCGAGCTCAAGATAACGGCCGTATTCGGCACCGATGGCACCCTCACCGGCAACGCCAGCGTCAACCAGTACAGCACCACCTACACCATCTCTGACGGCCGCACCAGGACCGGCCTCGACGGTGGACGGGAGGACGGCTCCACTGGCGGCAAGATGACCATCAGCGAGCGAATCGCCACCACCAAGATGGCCGGGCCACCCGAACTGATGGCCATCGAGGCAGCCTACCTCGCCGCCCTACCCCGAACGGCGACCTACGAGATCAAAGGCGACGCGTTGTGGCTGCGCGACCCAGCGGGGGTGCTGCTGGTCCAATTCGTAGCCGGTTCGGCCGAATAGCTCGAACCTGCATGCCCCGCTGCAGCTTGCCTCAGGGCAGCCGCGCCAGCCGGCCCGTACCGCCTTGTGCCCGTACCGCCTTGCCGTGCCGCCTTGCCGTGCCGCCTTGCATCAGAGAAGCAGCCCCTTGCGCACCTCTCACGGCGGGCACTTCGCGCAGATCGACCGGAACTGCATGGTGCTGAGGTAGCGGTCGCCGCGGTCAGGGAGGAGCACCACCATCGTGCCGTGGTCGATCATCTTTGCTAGACGCAGGGCGACCGCCATGGCGGCTCCGCTCGACGTCCCCACGAAAAGGCCTTCCTTCACCGCCAGCAGCCGAGTCGTCTCGAAGGCCTCCCCATCGTCCACCATCTCTTTGAGGTCCAGCTCCTCCGGATGGTAGATGCCGGGGACCATAGACTCGGTCATGTTCTTGAGCCCTTGGATGGTGTGCCCCTGCACGGGCTCCACTCCCACGATCTTCACCGACGGCTTCACCGACTTGAGATACCGCCCCACCCCCATCAGCGTGCCCGAGGTGCCCATGCCGGCCACGAAGTAGTCCACTTCGCCTTCCGTCTGCCGGTAAATCTCTGGGCCGGTGGTCTCGAAATGGGCGAGCACGTTGGCTTCGTTGTCGTACTGGTTGGGCATGTAGTACCTGTCAGGATAGGCCGCCATCAGAGCATGGGCGCGCCGGATGGCGCCGTCGATGTTCTCCTTGGCTGGTGTGGGATGCACATGTGCGCCGAAGCCTTCTAGGATGAGCCGCCGCTCGCTACTCACGCATTCCGGCATACAGAGCTGGACCTCGTAGCCCTTAGCCGCTCCGATCATGGCCAGGGCGATGCCCGTGTTGCCTGAGGTGGGCTCGAGGATGATCTTGTCTTTGGTGAGTTCCCCGCTCTCCTCCGCCTTGTTGATCATGTAGAGGGCAGCGCGGTCCTTGACCGACCCGCCGGGATTACAGCCCTCCAGCTTGCAGAAGATACGGACCCGGGGATTTGGGTTGAGATTGCACACCTCCACTAGAGGAGTGTTCCCAATGGCTTCAAGCAGATTCATGCTTTGGTCCTATCGATCCTTTCGCTTGCACAGGTCTGCCAGTCACTCGCCGCGGATGGCGGAGACGCCGCTCCCGATGCTAGCGCAAAAGAGTCACTGCGTGGCGAGGTTTGTTGAGGCCATCGCCCAAGCAGCGGCGCCTACGACCGCTTGCCCGACCGCTGGCCGCTGTTGAGAGCATGTGCATCGCCGACCTTTTCGGGTTTAGGGTTAGAAGATTTGTTATATAATCTTTCAGCCACCAGCAGGTGACTCTTAGCCGGTCCGGCCGCACCCCTGCGGGAACGCGCCGCCCGGTAGCGTTCCGTCCGCATTCGGAGGTGTAGCTGCATGGCGTCACAACCGCGCCCCACCGTGGGCGCCGCCCTGGTAGTGGGGGGCGGGGTAGCCGGCATCCAGTCGGCCCTCGACTTGGCCGAAGGCGGGTACAAGGTCTTTCTGGCGGAGCGCGCCCCGGCCCTGGGCGGGCACATGGCGCAACTGTCGGAGACGTTCCCGACGCTCGACTGCTCGCAGTGCATCCTCACGCCGCGGATGGTCGAGGTCGCGCAGCACCCGAACATCCGGCTCTACACCTACTCCGAGCTTGAGAGCCTCGAGGGCTTCATCGGGAACTTCAAGGCGGTGATCCGCAAGAAGGCCCGCGGCATCGACGAGGCCACGTGCACCGGCTGCGGCGCGTGCATCCAGAAGTGCCCGACGAAGAAGATCCCCAGCGAGTTCAACGCCCGCCTCGGCAACCGCACGGCGATCTACGTCCCGTTCCCGCAGGCCGTGCCCAACAAGCCGGTCATCGACCGCGCGCATTGCACCTACTACCGTACCGGCAAGTGCAAGCTCTGCGAGCGGGTCTGCCCGACGAAGGCCCTGCGCTACGACCAGGAGGACCTGCTCGTCGAGGCGGCGGTCGGGGCCGTCGTCGTCGCGACCGGTTACGAGGTCAAGGGCACCGACTTCTTCCCCGAGTACGGCTACGGCCGCTACAAAGACGTCATCACCGGACTGCAATTCGAGCGGCTCGCTTCCGCATCCGGTCCGACTCTCGGGGCCATCCGGCGCCCGTCCGACGGTCGGGAGCCCGAGACGGTCGTCTTCATCGCGTGCGCGGGCTCGCGCGACCCCGCCAAGGGCGTACACTACTGCTCCAAGATCTGCTGCATGTACACGGCCAAGCACGCGATGCTCTACAAGCACAAGGTGCACCACGGCCGGCCGTACGTGTTCTACATGGACATCCGCGCCGGTGGCAAAATGTATGAGGAGTTCGTCCGCCGCGCGATCGAGGAAGACCAGGTGAGCTACATCCGCGGCCGCGTGTCGCGGATCTACGAGAAGAACGGCAAGCTGATCGTCAAGGGCGTCGATACGCTGCTCAACAGCCGCCCGGTCGAGATCGAGGCCGATCTGGTCGTACTCGCAACCGCGATGGTCCCGCAGCCCGACGCCGAGGCGCTCGCCCAGAAGATGAAGATCAGCTACGACAGCGACCGCTTCCTCAACGAGGCGCATCCGAAGCTGCGGCCGGTCGAGATGAACACGGCCGGGATTTTCGTGGCCGGCGCCTGCCAAGCCCCGAAAGACATTCCGGAGACGGTGGCGCAGGCGTCCGGCGCCGCGAGCAAGGTCATCGGGCTGTTCTCGAAGGACGAGCTGTCGCGGGAGCCGGTCGTGGCGGTCGTGAACCGCGCGGCCCCGCCGATGTTTTCGACGTGCGTCGGCTGCTTCCTGTGCGAGACGGCCTGCCCGTACCAGGCCATCGAGCGCGAGGAGATCAAGGACCGCAACGGCAACGTGCTCAAGACCGTCGCGCGGGTCAACCAGGGCGTCTGCCAGGGCTGCGGCACGTGCGTGGCGCTGTGCCGGTCGAAATCGATCGACCTCCAGGGCTTCACGAACGAGCAGGTGTTCGCGGAGCTGGTGGCGCTGTGAAGCCTCACCGGCCAGGCGACGGCCGCCCCGGCGCCGCAACCGGGCACAGGCCGGGGTTGAGAGGCGCAGAGCGATCGGCGGATGGCCGACCGCTGAGAGCTGAAAGCTGAGAACGCATGGCTGAGTTCGAACCGAAGATCGTCGCCTTCGTCTGCAACTGGTGCACCTACGCCGGCGCGGACCTGACCGGCACGAGCCGCATCAAGTACGCTCCCAACGTCCGCATGATCCGCCTGCCCTGCACCGGCCGCATCGACTTCATGCTTTTGCTCCAGGCGTTCGGCAAGGGCGCCGACGGCGTGATCGTCTCAGGCTGCCACCCGGGCGACTGCCACTACACCGCGGGCAACTTTCACGCCCGGCGGCGCTGGACGCTCTTCCGCCGCCTGCTCGACTTCGTCGGCGTCGATCTGCGCCGCGTGCACTTCGCCTGGGTCTCTGCGGCCGAGGGCGCGAAGTGGGCTGAGCTGGTCAACGACGTGAAGGCCAAGATCCAGGCCCTCGGACCGTACGACGCGTTCCCCAAGCGGCTGGACGGCCGGCCGCTGCCGGCGGAGGTGGCCTGATGGAAGCGTTGCGCAACCGAGTCCGCGAACTGCTCGCCGCCGGGACCGTGCAGGCCGTTCTGGGCTATGCCGCCGGGTCAGAGCCCAACCGCACCCGGCCGTGCTTCGTCCGGACGCCGGCCGAGGCCGACGCCCTGATTTGGAACGAGTACTGCCGGCAGAACCTCGCGACGTACCTCCAGAAACCCGAGGTCCGCGCGCTCGGCAAGCTCGCGCTGGTCGCACGCCGCAGCACGCTCCGGGCGCTGCTGCAACTGGCGGCCGAGAGTCAGCTCGAGGACGGCCGGGTCGTCGCGCTGTTCATTGCCGACGACGGCGCGGTCACCGAGCTGCCGACGCTGGCGGCGATCGAGGAGCTCGTCGCGCAGGTGCCCCGCGGCCTGAGCGACGCGGACCGGCAGGAGCTCGAGCGCATCGCCGCCCTGCCGCTCGATGAGCGGCAGGCGTTCTGGGCCGGCGAGTTCGCCCGCTGCATCAAGTGCTACGCCTGCCGGGCCGCCTGTCCGCTGTGCTACTGCGCCCGGTGTATCACCGAAGCCAACCAGCCGCAGTGGATTCCGGTTTCGTCGGACCCGCTCGGCAATCTCGAGTGGAACGTGGTGCGGGCGATGCACCTCGCGGGCCGTTGCGTCGATTGCGGCTCGTGCAGCGACGCGTGCCCGGAGGGCATCCGGCTTGATCTGCTGAACCACGTGCTGGCCGAGGAGGCTCGGACGCAGTTCGGTGCCGAGCCGGGCTACAGCGTCCGCAAGGATTACGCCCTGGCCTCCTTCAAGCCCGATGACAAGCAGGAATACATCCGGTGAGGTCATGACCGAGCAAC
>Ga0101944_10006878_pt1 | contig 11779 bp, 10 predicted proteins | sample DewCreD2012metaG_FD_75245 | JGI IMG/M metagenome (GOLD analysis project Ga0101944, IMG submission 75245) | Hot spring sediment bacterial and archeal communities from British Columbia, Canada, to study Microbial Dark Matter (Phase II) - Dewar... ... | reverse complement strand
TTCATGCCGCGTCTCCATCGCCCCGCCCCTCCAGGATCCGAGCATAGCCAGACCCCAACGCTTCGCCTAATGCCGCGGGCTCGGCTAGGATCGTTCTCCGATGTCGGAGCAGGAGGCGAGAATCTGCGTCCAGCAGGGCGCGGCGGCGCTGCGGGCGGGCAACCTCGACGAAGCCGAGACGCGTTTTCGCGCAGCGCTGGTCCACAGTCCGGACCTCGTGCAGGCCCTGCACGCGCTGGGCCTGGTCCTGTCCCAGAAGGCCCGATTCGACGAGGCGATCGCCATCCTCGCGCGGGCGGCCCATCTGCAACCGCACGTCGCCGAGCACCACTGCAATCTCGGCAACGTCCTGTTCGCCGCGGGGCGGCTCGACGAGGCGCAGCAGCGGTTTCGGCGGGCCGTCCAGCTCAAGCCGACTCTGGCCGCGGCCCACTGCAACATGGGGGCGTGCCTGTACCGGCTCAAGCGGTACGCCGCGGCGGCCGAGGCCTTCGGGGAGGCGGCACGGCTCAAACCCGACGACGCCGAGATCGCGACGAACCTGGGCGCGGCGATGGCGCAACTGGGACGCTACGACGAGGCGGTCTCCCACCACCGACGGGCCATCGCGCTTCGGCCCCAACTGCCCGACGCGCACGCCAACCTCGGCGTGGCGCTGCTGTTGGCGGGAAAGGCCGCCGACGCCGCCGCGGCGTTCGCAGCGTCCCTGGAACTTCGCCCAGACCACCTGGAAACGCTCTGCAACCTGGGCTCGGCCTGTGAGCAGGCGTGGGCCCTGGAACAGTCGTTGGCGGCGTTTCAGCAGGCGCTGCGGGTGAACCCCGGCCACCCCCCTGCCATCATGGGCCTCGGCTCGACCCTGGGACGAATGGGCCGGACGGTCGAGGCGATCGCGGCCTGGCGGGAGGCCATCCGTGTCCGCGGCGGATACCCCGAGGCCCACAGCAATCTGCTCATGGCGATCCACTACGAGCCGGTGGCGTCGCCGCGGGAGGTCTTCGAGGAGCACCGCCGCTGGGCGGCGCTGTACGCCGGCTCGATCCCAGCGCGGACGGACCACGGCAACGACCGCTCCCCCGACCGGCCGCTGCGGATCGGGCTGGTCTCGCCGGACTTCCGCGAGCACTCGGTCGCGTACTTCATCCGGCCGCTGATCGAGCGACTCGACCGCGGGCAAGCGCGGATCACGTGTTATTCCACGCAACCCCGATCGGACCTCATGACGGCCCTGCTCAGGTCGGCGGCCGACCACTGGGTGGACGCGGCCGGCATGGACGACGACGCCCTCGAAGCGAACGTGCGAGAGGACGGGATCGACATCCTCGTGGACCTGGCCGGGCATACCAAGGCCGGCCGGCTGCTGCTCTTCGCCCGCAAACCGGCGCCGGTTCAGGTAACGTACCTGGGTTATCCGGACACGACGGGACTGGCGGCGATGGACTACCGCATCACCGACGAAATCGCCGACCCGCCCGGAGAATCCGATGAGCGGCACGTCGAGAAACTGATCCGGCTGGGCGGCGGTTTTCTGTGCTTCAGGACCGCGGATTCGCTGGAGCCGCCGGCCCCACCGCCCTGCCTGAAGTCGGGGGCGATCACCTTCGGTTCGTTCAACTTCGTGGCGAAGGTGTCGCGGGCGGCGCTGGAGACGTGGGCGCGGGTTCTGCTGTCCGTGAACGGTTCGCGACTCCTGCTCAAAAGCGCGGGGATGGAGGCGGCGGCGGTGCGGCGGCGGCTGCTCGACGAGTTCTCCGCCCGCGGCGTTGACCCCTCTCGGGTGCAGATCATCGCGCCGGTGCAGCCGCACTCGGCGCACATGGCGCAGTATCACCGCGTGGACATCGCGCTGGACACCTTCCCCTACGCCGGCACGACCACGACCTGCGAGGCGTTGTGGATGGGCGTGCCGGTGGTGAGCCTGGCGGGCCAGATGCACTGCTCTCGAACGGGCGCGGCGATCCTCGGACGCATCGGGCTCCACGACCTGGTGACGCGGGACCCCGACGACTATGTTCGCACGGCCGTCGCCCTGGCGGCAGACCCCGCCCGTCTGGCCGCCCTGCGAGGGCGGATCAGGGGCTTGATGCAGGCCAGCCCGCTGTGCGACGGCGCCCGGCTGGCCCGCGAATTCATGTCGGCGATGCGAGAGGCGTGGCGGGCCTGGTGCGCGCCGCGCTAGCGGCGGCGGGGCGGATCGAGGTCCTGCCCGTTGCCGCTGAACAGCCGGTTGTGCGCGGCGCCCCCGCTGGCGGCGACGGAGCCGTCCGCGTTCACCGCGTAACCCAGCTCCTCGAGCGTCATCGTCTCGACGTGCGCGTCGGCGAAAACGACGTTGGCTCGCTTGCGGTGCCTGGGATCGGGGGCGGAGCGGTGCTCCGGGCTGCGGTTGCTGTCATCGCAGTAGTCGCTGTCGGGGGTGAGCCGCGGCGGGTCCAGGCTCCAGGCATGGTTGCCCAGGGCCGTCACGTCCGAGGCGCCGTTCTCGCGGTAGGCCGTGCGGGATGCGGTCGGCTTGCCGGCGGCCGTGCCCATGGCGTCGGCGGCCATCACGGTCTGCGAAGCGTTGAGCCTGGAGGCGCGGACGGGGAAGTTGATGAAGCGGCCGTCGGGGGCTTTGCGGGAGTTGCCCAGGAACTGGAAGTTGTAGCCGTAGGGATAGTTGCGGTTGTTCCGCCAGTCGATGGTCGGGCAGAGGAACACCTCATTGTCCACGAGCTTGGTGTTGTCGTCGGCGGGGAGCGGGCTGGGCTCGTTGTACGCGTAGAGGCCGGAGAGAGCGCCGAGGGTTACGAACCAGCGCGGCCGCCAGGCCGAGCCGTTGCCGACCCAGTACACGTTTCGCGCCGGGTCCGCGTTGGCGGCCATCCTGCCGGGGCAGGAGGCATTGTTCGAGGCGTCAACGTACATCTGCCAGCCGAAGGCGATCTGCCGCAGGTTCGAGCCGCATTTCGCCGCCGACGCCTGGGCGCGGGCCTGGTTGAGCGCCGGGAGCAGAATGCTGATGAGCACGGCGATGATGCCGATGACGACCAGCAGTTCGACGAGCGTGAAGCCCGCGGCGTTTCGGTCTCGTATCGTCATCAGTCGTTCCTCCCAACCGGATGCTCCTTGAGATCGGCCAGGGCCTCCTGGAGCGCGAGGACGGCGTAGGCGGTGACCAGGACCGGGTTTTCCTCCATCCAGCGGTTTTCGCCGACCCAACTGCCGTCGTCGCGCTGGAGGGAGACGAGTTTTTCGATGAGCTCGAGCCGCCAGTCGTGCCGGACGCCCTTTAGATCGACGATGACGGGCTCATCGTAAACGTTGAGAGCGCGGGCGAGGGTGTGGTAGTAGTAAAAGATCCCGGCGCGGGCCATCTTGGGGTCGTTGGCGGAAAGGCCGGGATGCTCGTCGAGCGTCCAGTTGGCGCGGACCCACTCCCATGCGGCCTTGACGCGGGGGTCCTCGCGGGTGAGTCCGGCGTAGATGTAACTCTTGAGTCCGGCGTAGGTCATCGAACCGTAGCCGCGGAGCCGCCGCCGACCGTCGGGGCCCTGGTACTCGCCGGCGAAGCTCTCGCCCTTGCCGTTGTCGCTGGGTCCGTAGATGAACGAGCCGTCGGTCCCGGCCCACGCGGCGTCGTTGGTTTCGTTATTGTTCTGCAGGCGGGTGACGAACTTGAGGGCGTTCTGGAAGGCGGGGTCGTCGGGCTTGAGGCCGGCGTCCTTGAGGGCCTCCATGGCGAGGTGGGCGTTGGAGAGGTCGGGACGGCCGCGGCCCCGACTGCGGCCGCCGTAGCCCCACCCGCCGAACCACGGGTCGTTGACCTCGATCTGCGTCTCCCCATCCTCTGCGCGAATGGTCCCGACCCACTGGAGGCTCTTGAGATAGTTCACCGCCCGCTCGATCCGCTCCTTGTAGGCGGGGTCCTTGGCGGCGGCCAGCGCGCTGATGGCGATGGCGGTGTTGTAACTGGCCAGCAGGTCCTTGTAGATGCCGCCGTTCTCAAGCTGATCGGAAACGAGTTTCCCGTATCCGCGGGCGACGAAGTCGGTCTTGAGGTCGTACTCGGGGCTCTGGACGAAACAGCGCAGGGCCAGCGCGGTCAGCGCGGGCACGTCGCGGTCGCCCAACCTCCAGCCGCCGTCCTTGTCCTGCCGGGCCTTGAGATATTCCAGGGCTTTTTTGATCGCGGCATTGGCCTTCTCCGCGGGTTCGGCGGCCTGAACCGGACCCGACAGCAGCATCGAAACCACCACGACGACCAGGACCGACAACCGCAACATTCGCATGGCACGAGTCTATCAGACCGATCCCGCCCGCAGAAAAGCGGGGGGGGTGAATAAGTCGTAACCGTCTTCGGAAAACGAAGTTAAGACGCGACGCCGCGTGCAGGATTTGCACGGTTTTCCGTGGGTGTCGCTCCGCGCTCCAAGGCCCGTTACGATGCAACTTTGCGCCTCGCGGCGCGTTTCACCCATGAGCGGATCGCAACGGGACATGGCCGAAACGACCATCGAGCTGTTCGAGAAGGCGGTTCGGCAGCACTCCCGCCGCTTGCTAACGATCGCGCGGGCGATCGTCGGCAATCGGGCCAGTCCGGAGGATGTGGTCCAGCAGGCGGTGTCGAACCTGTTCGAGCATCGGGACCGTTACGACTGGCGCGAGCCGGGCGGCCTGATGCGGCGGACCGTGGTCAACGAAGCCCTGCGGGTTCTTCGCACGCCGCGGATGGCGCCGGTTTCGGACGACCACCCGGGCGGCGGCCGTACGCCGGTCGGCGGAATGATCGACCGCGAGACCGTCGAGGCGGTCCGCAAGGCGATCGACGAGTTGCCCGAGCACTTCCGCGCGGCGCTGGTGCTCTGCGAGTACGAGAACATGTCCTACGTCCAGATCGCCGAAATCCTCAATGCGAGCGTGCCCCAGGTGAAGACCTGGCTGCATCGGGGGCGGCGGCAACTGGCCCAACGGCTCAAACACCTGGCGTGGGACGGCGGCGGTTCGAAAAGGCTCGAGGACGCGGAAACGCAGTAGGCGTTCGTCCGCGAACGCCGTTGGACCGGAAGGGAACGACATGCACGCGGTGGAAGACAACGACATCGAGCTGCTGGAAGCGTATCTAGACGAGGCTCTTGCAGAGGCTGAGCGGGATGCCGTCAAACGGCGGCTGGCCTCGGAACCGGACCTCGCGGCCGCGCTGGAATCGATCCGCGCGGAGCGGTCGCTGCGGCAGACGTTTTTCCGTGGAATCGAGCCCGACGAGGCGGTCGCCGAGGATGTGCTGATGCGGCTGAGGCAGGCCATCGACCGCCAGTCGGAGCCGGTGGTTTTCCGCCGGGCTTTGTGGTGGACGACCGCGGTGGCGGCGTGCATCGCCGTGGGCCTCGCCCTGCAATGGTTCTGGCATGACGCGGGCCGTCCGGAGAATCCGCGTCCACAGGCGACGGCGGTGGTCTGGGAAGTCGTGATCGAGGACGGCGAGGGCGGTTCAGCCGTGCAGCGGTTCGGTACGCAGGAAGAGGCGGACCGCTTCAAGCGGTCCTTCGAGGCGGCACAGAGGCGGGCGGTCGAGGCGGGCGGCATGGATGCGGCGGCGATGCTCGCACAGGACCTTTAGTGGTGGGACCCGGCGATGAACGGGGCGTGTTCCAGGCTCGCGGCGGCTTTGATGGCGGGGGCGGCGCTGATCCATGCGCCGGCGGCTGCGGGCCAGTCGGAGGACGTGTCGCGGCCGCTGCTCAACCAGTTGGCCAGGGAAACGCAGCACTTGTATAGGGAGGTCCAGGCCGGTGTGGTCCGCGTCCAACTGCCGCCGGGGCGGGCCGTGGCTGAAGCGACCGCACAACTCGAACAACTGGGCGAGTGGCCCGGCCTCGACCCGCAGGTCAAGGCCCAGTTGCACAAGGCGCAGGAAGCGGCCCGGCGGGGCGAACTGGGCCAGTTCAACGTCAGGGTCAGCGCCGAGCCGACGACAAGACCAGCGGCCAGTGCCCCCGTAAACGGCTGGCGGGTGCGAACGCAACCCGGCGGCGAAGTCGTCTTCGAGTCGGACGGCAGCGGCGAGCCCCTGGTGATCAATCCGGGCGGGCGGGGCTCGGTCCCCGCGGCGGCACGCGCTGGCGGCTTCTCGCCCAACAACGTGGGCCTTCTCCTGGACGACCTGGGGCACGTCCTGGTCCCGATCTATGTGGAGCCGTCCGCCATCGGCGCGGAGGGCGTGCGAATCGCCATCGGCCGCGAGGATGCCGTGGCCAAGTTCGTCGGCGCGGACGCGGCGACGAACCTGACGATCCTCAGGGTGGACAAGCCGGTGGGGGGCGTCCCGATCCGCACGGACATGAATCGGCTGGAAGAGGGGACGATGGTCATGATCCTCTCTCCGTCGCAGGGGACAGGCCGGCTCATCCTGTGGACGGGCAACGTACAGGACTGGGGCGTGGTGGCGCGGGTGGACGGGGGCGTGGTGGGATTCGCCCGCTACGGACAGCTGCTGAGCCTGCGGGCCTGCAAACCGGTGATCGACCAGATCATCACGAAGGGCCAGGTGCGGCGGGCGACCCTCGGAGCGCGGGTGTCGCCGGTCGGCCCGGACGACCAGGCGCGGCGAAACAACGCCGCCCTTGCGGGAAGGCCGGCGCTGCGCGTGGACCGGGTCAACCCGGGTTCGCCAGCCGCGCGGGCGGGCCTGACCGCGGGCGACCTGATCGTCCGACTCGGTGATGAGCCGGTGGGTGATGCGCCGACCCTGGCGGCGGCGCTGGCCGCCGAGCCGGGCCAGGCCGAAATCCAGGTCGTTCGCGGCCAGCGGCTGGTCACGCTGACCGTCGAACTCTCCCCCTGACGCCCCTACCCCTCGGCGTCCGTCCTCCTCATTCGCACGGCCGCGACCGTCGCCGTCACCAGGGTGCCGACGAGGACCACGCCCACGCCGCCGACGCTGGCGGCAAGGCTGCCGGCGAAGAGCCACTGAGCGACCAGCCCCGCGGCGGGCCCCACGGCGCTGCCCAGCCCGATCATCGCTTCATGCAAAGCCCCCTGCTCGGCGCTGCCGTCGTCCAGCACCATCCCGAAGTAGATGCTGCCGGCGTAAATCAGCCCCAGGCTCAGCCCCAGAACGGCCTGCCAGGCCAGCATCCAGACCAGGTTGGCGGGATCAGCCGGCGAGTCCCCCATCGGCGCCGACACCATCCCCATGAAGGCGATGGTCATGCCGACCGCCGCGCCAAGCAGCAGCAGCGGCCGGTTGTGCCACCAGCCGGATGCCGCGTGGCATGTCGAACGTCTCGAAGACGGCGGGCTGGTTGCCATCGCCCTTGAGCCACGCGCCCACGGCCTGGCGCTCGGCTTCGGTGGCGTTGGGGTCTGCCTGCACGCGCCAGGTGAAGCTGCCCTGGCGGACATATTTCCAGCTCGTGAAGTAGATCGCCCGGCCCTTGAGCGCGACGGGTTCGCCGAAGTAGCGCTCGGCCGCCGTCAACGGCAAAGCGAGGAGCATGAGGCTGGACAGCAATGACAGGCGCAAGATGGTTTGCTTCATACAGACACCTGAAACGGTTGAATGAACCCGTCCGGATGTAAAGCCGGCAACGGAGGATTCAGGCGGGGATTGTCCGCGCCGCGCCGCCGGCTGGAAGCCGGCGATCCAATGCAAGATACGAGCACCGAGGCTGTGTTACCATACAGTGCGGCAAAGAAGGCACGTGAGAAGACCGCATGAAACTCAGCCGTCCATCCGGGACGCGAATGTTTCCGTTCGTCGGGCTTGCCCACACCGCGAAGATTCGTTTCAGGGCTTGGCGGCGGTTGATTCCAGGACCAGCACCCAGTCGGGGTCACCCGCGCCGTTCAAACCCGGCGGCTCGAAGCGAGGTGGGCTGGCTGCGCGGAACGGGTTGGGCTCGATGCGGGTCAGCTTGCCCGTCGTGGGATCGAACCATTGCGCGGCAACGTCGCGGCCGAGCCACGTCTTCTCGACGCTGAACGGTTTTCCGTGTGCGGCGAAAATGAGCGCATGGCGTCCGTCGGGCGTGATGGCGGCGGCCGTCGCGCCTGGGGCGAGCTGAGCAGCGGGTGTCATGCGGTGCCACGGGAGGGTGAGGAGCAGGCGCTTGGCGTGGGCCAGGTGCGTGGAACCGGGCAGGTTCATGGCGTCGCGCCAGGCAAGGCGTCCCCAATCCACACCGGAGAACGCCTGGCCAAACTTCCAATCGTCACGGTTGATCTGGAAGATGCCGCTGGCGCCGTAGGTGTGGCCGGCACAGCCGCTGGCCAGCAGGTGCGCCCAAAACGCCTGACGCGCCTGCCGGGTGCCGATTTCGGCCAGGCCGTCCCTATCCGGCAAGCCTTCGGACGGGCTGACCCACTCGCGCTTCAAAGTGAGTTTCTCGTAGCGGGCCTCGCCGCTGAGCGATGGCATCACGGGCTCGCGGTTCCACCCCTTCAAGGCCATCTCAACCTGTCCCTCCGGCGGTGTGCTGTGGCCGCTTTGGTGCAGGTCGAAATCCAGCAGCGCGGGGTCCTCGATCTCATCGCGCGACAGGGTGGCATGTTTGGGATGCGTGGTCAGGAGGCGTTGGAACGGGTCGGTCTGCCGGACGTAACGGACAATCCTCGTCCAGCCCGCGCGCAGACTCTGCGCATCGGACTGCTGTGATGAGGAGAGATACCAGGGCATGGAGGTTTCGCCGGCGACGCACCAGACTACCGGCAAGGCTCCCCAGCGGGCGATGAGGTTGCGCCAGTGTTGCTGCATCCGGGCTTCACCCAGCCACGGCAGCCAGTAGCCCCAGCTCCCCACCACGCAGGGCACCAGCCCTTCCTCCACGAGATGCATCATCCGGGCGTCGGCCGCGTCGAAGTATCCCGGCCGGATCCGGGCGAAGTCCTGCGTCCACGGGAAGCCGCCATCGCCCTCGGCCCTTTCATCGAAGTGTTGGTCCAAGTCTCCATACAGTCCCGCGGTGAGCTGGATCACGGTGCACCCTTTCTCGCGCCGGTCGCGGGTGAGTTCGGCAAACTCCGCCGGCCAGTGCAGTCGCTTGACCAATCCCATCCACCACGTGTCCCCCAGCCAGAAGAAGGGCGTCCCATCCGCGTGGGCAAAATGACGCCGATCCTCCGCCACGCGCACGGGGCCGTGGCGGAACAGCGGGTTGTCTCCGGAGTAAGGACGGACTTCGATCGTCCCGGTTACATCGTGCAGGGCGGCATTGGCCGTGTCGCTGCAGCTCGATCGGAAACGGTGAAGCCCGACCACCGGCGAGGCGTAACGCACGCGCCAGACATTCCCCCCGGCCCAGAAGGCGGGCACGCGAAACTCTCGGCCGTTCGGATCGGTGATCACCGCATCGAGCGTCACTTCGTTGAACGGATTCGCGTAGGTCTTCTCGCTCCGCAGCGTGACTTCCGCCAGGCGATTGGCTTCGGCCTTGGCGAGAGAACGCGCGGAAGACCGGGCCGGCGCGGGTCCGCCGGCCTTTGGGGACAGCCCGTGAATCTCGCGGAACCGCGCGCGGGCCAGCGGGCGGCTGTTGTCGTATTCCTCCGCGTTGGCTTCCAGAGCGAGACCGACATACAGCGTCTGGGGAAACACCCCGTCCTTGTCATGGATGACCGGGGGGCTTTGTCCCTGCCACGAGCCTTCGGCGGTCTTAAGCTCGTGGGCGATCCAGTCGGACTCCGCAGGCTCGCCCGCGGTATCGGCAAACCAAGCGCGGAAGGTGTTGCCCGCGCGCTTCAGGCGCACCCAGCAATTCGGGAAGGCGATCCGGCGGTCATCCGGGCGGTTCACGTTTCGGGCGCAGCCATACATGAACGTGCCCTCCTTGAAGAGATTCCCGCCCGGGACGCCCCGCACGTTGAAGATGAAGCTGTCGTAGCCGTATTCGGTGCCGACCCATTTCGGGCTGTGCGAATTGGCGGCGATGTGAACGTATTCGGAATCGTCCTTCAGGCTCTTGCGCGCCATGAGGCCCGCGGTGGCCAGGTTGCCGGCGTCGTTTTGCACCGCTTCGATGCGGCACCAGATGTCGAAATCGCCCGTGATGGGGAGGTAGGCAAACCGGCCCTCATCCTTGTCATGGTGAACCCCGAACTGCTTGCCCGACGCCGTCATGTCGTAGGCCACCCACGGGGTGACCTCGATGGTCGTGCCCGCGATGGGCAGGTTGAAGTCAATGCTGGCCATCGAATCCGCGCGGCACGCGGCGCCGCAGGCAAGCAGGGCCATAGCGACGAAGCTGACTGCGATGGGAGCGAACCAGGTCGGGCCAGCCGGGTCCAACGCGGGCCGCAGTGCGAGTCGGGTTTTCAGGAAAGTGGGCTGAGGGGCTGAAACGATGGGCATCATGGCGTCAAGAGCCGGAAGGGGGGTTCGCGTTGGCCGCTGCGGCGCGCGGGCGCGCGGGCTGCCTGTGTTGGCTCATCCGAAGGTGCCAGACTTTCACGGGCGAAAGACTGCCAACTGAAGCAGCAATGCGAAAGCGAAACGCGCCAAACTCCTCCTCAGGGCTATTTCGTCTGATTAAGCTGGAGAGGGGGTCAACGCTGTCAGCGGCGGCGGTGCGAGCACAACGGGAGGCCCGGCGTGCCGCGAACCGGCGCCGCAGTCTCCTGCCGGCCAGGGCCAGACAAGTATCCCAGCCGCCCTGGCGGTCCCGTGGCGTAGGGCCATCGGCGTAGATGCCCCGTCCACCCGCAGGCCCAGTGGCGCGCTCCGCCCCCAAGCGCTTCTCAAATCATTCCTGCTCCGGGCATGAGGTGGCGAAAGTGGTGGTTGCCGCGTTGGCCCGGAATGCTTAACTTCGCACTGAGAACATTCACAAGACATGAACCTCACCTTCATCGGCATTGGCCAGGTCGGCAGCGCGCTCGCCGGCAATTTGCTCAAAGCCGGCCACCACGTCACCATCGCCGCGCGCAACGTGCACTCGGACAGCGTGCGCAAGGCCCAACAAGCGAATCCCGCTCTGAAAGCACTGCCCATGCAGGACGCAGTGCGCGGCGCGGAGGTCGTGTTCCTCGCCACGCCCTACGCGGCCAATGCCGAGGCCCTGGCCGGCTTGGAGCAGGCGTTGACCGGCAAAGTGCTGGTGGATTGCACCAATCCGGTCGGGCCGGGGCTCACGCACGGGCTGGAAAGCCGCACGTCCGGCGCGGAGGAGGTGCAGCGGCTCGCACCTGCGGCCCGAGTGGTGAAGGCGTTCACGATTTATGGCTTCGAGAATTTCCAGAACAGCGCGTATCCGGGCTACGGCGACTTGAAGCCAGCGATGCTGATCGCGGGCGACGACGCGCCCGCCAAAGCTACGGTGGGCCGGTTGTGCGCGGACCTCGGCTGGCGGCCGGTGGATGTCGGCCCGCTGTCATCGTCTTTGCACCTGGAGCACATGGCCTTGCTTTGGATCAAAATGGGCCGCGTGCAGGGCAAAGGGCCGAATTTCGTTTGGGCGATGCTGGAACGTTAAGGCCCACGGCGCACGTGCAAGTCACGTGCGGGTGGCAACAGACCTCCAGTACCACTCCACGCTTGCACCGGAACAATTGCACCATCGTCTCGGGACGTCGCTCATAGTAGATCGGGCCGTCGGGGAAATGGGTGTCCGGCGGCAGATGCGCCTCGCCCTGGCGGGTGAACCGGCGTTCGAAGCCCGGATTGCGGAAACCGTGCGTGCGCTTCGGATCAAAGAACGTGTCCGAATGTCGGTCCATGACCCCCGGCCCGGTGATCGCCACGTCGCGCGCTTCGAAGGCAACGATCGGACCGCGCTGCACGCCGTCGTGCTGGTCGTCCGCGAGG
>Ga0101944_10006876_pt1 | contig 11780 bp, 11 predicted proteins | sample DewCreD2012metaG_FD_75245 | JGI IMG/M metagenome (GOLD analysis project Ga0101944, IMG submission 75245) | Hot spring sediment bacterial and archeal communities from British Columbia, Canada, to study Microbial Dark Matter (Phase II) - Dewar... ... | reverse complement strand
ACGACCACAAGCAGCGCAAACACCAGCAGCGACATGGTGATGAGAAAGCCGAGCCAGCGATAGGAGGCGATTGCGATCGCCGTAATAATCACCACCGACACGGCGTGTGTGCGGTCGCTCCAATCGATCGAGGAAAACGGCGGGCCCGAGCCGGCGCCGGCGATGATCAACAGGGCGAACAGGATCAAGAGCCCGGTCATCAGCTTCGGCATCATGCCCGCACCCGGCGTCGAGATGGTGCCGAACGGCAAATCGCCGCTGATGGCGAAGACGAAAAGGCCGAAGGCGACAAATGCACCGCCGGCCACGTGATCGGCGCGGAGCTTCATTGCTGTCGAGGCCGCCTCACAGACCATGCACACCCTCCCTAAGGGCGATGCACCCGCAGGGAGGGTGGTTAGGGCTTAGCCCTGGATGCGGCCGATTGCAACCACGGCATCGGCCGAGCGTTTGGAGTCGTCCTCCCAGAATTTCGCAAACGCGGCCGCGTTGAGGTAGGAAGGCTCCATTCCGATTTTGGCGATCGCCTCGGTGAATTGCGGTGACGCCGCCGCCTTGTCGATGGCGGCGGTGAGGGTGGAGACGACGGCCTGCGGCGTTCCCTTGGGAGCAAACAGCCCGACCCAAAGGTAATAGACCACGTTGATGCCTTTCTCCTTCAATGTGGGAACGTCGGGCAGCGCCTTGGAACGCTGCTCGCCGAAATTCGCCAGCGCCCGCAATTTGCCGGCTTTGATATGCTGGATTGTCGCCAAAACGGTCTGCGTGCTGGCCTGGGCATTGTTGCCGAGCAGCGCTGTGACCGCGGGGCCGCCGCCGGAGGTCGGCAGATGACGCATCTTGGGCAGTCCTGCTGCCTTCTCCAGCATCGCCATCGGCAAGTGGCTCGCGCCGTAAAGCCCGCCCGAGCTGTAAACGATCTGCTCCGGCCGCTTCTTGGCGTCGGCGATGAACTCCTCAAGCGTCTGGTAGGGGGTCTGGCTGTTGACCACCAGCAGCACGGGATCGGCGGCCAGCCGCGCCAGCGGGATGAAATCCTCCCGCGTGACTTTCGGCGTCCGGCCGAACAGCTTGTCAACTTCGGCGTAGCCGGCAAGGCCGTTGTTGTGAGACAACAGCGTGTAGCCGTCCGGCTTGGCGCTGGCGCCGACCTGTGCGCCGACCGCGCCGGCGGCGCCGGCTTTGGTTTCCACCACCACCGGCTGTTTCACGACGGCTTCGAGCGCGGAGGCAAACGGCCGTGTCACCAGATCGTTGGCCCCGCCGGGGGGAAAGGCATTGATGATGGTGATGGGTCGCGACGGAAACGCATCCTGCGCCGTCGCGGCGCCGGAGCAGAGCGCCGCCGCTGCGGCTGCGCTGCCGATTACGAATTGTCTTCGGTCCATCTGCTTCTCCCTCTGCTGTTTCATTGTCATCCCTGATATCACCCCTGAACCTTGCCGATCAGCCTCACCGCCTCCTGCACGCGTTGCGCGTCGGCATCCCAGAACGTCTTGAATTCGGGTTGATCGAGGTGGGCAACGATATCGCCGATATTGAGGATCGCCTTCTTGAACGTCTCGCTGTCCGCAACCTTCTTGGTTTCGGTGCGCAGCCGCGAAATGATCGCGTCGGGCGTCCCCTTGGGGGCAAACAGGCCGACCCAGATGGAGAACTCGACATTGTAGCCGAGCTCTTTCAGGGTCGGCACGTCCGGCAGCGATGCGGCGCGCTTGGGGGAAAAGCAGGCCAACGCGCGCAGCTTGCCGGCCTTCATGTGGCCGCTGGCCGCCGCGATCGATGACACCAGCACCTGCGAGTTATTGCCGAGGATGGCGGTGAGCGCCGGCCCTCCGCCGGCGGTGGGCAGATGTTTCATCTGGATGCCGGCCGCGTGCATGAATAGGGCGGTGGGCAGATGCAGTGCGCCGTACAGACCCGACGATGAAAACGTGAGCTTGTTGGGATTCTTTTTAGCGTCCTCGACGAGTTCCTTCAGCGTCTTGTAGGGCTGCTGGTCGTTGACAACCAGCACCAGCGGACCTTCGGTCAGCCGCGCGATGGGGATGAAGTCGGCGCGTGTAAACTTGGGCTCGCGGCCGAACAGGCGGTCCACCGCCTCGAATCCCGCAAGCGAGGGCAGATGGGCCAGCAGCGTGTAGCCGTCCGGCTTGGCGCTGGCGGCGAACTGGGCGCCCACCGCTCCGGCCGCCCCGGCCTTGGTTTCCACCACCACCGGCTGCTTGAGCAGCGGTTCAAGGGCGGCGGCAAAGGGCCGCCCGACCACGTCCACCGCGCCGCCCGGGGGAAACGGATTAACAATCGTGATCGGTCGCGTCGGATAGCCGTCCTGCGCGAACGCCGCTTGTGCGGCGACGGCCACGCTCGCGGTGGTCCCAATGATGAACTGCCGTCGGTCCATGGATATCCTCCCTTTTGGCGATGACAAGCCGATCTTCTTTGATGGGGTGGAGCTTGCCGGAACCTCAAACCGTCATTTGGTCATTTGTTGGGATTTTGCCCGCAACTGTTGGCGCCCACCCTTTCTGTCTTGACGAAACAACCCGCTGTGGCTGCAAAATCGCCCGCTCGCTCCGCTCCGGCCCGCACCGGAGCCTCGCAACATCTGCTTCAGTCTCAACCATTGCCGCGACAGTGTCCAGGAGGGAATCGATGCCGGCCTATTGGGTTGCCCGCGCCAAGATCAACGATCCGGTTGAATATAAAAAGTACACGGACCGCGTACCGGACATCATCCGCAAGTATGGCGGAAAGGTGCTGGCGCGCGGGGGGCGATATCAGGTAATGGAGGGCCCGCAGAAATTCCACCGCTTTGTCGTCATCGAGTTTCCCACCTTTGAGCAGGCCGTAGCCTGTTTCCAATCGCCGGAATATGATCAAGCTGCGTCTTTCCGCCGCAATGGAGCAGGGGAGGTGGAGACCATCATCGTGGAATCCGGCGACGCGACCCAATAGCGGCCCAACGGCGGCCCACCTGCCGGCGAGGCTCTAGCATTCGCGACCGGAATGCGCGTAAACTTAACCAAATTCGCCCATAAACAGACTCACACAGGAGGAAAATCAAAAATGCCGAAGACCAAATCGCTGCGATTTTTAGCTCAGGTGGCGGGCGCACTTGCGCTGGCGCTGCCGTTGAGCAACCCCGCACAGGCCCAGGCGCCGAAGGGCGAGCCGATCAAGATTGGTTTTTCCATGTCGCTGACCGGTCCGCTCTCCGCCAACGGCAAGCAGGCGCTGCTCGGCATGCAGATCTGGGAGGAAGAGATCAACGCCAAGGGCGGCCTGTTGGGGCGGCCGGTGAAGCTGATTTATTACGATGATCAGAGCCAGGCTGCGCCGGCGCCGGGCATCTACACCAAATTGCTCGACGTCGATAAGGTCGATCTCATCATCGGGCCCTATGCCACGGTTCCTGCCGCCGCGGCGATGACGGTTGCCGTGCAGCGCCGGAAACTGTTCCAGGCGCTGTTCGCGCTCGATATCAACCACGAATTCAAGTACGACCGTTACTTCGCGATGATCCCGACCGGCCCGAATACGAAGCCGTCGTTCACGGAAGGGTTCTTCGAGATCGCGGCGCAGCAGAATCCGCGGCCGCAGACGGTGGCGATTGCGTTCGCCGATGCCGAATTTGGCGTGAATTCCTGCGAAGGCGCCCGGCAGAATGCAAAGAAGCACAATTTCAAAATTGTCTATGACAAGAGCTATCCGCCGCCGACCACGGATTTCACGCCGATCGTGCGTGCGGTGCAGGCGACCAATCCCGACTTGTTCGTGATCTGCTCGTATCCGCTCGATTCGGTCGGCATGGTGAAGGCGATCAATGAAGTCGGATTCAAGCCGAAGATGGTCGGTGGCTCGATGGTCGGGTTGCAGGCGACGGTGTTCAAAAATCAGCTCAAGACGCTCCTCAACGGTATCGTCAATTACGAGACCTGGGTGCCGTCGAAAGAGCTGATGCTTCCCCAAACCGAGGAGTTCCTGAAGAAATATCAGGCCCGCGCGGGCGCCGCGGGCGTCGATCCGCTCGGCTACTATCTCGGCACCTGGGGATATGCGCACATCCAAACCTACGGCCAAGCCATCGCCGAAGCCAAGACCCTCGACGATGCCAAGCTCGCCGATTACATGCGCAAGGCGACGTTCAAGACCATCATGGGCGACATCAAATTCGGCGCCAAGGGCGAATGGGCGGAAGGGCGGATGCTGCAGGTGCAGTATCACAGCATCAAGCCCGACGCCAATCTCGAAACCTGGCGCGGCATGTCGTACCAGACGGTGTTGACGCCGGCCAAATACAAGACCGGCAACATCATCTATCCGTACGAGAAGGCCAGGCAGTAAGCGGCCGGCTGCTTGCCAAGCGGGCGCCGCGCGGCAACGCGCGGCGCTTCCGTTTTTACGGCCCGCAATAATTTACAGCCCGAGATAGAATTTGCGGATCAGGTCGTTGTTGTTGAGTTCCTGCGCGGAGCGGCCGTGGAATGCGATCTTGCCGTGCACGATCACGTAGCCGCGGTCGGCGATGCGGATCGCCTGGTTGAAATTCTGCTCCGCCATCAGCACGGTGAGCTGATAGCGGTCCTTCAGTTCCTTGATCTTGTCGATGGTGCGGCTCACCAGGATCGGCGCCAGCCCGACCGACGGCTCGTCCACGAGCAGAATCTTCGGCGCCAGCATCAGCGCGCGGGCGAGCGCCAGCATCTGCTGCTCACCGCCGCTCATGCTGCCGGCGAGCTGATTGGCGCGCTCGCGCAAGACCGGGAAGCACTCCATGCAGAATTCCAGATTTTTTGTGATTTCGGCGCGGGCGCTCGGCCGGAATGCGCCGAGCATCAGATTTTCCATCACGGTCAGTTTCGGAAACAAACGGCGGCCTTCCGGCACCAGCGCCACGCCGAGATCCACGATCTGTTCGGTGGTGAGGCTGGCGAGATCGTGACGCACACCGTCGATTTCCGCCACGATGCGCCCGGCGCTCGGGCGCACCATGCCCATGATGCATTTCATCAGCGTGCTTTTGCCGTTGCCGTTGGTGCCGAGCAGGGCCACGGTCTCGCCGGGTTTGACCTCCAGGCTCACGTCCTCGAGCACCCGGACCGCCCCGTAGGCGGCATCGACGTTCTCGATGGTGATGCTACTGGCCAAGGTAGGCTCCGATGACCTGAGGATCGTTGACGACCGCCTCGGGTTTGCCGTCGGCGATCTTGCGCCCCGAGACGAGCACCACGAGGCGTTGCGAGAAACTCATCACCGCGCTCATGATGTGTTCGATGAGAATGATGGTGATGCCGCGTTCATTCAATTTGATCAGCAGTGCGACGATGTCCGCGACTTCCGATTGCGAAAGTCCGGCCATCGATTCGTCGGCGATCAGCAATTTCGGGTCGGCCGCCATGGCGCGGGCGAGTTCGAGCTTGCGCATCTCGATCTGGGTGAGATCGCGCGGCAATTTGTCCGCTTTGTCGGCCAGCCCGACGAGACCCAGCAGCTCGGCGCAACGGGCATCGATCTCCGCCGGGCTCAGATGGCTGCGCGTCTGCGTATCGGCCGCGGTATGGGCGCGGGCGTTCACGGTATAGAGCAGCGGAATGCGCAGATTGTCCTGCACCGTCAGCGAGCCGAACGGGCGCGGCAGCTGGAAGCTGCGCGCCATGCCGCGATGGGTGCGTTGGTGGGCGGAGAGACCGTTCATGTCCTGACCGTCGAAATACACCGAACCGGTCTCGTTGCTGAGCGTACCGCACACGCAGTTGACCAGGGTGCTTTTTCCCGACCCGTTGGGTCCGATCAAGCCCACCCGTTCGCCCCTTTGCACCGTAAGATTGATGCCTTCGAGGGCGACGAAGCCACCGAAACGTTTGCCCAGGTTGGTGATTTCAAGCAACGGTTGGCTCATCGGTTCGCCCCCGCTTGCTGCCGTCGTCGGCGCAGGAAATCCTGCGCATGCCCGACGATGCCTTTGGGCGCGAGAATGACGAAGATGATCAGCAACGCGCCCGCGAACAGCACCCCCCATTCGGAGGAAAAGGTCACGGTCATCCATTGCTGGAGCGTGGCGATGATGATGGCGCCGACCAGGGGTCCCATCCAGCTCGTGGTGCCTCCGATCATCGGCATGGCGATGGAGTTGACCCCGTAGGAGAGGTTGAAGGCGGAGGCCGGATCCAGATAGTTGATGTAATAGGGAAACGGCGCGCCGGCCATGCCCATCAACGCGCCGGAGATCGTGGTGGCGATCAGCTTCAGGCGCAGGGTGGGAACACCGCAGGCTTCCGCCGCCAGTTCGTCGTCGCGGATGCTGGCGAAACCGTAGCCGAGTCGGGAGCGTTCGATCAGCCGTGCAACGGTAATGGCGATCACCACCAGCACGATCATGATGAATGCGAGGTAATGGATGTATCGCAGTTCAAAATTGCCGATGCTCAGGGTCTGCGGCGCGATCACATAGGCGCCGCGTGCGCCGCCGACGAATTCCCAGTTGACCACCAGGGTCTGCAGCACGACGGCCAACGCCAGCGTGGCGATGGCGAAAAACGCCCCTCGCAAACGCAGCGTCAGATAGCCGGTGCCGAGGCCGACCAGGCCGGCGATGCAGCCGCCGATCAAGATCAGCACCGGGATCGGCAACGGCATGATCAGTTCCGCCACGGGCGCAATCGCGTCGGGGAAATAGCGGCTGATGTTGGTGCCGAGCTTGTGCAGGGCGATGGTGGAATAGGCGCCGATGGCGAAGAACGCGGCCGAGCCGAAGTTCACGTAGCCGCAGTAACCGCCGAGAATGTTCCAGGCGGTGGCGAGCACGATGAAGTGCAGCACGACATAACCGGCATAGAAAATGTAGTCGTTGCCGCTCCACAGCGCGGCGCCGAACACGGCCGTGCCGCACAACAGGGCAACTATGAAGAAGATCGGTGTGCGCACGGGCTTTTCCGCCTATCGTCCCAACAGGCCAGCCGGCCGCAAGGCCAAGGTGAGCAGAAGCACGCCGAACGCCACCGCCGGCGCCCACGAGGGGCCCGCGTATGTCGTCGTGATGCTTTCGATGACGCCGAGCGAAAGCGCCGCGATCACCGTTCCCGGCAGGCTCTGCAGCCCGCCCAGCACGCAAATGGCAAACACCCGTCCGATGAATTCGCGGCCGACCGACGGCTCGACCGGCTGGATGATGATGAGAAAGGCGCCCGCCAGCGCCGCCGTGCCGATGGAGACGGCGAAAGCGATGCGTTTGATGCGGATCGGATCGACCGCCATCAGCCGCAGCGCCTGCTGATCCTGCGACACCGCCATGATGGCGCGGCCGGTGAAGGTGCGGCTCAAGTACAGATGCAGCAACCAGACCATGAGCAGCGACAGCACGCAGGGAATTAACATCCGCATCGGAATAGCGAACGGCCCGAACCGGAACACCCGGTCAATGTAATCGGCCTGCACATAACGATAATCGACGCCGAACACCAGGATCAGCGCCACCTCGGTGACGAACAACAGTCCGAAGAAGAAGGCCAACCCGCGCAGCGCTTCCTGCCCATATCGCTCGAACGACAGGTAGTAGATCTGATAGGTCAGGGCGCCGAGGGCATAGAACGCCGGTAACACGACGACCGCGATCAGGATCGGGTCAACGCCGAAGCTTTGGTTGACGATATAGGCGATATAGGCGCCGAGGATGATGAATCCCGGATGCGCGATGTTGACGATGTCGAGTATGCCGAATGCGACCGAGATGCCGACCGTGACGGCGGCATAGAATCCGCCCAGCAGCAGTCCGGCGATGAGGGCGTTGATTAAAAGAGTGAAGTCCATGGCGGATCAACCGGGCAAGTGGTGGGAGGAAAAACGGCTGTCATGGCAGCCTTGAAGCTCGAACATTGCAGATTCTGCTGCGGCTGCTACGGACATGCGATCCGCCATGTAAGACACGGCCTCCCTCCGGAAATATCCGCCTGGTTTGGATGCTGGCATGCGCCCCCCTTTACGCTTGCCCGTTATGGTCCGCGCGCGCGGCTGACGGCAATGTGCAGTAAGCCCACTTGCGTGACCAGTCTTGACTTGTGCCGCACCCGGCCGTCAAGACGGCCGGGTGCAATGCCTGCGTCAAGCGTTGTGTGCTCACGCGGCCTTCAGGCGCACGCTGTCGGGGATGGGGAGCGGCTTGTTGGCGCTGGCGAGGAACTCCACGGTATTGAAGATCATCTCCGTATCGCCGATGTTTGTCAGATCATGCACCTTGTACTGGCCAGCGGCATAGGTTTCGTGGCGTGTCTCGCCGGGGTAATAAGTATGCTCGACCGTGGTGCCGTCCATCAGCCGCTGCCGTCCGCGTCCGCCGGTCACCGAAGTCCAGAAATAATCCAGCACATGACGGTGGAAGCCGATCCGCTCGCCGGGCTTGAGACGGATGATCCAGACCCGGACGCGGTCGGTCTCCGACAGCAATTGACTGCCCACGCAGCCGTTGGGATTCTTGCTTTCGCGTTCGAATTCGGCCCTTATCTCGGGCGGCCACTCGGAGCGGTCTTCATGCACCGGCTTCTTGTCCAACATGGTAAGCGCCATGGCACTCCTCCAGATTATCCGGCCACAATATAGCGAAATTTTCTGCGCGCAAGAACGGCTGCCATGAGCAAACCCGGCCGCGCCATCGTCATCGGCGGTTCGGTGAGCGGACTGTTTGCCGCGCATCTGTTGCGCCAGCACGGCTGGCAGGTGGACGTTTATGAGCGGGTGGACAGCGAGCTCGCCGGTCGCGGGGCGGGGATCGTCGCCCAGCCCGAATTGATCGGGCGGCTGCGCCGTCTGGGTTTCAATACGCAGGGGCTCGGGGTCGAGATCACCACGCGCAAGCTGTATGACGCCTCCGGCAAACTCGTGCTCACCTTCCATTGCCCGCAGGTGCTCACCGCCTGGGAGCGGGTCTATCGCCTTCTGCGCGAGGCTTTTCCGTCGGCGTTTTATCATCGCGGTCGTGGCCTGGTGCAATTTGCCCAGGACGCGCATGGCGTGACGGCGCAGTTGAGTGATGGTTCCTGCGTGCAGGCCGACCTCCTGGTGGGGGCGGATGGGATCCGTTCCACGGTGCGGCAGCAGTGCCTGCCGGATCTGACCCCGCAATATGCCGGTTATGTGGCGTGGCGTTCGCTGATCGCGGAGGCTGATTTTCCCCCGCATGTGCATGAGGAGCTGTTCAACTACATGTCGTTCTGCCTGCCGCCCGGCGAACAGTTTCTCGGCTATCCGGTCACTGGCGCGGAGGAGGCGCTGCAGGAAGGGCATCGCCGCTACAACATTGTCTGGTACCGGCCGGCGGAGGAGAAGACCAAGCTGCAATGGTTGCTGACCGACGACCGCGGCGTCACGCACGCCATTTCGATCCCGCCGCCGCTGATCCGGCGGCAGGCCATCGCCGAAATGCGCGCCGACGCGGAGCGGTTGGTGGCGCCGCAACTGCTCGCGGTGGCGCGGTTGATCGACGGGCCGATCCTGCAGCCGATCTATGACCTTGCCTCGCCGCGCATGGCGTTCGGCCGGGTGGCCATCATCGGCGATGCCGCCTTCGTGGCGCGGCCGCATGTGGCGGCCGGCGTGGCCAAGGCGGCGGACGATGCGGCGGCGCTGGCCGCGGCGTTGGCGGCGGAGCCGGACGTGCCCGCCGCGCTCAAGCGCTTCGAGGCCGAGCGGTTGCCGGTGGGCCACAAGATCATCGAGCGGGCGCGGCATCTCGGCGCCTATTTGCAGGCGACGCAGACGGCGGAGGAGCGCGCGCGCTCCGCACGGCACAGCACCGCACAGGCGGTGCTCACGGAAACCGCCGTGCTTGATTTTTTGCACTGAAGCCGCTCCCCCGGGATGCGCGGCCCGGCAGGATCATAGTCCCAACAGCCGTTTCGCATTTCCGCCGACGATGGCCGCCGTGATCGAGGCGTCGAATCCGCACGACGCCACGTGCTCGATCGGATCGTAATCGGCCATGTCGAAGGGATAATCGGTGCCCATTACCACGTGGTCGGCGCCGAACGTTTTGACCAGGGCGCGCAACTGCTCGTGGGTGAAGACAACGGTATCGACGTAGATTTTGCGCAGATAGTGGGTGGGCGGGTGCGGCAGATCGGCGCGGCAATCGGAGCGCGCGCCCCACGCATGGTCGATGCGGCCCCAGTAGGCGCCGAGATAGCCGCCGCCGTGGACGGCGAGGAGCTTCAGGTTCGGATGCCGTTCCAAGACGCCGTCGAAAATCAGGTAATGCAGCGCAATGGTGGTTTCCAGCGGATTGCCGATGACGTTGTTGAAATAGAATCGCGACAGGCGCCTGGCTTCGGTGAAGCCGTTGGGATGCAGGACGATGAGCGCGCCGAGTTCCTCGGCCTTCTTCCAGAACGGGGCAAAGGCTGCGTCGGACAGCTCCCTGCCGCCGACATTGGTGAGAATTTGCGCCCCCTTGAATTTGAGTGTCTTGACGGCGCGTTCCAGTTCTTTGGCGGCTTCATTGCCGTCCGCCATGGGCACCGTGGCAAAGCCGACAAAGCGATCGGGCTTCTTTGCGCAGTATTCCGCAATGCCGTCATTGATCATCCGGGCGGCTTGCACCGCAATGTCGAGGGGGACGGTGTAGTAGCACTGCGGCGGCGGCGGCAGCGCCACCTGCAGGTCGATGCCCATGGCGTCGAGCTCGCGCAGCCGTTCGTCGTGCTCGCTGATGCGGGCGCCGATATCGGCCGCCTGTTTTTGGTTCACCGCCCGGGTTTCGGCCGATGCGAAGTGGGACAAGGGATCGGCGGCGGCATCCAGATATGGCGCCACAAATTTCGCCGCGGCCGGCACCGCAACATGGGAATGGAAATCGACGGTGATACTCTTGGGCCGAAGCTCGCGGCCGGGTCGCGACCGTTTCCGTGCCGCAGTGGGCTCATACCTGTTCCAAATCTCTGCCATGATGCGTCTCTGCGATGCGTCTCTTCGTTTGCTTCCGCGTTCGTCTGTTCACATGCGGCGCGGCGGGGTGTTGGCGGCGCGCATATTCCACGACCTGTCACCGGTGGGCAAGAGAGTGGGCAGGCGCGTGCCGCGGCGTCGCAACGGCTTCCGGGTCCGGCGATGGATTGTTATAGTCTGTCTCATGCAAGGTTGGTCGATGCGCCGCATCGTGTGCCGGCTTCGTTGCACCAATAAACTGCGAAACGCAATCCGCCGAACGTGCGACGTTCGTGCATAAAAATAACGAGGGGAGAAACGAAATGCGAAACATCGTCATAAGGCTCGCATGCGCGTTCAGTGCCGCGCTCGCGGCATCAAACGCATACGCCCAGCAAGAGGTCAATCTGACCGTCGCCGCCGGTCAAGCTCTGCGTGCGCTGCCGCCGCTGGCCTTGTTGAGCGAGTGGTGGGTGCCCGAAGTCACCAAGCGGGCGCAGGCGGTCAACATCAAGATCAACTGGAAGGAAGCATATGCCGGCTCGCTGCTGAAGCCGACCATGGTGCTGGAAGGCACCCGCGACGGCATCACCGACGTCGGCTTTGAACCGACCATTTTCCATCCCGACAAATTGCCGCTCGAACAGGTGTCGTTCGTGACGCCGTTCACCACCAGCGACGTGGTTCTTGTCGGCAAGGCGCTCGAGCATCTGCACCGCACCATACCGGAGTACACCGCCCAGTATGACAAGTACAACGTGGTGCGGCTCGCCGGATCGAGTTACGATTCATACGAACTCTTCACCACCACGCCGGTGAAAACCTTCGAGGATTTGAAGGGCAAGAAGATCGCCACCGCGGGCGCC
>Ga0101944_10006875_pt1 | contig 11781 bp, 9 predicted proteins | sample DewCreD2012metaG_FD_75245 | JGI IMG/M metagenome (GOLD analysis project Ga0101944, IMG submission 75245) | Hot spring sediment bacterial and archeal communities from British Columbia, Canada, to study Microbial Dark Matter (Phase II) - Dewar... ... | reverse complement strand
CATCTTCGGTGGCAAAGCACGGATGCCGGTGGTTTTCACGGCGAACATTGCTCTGGGAATGGGCAATGCAGCTCAGCACTGTGAATGCTGGCCCGAAACTCTGTTCTCCCATGTGCCAGGTCTGCTGGTGGCAGTCCCTTCAACTCCTTATGACGCCAAGGGACTGATGAAGGCGGCCATTCGGGAGGACAATCCGGTGATCTTCTTTGAACGTAAGCGGCTGTACAATCTGAAAGGTGCGGTGCCCGAAGGCGAATACCTGATTCCTTTCGGCAAAGCCCGGCTGTGGCGACAGGGAGAGGATGTCACCCTGGTGACCTTTGGTTCCACGCTGTATGAAGCCCTCAAAGCAGCGGATCAACTGGCGGAGAAAGGATTGAGTGTGGAGGTGCTGGACCTCAGGACTCTGGTGCCATGGGACAAAGAGGCGGTGCTCAGCTCGGTTGCAAAAACCGGGCGTGTCATCATTGCCCATGAAGCGGTATTGCGTGGGGGCTTTGGAGCCGAGGTGGCAGCAGTCATAGCCGAGGAAGTTAGTGATGCACTGAAGGCTCCGGTCAGCCGGCTCGGAGGCAAGGAGGCGCCGATTCCTTACAGTCAACCTCTGGAAGCAGCCTGCGTCCCCCAAGCAGATGATTTGATTGCACTGGCCCTGCGGTTGATGGAGCGGAAGATGGCGGTGCATTGATTGGGGTGAACCCACCTATTGCATAAAGGAGACTGAATCAAATGATCACAAAGGTATTGCTGCCCAAACTGGGGCAGACCATGGAGGAAGGCCGGATTGTGCGCTGGTGTAAAAAGGAAGGTGATCCGGTTCGGAATGGAGAAGTGATCTGCGAGATTGAGACGGACAAGGCGTCGATGGAGCTGCCGGCGCCGGCCGCCGGGGTGCTGACGAAGCAACTGCGAAAAGCCGGTGAGATTGTGCCCGTCGGGGCGGTCATCGCGATGATCGAGGAAGGCCCGCGGCCCGCCGGTGCCCCGCTGGACCGGGCTGCCGCCCGTTCCACGGCCTTCGCCGCTCCGGTCGCGGCGAAGACCGACGGCGGCCCGACCGCGACGGCGACCGAGCCGCGCGTCATGCCGGCGGCGCAGCGGGCGCTGCACGAGGCCGGACTGGCGGCGGCCGACGTCACGCCGACCGGCCCGGGCGGGCGCCTGCTCAAGGAGGATGTGCAGCGGCACGTGGCCGCGGGGCACGCCGCGCCCGCGTCAGCGGGGCCGCCGGCAAGCGGCGACCGGCACGAGGAAGCCGTGCCGATGACCATGCTGCGGCGGCGGATCGCGCAGCGGCTGGTCGAGGCCAAGCAGACGATGGCCATGCTGACGACCTTCAACGAGGTCGACATGTCCGCCGTGCTGCGGCTGCGCGAGGAGCGTGGGGAGGAGTTCCAGCGGCGCTACGGTGTGAAGCTGGGCCTGATGTCCTTCTTCGTGAAGGCGGCGATCGACGCGCTGAAGCGCTTCCCGGCGGTGAACGCGGAAATCCGCGGCAACGACATCGTGTACAAGAACTACTTCGACATCGGGGTGGCGGTGAGCACGGACCAGGGGCTGGTCGTGCCGGTGATCCGCAACGCCGAACGGCTCAGCTTCGCGGAGGTGGAGCAGGCGATCGGCGACCTGGCCCGCCGGGCGCGGGAGAAGAAGATCGCGGTCGAGGAGCTCCAGGGCGGGACGTTCACGATCACCAACGGCGGCGTCTTCGGCTCGCTGCTGGCGACGCCGATCATCAACCCGCCGCAGAGCGCGATCCTCGGGCTGCACGCGCTCCAGGACCGGCCGGTGGCCCGCGGGGGGCAGGTCGTGATCCGGCCGATGATGTACGTGGCGCTGACGTACGACCACCGGATCATCGACGGGCGGGAGTCGGTGTCGTTCCTGAAGCGCGTGAAGGAGTGCGTCGAGGACCCGCCGCGGATGCTGATCGAGGTCTGACGGCCTGCGGACAGCGTAGCCCGGCGCGCCGCCGGCCCGTGGAAGACCGAGCGCCGGTGCCATTCTTGAAACGCGCGCGGGGGCGCGGAGCGGACCCGGCGCGGATGTCGGTCGAGGTCCCGCCCCGCGGGAGTCCGCCCGCAGCGCCGGTTTTCTCTTTGCGCGCCCGGCGCTCCGTCGTAACATGAACTGCCGTACGACACGGGGCGGTTGCGTGGCCGGCTCGGGGCCGACCGTTCGACACGCCTGACCGGCAGCGTGCCGGGTCGCGCCGCGCCGTGGACCGCACCCCCGGCGTGCCTCCGGGCTGGGGCGCGCCGCATCCGCCGGTCGGAAGGAGGCACATCCGTGCGCACGATTCGCTTCTCTTCGTACTGCATTGGCGTGGTCCTGTTGGCGGGCGTGACCGTGGCGCCGGCCGGCTTCGAGGTCATCTACTGCGAGATCGCCGGGCAGCCGACCGCGATCGTCCCCGGCGCCCGTGACGCGGACGGCAACCCCGTGGTCGCGCAGTTCACTGCGCTCGAGGAACTGGCGCTGCGGCCGGACGGGGGCGAGTGGGTCATCAAGGGCCGCTCGAATCTGGCCACGACGCTCGACTCCCTGCTGCTGGTCGGCTCGGGCCTGGTCGGCACGATGTTGGCCCAGGACGGCCAGCCGCTCCAGGGCGGCGGCGTCGGCGAGCAGTACGACTTCTTCGATTCGCCGGTGCCGGCGGCGTGGAATGCCGCGGGCGACCTGGCGTTCAGCTGCCGTGCCAAGGGCGGCGCAACCAACAAGGCCGAGAAGGTCGTGCGCGTCAGCGGGGGCGTGCACACCGTGATCGTGCAGCAGAACGACGCGGCGCTCGGGCTGATTGATCAGCCGCCGAACCCGTCGGGCGACGAGACGATCGGCAACTCGATCAACTCCGTGCATCTGCTCGACTCGGGCGAGGCGGCCTTCGTGAACACGCCGATCGGCAATTGCCACAGCAACCGTTACCCGGCGTTTTTCCGCGGCCACACCGGCTTCCGGCAGTGCGGCGTCAGCCCGATCGGCGGCGAGCTCTGGGACGACATGGACTACGACGACTGCGGCGGCACGTCCGACGGCCAGCACTGGTTCATCAAGGGCGACACCGACCGAGGGGACACGTCGACGGACAACATCCTGGCGGTTGACGACCAGGTCGTCCTGCGCGAGGGCTCGCCGGTGGCGGGTTCGTCGGTCACGATGGCGGCGATCTTCTTCACGCGGATGCTGTCCGACGGCACGTGGTTCTGCCGCGGCGATGACCCGATCGACAACGACTGGGCCGTCCGCTCCGGCGTGCTGCTGGCCAAGACCGGCGACCCGATCGTCCCCGGCGAGAACTGGGGCGCGGTGTTCACGGCCTTCACCGGCAACCGCGTCGGCGACTGGCTGCTGATCGGCAACACCGATGCCACCGACCCCACCAAGGACAACGTGATGGTCCTCAACGGGTCGGAAATCCTGGCCCGCGAGGGCGACCCGATCGACGTCGACGGCAACGGGCAGTTCGACGACGACGCCTACATCGCCACGTTTCAGCCGAACGACGCCCACCTGACGGACGACAAGACCGTCCACCTGCTCGTTACGCTGCGCAACGCCGCGGGCACCAACACGGGCGACGCGTTTCTACGGCTGCGCCCGATCGCCTTCCGGACCGGCGACACGAACTGCGACGGCGTCGTGAACTTCGACGACATCGACCCGTTCGTCCTGGCGCTGAGCGGCCAGGCGGGGTACGAGGCGCAGTACCCGGACTGCCGGTGGCTGAACGCGGACTGCGACCTCGACGGCGACGTCGATTTCGACGACATCGATGCGTTCGTGGCGCTGCTGGGAGGGTAGGCGGCCGGGCGCCCGACGGCCGTCGCGTTCGAGCCGGCGGCGTAGCTGGACGTGAGCACGTTGCCGCGCAACCCTGTTCCGCTCGAGTCGTGGTTATCGGACGTACAGGGCGGCATGGCCGGCCGATTTGCGTCCGCGGCGGGGTTGGCAGGCCCGTTCGGGCTGATATACTGAGCGGTCTGCCGGTTGACCCGGCGCTGTGCATCAGGGTAAGGAACGAGAGTCCTATGCCGACCATCAACCAGTTGGTGCGGCGGCCGCGCCGTGCCGAGCCGCGCAAGAGCAAAGTGCGCGACATCGAACAGTGCCCGCAGCGCCGCGGCGTGTGCCTGCTGGTCAAGACGCAGACGCCCAAGAAACCCAACTCGGCCCTCCGCAAGGTGGCCCGCGTGCGGCTGACCAATGGGCGCGAAGTCACGGCCTACATCCCGGGCGTGGACCACAACCTCCAGGAGCACTCGATCGTGCTCGTCCGCGGCGGTCGCGTGCGGGATCTGCCGGGCGTGCGGTACCACATCGTCCGCGGCAAGCTCGACTGTGCGGGCGTGGCGAACGACAAGGAAGGCAAGGCCCGCAACCGCGGCCGCAGCAAGTACGGCGTCAAGCGCCGGACCAAGTAGGACGACGGGTGCAGCATGGCGTTCAAGAAGTTCACGAAGTCCTCTGAGCAGCTCCGCGGCGACCCGCGCTACAACGACAAGGTCGTCGCCAAGTTCATCAACTGCATGATGTGGGACGGCAAGAAGTCCGTCGCGCAGCGAGTGTTCTACGGCGCAATGGACCGCATCGCCGACAAGATCAAGGACACGCCGCCGGTCGAGGTCTTTCATCAGGCGCTGGACAACGTCAAGCCCGAAATCGAGGTCCGCTCGAAGCGCGTCGGCGGCGCCAACTACCAGGTGCCGATGCAGGTCAACCCGCGCCGCCGCCAGTCGCTCGCCATCCGCTGGCTCCTGGCCGCCACCCGCGGCAAGTCCGGCCGGCCGATGTCCGACCGCCTCGCGGACGAGCTCATGGCCGCGTTCCGCCGCGAAGGCGACGCGATGAGCCAGCGCGAAATGGTCCACCGCATGGCCGACGCCAACAAGGCGTTCGCCCACTTCGCCTGGTGATCCGGCGCCGCCGGTCGCTCTGCCAGGACAAACCGCTCACGGCCGGGTCTGAGGATCCGGCCGTTTTCGTCCGCGGGCCGCGACTCGCGCGCTGTACCGGGCGGCATCCGCCGCTGGCGCGTCGGGGCGGCTTACGTGCGCGTCGGCGGCGCCGCATAATGTCCGCGCCGTCCGGGGCGGGGCGGGCGGTTGAAGGAGCCGGTCATGCGTCACAAGACCGCCGTGCGGCTCGCACTGAAGGTGCTCGGCGTGTTCCTGATCGCGCAGGGACTCGCGGGGCTGGGCTCCGCCGCGGTGTATCTGGCGGGCGAGGTGATCGAGTTGCTGTTCGTGGGTACCGGCTTCGGATCCCAAGCCAGCGGGCTGACGCGCGTCCTGGCGATCGCCCCGGCCGTTCACAGCGGTCTCGAAGTGCTGTTCGGGCTGTACCTGTTCTTGGGCGGCCGTGGCATCGTCGACCGCATGATCCCGTCGAATCGCCCCTACTGCGCCGAATGCGGCTACGAGCTCACCGGCCTGCCCTCGGACGGCCTCTGCCCCGAGTGCGGCCAGCCGTTCCGCCGGCCGGCGCTGCGGCCCGCCGCCGGGACCGCCCCGGAGGGGCCCTCATGAACCTGCGCGTCAGCCGGTGCGCGGGGGCGTGTTTCGCGCTGAACGCCGCGGTGCTGGCGCTGTCAGCGTGCGAGCAGAAGCCGGTCCCGTCCACGCCCGCCAAGCCGGCCGCCACCACCGCCGCCGGCGCCGACGCCGCGTTGCCGCCCGGGCCGGCCCGTCCCTCACAAGACTTCGAGTTCGACGGCGACTGGCGCTGCCTAGCCTGTGGCCACTCGCAAAGCGGCAAGGCCGGGACCGGCCCGCGCCCGTGCCCGAAATGCGGGCAGCGGCAGCTCTGGAACTACCTCGAGTACTACTGCCCGGATCATGGGGCGGTGCCCGTGGCCGTGCAGTATGACGAGCAGGGCGACGCCAGCGACCTCAAGGTGGCGGGCGGGCCGTGGCGTCCAGCGGTCGATCCGGCGACCGGCCAGTTGGTGCAGCCGCAATGCCCGACGTGCGGGCGGCGCGTCACGATCCGGGCCACAACGCGCAGCGCGTTCGATTTCGACGTGAACTGGCGGTGCCTGGCGTGCGGCCACACGGAGCGCAAGCGTGCCGCGCCCGGCCCGCAGCCGTGCAGCGCGTGCGGCAAGGCCGAAGCGTGGGTGAGCATCAACTTCGCGTGCCGGGAACACGGCGACGTGCCGGTGCTGTTCCAGTACACGGAAGACGGCAAGATTCGGGAGGTGCGGATCGGCGATGGCGCCTGGGTTCCGCAGATCGACACGGCCGCGCAGCGCTCGAACCTGCGCTGCCCGACGTGCGGCGGGCCGCTGAATCCGGCGGACCGGTAGACGGGCCGCAGGGGGACGGCGCCGGCTGCGAAGGGGAGTGCGCGCCGCACCGCGCGTGTCACGGCGGACGACGGCCGCTTCAGGTCCGCACGCCGGCCTTCTGCTCGAGGCGCGGGAGCTGGTCGCGGAGGACACCGGCCTGCGGGGAATCCGGGTACTGGGCGATGATGGTTCGGGCGAGGTGGAGCGCCTCTTCGTAGCGGTGATCGCGCAACAGGTCGCGGAATTCGTTCTCCATGCGGTGCCGCGTCTGGATCTCGGCGTTGGCCCGCAGGGTTTCCAGTTGCGCGCGGAGATCGGCGGCTTCGGGGGCGTCGGGGTAGCGGGTGAGGACCGCCTCGACGCGGGCCAGCGCCGTGGTCCAGTCCTTGTCGTTCGAGGCCTCCTGGGCCTGGGCCATCAGGCGGGCGCGCTCCTCGGCCTCGGCTTTCTCGCGGGCGGCGCTCAGGCGGCGGGCGAGTTCGGCCACGCGGGGCGAGTCCGGGTGCCGCTGCTGCAAGGCGCGCAGCGTCTGGCCCACGCGATCCCACGCGCCGAGCGCCACGAGGTCGTTGAGCTCGCGGCTGATGTTCTCGACATCCCGGCCTTCGACGGCCGCCCGGGCCTGCTCGATCTGCTGCTCGAGCGCTTCCCAGCCGCCGAGCTTCGGGAAGCGGTGGCGGGCGTACTGCACGCGGCGGCGGGCCTCGACCCAGTTGTGCTCGCGCAGCAGCGCGGGGACGTCGACCTGGAGCTGGCGCGCCAGCTCGTCGCCTTCCTGCTGGAGGCGGGCGGCCCGGTCCTGCTCGCTCAGCAGCTCGATGTCGCGCAGCTCGCGCGTGAGTTGGACAAGCTGCTCTAGCAGGCGCGTCTGCCTCTCGGGGTTGACGGTGTCGACCGGGCGCGGGCGGGGCACGAGGGGACCGCCGGCGCCGTTGGAATTGGCACTCAGCTCGTTGTAGCGGCGGAGCTGCTCGGCGACGGCCCACAGCACAACGCCGGCGGCCCAACCCGCCAGCAGCAGGGCCGCCGGCGCGGCGATGGCCGAGGCCCCGGGCGGCTCGGGCGTGGCCGCGAGGCGCGCCAGCTCCCAGAAGCGTGCCACGGCCCAGACGGTGGTGGCGACCGCAAGCAGCCCGCCGGCCACGCGCAGGGCGACCAGGACCAGGCGTCCGCTGCTGAGACCCGCAGCTTCGGTCGACTCTGTCTCCGCCATGATGACCGACCTCCGTTTCGGAGCCTCATTCTACGGGCGTGGCGCGGGGCGGCCAAGGCAGGCGGGGCGGGTTGCCGTCCGCGCTCACGTCGTCCCTCGGTTGCGGAAGTGCGGCCGGCCGACCGACGAATCGTTTTCCCCCGCGGGGCGCTGCCCTGGCGAGACGCGCGGTCGTCCACCAGTCCGGCTGGCAGATCACGCGGCGGGGCGGGTGGGCGAGTGGCACCGACGGTGTGCCACTGCTCTTGAGCAGTGCTGTTTCGCAATACGCCCGCCGGACGCATGGCTTGCAGGCAGCAGCACACAGCCGGTGGCCGCTTGGTGCTTCGGAGCACCGGCGGCTGACCGGCCGTGGCTCAGGCCTCCGCGCGGGCGGCGAGGCGGGTGCGGGCGTGGCGGCTCGGGCCCGGCGGCGTCACAACCGGGGCAATGTCCCGCGCGCTGGTACGAAGATGGGCGGACGAACGCGACCGGGCGCTTCAATACGGCCCGCAGCGGCGGGCGCCTGGCGCACCTGGTGTTGGGGCGGCTGTTGCAAACCTCGCGGCACTTGCAGGGGGCCCACCTGTGTGCCGAGGTCCCGCTGGCGAGAACGCGGAACTGCAGAACAGCGTCGACGACCTTTGCGGCGTGAACGAGCGCGACGGATGCCCCGGAATCGACTTACACGGGAATTGACACTGCCTCCTCTCAGCGAGACGATCCGCATTATGGCCGAGTTCGACCGCATCATCGACGACCACGGCGGCTGGCGGGGGGCGTCCGTGACCTCGAAGGCCCTTGCAGAGCGGTCGCCGTAGGCGATTGGGTAGGCAAACAGACTGAAGAGGCCAACACCGTGGACCGTGGAAATCGACCTGGCAGACCGAAACAACGCGGCAGTCCGCGCACGGACGGTCCCCGCCCACAGGCGCGTTCCGACCTGCCACCGGAAACGATGAAGCACATCGTCGACCTGTTGCGAAACGCGAGCCAGCAGGAAGTGTGCAGCATCCTCGACCAGATCGGATTCCAGCAGAACCTGTCGGCGGCCAAATTGTCTCGCGGGCAGTTCGACGCCGTGGTGGTGGCGGAGGCGAAGCGATTCCTCGCGACTCCGAAAGGCCAAGCGGAGTTCAACCGAAGTTGCAGGCAACTGATCGAGTCCGAAGCGCAGCGTTTTCTTGACTCAACGGAAGGGCGCAGGCGCGTCGAGGAAGCCGTCGCCGCGGCCGGCGCACAGCAGGTTCGGGACGATGACGATCTGCTGAACCGGTGCTGCAGGGAGGCCGCCCGGCAGGAGGTCGAAACGTGGCTACGATCTGAGCGTGGGAAGCAGACCGTCGCGAACATGCTCGAGCGGGTGATCGACGAGCAGATACTCGAACTATCCAAGCGTAATCGCAGCGACTGGATTCAGCGAAAATTGCGGGAGTTCAAGCGTGGGGAACGCGAAGCTTAGCACGTACGCAGCGAAGCCGTTCTTCAAGAGTTTGCAGAAGCTCCGGGACAAGGGCGGGCGCTCGCGCGAGGCCTTCAAGGAGGCCTACGCCGCCCTGAAGTTATGGCAGATCGAAGAGGACCCAAAGCTGCGGCTGACACGTCATGGCGAGACGCGCATAGCCCACGCAGTCAAGTACGATCTCGAGGGTTTCCACCGGTTGGTTGCAATAGAGCACGAGGGCACTCGGATCCTGCTCTTCGTGGGATCTCACGACGAAGTGGACCGCTGGCTCGACAAGTATCGCGGCCACGATTTCGCTTACGACAAGGAAACCGGCGATGTTGCGTTCGGTTCCAGCGGGCTCTCCGCGGCCGAGGTTCAAGGCCAGCAGCATGACCTGCAGCCCGTCATGGACAGGCGCGGACCGATGTTCGATGCAATCCCTACCGATGACTGGGACAATCTTGGCCTTCCTCCCGAAATAGACCGTGCGATCCGTCGGCACGCAACGTTTGAGCGCTGTGACGAGCCGGGCACGTATGAAACGCTCGATGTACTGCGCTACCCAAGCGACGAGGTTCGCCTCGCGATCTTGAATGCGTACCTAAATCTGGCGCAGGGCAATCCGAAGGCAGCGGTGCAGTGCATCCGCCAGGTGCCCAAGAAGGCGGTGAGTGCATCGGATGATCCAGAAGGATTTCGCGCCAACCTGGCCAGCGGCGCGGCGAGCGACGAGCTCGTCCCGATCGAGCGACTGAATCTTGCGGAACTCAACGGTCTGCTCGATCCGGCTCGATTCTCGGAGTGGATGCTGTTCCTCGCCAGGGAGCAGGCGAAGCTCGTCGAACGCGAGTTCTCAGGTCCCGCACGTGTCGTGGGGGTCTCGGGTTCGGGCAAGACCTGCGTCCTGGTGCATCGTGCGAACTACCTTGCAAAGAAGTATCCCGGTGAGCGCATCCTGGTTCTGACGCTAGGGCGTTCGCTTGTGCGCCTGCTCGGGCAGCTACTGGACCAGCTGTGCGGCGAACGAGACCGCCGCCAGATCGACGTCATGTCGATTTACGATTACTGCTACCGGATGGTGAAGACGATCGAGCCAGGGCGTTTGATCGAGCAGGTGGACCCGCGGAGTGGGGAGGATCTGGTTCGATGCTGGCGGGACTTCCTCGAAAAGCCTCACGCGCAGAAGAACGTCGAGGACTTGTTTACGGCACTCCGGAAACGCGATGATCCCATTCGTTCTCCCGAGACCTATGTGCTGGAGGAACTGATCTGGATCCGCAGCGGCTTCGGCAAGGACGATCGTGAGCGGTACCTGACGGTGGATCGGCCCGGCCGCGGGATTCCACTTCTCAAGTGGTCGAGCGACATGGTGGCGAAGCGCGAGTACGGCAAGATGCCGCCGGATGCACGGCGGCGACTACTCGACCTCCTGAAGGATTACGAGGAGTACATGGCCGATGGTGGATTGCTGGACCAGGATGGCGTATCGCTTGAGGCATTCGCGCTGCGCAAGCGATTGGCTGGTTATCCGTCGCTGCGGGCGCGGTGCGTGTTGGTCGACGAGATTCAGGACGTCTCGACCAATGAGCTTGCAGTGCTTGCTGAAATCCCGACGCAAGCGACTGACGGCCTGTTCCTGTGCGGCGACCCCGTTCAGAAGGTGTTCCCGAAGCAGCACGACCTCGGTGCCGCAAATGTCGACATTCGCGGTCGGGCCGCCGTTCTCAAACGCAACTACAGAAATACCCGCCAGATCCTCACGGCGGCTTTCCGGATAATCGACGAGTTCGCTGAACTCGCTTCGATCCCGGAGAGCGAGATCATTCGACCTGAGTATGCGTACCGGGATGGCGAGAAGCCACTGCTGTATGAGTGCGAGTCACGTGACGAGCAAGTAAGACTCCTGATGTCTTGGCTCGGGTCGACTCGACCAGGTCATCTTGATGCGACGTGCGTTTGTTCGCCCCGGCGAGAAACTCTCGAACGCGTGGTCCAATCCTGCGAGGCGCAGGGCATTCAGACGACATGGCTGACTGGGGAGCAGCTTTTTGGCGAGAAGGGTGTTAGAATCAGTGAACTCGAGTTCGTGAAGGGGTATGAATTCGCAACCGTGTACATCCTCGACCTCTCCGACCCCGACCTGCCGGCCAAGGGCACGCCGTGGGAGGAGCGGTGGCGTGATGCGTTCCACATCTACGTCGCGATGACGCGGGCGCGGGACGAACTGTCGATGATGTTCGTCGACAACCGATCCATCCTGTTGGGGCCGCTGCAGGACACCGTTGAAGAAGAGGAGGCGCGAACGGTCCTGGACTGATGGCCTGACGAAGTGGTGAGATGAATCGAGTGCGAACCTACGGCTGCACGGGCCGCTCCGGTTGACGTCTGTGGATCTCAGACTCCGGTCGCCTTCGCAAACCTCTGCGAGTCTGGCATGCCAGATTGACCACCTCGATGTTCCGCGACAGGAAGACTTCACCCTTTCTTGCAGCGACCTCAGGCGGCAACGGCGGGATTCGGCCGGTTGAGAGGCCGGCGCGCAGGGCGTCGGCGACGGTGTGCAGCGGCTCGTGGCCGCGGAGGCGGCGAGCCCTGCCGCAGCGGCGGCAGGTCTACGGCGACGGTTCGCGGGGACCGTTCGCGGAAACCGGCCCCGCGCGCCGCTCCGGCGACACGGGCATCGGCGTCGGCGGTCACGAGGGGCGCAGACGCACCCGGCAGCACGAGGCAGCACGACGTGAGACGACTTGGATTATTAATGCGAGCACAGTATAGTTGACAATGATAGTGTTCTGGGTTATACTGTATGTATGAAGACCGCCGATGCACGGACGCTTTCGCCGGCGGCGCAGGAAG
>Ga0101944_10006874_pt1 | contig 11783 bp, 9 predicted proteins | sample DewCreD2012metaG_FD_75245 | JGI IMG/M metagenome (GOLD analysis project Ga0101944, IMG submission 75245) | Hot spring sediment bacterial and archeal communities from British Columbia, Canada, to study Microbial Dark Matter (Phase II) - Dewar... ... | reverse complement strand
GCCGATCTTGCCGGCTTTTACGCTGCCTTCGAAATGCGACTCTCCGACACCATGGGGGACACCGAGGACCACATTGCCGCGGAGCTCGAGTTCCTGAGCTTTCTCTGCCTCAAGGAAGCGTACGCGTTCGCAACCCAGACAGATGCTGTGGCTGTGGTGGCCGACGCGGTTCAGTCGTTCTGGCGCGACCACTTAGCTCGGTTTGCGATCCCGTTCGCCAAAAGCTTGCAAGATGCCACCGCACTCGATTTTTACCGTGTGGTGGCTGCGCTGTTGCAATGGTGGGCGCGCCTCGAGTGCGACCGACTGCAAATTGCAGCGGAGGAAACCGCGTCGCTTGCATCGGGAAACGCAGCAGAAGCCGAGTGCTTCACTTGTCCGTTCGATACGCAGGCGCGCCCAAAGGTGACCTAGTTGCAGGCCTTGTGCCTGCCCGAGGCTCGGGGCGAACCGTAACGTGGGCACGAGCCTGACCCCTGCCCGGCACGGCCTCCGGTCCATAGAGACCCTCCAGGCGTCCGTTGTCTGGAGTGCGGAATTGGGCTTAGGGTGAGGCGCATGATCCCTGAGCGGTTGCGCGCTCGGCTGCGGGAAATCGTAGGTCCTGAAGGCTTGGTCGAGCCGTTAGCGGCGCGGAAGGTGTACGAATGCGACGGCTATACGCTGGAACGCGCGGTGCCGGAACTGGTCGTGCTGCCGGGATCGACCGAAGAGATGAGCGCGGTGGTGCGGTTGCTTTGGCACGAGGGTGTGCGGTTCGTCCCGCGGGGGGCAGGCACGGGACTGAGCGGCGGCTGCTTGCCGTTGGCCGCGCCAGTGATGATTGGCACGGGCCGAATGCGACGCGTGTGGGAAATCGACAGTGCGAACGGGCGGGTGCTCGTGGAAACTGGGATTCCGAACTTGGAGGTCACGCGTGCAGCGAGCCAATACAGGCTGTACTTTGCTCCCGACCCGTCGAGCCAAGCAGCATGCTCGATCGGTGGCAACATTGCGGAGAACTCGGGTGGGCCGCACACGCTGAAATACGGCGTGACGACAAACCATGTGCTCGGCATCGAGGTTGTTTTGCCCGACGGGGAAGTGACGTGGCTCGGCGGTTGGGTGGACGATGTTCCTGGATATGACTTGCGCGGGTTTTTCCTAGGCAGCGAGGGAACGTGCGGAATCGCAACGCGAGCCATCCTGCGCTTACTGCGAGTACCGGCAAGTTGGCATACGGCGTTGGCCGTGTTTCCCACGGTGGCAGCAGCCACCGCTGCAGTGTCAGCCATCATTGCTGCCGGGATCGTTCCGGCGGCGCTGGAAATGATGGACGAGCTGATTGTTCGCGCGGTGGAAGAGGCGTACCACTTCGGCTTTCCGCCGGATGCAGGGGCCGTGCTGATCATTGAGCTGGATGGCCATCCGGCAGCCATCGAAGTGGAAGCCCGGGATGTGGCCACGCTTTGCAGGGAGGCCGGAGCGACTGCCGTGCGCACAGCGGCCACGGAGCGTGAACGAGCCGAGTTATGGAAAAGCCGCAAACGTGCATTCGGGGCCGTGGGGCGGCTCGCACCAAACTACTGCACGCAAGACGGGGTCGTGCCGCGCTCGCGGCTTCCGGAAATTTTGCAGCGCATTGCCGATGTGGCGCGCCGTTACCGCTTGCGCATAGGCAACGTGTTCCATGCCGGCGATGGAAACATCCATCCCATCTTGCTGTTCGACGAGCGCAACCGCGACGAGGTGGAACGTGTGCTCCAAGCGGGCAGGGAAATTCTCGCGGCATGTGTCGAACTTGGTGGCAGCCTCACCGGCGAGCATGGCATCGGTGTGGAAAAGATGGGTCAGATGCCGCTGTTGTTTAGCCCGCAAGATTTGCTCGTGATGGCTCGCTTGCGTCGAGTGTTCGACCCGCAAGAACGTTGCAATCCGGGAAAGATCTTTCCGACCCCGGGCAGTTGTGTCGAGGTCACGCTGCCTCGCCGGCAGGTTCCCGTGTAAGTTGGCAGGAATGACCACCACGGCGCTGCACGAGGCTTTGAACGGCGAGCTGCCTGCGGAGCGGGTGTGTACCGACCCCGAAACGTGTGCCTCGTTTTCTTTGGGCGGGCGCACGCCAAGCTTCGTGGTCGCGCCGGCGACCGAGACGGAAGTTGCCACGGTGCTGGCGCTCGCGTGCAAATATCAGGCGAAGGTGGTGCCGTGGGGCGGAGGCACAAAACAACGGCAAATTCCGCCGCCTGAAGGGTACGACTTGGCTCTGGACCTTTCGCGGCTCGACAACATCGTGGCCCACGATCCAGCGGACCTGACCATGGTGGTGCAGGCGGGCTGCACGGCTGCCTCGGTGCTTCGACTTGCGGCAAAGCATGGGCAATGGCTGCCGTTCGACGTGCCGCTTGCCCCAAAAGCGACTGCAGGCGGCATCGTGGCGAGCGCTGCGTTGGGCTTCGAACGAACTGGCCACATGTCGGTGCGCGACGTTCTCTTGGGGATTCGCTGCGTGACCGGCAAAGGGGAGCTCGTACGTGCTGGGGGCCGGGTGGTGAAGAACGTAGCGGGTTACGATCTCATGCGCTTGCTTGCCGGTTCGTTCGGCACACTGGGAGTCGTGACCGAGGTCGCGCTTCGGCTTTGGCCTGCAGCGCAGGTAGGGGCGACGGCCTGGGTGCCAACCTCCTCGTGGCGAGATGCATTGGAGCTGGGTACTCGCTGCGTAGCCGAGCAGCCGGAACCGACGGCCCTGCTGGCACTCGCAGCGCCGCGGGGGCCCGACGGGGGGCACGACACAGAACTGTCGTCTCTCGGGCTTCTCGTCCGCTACAGCGGGGTTGCAGGCGAAGTAGATGCAGGTCGCGAGCGGTTGCATTCCCTTGCCGGGGGCTGGGAGGTTCGTTGGTTGTCTGGCAGCGCGGAAACAACAGTGGTCGAACGCCTGCGGGACTTCCCCCTCGTCGATCGTGGGCGACCCTGGCAGGCAGGGATCCGACTGGCCTTGCTTCCGAGCGACGTCGTCGAGTTCGGGGCAGCGCTTTCAGCCGCGATGCTCGAGTGGGGTGCGTCGTTGTGCGCCAACCTTGCGCGTGGAACCGTGTACGTGCGCTTCCCTCAGGTGGATCGGCACGCTTTGCAGCGCGCGTGCCGCGCGTGTGCCGCGTTTGCTGAGGACCGGCGCGGCTGGGCGTGGGTAGACTGGTGGCCTGACGATTGGCGACCGGAGACCCCGCCGTTACCCCACTTGCACCTATCGCGGGGAGTCAAGGCCGCGCTCGACCCGCGTGGCATTCTCAACCCCGGCCGATATTGGGGACACTGGTGATGGATGGAGCAAACGATTCGTCGCGGCGATTCTCTCTTCGTTCTTCGAGCACAGTTGAACGGTTGCTCGAGTGCGTGCACTGTGGCCTGTGCTTACCAGCGTGTCCGACGTACCTGGAGCTGGGGAACGAAGCCGATTCTCCGCGCGGACGCATCCACCTCATGCGCGCCGTTGCGGAAGGTACGATGGCGCTCGACGCCGAGGTCGTGCGGCACATCGACCTGTGTTTAGGATGCCTCGGATGCGAAACTGCTTGCCCGTCGGGTGTGCGCTACCATGAACTCATCGAGACGGCGCGTGTCGCTGTGGAACAGTCGGCGCGCCGGCCGTGGTGGCAGCGAGTGCGCCGCCAACTCATCTTGCGTTTGTTCCCGTATCCAAGCCGGCTCGCCGCCTTGTTGTGGCCAGTGCGGATGGCCGACCGTGCAGGGCTCGGCAGTTGGCTGCGTAGGTTGCCGATCGCGGAGCTGCTCCCCGAGCTGTCGGAAGTTGGTGTGGCACAGCTCCCGCCGCGGATTCCGGCGAATGGCCCGCCGCGGTTTCGCGTGGCACTGCTTCGCGGCTGCGTGTCGCGGGTGCTGTTTCCCAACGTGGAGCGAGCGATTCTCCGCCTATTGGCTGCCGGTCGGTGCGAGGTGATTGTGCCGCCAAGCCAAGGATGTTGCGGCGCCTTGGCTGCCCATCAGGGAAGTGCGTCGCTTGCAGCCCACTTCGTTCAGCACACGCTGGCGGCGTTCGGCGAGCCCGTGGATGCGATCTTGCTGTCCGCCGCTGGTTGTAGTGCGTTCTTGCGGAACAGCGAACGCTGGTTGGAAAGCGAGGCGGATCGGGCGCGAGCGCGTACCTTGGGCGCCTGCGTGCGGGACGTCACGGAATTTCTTGCGAAGCTCGACTTGCCGCGGCCGTCGCAGCGGTTTCCTTACAAGGTTGCCTACCACCACGCCTGCCACCTGGCGCACGCACAAGGGATCCGCGAGGAACCTTTGCGCCTCCTCGAACTTGCCGGCGCCGAGCTGGTAACGCTGGAGGAAGCCGATGTGTGTTGCGGGAGTGCGGGCTCCTACAACTTGCTGGAGCCGGATTTGGCGCGCCGTTTAGGGACCCGCAAGGCTCGAAAGATCGCGGCCAGCGGTGCGGAGGTCGTGGCTGTGGCAAACCCCGGCTGCGCGCTGCAAATTCGCGCGGCGTTGCGGCGCTTGGGCCAGGCCATTCCCGTGTTGCACCCGGTGGAAATTCTCGACGCTGCGTACCGGGGAGACCTGGTGGCCGCGACCGGAGCTCGCGGCCGAGGATCTCTGCAGCGGATGGATCTCGAGCCGCCCACCGCGGGATGAACGGTGCGCCGGCAGAGGCTGGCACCGTTAGTGTGCGTTCGCCCTTCCCGTTGGGTTGTTCGGCAGCGTTTCGGATGCGGAAGGCGACTGGGCTGGTTCGAGGTCTTCGAGCAGTCCGCGCGCGGCGGCCCTGACCCGTTCTGCTGGAAACAGCTCGGCGTAGGGTCGCTCGTAGTAAGAGCGCGCCACGAAGACCGCGGTCCATTGCACAGGAATGCTCACGGCGTACAAAGTGCGCCCGTCGGGTTCGATGAGGAGGAAGCCGATGCGACTCACGAGGACCCTTTGGGGCATGTCGAGAATCGGCCGCCCGTCTAAGTGCATGCGCTCTCCAAGGAACTCCGGCCACGGAGGTGCGCCGGAATGCAAATAGTAAACGCCTTTGCGGGTCCACGTAAACGCCAGGGCATCGACGTTGTGAGACCGGGCAAGTTCCCGCGCAACGTACTTCCGGACGAGTTCGACTTTTTCCTCGATCGGTTCGCCCGTCAGCGGGTTGAACAAGCCACCGATCTCGCTCGCGTAGCGACGCCACACGGGACCGACAACGTCGCTCCCGATCACACGGTAGCCTCGCTGTTGGAACCCCTCGGTGAGGGCACGCTCGAGTTCCACCGCAACCAGTTTGCGTTGCTCCCCCGGTAAAGCCACGCCGGGAGGCAAGAGGCCAATCGTGCGTACAAGTCGGCGGAATTCTTCCCTCGGCACCGTGTATGGGTTGTACAGTGGAGCCGTGGCGCAGCCGTAGGCAACGAGCGCGCTAGCAAAAAACAACCAAAACGACCTTCGAGCACGGAACCTAGGGGCATTGTTGCAAGTCACGGTGTTCCTCCTTCGAGTTCGCGCAGCATCTTGATGGCGATCGGGCGATCGAGAGCCGAGGGTGCAAGCTCCAGGTATGCCAGCAAATGGCGCCGGGCGCATTCCGAGTCGCCCTGATCCAGGCACAGCAGGGCCATTTCACGGTGCGCAGGAGCGAACGTGCCGTCCAGATCCAGGGCCTTGCGGTAAGCTTGCGCGGCGAGGGTGGCATTGCCTTCTGTTGGGTGCCGGCGATACCACTCGCCGAGGGCCATGTAACCGTCGGGCTGTGTCGGGAAGGCGGCAAGGTGCCGGTCGATCAAGCGCCGCGCTCGTTGGAAGCGGCGGATTTTCATGTTGGTTTCCGCCACCCGGATGCGCAGAGAGGCAATGGCTTCCTGGAAGGACTCGCGTCTACGCTCGCCTTGCGATGGGCCGGGATCGCTGCGCCTCTGGAGCCACTCGGTTAGCTTGGTCAGCCGTTCGGCGGTGGCGGGATGGTCGCCGTAAAAATACGGTTCACGCACGAGCTTGTTGGCGACCAGTTCCTGCTCTTGCTCGAGGAGTAAATGGAGCACCTCCGTGCACGCTCGAACTTCGTAGCCTGCAGCGCGTACCGCTTCCCACCCACGTTGATCCGCTTCGTGCTCGAGTTCTTTGCGGAATCCGCGCAGTTGCGCCGCGAGGAGCGAGCCGTTGTCACCGGCCAGGAGATCCGCAAGGACCGACGGGCCTGGGAGGGCCACTGCTCCACCGGAAACGACGATCAAAACGGCGAGGACGCTGCCCACAGCAGTACGAGCCCGGTCTCCGTACTGCTCATCGAGCAGGGCGTGGCGGCCAGAAACGTGCGCGAGTTCGTGTCCGACCACGCAGGCGAGTTGAGCTTCGTCGTCCAGGTGGGCGAGGAGACCTTGCGTGAAGATGATCGAGCCGTTCGGAAGGCTGCCAGCGTTGAGAAAGGGATCCTTCAAAACATACGACCGGATCCCCCCGGGATGCAGGCGGAAATACGGCAAGAGACGGTGTGCGACACCACGGAGATACTCGTTCAACTTTGGCTCGGGTTCGAGCACTTTCTCCTTCTCGAGAGCCGCGACGATTTTTTGCGCCCGCTCCCAAAGCTTGCGTTCCTCGGGGCTTGCGGGTGTTGGTTCTCCGACCAAAGGCTCCACGTGTGGCTTGGGGCACCCCGCGATTGCCACCATGAAGGCCAAGTACGTGACCCAAATACACGAACGATGCCACCGGAATGGATTGCGAGAGCCCACCTTGCGGAACCCCAACGCAAAGACATGTACGTCAGCCTTGCGTTGCTCTGCAAGCGCGTTTTGGCCTCCCTTCGATGGGCGTCGGTTCTCGGTTGACTTCGTTGCTGGGTCAGTCCAAGGATACAATCCGCCGATTGTAACGAAGGCCTGCACGAGCGAGCGGAAGAGGGATGTCCGGTGAAAAAGCGCGACGGTTGGATCCGGCACGTACTTGCGAGTTTGCTTTGGGTCTCCTTTGGTGGCCTTTCCGCTTGTATATCGTTCCCCCCGTTGCTGCGTATGCCGGAGGCGAATCCGTGGCGCCTTCCCGTGGAGGAAGTTTTACCGCGCCTGCGCACCATCTGCGTGTTTCCCACGCGCATTGGTGACGAGGACTTCACCGAGCGTGCGCAGCGTTTTAGCGAGGTGGCCGTCGTGGAACTTCGAGGGGCGGGGTATCAGGCGGTGCCTCTGAGGGAGGACGAGGCTCGAGGTCTTTTGGAGCATGCGGTTGCCGAAGTCGGAGGCGTGTACGACCCCGAAGTGGGGTGGGTCGACGTCGATCGAGTCCAGGCGGTCGAGAAACAGCGGCGACAACGGGCAAAAAATTTGTACGGTTGCGACGCGTTTCTGGAGCTCTCCGTCCATCTCGTCCACGCGCCCATGAACGATGGAATCGCCAAGTGGGACGGGCGCACCGTCCAACTGATTTCTTCGTTTTTCGGTTCCGGCACCTCTGGCTGGGTGAAGGCACTCTCGCTGTACGCCAGGCTCACCGATGTCGAGGCGCGCGAACTGTATTTCTTTGCCGGGGGAATCCAGCCAGCGGTAAAAGCGAATGTCACCCTGAATCCTCTCGATCCGACGTACCGCGTCGTACACGAAGAGGAGGTCCTGACCTCGGAGGTCGACGTGGTAGCTGCATTGCAGCTTGCACTGGGCCCGCTGCTTGCCGTAGCCCCGCGATCGTAGCCGCGACACACCGTGCGGCCCTATGCGAATTTGACCATGGTGCTAGCCGCATTTGCGGTACTGTTGCGACGCGGGTTCAGTTCGCTGGCAGCGTGCCGTTCAGCCAGAAGCGTTGTGTCGAACCCGTGTATTCCTTCTTCGTGGTTTGGCACAGCCCCCTCTGCACCTGCACTGGACGTTTCCCGCGTCATCCTGGTGGGTCTTGTGCGCGGCTGGGGACAGCCTGCAACCTTGTCGCTCGGCAGCACGCGCTTCGTTTGGAGGTTAGGGGCGTGACGAGCCGCGCAACATAGCACTGCGACGCAGCGCGAGAAGAGTTTCGTCCTCGCCCTCGTAGGGCGAGGGACGATCTCACCACGCGGCCACCGATCGCGAGGCGGCGATGCGTGTCCGCGATGGCCGAACTCGCCACTTCCTATCCTTTCTGCACTCGGGCGCCCGCGGTGGTTGTAAGGGCGACCCGGTTGGTCGCCCGTGGTGCGCCGTGGCACTGCGGGCCCAAGAGCGACGCACCGCTTCGCCCCCTAGGATGGCGGAGCCGCACGAAGCGAATGTCCGGCGTGTGTGGAGGGTGTGATGGCCGCCACCACATCGGCAACGACAGGATCGTGGAAATGTAGGGGCGACGCGGGAAGTCGCCCGTGGATTCAGGGAACGAGGAAAATTCGCCTCTCCGTTCCTCATCTTTACGTATGTCTCGGGTTTCTGGACACCGGAGATGTGTTCCGCTGCAGCGCCAAGTAAGGAGCAAAGCGGAGCGCGCACACGGCTGTGTAACGTCCCCCAAAACGCGTGGGGATGCGGCAGTGTGTGCGGGCGAGACGCCCGCGGCCCCAGGCCATTCCACCGCTGCTTCCTGCTGAGGTGCAGCTGTTCCGAACCGCTATCTGCGCACCCGTGTCCAGAAGATCGAGATGTGGAACATGGCGACGTTCATCCTGGGAGCAAACAGCCGGGGCACTTTTGAGTGACGACACAGCGGTGTGCATCAGCGCTGCTTCCCGAGAGCAGCCCGGTCGAGTTCGTAGGCAATTTGCTCCAGGGTCTTGCCGCGCGTTTCGGGCGCATAGCGTAACACGAGCAGAGCCCCGAGCACGGGGCCGATCGCCATGATCCCCACGGAGAGCGGAATTCCGATGCGATCGGCAAGGATGCCAATGAGCAGCGGCGTGGCAATTTCCGTGACGCGGCCAAACAAATTGGTCGTCCAACTATAGCCGGTGGCGCGGATTTCCGTCGGGAAGAGTTCGGTTGCGTACGTGGAAGTTGCCGAGTTCGCGCCGAGGAAGCAGACGATACACGTCGACATCAGCAGGGTTTGCAGGAACACGCTGGGGGCCGGGACCATGAAAAGCGCGAAAATGAAAATGGCGGCGCCGAAGTAGTAAAGCGCACACGAGAGGCGGCGACCGATGCGGTTCATCAAAAACCCAGCCAATGGGGCACCGACGACGAAGCCGACCACGTATGCGCCGGCCACCACCACCGTGTACTGCTGGGGAGAAAAGCCGAGATTGCTTGCAGCGTGAATGGTCCAGAAGGTCACCGCTGGCGACGTGACCATGTGGTTGCAGTTCCAGATCAATGTGACGAGGAGCGACCTAGCCCGATACCGACGCTGAAACGGGATCTTCAGCGCAGCGAGCTGGTCGCGCCAACTTTGGAGGACCCCGCCGTTGTCTTTGAGACTCTCGAAGCGGCGGGTCTCCCGCATGCCGAGGCGCACCAACACCACCAGCACGACAGGCACGAGACCTAGCAAGTACATGGTGCGCCAGTCGTAGTGCGTGAGCACCCAACGCGCCGTCAGGAACGAAAGGATGGTTCCGAACGCGCCCATGCCGGCGAGTACGGAGATGCCGAAGCTGCGAAAGCGAGTCGGGTACTCTTCTCCAATGATGATGAGCGCCAAGGCGAACTCTGCGGCCAAGAAAATGCGCGCGCAAAACTGCCACAACGTGAAGCTGTAAACGTTGGTCGCGTAGGCCGTCAGGCCGGTGAACAACGCGTAACCGAAGATGGTGAGCGTGATGATGGGGCGGCGTCCGAAACGGTCGGCCAGCATCAGAACGAAAAACGAGACCACCGCACCGATCCGGATGACCAGATTGATGAAGCCCCATTCCGTGTGGTTCAGCTCGTAGAGTCGCTGGATCTGGGGAGCCACCGTCGACAGGATAGCCAGGTTGAACGCGTCGAATACGGTGGCGGAAACCAACATGCCGAGGAGGGCCCACAAATACGGGCTCATCGTTGTCGTTTCTGCGCTCGGCGGGTGCACGGTTGGCTGTTCCCGTGCCGCCCGTTCCTCGGCAGTTGAGATGTGTCGGAGCTTCCGCGCGTCGTGCATGGTGCGCAAACGGAGGCGCGCTAGCGAACGCTCCACTGCGGAGCGCGTTTTTCGAGGAACGCACACATTCCTTCTTGTGCGTCGGCAGCCAGGGCGTTCAAGCTCATGACTTCCTTGGCGTATGCGTACGCTTTCGGCTGGTCGAGATCGATTTGCGCATAAAAAGCCTGTTTCCCAATGCCGATGGTGAGTGCGCTCGCTTCGGCAATGCGGGCGGCGAGTGCTTCGCATGCTGCATCCAGTTCCTCCGCCGCCACCACGCGATTGACGAGCCCCCACGCGCATGCGGTGGCGGCATCGATGGGCGTTCCCGTAAGCAACATTTCCATGGCCCGTTTACGCCCGATGGCACGAGTCAACGCAACCATGGGCGTGCTACAAAACAAACCGATGCGCACGCCAGGCGTGGCGAAGGTGGCTGAGTCCGCAGCCACAGCGAGGTCGCAGGTGGCGACCAACTGACAGCCCGCCGCGGTGGCCACACCGTGCACGCGGGCAATGACCGGTTGAGGCACGGACTGAACTGTATCCATCAAGCGCGTGCAGGTTTCGAAGAGCGTGCGATAGAAGGCCACATCACGCTGCCGCATCTCGGCTAGGTCGTGGCCAGCGGAAAACGCGGGCCCCTCCCCGGCGAGAACAATCGCTCGGGTGCGCTTGTCCTCGGACACCTCGTGCAGCGCTGCGACGAGCTCGCGCATCATCTCGAGCGACAGTGCATTTCGCTTTTCTGGACGACACATCGTGACGCGCGCAATCGTACCGAAAGCGATGCGGACGTTACGGTATTCCATGAAAGACCTCCTCGAGTGCAGTGCTCACCACCATACCACATCGGCACAGGGAAATGGCGAGAAGCTTGCGCAACTTCTTGTACCATGGGCGCGGCTGCGGGGAAGGTTGCGGTGCTGCCGAGGCCGCGTGTGTTGCCCGTCTATGGCCAACGCCCTGTACCACTCTTGTGGCACGCCAAAGTGCCAAGCGGCGTGCAACCACAGGCAAGTTGCCCGCTGCGGCCGCTCCAGCCGGCAGTGTTCGTGTTCCCGGTGGCGCGACCAGCCATCAGGCCGACCGGCGCAAATGGGAAAAGGTTGGCGCGGTTTCGACCATGTTTGCCCTCGAAGCCGACATGCTCCAGCGCCCGCAGTGGCGGTGCTGATCAGCACACCGCCAGCATCTCACCGTGTTTCCGTGCGGCGGCTTTGGGCCGCGGGCGTCGGAGCTTGTCCGCAAATTCTGGTGGAAGCGCGTGGCGAGATTCGATAACGTGCGCGGCGCCGGTCGTTCGGGTGCCGGCGTGGAAAGGAGTCAAAGCGATGCGCCGATTTCTTGTTTGGTTCTTGGGGTGTGCGTTGGCGGGCAGCGGCGCGCCGGCACTAGCGAGCGCGTTGGAGCCTTACGTCGGGGCGGACATCGGCATGACAGAGCCACTGAACGGGAACTTCCGCGGGCACGTCGATGTGGGCTTTCTCGTTAGCCCCTACGTTGGGGTCGAGCTTCATCCAAACGTCGGTTTTCAAGCAAGCCCGACGTTTTACTTTTTCAGCCAAAGTGGCTCGTTCCCCGGCATGCCGGGACAAGGGCGACAAGAAACCACGATGGTTGCCATTTCCGGCGGGCCGCGGTTCCAGCTACCGATGGAGAGTCAACTCGGGACGTTCGTGCCGTTCATCTACGGGAGTGGCGGTTACTATGCGGGCACGAGCGGGCGGCTGAGCCAAAGCGCTCCCGGATGGTTCGGTGGCGGCGGTGTGGATTATCGTCTGAGCGAC
>Ga0101944_10006873_pt1 | contig 11786 bp, 8 predicted proteins | sample DewCreD2012metaG_FD_75245 | JGI IMG/M metagenome (GOLD analysis project Ga0101944, IMG submission 75245) | Hot spring sediment bacterial and archeal communities from British Columbia, Canada, to study Microbial Dark Matter (Phase II) - Dewar... ... | reverse complement strand
GCGCTCGCGCTACGAGCTCGACCGCGCGCGCGACCGGGCGCACCTGCTCCTCGGCCTGGTGGTGGCGGTCACCAACCTCGACGAGGTGGTGGCGATGATCCGCGCCGCTGCTTCTCCGGCCGACGCGCGCGAGGCGCTGCTGGCGCGCGCCTGGCCGGTGGACCAGATCGCCCCCTATCTGAAGCTGGTCGACGATGCCGACCTCGAGCTTGCCGGCGAGACGCTGTCGGCCGACCAGTATCGCCTGTCGGACGCGCAGGTGAAGGCCATCCTCGACCTGAGGCTCAATCGCCTGACAGCGCTGGGGCGCGACGAGATTGCAGGCGAACTGAAGGAGCTGGCCGTCCGCATCGAGGAGCTGCTGGCGATCCTCGGCAGCCGGGCGCGGCTGGAGGCGGTGCTGCGCGCCGAGCTCGTGGAAGTGCGCGAGGCCTTCGCCCAGCCGCGGCGCACCGAGATCATCGAATCCGACGACGTCGACGACGAGGATCTGATCGCGCGCGAGGACATGGTGGTCACCGTCACCGCCACGGGGTGGATCAAGCGCGTCAACCTGATGGCCTACCGGGCGCAGAAGCGCGGCGGCAAGGGCCGCACCGGCATGGCCACCAAGGAAGAGGATGTGGTGACCGACCTGTTCGTCGCCTCGACCCATGCGCCGGTGCTGTTCTTCTCGTCGAAGGGCAAGGTCTATCGGCTGAAGGTCTGGCGGCTGCCCATGGGAAGCCCGCAGGCGCGGGGCCGGGCCATGGCCAATCTGCTGCCACTGGAGCCGGGCGAGACGATCGCGACCGTGCTGCCGCTCCCTGAGGACATGGCCGAATGGGGCCGGCTGCACGTGATGTTCGCCACCGCGGGCGGACTGGTGCGGCGCAACAGCATGGACGCGTTCCACAATGTGCCCTCGAACGGGAAGATCGCGATGCGCTTCGAGGAAGGCACCGACGACCGGCTGATCGGCGTCGCGCTGTGCCACGAAAGCGAGGACATCCTGCTCGCCGCACGCTCGGGCAAGGCCATTCGTTTCGAGGCGACCGCCGTGCGCGAGTTCCAGTCGCGCACCTCGACCGGCGTGCGCGGCATGGACCTCGAGCCCGGCGACGAGCTGATCTCCATGTCGGTGCTGCGCCGCGTCGGCACCACCACCGAGGAGCGCGAGGCCTATCTGCGCGCCGCGCCCTGGAAGGCCGAGCCGGCGCCGCTCGAGGGACTCGCGCCCGGGCGATTCGAGCACATGCGTGACCGCGAGCAGTTCATCCTGACAATCACCGCCAACGGCTATGGTAAGCGCTCGTCGGCCTATGAGTACCGGCGCACCAACCGCGGCGGCAAGGGCATCGTCAACATCGAGACCTCGGCGCGCAACGGCCAGGTGGTGGCGAGCTTCCCGGTCGAGCCGACCGAGCAGCTGATGCTCGTCACCGACCAGGGCAAGCTCATCCGCATGGGCGTGGCCGACATCCGCATCGCCGGCCGCGCCACCCAGGGCGTCACCCTGTTCCGCATCGCCGAGGACGAGCATGTCGTCTCCGCGGCGCGCATCCGCGACAGCGACGGCGGCGAGGAGGAGGACGAGGCCGACGGCGACGCGCCGGCCGCGACCCCGACCCACCCGGAGCCGGGCGACTGAGCATGTGGCAGCTGGCGCAGGTGAATGTCGGGACGCTGGTCGGCCCTGCAGGCGACCCGCGGGTCCAGCTCTTCTTCGACCGGCTGGATGCCGTCAACGCGGCCGCCGAGGCAAGCGACGGCTTCGTCTGGCGCCTGAAGGGCGAAGGCAATAACGCGACCGACATCAACCCCACGCCCGAGCCCGCCTTCGTGCTCAACATCTCGGTGTGGCGCGACATCGAGGCGCTGATGGCCTTCGCCTATCGCAGCGACCATTCAAGCGTGCCGGCGCGACGGAGCGACTGGTTCGTGCCGCACAGGCGGGCACATCTGGCGCTGTGGTGGGTGCCGGCCGGCACCCGGCCGGGCGCGGACGCCGGCCTTGCGCGGCTGTGGCTCCTCGACAGCTTCGGCCCCTCCCCGCAGGCCTTCACCTTCGGCCGGCGCTTTCCAGCCCCCGCCACCCCGCCGCCATGATCCGCGTGCTCGGGATCGAGACGTCGTGCGACGAGACGGCCGTCGCGCTGGTCAGCGCCGACGGCCAGGTGCTCGCCGAACGGATCGCCAGCCAGGACGAGACGCACCGCCCCTTCGGCGGCGTGGTGCCCGAACTGGCCGCGCGCGCCCACACCGAGCGGCTGGCCCCGATGATCGAGGGCGTGCTGGCCGATGCCGGCCTCCCCCTCTCCGCGGTCGACGCCATTGCCGCCACCGCCGGGCCGGGCCTCATCGGCGGCGTCATGGTCGGGCTGGTCACGGGCCAGGCGCTGGCACTCGCCAGCAACAAGCCGCTTTATGCCGTCAACCATCTCGAGGGCCATGCGCTGTCGCCGCGGCTGGCGGCGCGCGACCTCCAATTCCCCTACCTGCTGCTGCTGGTCTCGGGCGGGCATTGCCAGCTGCTGTCGGTCGACGGCGTCGGCCGCTACCGGCGGCTGGCCACCACCATCGACGATGCCGCCGGCGAGGCCTTCGACAAGGTGGCGAAGCTGCTCGGCCTCGGCTTTCCCGGCGGGCCGGCGGTCGAGCGGGCCGCGCGCGCCGGCAACCCCGCGGCCGTCCCCCTGCCGCGCCCGCTGGTCGGCTCCGCCGAGCCGCACTTCAGCTTCGCCGGCCTCAAGACCGCCGTGCTGCGCGCCGTCCAGTCCGGCCGCCACGGCACCGAGGATCTCGCCGCCAGCTTCCAGGCGGCGGTCGCCGACTGCCTCGTCGACCGGACGGCGCTGGCGCTGGCCGCCGCACCTGAGGCGACCGCGCTGGTCGTCGCCGGCGGGGTCGCGGCCAATGGCGCCATCCGCACCGCGCTCGAGGGACTGGCGAGCGCGCACGGCCTGCGCTTCGTTGCGCCGCCACTGAAGCTCTGCACCGACAATGCCGCGATGATCGCCTGGGCCGCCCTCGAGCGGATCGCCGCCGGCCTACCGCCCGAGCCCGACCCGCAGGCCCGCCCGCGCTGGCCGCTCGACCCGCAGGCCACGCCGGTGCGCGGCGCAGGCGTCAAGGCATGATCGGCATCGTCGTTTCGGTAAGGGAGACAGTATGGACGACAGCATCGCGGCGTTTCACAAGGTTGCGACACTCGATCGGTCAACGGTCTTCGGGGCAACAGACCGCCCACCAATCTCAGACAAGGGAAACGCCTACACGGCTGCGCCAGGGTGGGTCGGCGAGCGCTGGGCCGGGGACCTCTTGCTGATTGCGAACTTCCCCGGAGGTGGCGGAGATGGCTATGTGGGGAACCCCACTGACGCAGGCCTATATGGGGCCTTCCGAGACTTCCGAAACTCTTCGCCAGGACACGACCGCCATGCGGCCTTCTCGCGTATGTGTCGTACGTACCGGGAGGCTGAACGCACACACAATTTGTGGAGGAATGTGATACGGCCAACTCTTGAGGCATTGGACATCGGAGAACAACAAGCCGCCTTCATCAATCTCGTCCCATTCCGTATCCGCGAAAACAAGGCTCCGCGAGTTTCAGAGCGACTCATGGCCTGGAACGCCGGAGTATCTGGACAAGTAGCAGCACTTGATCCTCGGCAGATCGTGGCGCTTGGAGTTGCAGCAGGTGAAGCGCTCGTGCGATTGATGGGGCATCGCCCAAAGATCGAGATCATTCCGCGTACCAACGGCGATCACTATCTTTCGCGGGAGGCCCAGCTCGTTCTAGAACGACTCCGGGCAGACCGAAGCGCTAAAGCATGATCGGCATCCTCGGCGCCGGGGCCTGGGGGACGGCGCTGGCCCAGGTGGTCGCAGGCGACGGCACGCCGGTCCGGCTGTGGGCGCGCGAGCCCGAGGTGGCGCAGGCGATCGCGACGACCGGCGCGAACCCCCTTTTCCTGCCCGGAATCGCGCTGTCGGGGCGCATCAGCGCCACATCGCGCCTTGCCGACATGGCCGGATGTGCACCGCTGCTGCTGGTGGTGCCGGCCCAGTTTCTGGCCGCCGTCCTGGCGGAGGCGCCGCTTGGCGACCGGCCGCCGCTCATCCTCTGCTCCAAGGGGATCGAGGCCGGGACCGGCCGGCTGATGAGCGATGTCGCGGCCGATGCGGTGCCCGGTGCCGAGATCGCCGTTCTGTCTGGCCCCAGCTTTGCCGCCGATGTCGCGCGCGGCCTGCCGACGGCGGTGACTCTGGCGGCCGCACCCCTCGCGCGCGCCGAGGCGCTGTGCGCGCTGCTCGCCCGGCCTGCCTTCCGCCCCTATGCCAGCGACGACATCATCGGCGCCGAAGTCGGCGGCGCGGTCAAGAATGTGCTGGCGATCGCCTGCGGCGTGGTGATGGGCGCGGGGCTCGGCGAAAGCGCGCGCGCGGCGCTGATCGCGCGCGGCTTTGCCGAAATGACGCGCTTTGCCGTGGCGCTCGGCGCGCGTGCCGAAACGCTCGCCGGCCTGTCGGGCCTCGGCGACCTGGTGCTCACCTGCGGCAGCCCGCAGTCGCGCAACATGGCACTCGGCATGGCGCTGGGCCAGGGCCGCAGCGCCGCCGAGGCGCTGAGGGGCAGGAACAGCGTCGCCGAAGGCGCGGCGACCGCCCCGATCCTGGTCGCCCGCGCCCGGGCGCTCGGGGTCGAGATGCCCATCGCGGAAGCGGTCGACGACCTGCTCGCCGGGCGCGGCAGCGCGGGCGAGTGCGTGACGCGCCTGCTGACCCGGCCACTGCGGCCCGAAAGCCACAGTCCGGGCTGAGACGCGACTGCCCGGGGGCCGGCGTCACAGCGCTGTCACGCGTGCGCCATGGCCCTGTCATCACCCCCATATAGAGGGCCCCGCAATGGCCGGGCCCACAGGATGCAGAGGGTCGGCCCGGACGGGAGTTGCCCGCATGGCCACGACCCCGGCATCTGATCACCCGCTGGCCCGGCTGCCGGTGCGGACATCCGTCGGCCCGGCCTGGCTGCACGAGGAGGATGAGGAGGAGGCGGAAGCCGCGCGCCCTGACCGGCTGCGCGTGCGCACCGCCTTCATTTCCGACACCCATCTCGGAACCCCGGGGTGCAATGCCGAGCTGCTGCTCGATTTCCTGCGCAGCGTGCGCTGCGACACGCTCTATCTCGTGGGCGACATCGTCGATGGCTGGCGGCTGAAGCGCGGCTGGTACTGGCCGACCCGGCACAACGACGTGGTGCGCCGGGTGATGAAGATGGCCAAGAAGGGCACGCGCGTCGTCTATGTCCCCGGCAACCACGACGAGGTGCTGCGCGACTTCGCCGGCCTGTGGTTCGGCGACATCGAGATCCTTCCCGAGGCCGTGCACGAGACCGCCGACGGCCGGCGCCTGCTGGTGCTGCACGGCGACGAGTTCGACGGGGTGGTGCTCTACGCGCGCTGGCTCGCCTTCCTGGGCGACCATGCCTATGCGCTGCTGCTGCGGCTCAACCTCCTGTTCAACCGGGCGCGGCGGCTGCTCGGCCTGCCCTACTGGTCGCTGTCGGCGCACCTGAAGCACCGGGTCAAGCGCGCGGTCGAGTTCATGTCGCGCTTCGAGGAGGCGGTCGCCCATGCCGCCGCGCTGCGCGGCGCCGACGGCGTGGTGTGCGGCCACATCCATTCGGCCGAGATCCGCCAGATCGGCGCCATCACCTACTACAACGACGGGGACTGGGTGGAGAGCTGCACCGCGCTCGTCGAGCATGGCGACGGCCGGATGGAGATCATCGACTGGGCCGCCCGCGTGCGGCGGCGCCATGCCCGCGCGCGGGCCCGGGCGGCGGCGGGCGCCCGCGCGCCGGCGCTGGTCCGGCAGGGGTGAGCGCGATCCCGAACCCCGCGCTGCTGCTGGTGACGGACGCCTGGGCCCCGCAGGTCAATGGCGTGGTGCGCACGCTCGAGACAACGGTGCGCCTGCTGCGCGCGCGCGGCTGGTCGGTGGACATCATCAGCCCCGACCGCTTCCTGAACCTGCCCTGCCCCACCTATCCCGATATCCGTCTCGCGCTCGCCGGCTCGAGGCGCGTCGGCGCGCTGCTCGCGGCCGGCCACGGGGCGGCCGTCCACATCGCGACCGAGGGGCCGCTGGGCTGGGCCGCGCGCCGCCATTGCCTCGGGACCGGGCGACCCTTCACCACCAGCTTCCACACCCGCTTTCCCGACTATGTCGCCGCCCGCTTCGGCGTGCCGCGGCGCTGGAGCTGGGCGGCGCTCAGGCGCTTCCACGCGCCCGCGCGCGCGATCCTCACCGCGACGCCGACGCTGGCGGCCGAGCTCGCCGGCCATGGCCTCGCACAGACGCGCCCCTGGTCACGCGGGGTTGACTTGTCGCTGTTCCGGCCGGGCCTGCCATTGCCCGCGGGCTGGGAGTCGCTCCCGCGCCCGATCCTGCTCAGCGTCGGGCGGGTCGCGGTCGAGAAGAACCTGCCCGCCTTCCTCGCGCTCGACGTGCCGGGCACGAAGGTGGTGGTGGGCGAAGGGCCGGCGCTGCCGGCGCTCAAGGCCCGCTTCCCGGACGCCCTGTTCACCGGCGCGCTCGAGGGCGAGGCACTGGCGCGCGCCTATTCGGGCGCGGACCTCTTCGTCTTTCCCAGCCGCACCGACACCTTCGGCCTGGTGCTGGTCGAAGCGATGGCCAGCGGCCTGGCCGTGGCCGCCTACCCGGTCCCCGGCCCGCTCGACGTGGTCGCCGACAGCGGCGCCGGCGTGCTCGACGAGGATCTCGGCCGGGCCGTCACCGCGGCGCTCAGGATCCCGCGCGCGGCGGCGCTCGCGCGCGCCGCCGACTTCAGCTGGGACCGCGCCGTCGACCAGTTCGCCGCGGCGATCGACGAGGCGGCGCCACAACGGGCGGCGGCCTCCCTGCCTCAGAAGCTCAGCGTCATCCCGGCCTGAAAGCTGACGCCGTAGCGATAGACGAGGATGTCGATCGACGTGTCATTGAGCGACTGCGTCTCGCGATACTTGGTGTTCAGGAGGTTGCGCGCCTCGAAGCTCAGCGTCACGGGCACTTTCCCCAGCATCACCGCTTCGCGCCAGACGAAGTCCAGGATCCAGCCGGGCTGCTCGATATAGTCGGGCGTGCCCGCCGGGCCGCGCTGGGTCGACCGGCCGCTGGCATAGCCCACCAGGAAGGTCTGCTGCGACAGCTTCTCGGAGGCCTCCAGCCCGAGCTGCAGGTTGAACAGCCAGTCCGACTGGCCAATGAGCGGCGCACCGTTGGTGAACACGTCGGAGGCCGGGATCACCTGCCCCTGGTTGTTGATGGTGGTATCCCCGTCCTTCACCTGCACGCTGGACTGCGTCCAGGTCAGGTTGGGGGCGACCAGCAGCTGGCGGTCGGGAAGCGCCCGCCTCAGTCGGCCCGGCAGGTCGAAGAACTGGTTATACTCGGCCTCGAACCCGTAAAGCACGGCGCGCGGCGCGTTGGCGAAGGTGGTCTGGACGGTTCCGCCCTGGCCGAAGGAGATGGGCTCGATCGGGTTGGTGATCCACTTGCCGAAGCCGCCGACCGTCACCTTCTGGTTCTCGCCGAAGAACCACTCCCAGCGCGCTTCCATGTTGGTGAGCTCGCTGTCGATGAGGTAAGGGTTGCCGACCGCCGTGCGGTCGTTGTCGGTATCGGTGTAGGGCTGCGGCGCCAGCTCGCGGAACTGCGGCCGGGCGATCGTCATCGAGCCGGCGAAGCGCAGCTGCATGTCCTCGCGGAAGTTCCAGGTCACCACCCCGGCGGGCAGCACATAGGTCTTGTTGATCGTGGTCTGCCCGACGACCGAGTTGTTGTCGAAGATGTCGATCGTGTCGACGAACTGGTCGCCGATCTCGACCCTGAGGCCCGTGGTCAGCTTCACATAGTCGACCACCTCGGCATCGAGCTGGGCATAGAAGGCATTGACCGTCAGCCCGGCATTGTAGGCGGCCGCGCCGTCGGCGCCCGAGGTCTCGCGCAGCACCACATTGTAGGTGTAGACATTATAGTCCGACAGCAGATAGTCGGGCCGCTGCTGCGCGACGTCGAAGGGCAGCGCGCCGCCCCCGGCGGTCACATAGCGATAGTCGCGCCGCACCGCCTCGCGCGTGTTGTCGGAGAAGGCGTAGCCGCCCGAAACGACCATCGGCCGCTTGGTGTTGAGGGTGTAGCCGACATCGAGCGCGGCCGCCCACAACGTGTCGTTGAGAGTCGAGAAGGCGATGGTCGAGCGCGCGCCGTTGGTCGTCAGGTCGTTGAAATAGTCGTCGATCAGGGGCGAGTAGCGATAGGAGTTCAACCGCTCGTAGGGGGAATCGCGCCTGGTGTTGGCATAGGCCCCGCGCACATTCACCGACCAGTCGTCGAACTTGAACTCGCCGACCAATTGCCCGGTGTAGAGCTGGCGCTGGAACCAGCTGGTATAGTTGCGGTTGACCGGATCATCCTCGGCGACATTGACCGTGTCGATCCCCGAGACGATCCGCGCCTCCTTCAGGCTGTCGCGGATGAACAGGTTGGTGAAACGGATCTTGTGCTCGTCCCAGTCGTAGGAGAGGCCGAGCAGGCCGCTGAACTGGGCGCGCATCTCGGTCGAGGTGAAGAGATAGTCCTGGTCGGGGACCAGCACTTCCTGGCCATTCTCGATCGAGACACCGAAGGCCGATTGCTGCGTGCCCGATTCGGTCTGCCATTCCTGGCTCCACTCGATCGAGGCGACGAGGCCGAGCTCGCCTTCACCGACTTCCCAGGCATTGCCCGCCTGGAACCCGGCCGACAGGTCGGCGGGCACATTGTTGTTGCGCTGGATGAGGTTGGTGGGCGCGTTGACGAGCTGGGCGGTGGCATCCTGGACGAAGCGAAGCGGATAGACCCCGACTTCGAGCCGCTTGCCCTGGTTCGCGGCCGACTGGATCAGCGAGGGCACATCGCGCAGCCCTCGGTCGAAGCCGGTCCAGTCGGTCGACGAGCCCCAGTAGGTGTAGCCCAGGTTCCCCGTCGTCATCGTGTTGCCGCCGAAGCTGCCGCCGACGTTGATGAAGCGCTCGGAAGGGACGCCCAGCGTGGTCAGGTTGATGACCCCGCCGCCGAACTCGCCGGGGTAGCTGGGCACGAAGCTCTTCTGGACCGTGGCCGAGGCAATCACCGTCGACGGGAAGAGGTCGAGCGGCACCACCCGCTTCAGGGGCTCGGGTGACGGCAGCGGCAGGCCGTTCATCAATGCCGAGGAATAGCGGTCGCCCAGGCCGCGGACGTAGACGAACTTGCCGCCCACCAGGCTCAGGCCCGTCACGCGGGCCAGCGCCCCGGCGATCTCGCCATCGCCGGTGCGGGCGATGTCTTCCTGCGACAGCACCGAGATGACCGAGGGCGAGGTCTTCACATAGTTGGGAATGTTGCGGCCGGTGACGATGATCTCGTCGGGATCGAGCGCGCCGGCGCCCGGGCCGATCACGTCGGGCTGCTGCTGGTCCTCGTCGTCGAACACCACCGGGCCGCCGGCGGGCGGCGCGACGGGCGGTGCGGCCGTCTGGCCCTGCGCCAGCGCCGGGACCCCGTTCAACGAGGTCGCCAGCAGGAGAAGGGCAGCGAGCCTCCTGTTATCGGTCATTCCATGTCCCCCGGGCCGCGTCATCATCAGGTCCAGCGCGGGCCGGGTGCCGCCAGGCCCCCGGCCCCCTCGCCTCAGTTGGCCTTGGGCTTGGGTGCGGTCTCGCACGACGGGGTGGTCCCGCCGAGGCCGCAGGTCCAGCCGGTGTACCAGGTGTCGGACGATCCCGAGAAGGCGCCGATGTAGGTGGTGTTGACGAGATAGGGGTTGATCCCGGCCACCGCCGTCACCGGAACCGCCAGCTCGGTCGCGCCAGGAAACCAGTTGCCCGCCGCCGTGCCGCCGCCATTGTTCATGGTGCTGACCCCGTTCAGGACATTGTTGGTGACGGTGGGCGGCGTGGTGTTGGTGCCGTCGAGCACGGCATTGATCTGCGCCGTGGTGATTCCGGTGCCGGCCTGCGACGGTCCGCCCGCGCACGCGAAGAAGGTCGAGCGGTAGACCGGCGGCCCCACCTTGTCGAGCGCGGCATCCGGCCCGGAGATGGTGAAGGGGTTGGCCATCTGCACGCAGGCCTTGGAGGCAACGGCGGTGGTGACGATCGTGTTGTAGATCCGGAAGTCGGTGCCGCCGCGCTGCAGGATCACGGCCGCGGTCGCATTGGCGTTCTGCTGCACGATCGTCAGGTTGGCGAACAGCGGGTTCGAGCGCGGCACGAAATTGTCGTTGCCCGACGTGTCGGCCTCGATGCCGCGGTCGCCGCCCGCCGTGCGCGAGAAGACCAGCACGAACTGGTTGACACCCTTGTAGCCCTGGTCGGTGTCGATGCCGTCGTCGTCGGTCCCCTGGATCACCAGATACTTGCCGTTGACCCGGCCGCCAAACCACTCATAGCCGTCGTCCGAGCTGTTGTAGACCTGCACATTCTCGAACACGGTGCCGGCCCCGACTCCCCCCAGGGTGATGCCATTGAGCTCATTGCCCGGCGCCACCTCGAAGCCGGGGTAGCGGATCTGGACGAACTTGAGCGAGCCGGAGCTGTCGTTGGGCAGGGCGCCGCCGAAGAAGCCGCCGGTGAAGCCTTCCACCTGCGCCTCGCACTGCGCCGAGCCGCCCGGCACGCCCGCGGAAATGCAGCGGTTGATCGGCGCGCGACCCAGCAGAACCATGCCGCCCCACAGGCCGATCGAGTTGCCGCCCGCCGTGCCCTCGATGTTCTGCCGCGAGGTGAAGACGATGGGGCGCGACGCCGTGCCGACGGCGTTGATCCGCGAGCCGCGCTGGACAACGATGAAGTCCGCGCCGCTCGAGCCGAAGATGACGACGCCCGGCTCGATGTTGAGCGTGGCGGTGGCACCGCCGGGCTTGGTGCCGTCGCCGCCCACGTCGGTGCCGACATTCACCTGCCCGCTCAGCGAATAATAGGTGCCGGCACGGAACGGCAGCAGCAGGTTGCCGGTGATCGTGCCCGAGATCTGGCAGTTCCTCAGCCCCGCCACGAGGCCGGCGTTGACCGTGCCCGTGGGGCAGTCCGCATCCGGCCCCGGCGTGGGGGTGGGCGTCGGGGTCGGAGTCGGGGTGGGGGTGGGCGTCGGGGTCGGAGTCGGAGTCGGGGGGATGATCACGCCCTCGCCGGGCGAAGCCACGTCGACGGCGCCCTGGCAGGCGGCGAGCGCCAGCGCGGTGCCGACGAGAAGAAGCGTGCGGAGCTGAGACATGGGACCCCCTTGTTACGCGAATGGCAGAATCGAGCGCCGCACTGCCCCCGAAAGGCCATCGGCTCGCGCCGCCTAGCCGGACCCGATGACTTGGAGGTTACAGCGCCATTGCAGTTTCGTGATGGCTGCAGCCGGCGGTCGCGCCGGCTCAGCCCTGCGCGGCGAAGAGTTCCCCGAGCAGCGTCGCCTCGTCGAGACCCGGCACCGGCTCCCGGCCGACATCGAGCAGCACCGGGATGGAGAGCGGGCTCGGGCGCTCAAGCTGCCGGACCAGGAGGCGGGTGCGCGCGCGGGTGACCAGGTCGGCAAGTCGGTCAAGGTCGGTCAGGCGGTGGCGCGCCTCGGTCCAGGCCGCCTCGAGCAGCAGGTGACCGGGCTCGTGGCGGGCCAGCACCTCGAAAATGAGGTCGGTGGAGATCGACAGCGCGCGGGCGCGCTGCGGCCGGCCCGGCTCGCCGCGGGGCACCAGGCCCGAGACGATGGCGACATCGCGGAAGGCCCGGCGC
>Ga0101944_10006872_pt1 | contig 11788 bp, 9 predicted proteins | sample DewCreD2012metaG_FD_75245 | JGI IMG/M metagenome (GOLD analysis project Ga0101944, IMG submission 75245) | Hot spring sediment bacterial and archeal communities from British Columbia, Canada, to study Microbial Dark Matter (Phase II) - Dewar... ... | reverse complement strand
CCGTCGCATGGCCCTGGACCTGCTGCGGGAAACCCGGGCCCCAGCCCGCCGCCATACGACCGTCACCCTGCATCAAGCCCGCGCCACCACGCGATTAACTCTGTAAGGGTGCTACAGTGTCGCTTTTCCCGTGACAATCGTGAATACCCGCGACAGGATTCGAACCTGTGACCTGCGGTTTAGGAAACCGCCGCTCTATCCAACTGAGCTACGCGGGCCATTTGGCGATGTCACACTATCAGCCGCGATTCACGCGATCAAGAGTCCGCGTCAGACATCGTGCGGCCGCCACGATGATCGCGGACCTCGTCACACCCGCCCGCACCGCTCACGCAACATCTGCCGGTAAAGCTTCTCCAGGTTCCCCACGAATCGCGGCGCATCCATCAGCGGCGAACCCCGCATCCGCGATCGCATCTGCTCCCGCAGATGGGCCAGTCGCGGGCGATCGTGAGCCAGGGCAACCGCCAGCCTGACATACGCCTGCACGTCGGCGGAAATCAGTTGCTCCAGGCCGATCGTCCGCAGGATGCTCACACCGGCGCGGGAGACAGCGCGGCTGCCTTCCAGCGTCACCACCGGCACGCCCATCCACAGCGCATCCATCGTCGTCGCCCCCCCGCCGTACGGGAATGGATCCAGCGCGATGTCGATCCGGCCATGCATCGCCAGAAACGCCCGGTAGTCCAACCACTCCAGAAGTTCAACTCGCTCCATCGGCAGGCCGATCCGTGCAAGCCTGGAACACATCGACGGATTGCCCCGCTCGCCCCCGTGCAGCGACAACAGCAGGCGGCTGCCGTGAACCGCCAACAGGATGTCCCGCCACGCCGACAGCACCGAATCGTTGATCTTCCCGAAGAAGTTCAGGGAGGCGAACGTCACGGCTCCATTTCTCCCGCAGGGCGGCGCCGACACCTCCGGCGCCGACGCCGGCGGCTGATAACACCAGTAGCAGTCGGGCAATCGAACCACCCTTTCGGGTCCCTGGATTCCCTCGCCCGGCGGGTCCAGGTGCGCGTCGCTGATCCGGTAGTCCATCTGCGGCAGGCCGGTGCTTCCCGGATAGCCCAGGTAGGTGACCTGCACCGCCGCCGGCCTGTGGACAAACAGCGGCAGTCGGTTTCCCGGCGCGTGGGCAGACAGATCGACCAGGACATCAACCCGATCCGCACGGATTGCCTGGGCCGCCTGTTCATCCTCCAGAGCCAGAATGTCGCGCCAGGCGTCCGCGTGGCCCCGCAGGCGATCGGTGACCGCATCGGGTCGGCGCACGCTGGCATAACAGAAAACCTCAAACGCCTCGCGATCATGATGAACCAGGATCGGCTCGATGAACCGCGCGATAACGTGCTGACAGAAATCCGGTGAGACATAGCCGACCCGCACGCGCCTGCCTTCTCCAACAACTGGTCGAACGTGCGGTTGGACCGGGGCGGCGCCGGCGCATGCGCGGGCAAAGGCCTCCTGCTGCTGAATCAGCGCGGCGGTTTCCGTCCGCGGATCAAACTGCATTGCGAACAGCAGACTGCTGTGGAGTCGCGGCACGCCGGGCCACAGGGCCGTCGCCCGCCGCAGCACCTGCACCGCCTCCCCTGCCTGCCCCTGGGCCAGCAGATACTGGCCAAGGTTCCCGTATCCCTCGATGAAACGCGGACAGTCGGCAATCAGGCTGCGACACTCCGCCAGTCCCTCGTCCACGCGCCCCAGTTCGACCAGCGCGCTGGCCAGCGTGTTGCGAGCCTCCGCGAGCCCCGGGGCAATCAACACTGCGCGCCGTGCCGCATCGAGTGCCGCCCCGTATCGGCGGGAATCAAATAGCGTCTGGGCAAGGTTCGCTTGAGCTTCCGCCATCGCGGGGTTCAGAACAGCGGCGCGCTCGAACCGCTCCATGGCATCCTCGATCCTGCCCTGTCCCCGCAGCGCCCGCCCGAGGTTGTTGTGGAACTCCGCGATGTGCGGCGCCAGTTCGACCGCGCGCCCGTGCGCCGCAATCGCCGCGTCCCAGTGCCGGCGCTGCTGCAGGGCGCAGCCCAGCGCATCGTGGGCCTCGGCCAGGAACGGTTCCAGCTCAATGGCCCGACGTGCCATGACGAGGGCCTCGTCGATGCGGCCCGCCTGCCGCAACGCGATGCTCATATTCGCGAACGCCCGCGCGTAGGCCGGATCCAGCTCGACCGCGCGACAAAGCGACTCGATCGACGCATCGAGTCGGCCCGCATCCCGAAGAATCAGCCCAAGGTTATGATGGTATGCGGCCACGTCCGCGGCCTGAGCGATTGCCCGCCGAATCAGCTGCACTGCCTCGTCGAGCCGGCCCTGCCGATGCGCGATCAGCCCCAGCAGGTGCAGCACCTGCGGCTCATCGGGAGCGGCCGACAGAATTTGCCCACACAGGTCCTCCGCCTCCGCGAGGCGGCCGGCGCTCCACAACTGGCCGGCGAGATTGAAGGCCTCGTCGATTTTCATGGATGACCGCAGAACTCCCGCCACATTTCCCTGTACAGAGCCTCCAGATTGCGCACAAAGCGGCGCGAGTCCATCAGCGGCGATCGCATCATCCGATCCCGCATCTGGCGGCGCAGCGATGCAAGACGATCCGGATCGCGCGCAAGACCGCAGGCCAGTTCCACGTACTCATCCACATCCCGTGCCACCAGTTCCGGCAGTCCGACGTTCCGCAGCAGGGTCGCTCCGGCACGCGCCACGGGCCGGTCTCCCTCCAGCGTCACAACGGGCAGGCCCATCCACAGGGCATCGAGCGTGGTGGTCCCCCCGTTATACGGAAACGGATCCAGTGCGATGTCGATCCGGCTGCAATACTCGAGGTACTGCTTGTATTTCATCCGATCCACCAGTGAAAACCGGCGGGGGTCAAGCCCCTCCGATTCGATCCGCCTGCGCACCGATGCGTTGTTCGCCTCGCCCCCCGTGATGAAGATTTCCAGCCGCGCATCGCCCGTACGCCGCAGGATGCGTCCCCAGGCATCAATGACCCGCGCGTTCACCTTGGCGAAACTGTTCAATGAGCCGAAGACGACCGGCCGACCCGCGCATGCCGGCGGCGGGCCGACCTCGGGCATGTCGGGCGCCGGGCGATAGCACCAGTAACACTCCGGCAGTCGCGCAAGCCTTTCGCTGTCATGGTGCTCGCGTCCGGGCGGATCAAGGTTCGGATCGCTGATGCGCCAGTCCATCGTCGACAGACCGGTTGTCCCCGCATAACCCAGGTAGCTGACCTGCACCGGCGCCGACCTGCGCGCGAACGTGAGCAAGCGTCCGTCAGCCGTGTGCTGCGTCAGGTCCACGAGAATGTCGATGCGGTCTTCACGAACCAGTTCCGCCAGCTCATGGTCGCCTAATTGCCGCGTCTGGCGCCACGTCGCCGGATAGCCTCGGAGCCGCAACGTGACCGCATCCTCGTCGCCGGTGTCGGAGTAGCAGTAGATCTCGAAGGCATTGCGATCGTGATTGGCCAGGATCGGACAGAAAAACACCGACACCACGTGTGACTTGAAGTTCGCCGACACATAGCCGACGCGAATTCGCCGGTCGGGATCCCTGGACTGCGGCCAGTTCCGCGGCCCCGGATCCAGCGGCGCAGCACACTGCCGAGCCCAGGCCTGATGCTCCCGGAGAATCGATCCTGCATCATGCTCCGGGGAGAATTGCAGCGCGTACAGGTAATTCGATCTCGCCAGTTGCCAATCCGGGCGAAGATCGCAGGCCGCGCGATAGCATTCCAGTGCGCGCTCGATCCGGCCCTGCTCGTGGTGTACGGAGCCCAGCTCCACAAGCGCGGCCGCGTCGCCCGGCGCCATTGCGGTGGCGCGAGACAAGGCCCCGGCCGCCGCATCCAGCTGCCCCAGTTTGCGAAGCGTGCTGCCCAGCTCGCGCCAGGCATCCGCCATGTCGCCGCGCATCTCCAGTGCCTTGCGCCACCATTCCACGGACTGGTCTGCTCGCCCCGCGGCCACCAGCGAGCTGGCCAGATTCAGCATCGCGTCCAGATAACCGGGATTCAGTTCCACCGCGCGCCGGTGCGCATCGACACTTCGCCCGACCTGTCCCATCGCTCGCAGAACCCGTCCAAGATTGTTCCAGTACAGCGCCTCGTGTGGCCGCACGCCAATGGCCTGATCGATCAGTTGCGCCGCGGTCTCGTTCCGCCCCGCCTGGTGCGCCAGCAACCCCAGCAGGTGCAGCGCATCGGCCTGACGCGGAGCGATCGCCAGCACCCGCCGATAAACGGCCTCGGCCTCGGCCAGCCGCCCGGCCTGGTGGTGCTCCAAACCCGCCTGCAGAACCTGTTCGATCGTCATGAGGCCTCGCCGCAATAGGCCCGCCACATGCTCCGATAGGCGGCCTCCAGGTGAACGATGAATCGGGGACCGTCAACCAGCGGCGACTGCGCCACCCGCCGGCGCATGCCGCGGCGCAGCTCAGCCAGCCGGTCGCGGTCGCGGCCAAGGTCCGTCGCAATTTCGATGTATTGATCCGGTGTGAGGGCAATCATCTGTTCCAACCGCAGGTTCCGCAGCAGCATTCCCCCTCGCCGCGCCGCGTGCCGGTCGCCGTAGAGCGTCACCAGCGGAACCCCCATCCAAAGCCCGTGCATTGAGATCGTGTGTCCGTTGAACGGCCAGGGATCAAGCATCAGGTCCACCCGACCATACGCCGACAGGAACTGCCCGAGCGGCTGCGAACCCTCAAGGATCAATCGGTCGGGCTCGATACCGCAGGCCGCAAACAGCCCCGCGACATGCCGAGCCGTCGGCGCATCGCCCAGGGCCGTGGTCTTGAGCAACAGCCTGGCACCGGCAACGTTGCGAAGAACCTGTGCCCATGCCGCGATCACCTGGCGGTTCAGCTTCGTGAGGGTGTTGAACGACCCGAACGTCACAAAACCATTCCTGACGCACGGAGGATCGGCCACCGCCGGCGCGTCATCCGGCGGGCGATAGCAGACAAACGCCTCCGGCAGCCGAACCTGTCTTTCCCGCGAGGGTGTTGGCGCGTCGGGCGGGTCCAGGTGAATATCCGTGACCCAATAGTCCATCGCGGCCATCCCTGTGGCGTAAGGATATCCAAGATATGTCGCCTGTACCGGCGCGGGCTTGCGGGCAAACACCCCCAGCCGATTGCCGCTGGTGTGGCACGCAAGGTCAACCAGGATGTCCACGCGGTCCTCACGAATCCGCTCCGCGGCCTGGTCGTCGCTCAGATCGACAATGTCGCACCAATGATCCGCCCGAGCCCGCAGCCGCCGCGTTACCATGTCCGCAACCCGCGAACTGCTGTAGCAGAACACCTCAACCCGGTCGCGACGATGGTGTTCCAGCAACGGCTCGATGAAAAACGCCGCCGAGTGATCGCGAAAATCGGGCGATACATAACCGATCCGCAGCCGCCGATCCGGATCGCGATCGCCCCGCCGCCCGATTGCGGACGGCATGAGCGGGTCGGCATGGCGTTGCGCCCATGCCAGATGTTCCTGGCAGATCGCGACAGGCGCAACAACCGGATCGTACTGCAACGCCATCAGCAGCGATCCGTGAATCTCGGCCGAGGCCGGGGCCAGCTCCACCGCGCGACGCAGGCAACCAATGGCTTCTTCCAGGCGCCCCTGTGCTCCAAGCATCCCCGCAAGACTGCTCAATACCCCGCCATGACCAGGATTTCGCTCCACCGCTTTGCGGTACCAGTCGATCGCGGCCTGAAGCTGCACATCCTCGTAGCACAGATTCCCGAGGTTTACATACGCGTCCGGATCGGCCGGTGCGATTTCCATCGCGCGCTGGAAGCAGCTGGCGGCCTCCTCCAGTCTCTTCCGCTTCTGAAGAGTCGTTCCCAGGTTGTTCCACGTTCCGTGCCAGTCGGGCGCCAGGGTCAGGGCCCGCCGGTAGCAACTGATCGCCTGATCCAGTTCGCCGGCCGCCTTGTACAGATTGCCCAGGTTGTTCAGAGCCGCCGGAATGTCGGGATTCAGCCGCAGCGCAGTCTCAAAATGCCGCCGCGCTTCCGCGTCGCGGCCCAGCGCCTGGAGCGACAACGCCAGGTTCACGTGCAATTCCGCCAGTTCGGGCCTCAATCGCACCGCCAGCGCAAACGCCTCCGCCGCTTCCGCATGCCGCGCCTGCTCCACCAGAACGCCCCCCAGTTCGTTGATCGCTGAAACCGCATGGGGCGCTTGCGCGAGAATCTGGCGACAAATGCGCTCCGCCTGATCGGGCCGACCGGCACGACGATGCCGATCCACGAGTTCCAGAGCCTCTTCCAGGGTGAATGCCATGGGCCGCCATGCATGATATCGGCCACAACCGCCGACAACAGGGGTGGCCGCCTTCCTGCACCCCATCAGGCGATGCGCCGAACCCTCCCGTCACCGTAACCGCCGGCCTTGCCCCAGATGCCGGGAATCTTGACGCTGCATTCCGGACACAGTCCATCGGCGTTCATGCGGTTTTCCCTGACCAGGAAGCTGCATCGCCGGATCAGTGTGGCATTGCAGTTGTGGCAGCGCGTGTTCTCCCACTCCCCCACCTGCCCCGGCAGGTTCCCCGCATAAACGTACTTCAGACCCGCCTGCCGCCCCAGTTCGACCATCCTCATCAGGTCTTCAACCGTCGTTCGCCGGTAGCCCTGCGCCTCTCCCATCCGGTAATCGGGATGAAACGCCGTCACATGCCAGGGCATCAGCGGATCGACGCCGGCCAGGAACTCGGCCATTCGCTTTGTGTCCTCGGGATTGTCGGAAAAGCCGGGGACCACCAGCGTCACGATCTCCACCCAGAAACCGCGCTCCTTGAGCATCCGAATCGTGGCGGTCACATTCTCCAGCACGCCCCCCAGTTCCCGATACCGCCTGGGGTCGAAGGTCTTCAGGTCCACCTTGTAGGCGTCCATGTGCGGCCGGAGGTAGTCCAGCACCTGCGGCGTGCCGTTTCCGTTCGAGATGTAGACACACCGGAGGCCCTTTGCCCTGGCCTGCCTGAAGACCGCCGCCGCCCATTCACTGGTAATCAGAGGTTCGTTATACGTACTGGCCACCACCGGCGAACCGTGCTGGATTGCGGCCTCCACCAGTTGCTCAGGTTGACAGAGCTTGGCCTGTCCCACGGAGGCCGGGTCTCGAAGCATCTGACTGGTCACCCAGTTCTGGCAATACCCGCAGTGCAGATCGCACCCCAGCATCCCGAACGACAGGGCGTCCGATCCCGGCAGCACGTGGAAGAACGGCTTCTTCTCGATCGGATCACACGCGACCCCGGCCACATAGCCGAAGGGAACCAGCAATCTGCCCCCATCGTTGAACCGGACCCGGCAAACACCGTCACGGCCCGGTTTAACCAGGCAGCGATGCCCGCAGGCATAACAGCGAATCTCGCCATTGGGCAGCCGCTCGATCAGTTCCTCGGCCGCCGGCGCGCTGTACTGATGCAGCCACTGTTTCAGAGAGTTCAATCGCTGTTTGGCATCCATCGTATCGAGTGTCATGACGACCTCGCTTCCTCGGAGAGTACAAGGTCCTGCCGAGCCGCCCGCTTCTCACCCCTGATTCTAAACCTTTGCGTTTGGTCGATACAACACCGGGGAATCCGTGCCTACTTTTCGGGCATTTTTACACAGTCGTGCGAATGTGTGCTTAAAAGACTGATTAGTCCTGTTTTGTCCGCCTATTTCCTTTGCATTGCCTATTCATGCCTCTAAAATTCGGACCCGTTGTTCCGGAGATTGGTTTCTAACCCCGCTAGAAAGGAGTGGTTTTCTGTATGCCAAATCTCAGGCGCCCAAACGCCAGCGATGCAACCGGGACTTTCAATCGGTCCAAGTCGATTGTGCCGTGCTCCGGCCTGTGCTCCGTCTGTCATGACGGTTGCGCCGGCGGCTGCGAGACCTTCATCAGCAGCTACCGCGGCCGCGAGGTGCTCTATCCCAAGCCCTTCGGCACGACCACCGCAGGGGCGGACAAGGACTATCCAGTCGATTACTCCCACCTGAACATTCAGGGTTACGCGGTCGGCGCCAACGGGCTGCCGGCCGGCGTCGAGGCGGGGCCTGACACTGCGGTGTTCCCCTCCGTGGACACCACCACCGAGTACGGCTGGACCAAGAAGGTCAAGATGAAGGTCCCGATGTTCACCGGCGCCCTGGGCTCCACCGAGATCGCCCGGCGCAATTGGGAACACTTCGCGGCCGGCGCCGCCATCAGCGGCATCACCCTCGTCTGCGGCGAGAACGTCTGCGGTATCGACCCGGAACTGGAGTTAAGGAACGGCAAGATCGCCAAGAGCCCCGAGATGGACCGCCGCATCACAACCTACAAGAAGTGGTACGACGGCTACGGCGAAATCCTGGTCCAGATGAACGTGGAAGATACGCGCCTGGGCGTGGCCGAATACGTCGCCGGCAAGCACGGCCTGGACACCATCGAACTTAAGTGGGGACAGGGCGCCAAGTGCATCGGCGGCGAGATCAAGGTCAAGGAACTCAAGCGGGCCCAGGAACTCAAGCGCCGCGGCTACATCGTGCTGCCCGACCCGACACTGGAGACCGTCGAGGCAGCCTACAACGCCGGCGCCATTAAGGAATTCGAGCGCCACAGCCGCCTGGGATTCGTCACACAGGAAGCCTTCATGGCCGAGTGCGACCGGCTCCGCAAGCTGGGCTTCAAGCGGATTACGCTAAAGACCGGCGCCTACTCGATGGTTGAACTGGCGATGGCTATTCGCTGGTCGTGCGATGCCCAAATCGACCTGCTTACGATCGACGGCGCTCCGGGGGGCACGGGCATGAGCCCCTGGCCAATGATGAACGAGTGGGGCATCCCCACCTTCTACCTCCAGAGTCTGACATATCAGTTCTGCGAGAAACTGGCCAAGAAGGGCCTCCGCCTGCCGAGCATTGCCATCGCCGGCGGCTTCAGCACCGAGGACCACATCTTCAAGGCGATTGCAATGGGCGCGCCATATGTGAAGGCCGTCTGCATGGGACGAGCCCTGATGATTCCAGGCATGGTCGGCAAGAACATCGCCGCCTGGATGTCCGAGGGGAAACTGCCCAAGACCGTCAGCCAGTTCGGCGACACGCCGGAAACCATTTTCGTAACCTACGAAGAGTTGCGCAAGAAGTACGGCGCACAGATCAAGGATCTGCCGCTGGGCGCAATCGGCATCTACACCTACAGCCAGAAGATTCGCGCGGGCCTGCAACAGCTCATGGCGGGCAGCCGCAACTTCAATCTGGGCACGATCAGCCGCAACGACCTGATGAGTCTCACCGAAGAGGCCGAGAAGGTCAGCGGAATCCCGTACGTGATGCGGGCGTATCGCGACCAGGCGGAGAGAATCCTGGACGCGTAGAGTAGAAACGGTCCCACCTCGTATGTTTCAAAGTCCGTAGTTCATGGTCCAATAGCAGGGGCGTCGGGGAAGGCTTCGAAGCGTAGCGAGAAGCCTTCCCCGACGCGGCCGACGACAGATCGTGTGCTCCTGGGCACATCGCGTGATGCCGGAAATGAGCGTGATCGGCGTCGGCCTCTTGGAACAAGCCCGAACAGCCGCCTGAGCGGCGCGACGGTTCGACCGCCCGCCAGCTCGCATCCGCGGGGAAGGGATCATTCCATGACGCCTGCTGAATCCGTGCCCGTATTCGTCGGAGTCGACGTCTCCAAGGACCGCCTGGATGTCTGTCTCCCGCCGCGCGGCATGGCCATCGCGAACAGCCCGCCGCGGAGGACGGCGGCCTCGATCTTGGCGATGACCTTGAAGTGGTCCGCCGACCAGGGAAGCGAGAACTTCCGCGGGAAGTATGCCTCGCAGAAGGCGCGGAAGGAGACCATGCACCGGGCCTTTCGCGCCGAGTCGGCCACGGGCGGGATGTCGCCGATATCGCGACCGACGCGGCTTTCGACGGCGGAGCGCTCGCGGGCCTGCTCTTTCTTGCGCTCGTAGTTGTGCGGTTTGCGGGGCACAGTCTATTCCTTCTGCTGGCGGCCCTGGTGGTCACGGACAATCTCCACGGCAATGCGTGCGGGCGATGCGCAATCCGCTGGACAATCTGCACAGCAACTGGGTGTACATGGTGGCCAGCAGCCTGTCCTGGACGCTGAAGGCCTGGTGCGGCCTGCTGCTGCCGGTTCAGCCTGGCCTTTGGGAAGCTCGGCACAAAGAGCAGAAGCGGTCGATCGTGCGGATGGAGTTCAAGACGTTTCTGGGGGCGATGATGCGGCTGCCGGCGCAGATCGTGCGAACGGGGCGACGGATCGTGTATCGCCTGATGTCGTGGAATCCCTGGACGGGATGTCTGCTGCGTCTGGCCGAGTCGCTCCGCCGGCCGCTGCGGTGCTGAGCGGCATGAAATGATGTCGGGGTGCGGACGTGACCTTTCCCCCCCAAACCCGATCCACCCGGAATGTGATATTCTTTGGGTGGATCAAGGAGGATACAGGTCATGAGCCGCAAGCGTCACACCGCAGAACAGATCGTCAACAAGCTTCGTCAGGCCGATGTGGAACTGGCCAAGGGCCAGAGCATCGCCGCCGTCTGCAAGCAGATCGGCATCACCGACCAGACCTACTTCCGCTGGCGTAAGGAGTACGGCGGGCTGAAGGTCGACCAGGCCAAACGGTTCAAGGAACTGGAACAGGAGAACGCCCGTCTCAAGCGGCTGCTGGCCGAGGCGGAACTGGACAAGGCGATCCTGCGGGAGGCCGCCCGCCCAAACTTCTGAGCCCAGCCCGCCAGCGGGAGGCGGCCGATCATGCTCAGAAGCAGCTGGGCGTGAGCGAGCGTCGGGCCTGCCGGGTGCTGGGCCAAGCCAGAGCGGTGCAGCGGTACACGCCGCAGGTCCGGGAAGACCAGGAGCCCCTGCGGGCCAGGGTTGTGGAACTGGCGGGGGTGTATGGTCGCTATGGCACGCCACGGATCACGGCGATGCTGCGGCGGGAGGGCTGGCGCGTGAACCACAAGCGGGTGGAGCGGATCTGGCGTCAGGAGGGCCTGAACGTGCCGCGGAAGCAGCCCAAACGAGGCCGGCTGTGGCTGAACGACGGCAGTTGCATCCGGCTGCGTCCGGAGCATAGGGATCATGTGTGGGCGTATGACTTTGTCACGGGCCGGACGCATGATGGGGCGGCGTTCAGGATGCTGACGATCGTGGACGAGTTCACCCGGGAGTGCCTGGCGATCGACGCGGGGCGGAAGCTGACGAGCGATGATGTTCTGGAACGATTGGCATGGCTGATGTCGACGCGGGGGGTGCCGGAGCACATCCGCAGCGACAATGGCCCGGAATTCACGGCGGGCGTGGTGCGTCAGTGGCTGGGGCGGATCGGGGTGAAGACGTTGTTCATTGAGCCGGGCAGTCCGTGGGAGAACGGGTACGTGGAGAGCTTTGTCAGTTATCACTTCAAATGCCGCCACCGATTATCGAATCAAATGCCGCCAGTGTTGTGCCGACTTATGTATCCCATCGCCGTGACGTTTTCAAATTGACGGTCTATGACTGCCTGCTCCAAGGACCGCGTGATTGCGGCGATGCATGGCCGCCGTCGCGCTGTTCATGACCGCCTGGCCGGGGCTGCTTGCCCCTGCTGCTCAGAGGAGACCGGAATTACCTCGGCGGTGTCCTCCGGAGGGGAGAGCGCCTCACCGCCGGCGGTACTCCGCCGTCCTTCGATCGCCGCCAGGCCGCGCTCATTTCCCGGTCGTGGGGGCGGTCGCTGGAGCCGTCGCGGGCGCAACCCACTCCTTCACGGCTTGCCCGGCCTGCCCCATCGCCTCGCCCG
>Ga0101944_10006869_pt1 | contig 11794 bp, 9 predicted proteins | sample DewCreD2012metaG_FD_75245 | JGI IMG/M metagenome (GOLD analysis project Ga0101944, IMG submission 75245) | Hot spring sediment bacterial and archeal communities from British Columbia, Canada, to study Microbial Dark Matter (Phase II) - Dewar... ... | reverse complement strand
GGTCCCCGGGCGTGATGGCCATGAAATCAGAGCCTCCTTACGTCGGCTCCTACGCGGTTCAGGGGTGGCAAGGCGCGAAACCGGTTTTCGGGGAAGTCTCTCCCTAAAGGAGAGGGCCGGGGTGAGGGGAAAAGGCGCCAACGATTAAGAAGGGTTTCCGTTGTCAAACAGCGGGCTGACCGATGCGCCTTGCGCCGCCTTTGCCATCCACGGGTGAGATCGCTTGACGCCCAAGAGGAAACCTGCCAGAAAACCGCCACTTAACGCGGATATTGGGGGGGCAGGACGCAACCACCAGCATCCCTGTTGATTTTGTTCACCACCGGTGAGCAAAATTGCCGGATCACCGAAAGCGGTGGATATTATAAAAACGTTGCCGTGCCTTGTCTTTGGGGAAGAAAAGTCGTTGCCGAACTTGTTGTCGCCGCCGCTGTCCGCGCGTTTGCCGGCCTGGTGGTCCGGTTTTTCCGGGGATGGCTGTGCCTGGGTTTCTGGGCCGTCGCCATGTCTGGCCAGGAATCATCCCGCGAAGGGCGATTGTTCCTAAATGATGGAACGGAGATGGTCGGCCAAATCCGGCTGGCTGAAGGCGGTCAAGTACGGGTCGAGTCGGCGCCAGGGAACGCGGAAGTTTTTGACTTTGCGCAAATCGCGCGGTTGGTTTTTCCCGTTCCGGTCCCCGAGGCGGCGCCTTTCCCCACCCGCATCGAACCGGCGCAGCCGCAGGAGGGCCTGCCGCCGGGCTGGCAAGTGGCGCTAATCGGGCGGGTGGCCAAAAGCGAAAAGCCCCGTTACCAAGTCGAAGACAAGAAGGAAGGGGAAGCTTTTGGGGCTTTTCAATTTCGCGCGAGCGGGCTGGGGCCCGGCGGGCGGGCCGATTCGTGCCAAGTCATTTACCAGGAAGCGACCGCCCAATCCGAAGTCATCGGTTATTTGATTAACCTGCATTCCGTTGGTCATCGCTCGACTGCCGGGGTGACTATCCGGGCCGGTCTGGAGCCGGATGCGGCCATGATTTGCCTGACTTTGACGGAGGGTGGAGACGCCTGCCTGATGTGGCGCGAAAAGCAGGGCGCCGAGGCCAAGTTGCGTTTTCTGAACAAGACCTGGCCCAAGCACTGGCTGCGTCTTGAACGGCGCGGACGCGCGGTGGTCGCCTATGGCGCAAAAGACCGCGAGCAGTGGCACTACCTCGACTCTGTGGAGGTGGATTTGCCCGAACGGGCTTTCGGCGGCGGCGTGTGCGCCAGCTCGCGAGACGACAAAATCTCCTATTCACGGCTCGCTTTTTTGACCGTGCGCCCCCTGGCGCCGGTGGCGCAACGGCTGGTGTTGCGGGAAGGCGCCAGCTTAAGCGGGCGGTTGCAGGGGGCCGAGTCGGGCGCAATACATTTTGTTTTTCGGGACCGTCGGTTGACTTTTCCAACCAGCGAGGTGGCGCGGCTGGTCTTTAATCCTCCCACAAGCCAGGCGGGGGACAAACTCAAGCCCGGCGTCACCGGTGTGCTGCCACGCAAGGGTGATTTTATCGAGGGAGTCCTGCTAAAATTGGATGCGGACAGGCTGCAATTCCAAAGCCGGAGCGGGCAGGTGAAGGAACTGGCGTGGAGCCGCGAGGCGGAAATGCTGATTCTTGGCGAACCGTCGCCCCGGGAGGCCGCCGCGGAACTATTGACCACCGCCGGCGATTGCCTGCTGGCGGACACCTTGGTCCTGCAAACCGGGCAGGTGACGGCGGATCTGCCAACTGTGGGCCGGGTGGTTCTGCCGGTCCACGAACTGGCGGAAATTCGGCGCTTGGGCAATCTGGAAGCCAAAGGCGGCGGCCCCCCCCAGACCAGCATTAGGAAAACGGACCGGGCGCTGAGGATCGAAGGCGTTCTGTTGGAAGGTGTCGCCACTTTCGAGGCGGGCGTGGTGCGTTTTCATCTGGAGAGCGGCGAAACGGTGAATCTGCGGCTCGATCAGCTCGCGGAATTGACACGGCCCCGGGCGTTGGCCACCAATGGCGCCGGCGCCCAACCCGATTTTTCCTGGCAAAGCCATGATTTCTCGACGGGCCGGCGCGGCGCTTTTTATGCCCAGGACCGGCGGATCATCGTCGAGGCGGCGGGCCGCCAAATCCTGCACCACCAGGACTCCTTCTACCTGGTGGCGCTGCCGTTTCGCGGCAACGGCGAAATCCGGGCGCGGCTGGCCGGTTTTAACGGCCAGGGAGATCTGGCGCGCGCCGGTCTGATGGTCCGCGAAGGGCTCGAACCAGGCGCCCGCAACTATTTCACCGGGCTGGCGCCGGGAAAAGGGGCTGTCTTTCAGCGCCGCAATGGCGCCGACGGCCACACGGAGCAGGAGGTTGAAAAGGGGATTAGCGCCCCCTTGTGGCTGCGGTTGCAACGCGAAGGCCGTTTTTTTTCCGGCGCGTGGTCGGAAGACGGTGCCAAGTGGAATCCACTCGACTCCGCTTACACGGAGATGAAGGATCCGTATTATGTCGGCCTGGCCGTTTGCAGCGGCCACGAAAATCGCCTGGCGCGGGCGGTGTTCGAGCAGGTGCGCGTGCGCAGCTATGACGCGGTCGAGTATCGCCCCCGGGTACGACTGCGCGATGGCAGCGAAATTGCCGGAACGATTGCCGCAGCCGATGACAGCTCCCTCAAGTTAATCCGTCCGGATGGCGCGGAAATTGCCACCTCGATGGGAAATGTCGCCAGTCTGATCTTTCAACCGCTGGTGTTGGAGGGGGAAGGCGGTTTCCGGCCCGGCCAGCCGGGCATCATCCTCCGCAATGGGGATTTCATGGACGGCGAATTCCTGGGGCTGGAAAAGGACGAGGTGCGGTTCAAGTCCCTCATCTTTGGCCTGCGACGCTTCAAATATCCCGACCAGGCGGCAGCGGTGATCTTGCGGGCGCCGGCGGCGCCGGCGACCGGCTGGCTGGTGGAATTGACCGACGGCTCCCTGCTGGCCGCGCGCGAAATCGAATTGCGAGACCGCGACCTGCTGCTTAAGCAGCCCATTCTCGGGGAACTGCCGGTGCCCGGCGCGGCCATTTATTCACTAAAGCGGTTGGCGCCCCAATAGCGGCTGGGCCGGCTATCTCAGGCCCCAGCGGAGGCGGCAAGGCACGAGGCGCATTGCTGGCGCTAATCCAAGGTCTTCAATCCCTGCACCACGCTGGTGCGGGCGACGGAGATCGCCGGGAAGATGCTGGCCAGGATGCCAAGTCCAGCGGCCACCAGCGCCGCCCAGCCCGCAATCCGGGGCGTCACCTCGAAGAGGACAAAAATGTTGTTGGTCAGGCCGGCGATGCTGCCCTTGACGACCAGGAACGCGGCGGCCTTTGCGAAAAACCAGACGCCGGCCAAACTCAAGAGTCCGGCCAGGATTTCGCGCCGGTAAAAATAGCGAACCGCCAGGACGGCGAGGAACGCGGCCACAGGGACCAGGCTGATGCCCGCTTCCCGCGAATGCGTGTAGAACAGCCAGGCCCACCCAATGCCCAGCGCGCCACCCACGCCGGCCAGCCCGAAGCTCTCCGCCAGGATGAACGTGTAAAGCTCCCGCCGCCGGAAGCCCAGTGCCTTGAGGATCGCCAGCTCGCGGAACCGTTCGCGCACCGCCATGCTCATCGTGCTGGCGCATACCAGCACCAGCGTGAACACCACCACCGTCGAGATGCTGCCCACCAGGATTTTGATGTTGCCCCACATCGAGACGAAGCTGAGCTGGAACGCGCGCTCGGATTCCGCCCGCACCTCGGCCGAGGTGTTGGCGAAGGCCCGATTGATGGCCTCGATCACCCGCGGCATCTCCTCCGCCGAGCGCACCTTCACCCACCAGGTCCCCACCTCCCCCGGATTGCCCATGGATTCGTCCAGCAGCTTCTGGTGAAACAGCACATTTCGGTCGTCAATCGTGCCGGAGTAAATCCCCGCCACCTTCATCTCCAGCGTCACAGGGTAAATCTCGCTGGTAAAGGTGATCTTGTCGCCCCGCTTGATTCCGTATTTGTCCGCCGTGAGCTTGCCAATGATGCAGGAATTGCGGTCGCTCTCGAACGCTTCGTAAGCGCCCGGCTCCATCTTGGCCTCGCCGAAGATCGCCCGCAGCTTGGCGGCGTCCATGGCGAATTGGGCAAAGGTCATGTGCGCTTCGCTCTTGAACTTGCCGCCGAACCAACTGAACGGCGAGACGGCCTCCACCCCCTCGATCTTTTCGATGATGGCCCGCTGCCGGGCCGGCAGCGGCTGCGCCAAGGAAATTTTGCTGCGCACCACCACCCGCAAAGCGGCCCCCAAATCCTCCGGCGGCATCGTCAGCTCCCGCTGTGTCACCAGCAGCGTCACCAGCAGGAACATGCTCGCCGCGACGCTCAGCACCGACAGCGCCGCCCGGCGCTTGTTGCGCAACGCGTTCTTGACGATGAAGGAGCCGATGCTCATGCCTCGCGCCTTTCAGCCGCTAAGTTCCCCTTTCTCCAAATGAATCGAGCGCGTCCCATAAGCCGCCGCCTTGGGGTCGTGGGTCACCAGGATAACCGTCTTGCCCGCCTTGGCGCTCAACGTCCGCAGAATGCCCAGGACCTCCTGCGCCGAATGCGAATCCAAGTTGCCCGTCGGCTCGTCCGCCACGATGATGGCCGGGTCGGTGACCAGCGCGCGGGCGATGGCCACGCGCTGCTCCTGCCCGCCCGAAAGCTGGCGCGGCAGGTGATGCGCGCGGTCTGCCAGCCCCACCAGCTCCAGCGCGGTTTCCACTTGCCGCCGCCGCTGCCGCCGACCCAGCGCCGTCAGCAGCAACGGCAGTTCCACATTCTCGAACGCCGTCAGCACCGGGATCAGATTGAAGGTCTGAAACACAAAGCCGATGTTCTGGTTGCGCCAATCCGCCAGCTCGGTCTCACTCAATTGCGCCACATCCAGCCCTTGCACCAGGCACTGCCCGCTGGTGGGCCGGTCCACCCCCGCGATGATGTGCAGCAGGGTGGACTTGCCCGAGCCCGACGGCCCCATCAGCGACAGAAATTCGCCGGCGGCTATATCGAGGGAGATGCCGTTGAGAGCCGCCACCTGAATATCGCCCTGTTGATAGACCTTCGTCAGGTGGCGAATCATGACGATGTTTTCCGCTTCCACGCGGTCAATTTAGCATCCTCCCGCCCGATTGGCCCGCAAATAATTCCCCTCCCGGGACGCGAAATTTCGCGGCTGCTGGCGGCGGCGCCCAGCGGGGTCAGAAACACACGGCGGGCCGCCTTGAAAATTCGCCGGGATTGATGCCCGCGCGGTTTGCCGGTAATCTGGACCGGACATGAGCGACATATCGCCGCAGGAAGTGAAAGACCTGCATGACCGCATTAACGCGGAGCTGCAGAAAGTCATCGTCGGCCAGGAGAAGATTGTCCAGTTGCTGATGGTCAGCCTGTTCGCGCGCGGGCATTGCCTGCTGATCGGCGTGCCGGGCCTGGCCAAGACGCTGCTGGTGAAAACGCTGGGGGAAATCCTGCGCCTGAGCTTCAAGCGCATCCAGTTCACGCCGGACCTGATGCCGATGGACATCATCGGCTCCGAGCTGCTGCAGGAGAAGGACCGCAAGCTCGAATTTGAATACAAGCCCGGCCCGATCTTCGCTAATCTGCTGCTGGCCGACGAGGTGAACCGGTCGCCGCCCAAGACGCAGTCGGCGCTACTGGAAGCGATGCAGGAGCGCAAGGTGACAGTGGCGGGGGTGTCGCACCCGCTGCCGGACCCGTTCCTGGTAGTCGCGACGCAAAATCCGATCGAGCAGGAGGGAACTTACCCGCTGCCCGAGGCGCAGCTTGACCGTTTCATGTTCTCGCTCTTCCTGGATTATCCTTCCAAGGAGGAGGAGATCGAGATCGTGCGCCGCACCACGCTGCGGGAACTGCCGACGCTGACCCCGACGGTGAACATCGAGGACGTCCTGCGCGTGCAAAAGCTGGTGCTGGCCGCGCCGGTTTCCGACCATGTGATTGACTATGCGGTGGAACTAGCGATGGCTTCGCGGCCGCGCGCCGCCTCCGCCGCCCAGGCGGCCAAGGATTATGTGGAATGGGGCGCGGGCCCGCGGGCCTCGCAGTATCTCATCCTCGGCGCCAAGGCGCTCGCGCTGCTCAAGGGGCGCGTGACCCCGGAGACCGCCGATGTCCGGGAGGTGGCTCTGCCGGTGTTCCAGCATCGCGTCATCCCCAATTACCGGGCCACCGGCGCGGGTAAAAAAGCGGCGGACATCGTCCAAGCCCTGTTGGCGAACGTCAAAGAGAAGAGCTATTGAAGGAAGCTGCCCGCTAATAGCCTTGAAAGTGTGGGAAACAGGTGGGATATTTCGGCTGTGATTAGTACGGTTCAACGACACGGGCAAACGATCGTGCCGGCTGAGGTTCGCAAAAAGTTGCGTCTTGAGCCGGGGTGCGCTCTGGAATGGACGATCGGCCAGAGTGGCGTTTCGGTGGTGAAAGGTAAAAAGACAAAGGCCAAACGGGCAGGTAGTTTTTTGGCAGCACTGAAGGTGTTGGGAGGGATGCCAGTGGCGGAAAGAAGCCAGGAAAAGGTTCAACCGCCTTCGGGTGAGTCATGAGGTTTCTGCTCGACACCAACGTCATCAGCGAGGTCGGCAAATCGCGGCCTAACGCCAAGGTGATGAACTGGTTGTTGCAGCACGAAGCAAATTCGGGGGTGCCGTCCATAGCCATAGCCGAACGGGCGCAAGGCATTTGCTCCATGGAGGAGCCCAAAAGAACCCAATTGCTCAAGGAGTTGAAGGCCTGGACGCAGGAACACTCGGAGAAAATTGTCGCCTTTGACGATGAGGCAGCCATCGTTTGGGGCGAATACGTCCAACGACCTGCCTTGCGGCTGAATCCAAAAGGCGTTTGCGACACTCAAATTGCCGCCATTGCCCTGTCCAGAAACCTGATTCTAGTCACGCGAAACGTCGATGATTTTCCGGAGATTCAGGTGCTGAATCCATGGGACTAGCTTCCACGATGCTGGCGTGTATTCGAAAGCGTTGGGTTGACACCGCGAGGTCATGGAGTGCGGCAGCCCTCTACCGCTTTACTTGCCGCAACCACTTGGGAGACCGCAGCGGCACGGTTCCGTTAACACCTTGCTTTAGCAAGGTGACTTGCCGCCCAACCAATTCAATCAACGGTTTCAACCGTTTGCCGAACAGGGGTGGAACCGTTAAAACAGTTGGTCCCCTTCAAGGCCCGGCGACCTACCTTGCTGAAGTGCGAATGGTAGAATGAATGCGGCGTTCGAATTCCGCGAGGTCTTGGAGTGCAGCAGTCCCCTGCCGCTTTCATGGCCATGGTACCGCAGGGTAGGACGGTCGCGTTGGCTTTGTGGCGCAGGTTTCCAACCTGCTGTATCGCCGACTTCCAGTCGGCAGAATTTCAAATCAGCAGACGCCTGGCAAAACACCCATGTCTGGCGGATTGGAAATCCGCGATACGGCAGACTGGAAGTCTGCGCTACGAGGCTGGGGCGACATCCAAAGCCCCGTTGGATAAAATGACTAATCCCGGCAAATTACCTCCGGTGATTCCGCCGGTGATAGGCAGCCCACGGCCGCCGCCGTTGCCGCCCGTGGTTGGTCGGGCGGCTCCCCGTCCCTCGCCACCCGTCATCAAAGCCAGCATCAAAGAGCCCATTGCCCGGCAGACCCGCAAGGCCAAATCACCCCCTGCCCTTTTCACCCCCGAGGAACTCGAGCGGTTCAAAAACCTGCTGGTCTTTGCGCGAATGGTGGTCGAGGGATATTTCTCCGGCAAACACAAGTCGCCGTTTCACGGATCGTCGGCGGAATTCTCCGAATACAAGGAATACACGGCGGGTGACGATCCGGGGAACCTGGACTGGCGGGTTTACGGGCGCACACGCCGGCTTTACCTGCGGCAATACGAGGCGGAGACGGACATGGTGGTTTACCTGATGCTGGACACCAGCGGCTCGATGAGCTACGCGGGCACGGGCCGGCAGTCCAAATACCTGCTGGCGGCCAAGGTGGCGGCGGCGCTGGCCTACCTGATGATCCACCAGGGAGACAAGGCGGCGCTGGCGACCTTTGCCGAAAAAGTGACCCAATTCCAACCGCCCGGCGGCACCCGCAAGCACCTGCACAACCTGGTGAGCGAATTGGAGAAGGTCCAACCCAAGCTTTCCACCGGCATGGCCGCGGCCGTCGAGGAATGCGCCAATCTCTTTCGCCAGCGCGGGCTGGTGGTGATTCTCTCGGACTTTTTCACCGCGTATGAGCCGCTGTTCGACGCCCTGGGCCATTTCATGCACCGGCGCTTTGAAATTCTCCTGCTGCAGGTGCTCGATCCTGACGAGTTGAATCTGCCGGCAATGAACGTCGCGCGGTTTGTGGACCTGGAATCCGGTGAGGAAGTGCGGGCTGAGCCGGAGGAAATCCGGGCGGCGTTCCGGGCCACCATGCGCGAGCGGGTCGAGGCGCTCGCCTTCCAAGCGCGGCAGCGGCGCATCCGCCACGCGGTTATTCACACCGACCGCCCCTATCTCGAAGCCATCGAGGCCTACCTCGGCTTTCGCGGCCAGCAGGATTTCAAAGCATGAGTAACAGGACTCCAAGCTGTTTTTGCGATGTTGCCATGATTAAATGGCAATGGTATTATTTAATGGTATGAAAGATGTTTTAGTTCCGATTGATGGGGCCGGCCGAATCGTTTTGCCGAAGGAGGTTCGGGTGGATCTCGGCATTAAATCCGGCGATTTGTTGGCAGTTTCCGTGCATGGCAGCCTGGTGACCCTGGCGCCCAGGAAAGCCGCGGCTGGTTTCGTGCGCAAAGGAAAAGCGCTCGTCTTTGCCACCCATCAGGGCGTCACGCTGGACCAGGACACCGTCAACGCGGTGCTGGAGGAGGGCCGGGAGGCGGGGTGCAGCCGCGCCATGGGGAAACCGCGCCCGGCGAAACGAGATTGATGAAAGTATTTTTTGACACGAGCGTTTTGGTGGCGTCAGTCCTGGCCGACCACGACTGCCATGCGCGCGCCTTTGCGGTTTTGGAGCGGGTGCATGGCGGCCAGGATGAAGGAGTGGTTGCGGGGCACAGTCTGGTTGAATTATACGCGGTGCTGACCCGGTTGCCGCCACCGTTCCGGCATTCGCCAGCCCAAGCTCTCCTGAGCATCGAAACCAATGTGGTTTCTCACTTTCAGATCAGCAGTCTCACTGGACGCGAGTATGCGGCCCTGCTCAAGGAATTGGTTCTGGCGGGAATTTCGGGGGGAACGGTTTATGATGCGGTTTTATTAAAGGCCGCCGCCAAAACCGCGGTGGACCGCATTTACACCTTTAATGTCAAACATTTCCAAGAGGTTTCGCCGGAGAATCTTCTCCCCATCATCGCTTCACCCTGACGGACCGGGAAATTATTTCGTGGAAACTTGATCGAGCATGTCTTTCCTGAACCCAGCCCTGCTCGCCGCTTTCGTCCCGCTGCTGGCGCTGCCGCTGGTCATTCACCTGCTTAACCGGCATTTTCCGCATCGCTTCAAGTTTTCCGCCGTCGAGCACATCAAGGAGACGATGGCCCGGCGGTCCTGGCTGCACCGCTGGCGGCACCTGATCCTGCTGGCGCTGCGCACGCTGATGCTCGCGCTGCTGTTGGTCGCCTTCCTCAAGCCGTTCCTGCCGAAATTCGGCGCCAATCCCGCCGTCAAAACCGAGCGCGTGGTCCTGCTCATGTTCGATCATTCTCTGAGCATGGAACACAAAGGTGACGGCCCCTCCGCCCGCGAGCGGGCCATTCACGAGGCGGAAAACCTGCTCAACACCCTCAAACCGGAGGATTCCGCTAACGCGGTGCTTATCGAGCAAAGCCCGTCCTCCTGTTTCGTGGATTTCTCGCAAAACCACGCCGAAATCAAGCGCTACCTGCGCGCCCTCAAGCCCGGCCTGACGCGCGGCGACGTGAGCCAGGCCAACGCGCTGGCCGCCCGGCTCCTGGGCGGGTTGAAAAATACCGGCGCCGGCGCGGAGATCTATTACCTCTCCGATTTCCAGCGCAAGAACTGGGCCAGCGCCGATTTCACCGGGCTGCCGCCCAAAACGCGGCTGTTTTTCGTGGATGTCGGAAGCCGGAAGCGTGACAACCGCGCCGTGCTCGAAGCCCGCCCCAGCCAGTCGCAGATGCTCGCCGGGGACACGGTGGCGCTCGAAATCACCGTCGGCAATTTCAGCGAGCACCCGTTCCAGGACCGGTTGACGGTGACAGTGGACCGCAAGCTGGGATTGGACCAGGACCTGTTCATCCCGCCGTGGTCGGTCAGCAAGGTGGCCGTGCCGGTGCCGGTGGGCCAGCCGGGCCTGCACCTGTGCGAGGTCTCCCTGCCGCGCGACGCGCTCGAATTGGACGACCGCCATTGCCTGGCGCTGCCGGTGATGGAGAAAGAGGAGGTGTTGATCGTCTCGGATGAGCCTCCGGATCGCAAAGGGGTCGCCTTTTTTCTGAAAATGGCTCTGAATCCGTACGAGGATTTGCGCGGCTCGCTTTTACCCAAGGTGATTCCCTCGAAGGAAATCTCCGCCAGCCGCCTGGCTGGCGTGAAAAAAATCTTTTTCACCAACCTCGGTCGTCTGGAGGAGGAGGCAGCGGGGGCGCTGGCCAAGCATCTCTTCCAAGGGGCGGGGATGGTTTATTTCATGGACGGCCCGGCTGACCGCCAGAACCTGGAAGCGCTTGAAGCGGCGATGGGGCCGGGGACCCTGCCGCTGCGCCCGACCGCCTGGCGCGAGGCCACCAACGCCCTGACCGGCGCGCAGCAGATCGTCAAGGGCGACTTCAAATCCCGCTACCTGAAATTGTTTCGCGGCACCGCCCGGCAGGATTTGGGGCTGATCGAGGTTTACGATTACTGGCAGGCGCGCGGCACCGGCGCCGGCAACGTGATCCTGGCCTACGGCGATGAATCGCCAGCGATGGCGGTTTGCGGCCACGGCTTGGGCACGCTGCTGCTGCTTAATTTCTCCGCGCGCGAGACGGCCAGCAACCTGGCCCGCCAGCGCCTGTTTCCCGCTTGGATGCAAGAGCTGGTCAAGATGGTCGGCGCCGACGAGCCGCCGCCGACAGCATGGACGGTGGGGGAGGTGGCACAGGCGGAAATCTGGCGGTCAGACCTCGCCAATGCCGAATTTATCAGCCCGCTCGGCCGGCCGGTGACCGCGAAAAACGAACTGCGCGGCGAGCGCATCGCAGTTTCCTTTCCGTTGGACCAGCTCGGGTTCTATACCTTGGGACCGAACCGTCCGACACAGGCCTTCGCCGTCAATCCCAGCCCGGACGAGGCCGACCTGCGGCCCATTGACAAGGAGATGCTGCCGACCGCGATGGGCGACGAGCAAAAGGCCTTTTTCGTCGGCGGCCGCGACGATTTCGAGGGCCTCGCCAAAGGCGAGCCGCTGCTGCACTGGTTCGTCCTGGGCGCGGTGGTCCTGCTGATCCTGGAAAGCGGTTTTCAACTGCTGGTGCGGAGGGCCAAAGCATGAACTCGCCGTTTTCGGCGGAATCCCGTAGGGACGGCCTGTTTATAGAACGCCGGCGCCCTTGGTGATTCCAGTCCCAGCGGGACGGCATAGGGGATGAATGGTGATCTCCTTGGCTACCGACACGCCGCCCCGACGGGGCTGGGGCATTCGTTGCGGGCGCGGTCTATAAACATGGTTCTTCGATGTTTTCGGTGGAATTGCCGGAAACGAATTACGGTGTATAACGTCAGGCTTGGGGTTTTCGATAGCGCGGTTTCCCCTC
>Ga0101944_10006868_pt1 | contig 11794 bp, 8 predicted proteins | sample DewCreD2012metaG_FD_75245 | JGI IMG/M metagenome (GOLD analysis project Ga0101944, IMG submission 75245) | Hot spring sediment bacterial and archeal communities from British Columbia, Canada, to study Microbial Dark Matter (Phase II) - Dewar... ... | reverse complement strand
AACGTTGGTGGGCGTGGTGACCGGGTTCACGGTGGGCTTGTTGGGAGCCACGGTGTCCCTGACCCATGGGCCATAGTGGTAGGTCGCCGTCCAGTTGCCGGCGTTATCCAGGGTTCTTACGTGAATCCAGTTGCTGCCTTCGGCGATGCTTATGGAAGCTGGAAGTCCTTCCGCCTCGACCACGGTGTCCGGCAGTGTGGACGGGTTCTGGTCAACGATGAAGGAGTATCCCGCAACACCGCTTCCATCCGGGTCGGCTCCCGGTATCCAGGTAAGCGCCACGGTGGATGCGTTGGTGGGCGTCACCGTGGCCGGGTTGGCCGTGGCCACGGCCGGGTCGGCGGGGGCTTGGGTGTCGAGCAGTATGGACACGAAAACTCCCGGCGACTCGTTGCCAGCGGCGTCCCTGACGGTAACGGTGTATCCGTTGACGCCTTCCGCAAGGGCCGCGCCGTACGACCAGACAGATGCGGAATCGAGGGCCGAGTCTACGTTCTACCGCATTTCGACCGATGCGGGTTTGACCTGGGGCGCGCAGATTCAGCTCGAGCCGCCGCCGGCATTCGGCCCGGACACCACGGCGAGGATGAGTCTCAACGGTCTCTTTCCGTTCTATGATGCTCAGGACCGGGTTCATCTTGTTGTCGTCGCCGTTCCGACTGTCCGGGACACGCCATGGATTGCGCCGGCCGAAGTCTGGCACTGGTGTCCAGACAACGTGCCGCCGTGGTCGGAGATTCATCGTGCCGAGGCGCGGCAGCTGATGGCTTCTGTCGGCTACAACGCGTGCTATGCGGACCGGCCGAGCATCGGCGAGGATGGGCTGGGCAGGCTATACGTCGCGTGGGAGCAGTTCGACTCTTCAAACGTCGAGCCGGCGACGAGCCTGCTCCGGGCCGGAATCTGGATTGCCGGCTCGACCGACAACGGCCTGACCTGGAATCAGGCTCTGCGGCTCACGCCGGAGAACACGGTTTCGCACCGGTTTCCGTGTGTGGTTGACCGGCCCGGTCTCGATTCGGTCGGCGTGACCTACCTGATGGATTTGCAGGCAGGATTCATTGTTCAGGGTCAGGGAAGCGCCACGGCGAATCCGGTTGTCTTTCACTGGGTGCCAGCAGCCTTACTGGGGGTGGAACTATTCGCGACAACTGAGCCGGTTCAGGGCAGGCCGGGCACGACGGTCGTGCGCGGGGTGCTGAACATGGAGCGACAGTCCGGCGTCGGCGGTTCGTGGGCCGGAGCCGGACTCTATGACGTCCGTGGCCGGAAGGTGATGGAGCTGGCGCCGGGAGTGAATGACGTGAGCCGGCTGGCGCCGGGGGTCTACTTCGCCGGGCCGGCATCGGGTGCGGGCCGGAGGGCGGGCATGAATGTCAGGCTGGTGGTCGTGAAGTGAGGGCGGGTCGCTGCAATCGCGGGCGAGACGGCGGCAGCAATGGGAACCGTCCCGGGGCACGGGGGTCTGACACCAGCCGGAAGGCGTAACCGGCTGGTATTTCGGCGGATGGCCGGGAACCAGCCGTTGACCGTAATATTAGTTATGACTAATATCAGTTCGTGAAGAGAAGAGTCTCAGGCGGGAAGGAGTTTGCCCTGCCGCCGGAATTCGGCCGCAGGTTGCGGGCGCTGCGCGAGCGGAGCGGGTTGAGGCAGACCGATGTTGCGCTGCTGTTGGGTGGGGGCAGGAGTCAGGCGCTGGTGTCCCAGCTCGAGACGGGCTGGCTGAGGAATCCGACGCTGGGGCTGGTCGTCGAGTTTCTGCGGGCGGTGCGGGCGAAGTTCTCCGAGGTGGCGGATGTGCTCGACGAGATGGCCGGGCTGCCGCCGGCAGGGGAGATGGCGACAAGGGCAGCAGTGGAAAGGGCCAGTGCCGGGTTCGGAGCGAGAGCGTGCAGGGCGGCGAAGCGCTACGACCGGAAGGTTGCGCAGCGGCGGGCAGCCGCGGGAAGGCGGCCGGAGCCGGCGCTGAAGCGGGTCGGCCGCGGGCAGCGGCTGGCTCAGGCGCTGGCGTGGCGGCGAGAGGTCGAGCGTCGGCTCTGGCAGCAGATGACGAGAGAGAATCTCGGCGTCGAGCCGGGGCTGGTGTTGTGCGTGGCGCTGGTCAACCATGGCATGGCGCTCTGGGCGGCGCTGCGCCGGGGCGGGTCCGGCCCGGGCGACAGGCAGGAACAGGTTGTCGCACAGGTCGAGGCGAGAACCGGTATCCGTCGGGCCGCGCCGAAGCCGGCGGTCGAGTTCGTGCGGAGTTGCGTCGAAAGGCTGCTGGCGGAGCCGGAGAGCAGCCGGTAGTCGGAGAGCGACGCCGGTCTAGTCGAGCCGGAGCAGGCGGGTGCTGGCGAGCAGGCGTCCGCCTGAGTCTTTCAGGGTGCAGACGTAGACGCCGGCCGGAACCGGACAGCCGCGGTCGTCGGTTCCTTTCCACTCGAACGAGTTGCCCGCCACCGCAGTCGAAAGCACGACCCGGCCAAGAGCATCACGGATGACAAGCGCGGCAGCGGCGCCCGGCCCGGTCCAGTTCAATGTGGTCGAGCGTCGGAACAGGGCAGGAGATGCCGAAAGCCGCTGGAGACCGGGTCGGGGCCGGGAAGACTCTTCGGCAAGACCGACTTCGTGGACCGGAATCAGGGTGTCGTAGGGATAGAGGTTGTGGCCGGAGACGACCAGACGCAGGTGGCCTTCGTGCGCAGGGTCAATGTAGAAGAGAATCGAGCCGGAGGAGTCGGTGTTGCCGTATTCGTAGACTACCGAGTCCATCGAGACGCAGACCAGAGCGCCGGAGACCGGCGAGCCCTGCGAGGAGACGGTGATAGAGAGCTGCTGCGGTTCAGGCGGAATCGTGGCCGGATGTTCGACCTGAAGGCGGCGCGGGGTTGAGGTCCAGACATCGAGCGCAGGGTCGCCGAAGAGGTTGAAGCCACGGTAGTCGCGGGTATAGGATGGATACTCGGTATAGAGCTGGAGCTTGCCGCGGAGGAATGCCTTGCCCAGTTCGTGCCTGCCTTCGCTGAACAGGCCGGTGAAGAAGCCACGCGACATCGCGCTGCGGACCCGGGCGACGTTCACATCGGAATGAGTGTTGCCGACGAAAGCGACCGCTCCCTTGGGGGCAGTGACGGTTCCGGCCTTGACCCAGGCATCGCCGACCATTGACTCGCCCGGGGCAAGGGTCATGGTGGCACAGGTGAAGGAGCAGATTATCGGAAGACGCCAGCCGTTGTTGAGACCGGCGACGTTCATCTGGAAGGGCGTGTACCAGTTGCTGACCGCGGCGCCGCGATAGAGGACGATTCCGCGGCCGGCGTCGATGGCCGTTGCGACTTTGGTGGCGTTGTCGCCGCGGTAGTAGGACATCGAGTCGCAGGAGACGAAGCCGGCGGAGGCGGCAAGCGACGCAGCCTGACGGATGTCGCGCCAGTAGATGGTGTCGTCCGAGTCGCCGCCTTCACGGACAATTGTCACAAGCCGCCGCATCCAGAGCGTATCGGTCAGCTCCGGGTTGCGGGAATAGGCGAGGGTCTTGGCGACCATGACGTCGAGCTGCTGGGCCGACTTGGCCGGGAACCGGCCGTAGGGTATCTCAGCGCAGATGTTGTCGCCGACGTCGGCGTAGATGTTGTCGGATGTGTAGGACTGACCCTGCTGCAGCGAGTAGTAGCGGGCAGGCAGGAGGCTGGGCGAGCCGACCAGCAGCAGATACTCCGGGCGAATCGGCCAGTTGCTCCAGGCGTTGCGGACGTAGTTTTTGATTGCGGTTGTGTCGGTGCCGATTTGAGAAAGCGGGACGACCTTTGTCTTCAGGCCCTGGGCGTGGCGCCACTCGGCCAGCGGCTGAATCGAAGGAATCAGCGCGTCGGCGGAGATTATGAGGTAGCGGGCGCCTTCTTCGGCAAGGCCGAAGGATAACAGAACGAGCAAAAGCGGCAGAACCAGACTACGTCTCATTATGACCTCCTGAGATAACCTGCCGACGCGAAACGACTGCCAGACAGGGAAGCCGGACACATACCCGGATAATTCTATCCCGACCCTGACAGTGGTGTCAACCATGAATCGGTGCCCGATTCCGGATTGCCCGGCTTGACAGCCGGACGAGCCAACGTATCTTGGCTCGCATGAAGCAGAGCCGAACGCCCCGGGCCGGGAAAAGCCGGAGCAGAACCAGGACGCGCGTTGGCGTCATCGGCGCCGGCCGCGTGGGTAGCGCGATTGCCTGGCATTGCCAGCGTCTGGGATACCGGATCAGCGGAGTCAGCGACCGGCGGCCGCGGCAGGCGTGGGTTGTCTACGGACTGCTCAAGCTGGCCTATCGACGGCTGCGGCCGCGTGATGTGGCGGCGGAGAGCGACGTTCTATTCCTGACGGTGCCGGACGCACATGTCGGGCCTGAGTTCGAGGCGGTCAGTCGCTGGTTGCTGCCGGGGACGATAGTCGTCCACTGCTCCGGGACCTTCGGGGTAGAGGTCTTCAGAGGCGCGCACGAGCAGGGGCTGGAAACACTGGCCCTGCACCCGATTCAGACTTTCTCGAGCCATGCGCAGGCGATTACCAGCCTGAAGGGCTGCTATTTTGCGCTTGAGGGGACGCGCAGGGGGCTGCGGTTCGGCCGGAGGCTGGTGCGACAGTTGCGGGGCGGACACATTGTCGTGCGCGGGAGTCGGCGGCCGCTGTACCACGCGATGTGCGTTTTCGCGTCGAACTTCCTGAACGCGCTGCTCGACGCGTCCGAGGTTATCGCCCGCCGGCTGGAGTTGCCCCGGGCCCGGGCGGCGCGGATGCTGCGGCCGCTGACTCGGACCGTGCTCGAGAATGCCGCGGAGTTCGGCGCCGTCGCAACCCTGACCGGGCCGGTGCAGCGCGGCGACGCCGAGACCGTGCGCCGACAGCTGTCGGCGTTGAGAATGGACGTGCCGGAGCTGGTGCCGATGTACCGGGTGTTGACGCTGCGGCTCGCGGACATGGCGCGGCGGCAGGGTGTAGACAGGATGGCACTGCGGAGGCTGCGGGCGGTGGTCGGAGGCGGAGAGCAGTGAAAGGACGCGGGCTGGGGGCGGTAGTTGCCGGGTTGGTGGCGACCGGACTGCTGTTCTGTGCCAAGAAGATGATTCCGCCAAGCCCGGACCGGTTTGCGCCCAGACTGGTCAGCATCGAGGCGCCGTCCCGGGTGCGGGTCGAGCTGGAGTTCGACGAGCCGCTGGATGTGCGCCGGCTTGCTGTCGACAGCATCGCAGTCCGTGACGCGGCCGGCGGCGAGCTGGAAGTCCGCGGCGTGTCGCGCGGCCGGCGGCCGGAGCGGCTGAGCCTCTGGACCGCAACGCAGTCTCCGGTCACCTATGAAGTCAGCGGCATGGTCTGGGACATGGCCGGGAATGCAGCGCGGTTCCGACGGGTGAGATTCAAGGGTTCGCAGCGGATTGACACGATTCCGCCCCGTGTGACCCGGGTCCAGCCTGAACCGGGCGCGACGCGGGTCCGGCCGCTGACAGTGGTCTTCAGATTCAGTGAAGCCGTGGACACAATTGGCGTTTCCCGGGAGTTGATCGTCCCGGCCGGACTGGAGACGCTGTTCTCCCGCGTCTGGGAGCCGGACTGGCAGGCCGTGGGTTTTGTCTGTCGTGATTCGGTGCCTCCCGGAACGGTGCAGTATATTCTCCTGCCGGCGGGAACGCCCGACCTCGAGGGAAACCGGGCGCAGGAGCCGGCTTTCACTTACTTCACAACCGATTCGGTGATGGATGCGTTGAGCGTCAAGGGCAGGGTGACCTGGAGCGGCGGTCGGCTCGGTACCGGTGTCGTTCTCTTTGCCGACAGTCTGACCCGGGCGCTGGCGGCCGTGCTGAGCGACGGTTCGTTCTCCTGCCGTGTGCGGGCGGGAACCTACAGCGTATTTGCGGTCGCGGACACAAACAGCGACGGACTTGTCGACCTTGTTAGTCCTGAGCGGCAGTTTTCGACCGGGGCCGAAAGTGTGGAGTTGTTTTTCGCCGCCGAGTCGACTCCCCGACCACTGAATGCTTATTGTCGCTAGCGGTATACTGCTGGCGCTCGGCGTGCTGGCCTACCGACGGCAACTGGGCAGGGGGGGCAACGTGGGGTTGCTGGTGTTGCGGCTGTTGTTGCTGCTGGGGTTCGCGGCGATTCTCATCGGGCAGGTGCTGGCGGTGAGTTGGGTCGAACGGCCGCGGCGGGTGGTGTTGCTGGCCGATGTCTCGGCGAGCATGGTTCAGACCGGAGCAAACAGCGCGGCGCTGGCCGCGGCCGAGACGTTTCCGCTGCCGGAGCGGAGCCGGCGGGAGGTTTGGCGGTTCGCCGACTCGACCGGCACCACTCCTGACCCGGGCCGGACCCGCATCGCGCGGGCGCTGCGGCTTGCCGGCAGAACCAGGCCGGGGGCGGTCGTGCTTCTGAGCGACGGACAGGATAACGGTGAAGGCGACCCGGCTGCGGTTGCGCGGGAACTGGGTGTGCCAGTCCATGTGGTCGGATTCGGAGCCGGGGTGGAGCGGAATCTGGCAGTCGCCGGCGTCAACGCGCCGGCCGAAGTTTATGCCGGCGATACCGTCAGCGTAAGGGTCAGGCTGTTTGCCACCGGATTTGCCGGAGAACGGACCAAGGTGCGCGTGGCCGGGCAGATGCGGGAGGTGTCTTTCGGCCCGGGGACAGCAGAGCAGGAACTGGAGTTTCGCGTCGTTTTCGGTCGTGCCGGCCGGCAGTTGCTGACAGTCAGCGCCGAGAGTCTGCCCGGCGAAAGCAATCACGCCGACAACCTGCAGGTCACGCCGATTGACGTGAGGCCAGCACGGGTGCGAGTGCTGTACTTGACGAATCGACCGGGGATTGGGACCCGGTTCCTGCTGCGGGTTCTGGCCGGGCAGGAGCGAATCGAGCTGGCGCAGGTGGTGGCGAAGGCGGGAGGGTTCGCGGCGGGGTCGGTCGCGACCGAGGTCCGGAAGTCCGACGTGCTGATTCTTGACGGCGTCGCCGAGACCGGGCAGGACGCGGCGGTCTGGTCGGCGGTTGTCGAGCGGGTGCTGCAGGGTGCCGGGCTGTTGGCTGTTGTCGGGCCCGGATTCAGCGTCGGTGGTAAGCTTCTGGAAGTGCTGCCGCTGACACGCGGACTGAGAATGCGGACCGGCACGTTCACGCCCGAGGCGGCCGGAACTGGCACGCTGTTGCCTTGGTTTCAGTCGCCGGTCGGCATCGACCTGGGAGCGGTTCCGCCTTTCGTCGGTGTGTCAAGTGGCGAGCTGCGTCCGGACGCGACCGTCTGGCTGGCAGCGATTGAGGACGGCACGCCGCTCGTTGTTGCCGGCCGGGCGGGCAAGGGGAAGGTGGTTATGGTTGCCGGCTACCCGGTGTGGCGATGGGGGTTTGCTGCGGGAAGCCCGGGTGGTGTGGTAAGTCCACTGGCGGTGCTGGTGCATGGGCTTGTCCGCTACCTGGCTGAGTCCGACTCAGTGAGATTCAGGCTGGAGAGCGACCGGCTGTCGTACCGGGCGGGAGAACGAATCCGGCTGACGTTGACCGCCAAGGCCGTGGACGGCAGCCAATGGAACGGTCTCGATGCGTTCGCAGTCGTTGACGGCGGCGAAGCCGAGATACCGCTGGTTGAGGTCGGCGGCGGGAGGTACGAGACATGGCTTGACGGAATTGCTGCCGGCAGCCATCGGATTACCGCGGTCGCGCGCCAGCACGGGGTTGAGGCCGGCCGGGCGGTGCTGCAGTTAGAAGTTGCAGAGCAGAGCATCGAGCTGGCTGCGATCGGCATGAACCGGCCGCTGCTCGAAGCGGTGGCCGGTGCCGGTGGCGGGCGTTTCTTTGTCCACGACAGCATGCCGGGTGACGGTCATCTTCTCGGGCTGGGAGTGTATCAGCGTCGCTTCGTGTTTGACTCGAGACGGACACCGTTGTTTTTTGTCGGGCTGGCGCTGATGGTTGGTGTCGAACTCGTGTTGAGGCGCAGAAAAGGTTTGCTGTAGAGAGATGCGGGCAAGATTCTTCGGAGGGAGACGGTGAAGAGGCAGGCAGGATTCAATCCAGGTGCGGCATCGGTGATGTTGTTGATGTGTCTGCTGACCGCGCCGGCTTTGGGCAGTGCCGGCGAGCAGGTGGCAGGCTGGCTTCGAGCCAGGGGAGTGAGCCCGGAGCTGGCAGTCCTGCTGATTGCGGCGCTGCCGATTGTCGAGCTGCGGGGAGCGGTTCCGGTCGGCATCATGCTGCTGGGCCTGCCCTGGTGGCGGGCCGTGCTCTGGGCGCTCATCGGCAACATCGCGCCGATTCTGGTAGTGCTGCTGCTCCTGGAACACGTGGTGGCGTGGCTCGGACGTGTCCCGCTGCTCGCACGGTTCTTCGACTGGCTGTATGCGCGGGCTCTGAGCCGGAGCAGAGCAATCCAGCGGTATGAGTTCTGGGGCTTGGTGACGTTCGTGGGGATTCCTCTGCCCATGACCGGTGCGTGGACCGGCGCGGTCGCCGCGAAGGTGCTCGGTCTGCCCTATTGGCGTTCGCTCGCGGCGATCGTCGTCGGCGTGATTGTGGCGGCTGCGGTGGTGACGTCGGTTTCGGTGCTGGGACGGCAGTTCCGCTGGGTGGGAATCGGGTTGGTCGTGCTGATTCTCGGCGGGTTTGTCTTTGCGGTCGCGAACGCGGTCAGAGAAGTCCGTATCCGCGCTCGGTCACAAGCTCGCCAAGAGCGGACTGCGGGAGCGCAGCCCCGGAATCCGGACTGCGGTCTCCGGTCTTAGACCGCTGGCCGGATGCGGTCGGCTCCATTCCCGGACACGGGTCGGGGCAATAGCCGGGGACGAGACGAGCCAGCTCCTGCCTCAATTGCTGCGGGTCGAGCAGCCCGAGCTGGGCCTCAAGGTTGTTGATCGCCGCAAGCAGGTCTGGATAGCAGAGGTTGCGGGAAATGCGGGCACGGAAGACCCGGTTGTTTTCGGTCACGACAGTTCCTTCTTCAGCGGTGAGCAGCTCCTCAAAGAGCTTCTCGCCCGGCCTAGTTCCGCTCAGCACAATCGGGATGTCCCGGTTTGGAGTGAGGCCGGCGAGTTCTACCATCCTGTGGGCGAGGTCCCAGATGCTGACCGGGTTGCCCATATCGAGAACGAAGACCTCGCCACCCTTACCCAACGCTGCCGCCTGCAGGACAAGCAGGACCGCCTCGCTTGTCAGCATCAGGTAGCGCTTCATTTCTCTGTGCGTGACTGTGATTGGTTGGCGCCGGGCGATGGCATCGCGGAATATGGTCGTTACCGAGCCGCGGCTGTCGAGGACATTGCCGAACCGGACCGCAACCGTGCGCAGGTCACCGAGGCCATTCATCGCGGCGGCGAGCATCTCCCCCAGCCGTTTCGACGCGCCCATGACGCTGGAAGGATTGACCGCTTTGTCGGTCGAAATGTAGACGAGGCACTCGGCACGGTGGCGAACTGCGGCCCGGGCTAAGAGGTGAGTGCCGAGGACGTTGACTCGGACGGCGTCCTCCGGGTGGAACTCAAGGATGGGAACGTGCTTGTACGCGGCGGCGTGGAAGATGACCTGCGGTCGGTGTCGGCCGCAGGCGAGTTCAGTGTCTTCGGGTCGGGTGATGTCGCCAAGGAAAGGGATGACCTTCAGTCGCGGATGGGCGGCGCGAAGCTCGCGGTCGATGTAGAACAGGTTGGAGTCATCGCGCTCGAACATGATGATCGACTCCGGCCCGAAACGGGCAAGCTGGCGACAGAGCTCGGAGCCGATTGACCCGCCGGCGCCGGTGACCATGATGCGCTTGGAGCCGAATACCCGGCGCATGGCGACGACGTCGGTCGACACCGGCGGCCGACCGGTCAGTTCGTGGATGCAGAGTTTCTCCAGCGCGCCCAGGTCGGAGCGGTCTTCGATGATGTCCACAAGCGACGGCAGGGTTTTCACGTCAACCGTGCCGAGCCGGTGCAGCCTGGCGTAGAAGTCGCCGAGTCCGAAACCGGGGTCATCAGCAAGCATGACCATCACAACTTCGGCCCGGTACCGCTCGACGATGGCTTCGATGTCGTCTGTGGTGCCAACAACCTCGATGCCTTGTTCGTAGGAGCCGACTTGAGCCGGATTCGGGTCGATGATGCCTACTATGTTGTAGTCGAAGTTGCCGAGGCGGCGCAGGACGTTGGGGAGGAAATAGGCATGCCGGCTGGACATCACGATAAGCGTGCGGCGGCCTTCCGCCGGGGCGAAGAACGGCTCGACCAGCAGGCGCTTGCTGCCCCTGAAGGTGGCCAGGCAGAGAAACAGCACCATTCCGGTCAGGACCGGACCGGCTGGGACAAGGCCTGTCCATGCGGGGATGGCCCGGAGGCCGGCGTGAGTTGCAGCGACGAGGACGCAGGCGGCAAAGAGCCGGCGCAGGTCTGACAGCGAGAACGTAACCCAGGCCAGACGGTAGTTGCGGAGCGTCACGTTGGCGGCTATGATAAAGGCTGCCGTGACCAGTCCGCCTAGCAGCGTGGTGGAACTGAGGGACGAATTGCCACCGAGTGCGGAAGCGACCGTGCAGGCAATTACAGCAGTTAGGGCGTCGCCGAGGACGAAGAAGGCGTCGCGCTTGGCGCCCGCTATCCGTGTGATGCGTGCCAAGCCAAACTGAGCCCGTTTCAGCAGGTTCTCTGCGCGCTCGCGTCCGCGCAGTCTCAGAGTATGATGCATGGCAGTCTGGTTCGCCCGGCCAGAATTCGCCGAGTTATTGCCTCAGTCATGGTAATGGACTTCTGACGCGCGCTTGACTCTGACTCCCTCCGTGGTCGAATGTGCAAGAAGCATGCCCAGCCAGAGCTGCCGGCAATGGGGAGCAAGTTACTGATTGACAAAGTGTTAGCTATTATGGTCGGTTCGCGAAGAGGTGCGACCGCCTGTCAGTTCCTGCGGATCGTTGTGATAAGTCCTGAATAGGTTTGGACTTATAGATGCGACGCGCCAGTGGCGAGTCTGAGTCAGAAGTCCGGCAGTTGCCCGATACTCCTGAGCACTGTCTTCACCTTGGACGTTTCCGGTGACTGCGGATCCATCCTGAGGAAAAGGCGCAGATACTTGGCGGCGCTGTCGGGTTGTCCTGTGAAGTAGTAGATAAGTCCCTTGTTCTCGATCGGGGCGGAGTATTCGGGGTAGTAGGCAATGCTGAGGTCGAAGTCGGCCAAGGCCCCAGCAATGAAGTTGCGCTCGAAGCGGAGCATGCCCCTTCGGTTTACGGCGGCAGCAAGCCGGCGGCAGAAGTCCTGAGACTCGGCGTCGCGGAACCGAGTCGTGTTGTACATGTCAGGGTCAGGAAACGCAAGAAGCGGTTCCGGAACCGATGAGTCGGGGAGCGCAGATACACGATAGCTGAGGCCATTCAGTAGCAGGAAGTAGTCGCGCCACTCACGGGGCCAGTCGCCGAAATCACGAGGAATCCAGAACACTGGCCGTGATGGCAGGATTGAGCGCGTGATTTCGTAGCGAATGTTCTCCGTTACGGACTTCGCTTCTTCGCCGAACGCGGCGTCGTTAGTCCGGCCGGCTCTGTTCCAGAGGCGGCGACAGAGTTCGAAGACGCGCTCGGGCACAGCAAGGGATTTCGCGAGACGGTCGAGATACCACGGGAACGCCAGATGGTGTTCACTGACCACGGTGATGCTGTGGTCGTGTGTCCCGCTGTCAAGCAACCAGCTAACCCCTTGGAATATGCTGTAGTCGTTTGTGAACAGTATCGCCCGTTCCGGGAGTTCGGCTATCAGCGTGCGACTCATATCGGCCAGAGTGTGCAGCCGGGAACGGTCCTGCCGGG
>Ga0101944_10006867_pt1 | contig 11795 bp, 13 predicted proteins | sample DewCreD2012metaG_FD_75245 | JGI IMG/M metagenome (GOLD analysis project Ga0101944, IMG submission 75245) | Hot spring sediment bacterial and archeal communities from British Columbia, Canada, to study Microbial Dark Matter (Phase II) - Dewar... ... | reverse complement strand
TTCTCTGCTTCTGTTTTTTCCTGCAAGAAAACTTCACTTTTTTTAACGGCTTCATTTGCCTGATTTAATGCACTTAACTTTTCTTTTTCAAGCAAATGTGATTGTATAATAGCCTGGGCTTTTTGCCTTTCGGCCGAATCTGCAATTATTTGTGCAAGCAGTATTTCTATTTCAGCCCGGTCTGCTTTTCCTTCAGCTAAAATACGTAAGCTATCTGCTTCACGTTTTCTGAATTCAGCTTCATCCCGTTGGATTTGTGCTTCCTTGCTTTCCTGGTTAGCTCTTTGCCATTGTGTGAGTGCAAAAAGCCCCATAAAAGCCAGAACCACTGCAGCAGAAGTCATATATAATGCCAGTTTGCGGGTACGGCTTAATTCAAGTCGCTGAATTTTTACTTTGTTTTGTTCATCCTGTAAATACTTTTTTTCACTTGCATCCAGAAAAACAATAACCTTTTCAAAAGCCGGATTGTATTTTTTTGCCCATGCAAGTGTAGGATTTTGTGTTTTTCTCCAGTTCAAAGCAAGATGAAGATCAGGTGGTCTCCAGAGCCCTGTTTTGCCCAACTGAAATTGAGTTGCTGCCTCGGTCAACCTGAGGTACATCTGAACTGATGAAAATTCTTCATCAACCCATGTTTTTAGCTTATCCCATATACGCATTAGGCTTTCATGCGAAATATCAATTACAGTGTCACTGTCGACTGGTGTACCTTCAACTGGTGTTAAAAACGACCTTCCCTTTGCCCTGAATTTATCGACAACCTCAACAACCTTGGATTCCGAAGTTTGTGCTATTTCAGCAAGGTGTTTGATAGTTGCCGGATGACGAATACCTTTATTATCGGATCCTTTTTCAGTAAGGCATTTAAAAATGCTTTTACAAATCTGTTTTCCTTCTTCCGAAAGCTCTTCCTGGTAGAGGAAAAGGAGGCTTGAATCATCATCGACGCAAAGGATTTTCACCATGATTCCCTCCCCCCTTGAAGAGAATATTTCAAAATATTACCCCAATTTCTACTGGTCCTAATGTTCACCCCATTGGGCCTCCGCCTGTTAACCTTTGCCATTCGCCGCTCAACTCAGGAGACATCCTCTTTTCGCGGGTAAAGATCACGTAAAGACAGGGCATCAAAAAGAGGGCCACAAAAATCCCCAGGGCGAGGCCGCCAATAGCGCCCACGGCCATGGGCTGCAGCATATCGCCGCCCTCCTCCAGGTTCAAGGCCATGCCGTTGAGCCCGCCGCCGAAATCCACCAGCTCGCCGGCCATGACCCGCGCCAACCCCGAAGCGCGCACAATCCCGTCCCCCACCGTCAACACCGTGCCGACTTCGCTGACGAGCGGCCCCCGTTCGAATTCCTCGAGCTGCCGCTTCAGTTCCGCGGTGATCTCCGCCGTTCTCAGGTCGATCGCCATGCTTCAGCTCCCGCTCCGCCGCCCGCCCCCCAGCGCCGGCGCAGTTCGCGCAGCGCGCCGGCGGCCGACCAGTCGTAGATGGTGTTCTCGGCGCGCAGGACGAACCCGCTCAGCAGCGTGTCGTCGCGCCGCAGCGTCAGCCGCACCGGCCCGCCCAATTGCCGTGCGGCGGCCGCCGCCAGGGCCTGCTCCAAGGCCGCGTCGAGCGGCGCGGCCACGCGCGCTTCCGCGCGCCGCAGTCCCTGGACCCGCTCGCGCTGCTCCTCGAAGGCGGCGGCGATCTGCGGCAGCAGCGCCAGCCGCCGCCGGGCCTCCAGGAAGCGCACCAGCCGCCAGGTCGGCGGGCTAAGCCGCTGGCCGAAGAGCGCTTCGATCACGGCCGCGCGGCGCCGGCGGCCCAGCCCCGCCCCGCGCGCGAATTCCGCCAGGGCCGGAGACTCCTCCAGGCAACGCCCCAGCGCCGAGAGTTCCTGCGCCACGGCGTCGGCCGCCCCCTGCTCCCGCGCCCAGGCAAAAAACGCCGCGGCATAGCGCCGCGCCGCCCGCGCCGGTTTCACGATTCCAACTCCCGCAGCAGGCGCTCGACCGCCACGCGCCGGCGGGCGTCGTCCAGCGTTTCTCCCAGCAGCTTGGCCGCCAGTTGGGTCGCCAGTTCCGCGCTTTCGGCGCGCAGGGCCGCCCGCGCCGCCGCCGTGGCGGTCTCGATTTCCCGGCGCGCCGCGGCCAGGCGCGCCTCGGCCTGCTCCTGCGCCTGGCGCGCGCCGGCCTCGGCCATCTGGGCCGCCGCCGCCCGCGCCCGCTCCAGAATCTCGCGCCCGCGCGCCTCGGCCTCCTCCGCCGTCCGCCGCCCCCGCTCCTCGATCTGCGCCAGCGAGGCCCGCGCCTTCTCGGCGTCCTCCAGGGCCTTGCGGATCGAGCCTTCGCGTTCGTCCAGCGCCCGCAGAATCGGCTTCCAGGCCGCCTTGTACAACACCAGCGCCATCAGGATGAACGTGACCCACGTCAGGGCCATCAAGGGTCCGCTGACGTGGATCAGGGCCGGCCCGGCCTCGTGCGCCGGCGCCGCGGCCTCGACCACCGCCGCCGTCTGGGCTGCAAGGTCAGACATGGCGCCTCACTTGGCCAGCAGACAAACCACCGCCGCAAACAACGCCACGCCCTCGATCAGCGCCGCCGCGATCAGCATGCTCACCTGAATCTTCGGCGCCGCCTCCGGCTGGCGCGCAATGGCTTCCATCGCGGCCGAGGCCAGCTTGCCGATGCCATAGCCCGCCCCGATCGTTACAATCCCCGCCCCGATCGCCGCCACCGAACCGCTCATTCCCGGCATGTCGCGCTCCTTCTCGCTTTCAATGTTCCGGATGATACCGCTGACCGATGAAAATCGCCGAAAGCAGGGTGAAAATATACGCCTGCAAAAAAGCGACCGCCACTTCCAAAATATAAATCATCACGCCCAGCAGCACGAAGGGCAGCGCCTTCGCTCCCAGAATCACGACCAACCCCAGAATAAACAACAGCACCAGATGCCCCGCCAGCTCGTTCGCAAACAGGCGGATCGTCAGGGCAAAGGCCTTCACCACCAGCCCGGCCAACTCGACCGGCACGAGCAGCAGCAGCACCGGCCAGGGCACGCCCGGAGGCATAAACCCCTTCAAGAAGCCGACCGGCCCATGCCGAAACATCGCGCCCAGAATCATGAACCCCAACGTGACGGCCGCCAACGCGCCGGTGACGCTGATGTTCGCTGTGGCCGTGTACCCGCAAGGCACCAGCCCGACCAGGTTCATCAACAAAACGAACACGAAGAAACTGCAAAAGAGCGGCGTCATTCGCCGCCCGTCTTCCTCCCCAAAATACGGCCGCACCATGGAGTCTCGAACGAAGACCACGAAAAACTCCAGTAGATTCGCCAGCCCCCGCGGAGCTCCGTCCCGGCGCGGTCGGCCGCGGACCAACACCAGCACCGCCAGCAACGCCGCCAGCACGACCATCAGGCCGTGCAGGCTCACGAAGTTCGGCAACGGCAGGTGCAGATAGGGCAGGCGCAGCGCGCTCTGGTCCGCCAGATGGTGCAGGATGAACGCCTGAACCGCCTCCGCCCGCTCTTGAAAGCCCGCCGCGGCCTGCGCCGCGGGCCCGCTGATCTGCGCCTCATTCATGTCGTACAGAGTCCGCTGCCGCGTGGCGGTACAGCCACACCACCTCCGCCGCCGTGAAGCACAGGAACCCCACCACCACCGTCACGGCCAGCGCGGCCAGACGCGCGCCGCGAAGCCAGCGGCTGAAAAGCAGCACCATAGCAACCGTCACGAGCAAGCGCAAGATGCTGCCCAGCACGCCCCAGGCCATGAACCGCGCCGCGTCGCTGCCCAAGGCCCGCCGATGCAGCCACGTGCCCAGCGCCCCGTTGAGCAGCGACAGCGCCCAGCCCAACGCCATTTCCCCCCAGAACCAATCCCGACAGAACACCGGCATGGCCCCCAGCGTCACGACCGCCATGGATCCGCTCGCCGCCAGCCACAGTTTCCATACGCCGCTCATGTGCGCCCCTTCCCAGCTTGTCCTGGCCCAGCTTGTGCGGCTTTCAAGCTGCGCTCCTCCGCCTCGATGGCGCGCACGGTCTTCCACACCTCATAGGCCCCGTATGCCAGAGCCAGCAGCAGACCGCCGACCGTCCAGAACACGCCCGTGCCCCGCCGCCGATCCAGCCAGTAGCCGCCCACCACAAACAGCACCGTGCCGGCGAGCAAGTCCGTGCCCAGGCCCACGGCGCGCTGCAAGGCGCGCCGCGGCTCCCGCGCCCGACCGCCGCCCGCTGGTTCCACCGCCGGCGCCTGGTTGTCCATCCCGCCGATTCAAGGACGGATGGGCTTGATTGTCAAGGAACCTTGTGTACCATGACTGTCGAACTAAGGAATCGAGCGCCGTGAACCATCTCAAGCTGATTCAGGATTACCTGCGCTCCCATGGCACCGTCGCCGATATTCCCGCCACCGGCTTCCCGTTCGTCACCATCTCCCGCCAGGCGGGCGCCGGCGGCCACCTGCTGTCCTATGTGCTGCTGACGGACTTTCTCAAGGAACCCGACCGCAAGCTGTTCGAAGGCTGGCATGTCTTCGACCGCCAGCTCTGCGAAGTGGTCGCGTCCGACCCGCAACTGCAGTCCTCCTTTCAAGCGCTGTTGACCGAGCGCTACCGCTCCGAGTTCGCGGAATTTATCGAGAGCCTCTTCACCGGCCGCTCGCGGCAGTACGAAGAGTACAAGAAGACCTCCGAAGTCGTCCGGGTCCTGGCCACGCTCGGCAAAGTCATCATCGTCGGCCGCGCCGGCTGCTGCGTCGCGCGCGATCTGGCCGGCGGCGTCCACGTCCGGCTCGTCGCTCCCGAACCCGCCCGCGTGCGCTGGATGATGAGCAAGCTGCGCCTCTCCCAGGAAGAAGCTCGCGCCCTGGTCCGCGAGCAGGATCAACAGCGCCGCCGCATGCTCAACACCTTTTTCAACCGTGACATCGACGACCCCTTGCTCTACGACGCCGTCTGGAACACGGACCGCGCGACGCCGCACGAGATTTCGCAATCGATCATCCAGATGCTGAAAATCCGCGCCGCTCAAGGCCAGCGCTGAACGAGAGGAGACCCCCGACCATGCAGTGGTACTACGTCAACGCGGAAGGCCAGTCCGTCGGTCCCCTTTCCGACAACGATTTTCGCGCGGCGATCTTTCGCGGCGCCGTTTCGCGGCAGACGCTGGTTTGGCACGCCGGCTTGAAGGAGTGGACGCCGTATGGCCGCATTCCGCCCGAAGCCGCCCCCGGCGGCAAGCCGCCCCTGCGCCTGGCCACCCCCGCCCATCCGGCGCCCTGCGCCCGTTGCGGCCGCACCTTCGACGCCACCGAGATGACCGAAATCGAAGGCGCCCTAGTCTGCGATGAGTGCCGCCCCGTGGTCCAACAGGCCGCGCAAGCTGCCGTCTTTGCGCCGCGCTATGCGGGGTTTTGGATCCGCTTTCTCGCCAAGATCTTCGACCACATCCTGCTCAGTCTCCTGCTGGGCATTCTGGCCGCCGTCATGCTGGTCGGCGCCGGCCTTCGCGGGCCCGCGCCGGCCCTGCGCCGGCTCTTCGCCTTCTGCGTGCTGGCGCCGGCGCTGGCGGCGCTCTACGAGGTTTTCTTCGTCGGCCGCTTCGGCGCCACCCCGGGCAAGATGGCTTTAGGTCTGCGCATCGTTCGCTCCGACGGCCGCCGGGTCGGCTACGGCCGCGCCCTGGGCCGCTGGGCAGCCGAGATTCTCAGCAGAATGATCTTCCACCTCGGCTACGTAATCGCCGCTTTCGACCGCCAGAAACGCGCCCTGCACGACCATCTCTGCGACACGCGCGTCATCCGGACCTGAGCCGCGCCCAAAGCGGGCTTACGCCCGAACATCGAACGTCAGACTTCCGAACTGCGACGTTGGATGTTCGATGTTCCCTGTTCGATGGTCGTCCGAACATGAGGCACGCTTTTACGTGTCATGTCCCGCCGAACCAATCTAAACCGCCGTCCAGGCCCCGCGCGCCTTGGAACTCTTCACCGCCGCGGCCACGAAGCGCATGCCGGCCAGCCCGTCCTCCACACCGGGGTGGGGATAGGGCGCCGGAACCTTCTCGCCCCGCCGGCGCCGAATCATCCGCTCCAGCGTGCTGTGCAGATTGGCCAGCGCCTCGATGAAGTCCTCATGATGGCCGCCTGGCAGCCGCAGATACGAGCCGATGCTCGGCGGAATGAAACCTCCGCCGCCGATCCAGTACACCTCATCGCGCTCGCCCAGGTTGAGCACCAACCGCTCGGCCCGCTCCTGGCGCCACTCCAGGGAGCCCTGCTCGCCGAAAATGCGCAACCCATGGTCGTTCTTATGCCCAACCGCGATCTGCGTGGCCGTGATGATGGCCGTGCCGCCGTTGCTCAGCTCCCCGATCGCGTTGAAATCGTCGTCGAGCACCCGGCCCTTCACGAACCGATTCAACCGCGCCGAGACCCGAGTCACCTGCAGCCCCGTTACCCAAGTCGCCGCCTCGAACGCGTGCGTGCCGATGTCGCCGCCGCAATTCGAGATGCCGCTGCGCTTCGGGTCCGTGCGCCCCACCGCCTGCCGCTGGCCGGTCCGTTCCAGCGGCTGGGAGAGCCAGCCCTGCGCGTACCAGGCCTCCACCTTGCGCACCCGGCCGAGCTTGCCCCCGCGCACCCATTCCCGGGCCAGCATCATCATCGGGTGGCCGGTATAGGTGTAGCTGACCAGAAACGGCACGCGCGTGCGCTTCACCAAAGCCGCCAGCTTCTCGGCCTGCTCCACGCTGTAGGTCAGCGGCTTCTCGCACAGCACCGGCAACCCCGCTTCCACGCAGGCTTTCGCCGCCGCGTAGTGCGCCACGTTCGGCGTCGCAATCACCACGTAGTCCAACTCCACCTGGCCGCGCTGCCAGGCGCGCACCATGGCGCCCACATCCGGAAAGCCGCGGAGGCCCCATTCCTCGGCCGCGGCCAGCGCCTCGTCCGGCCGGCTGCGCAACACGCCCGCCGTCAACTCGCGCGTGCCGTCCAGCGCAATCGCCTTCCAATGCACCTTGCCGAAGAAACTGCCCGGCCCGCCGCCGCCCACCAGCCCGACCTTCAGTTTCTTCTGGGACCCGCCGCCCGCCACCGTCGTGCCTTCGATCATGGCCTCTCCTCCTCGCGTTGCTTTTACACGTAGATCATCTTCCGCGTCATACCGCCGTCCACCGTGAAGCAGGCCCCGGTCACGAAACCCGCCTGGTCCGAAACCAGAAACGCCGCTCGTGCCCTTCCCGCCGCCTCCGCTCCGCCCGTCTCCAGTCCGATGGCCAAAGCATAGCGTCCGCCTCCCCTTCTGTCCACCCCCGCTTGCGCCAGTTTTGGCAGACCAAGTCGGTTGACGAGAACGGACGACGAGAGCGGCTGACGATTCGGGATCGCACGTGATCCGCCCTCGTCGCCCGCTATCGTTCACCGGTCTTCTTCTTTCTGGCGTGTGGGGGCTGAGTAGTCACGAAAGCTTGGGAAAAAAGGTTGGTGAGCCGTGCCGGATTCGAACCGGCGACCCGTACATTAAAAGTGTACTGCTCTGCCGACTGAGCTAACGGCCCACGCGCAAGCAAAACTGTAGGCCAAACGCCTGAACACTGTCAACGACCGGATGGCCTTGGCGCTCGCCCGTGGGTCATGCCGGCCGTCAATCCACCTTGACGCCGCCACGGCCGCGGCTATGCTTCGAGGCATGAGTTCTCTGCCCGATCCCCTCCCGCGCGGTCGGCACGGTATCCGGCCGGCCGGCAGTCCCCCAACCCCATCGTTCCCAGCCCGCATGCGACGATGTCCCTGCCCTCTCCGCGCGCGGGCCAGGAGCTGCGCATGACCGCCCCCGCCGCCTCGCCAACCCCGCCGGCAGCCGGCGCCGAGCCCGCCCCGATCTACTTTGGCATCGCCGGGTGGTCTTATCCCGACTGGGACGGCTACGTTTACGGCCCGCGCACCCGCGACAAACTGCGCTTCATCGCGGCCTATGTGGACGCCATCGAAATCAACAGCACGTTCTACCGCCCTCCCGACGCCCGCACCACCGCCTCCTGGCAGGCGCGCACCGCCGACCTACCCGCCTTCTTCTTCACCGCCAAGCTGCACCAGGACATCACCCACGGCGGCCGGATCGAGGAACCGACCGCGCGGGCCTTTCACGAGGGACTGCGGCCGCTGATCGAAGCGCAACGACTCAAACACCTGCTCGCCCAATTCCGCTACGACTTCGCCGACACGCCCGCGGCCCGCGATCGCCTCTCGCGCATCCGCGAGCGCTTCGGGGAACTGGCCAACTTGACGCTCGAATTGCGCCACCGTTCCTGGCAGGCGCCGGCCGCCCTCGAATTCCTCCAGTCCCTCCGCGTCAGCGTCGCGCACCTCGATTACCCGGCTGCCGCCAACTCCTTCACGCTGCGCCTTTGCCCGGTCGGCGAACACGCTTACTTCCGCCTGCACGGCCGCAACGCCCAAGCCTGGTTCCGCAAGGACGCCGGCCGCGACGAAGCCTACAACTGGCTCTACTCCGCCGCTGAAATCGACGAGATCGCCCGCCGCGCCGCCGACATCGCACGCCAGAGCCGCTCGCTGACTCTGATCGCCAACAATCACTACCAGGGCAAGGAAGCCGTCAACATCCTGCAGCTCAAAGCCAGACTGACGGGCCGCAAAGTTCCCGTTCCTCCCCAGTTGGCGGAGAAGTACCCGGAGCTGCGCCCCCTCTGCGCCGCCCTTCCGCCCGCCTCCGCCCCCGCTCCGCCTGCAAGCCCTTGAGGGCCGCATTGGCCCCCTGCCGCGCATTGATTCGCCGCGCGCCGAAGCGGGTGGCCGGGATGCCATGCGCGGAACGGGCGCCAATTCACCTTGTTTTCGCGCGCTCCCTCTGCCATGCTGAGGCTGGCGGCGCAACGCAAGCGTCCGTCCGCCGGGCAGAACTCGCCGCCGCGAGGACCGGTCCATGCGAGCCATGGTGTTACATCGGCCCGGGGCGCCCCTGGCGCTCGAGGAGCTGCCCGTTCCCATTCCGGGGCCGGGCCAGGTCTTGCTGAAGGTTTCCGCCTGCGCCGTCTGCCGCACCGACCTGCACGTCTGCGACGGCGAACTGCCGCATCCCAAGCTGCCCTTGATTCCGGGCCATGAAATCGTGGGCCGGATCGAGGCCTTCGGTCCCGGCGCGTCCGGCCTTCCCCCGGGCGCGCGCATCGGCGTGCCCTGGCTCGGCTGGACCTGCGGCGCGTGCACTTTTTGCCGCGCCGGACGCGAGAACCTTTGCGACCACGCCCGCTTCACCGGCTACTCGCTGGACGGAGGATACGCCGAATACGCCGTGGCCGACGTTCGCTATTGCTTCCCCCTTCCGCCCGGCTGCCCGGACGCGCAGGCCGCGCCCCTGCTTTGCGCCGGACTGATCGGCTACCGCGCCTTGCGGTTCGCCGGCGACGCGCCGCGGCTGGGGCTATACGGCTTCGGGGCCGCGGCCCACATCGTCGCGCAAATCGCCGCCCGTCAGCAGCGCCGCGTGTTTGCCTTCACCCGCCCCGGGGACCGCGAGGCCCAAGCCTTCGCGCTCGCGCTGGGCGCCGTCTGGGCCGGCCCGTCCGATCTTCCCCCGCCGGAGCCGCTGGACGCGGCGATCATTTTCGCTCCCGTCGGCGCGCTGGTTCCCGCCGCGTTGCAGGCCGTGGTCAAGGGCGGCGTCGTCGTCTGCGCGGGAATTCACATGAGCGACATTCCGGCCTTCCCCTACCGCTGGTTGTGGGAAGAACGCACCTTGCGCTCCGTGGCCAACCTCACCCGGCAGGACGGCCGCGAGTTCTTCGCCGCCATCGCGGACGCGCCGCCGCGAACCGCTGTCCGGCTCTATCCCCTGGCCGCCGCCAACCAGGCCCTGGCCGATCTGCGCGCCGGCCGGCTGCAAGGCGCGGCGGTTCTGCGGCCGGACTGAACGAGCAGAGCTCGCTGCCAGGATCGCCCCCGCCGCTCAGCCCGACCCCTTGCGCGCCGCGTAATGCAGCATGATCTCGTCGGTCTTATGCAGCCGGCGGCAGGCTTCACGGGCGATGTTCAGCATCAGGATGCCGAACAACGCCGGATCTTCCCTGTAGAGTTCGTGCACGGCCCGCACCGGCAAAACCAGGGCTTCGGTGTCCTCGAGCGCCAGGGCCGTGGCGGAATGCGGCAAAATGCCGATGGCGGATGTCTCTCCGAAGCATTGCCCCGCGCCGTACTCCACAAGTTCCATGGGCCGCGCGTCCACGTCCACCACGATCTTGACGCGGCCGCGGCGGATGACATAGATGCAGTCCGGCCGGCCGCCCTGCTCGAAGATTCTCGTGCCGGCCGGAAAGCGCGCCCGCCGCATTTTGCCAAGCACGGTTTGCAACTGCGCTTCGTCGAGTCCGCCCAAAATGGAGACCCGGCCGAGGATCGGCAACACCTCGGCCAGGTCCGCCGGCGTTTCTCGGGGACGCTGCTCCATTTCAGGCGCTCAGCCAAACCCGCCGTCCCGCCAACCGGCCGATTCGCCGCTCAAGCCGGTTTCGGCAAGTTCTTCAGGCATTGCAGAGACTTTTGCAACTCCGCTTCCGGCAGGCTGTAGTCGGAGAGTTTGCCGTCGAAATACGCCTGGTACCCGCTCAGGTCCATCAGGCCGTGGCCCGACCAGTTCATCACGATCACCCGCTCCTTGCCTTCTTCGCGGGCGCGCTTGGCTTCCCGAATGGTCTGCGCGATGGCGTGCGAGGTTTCCGGCGCCGGGATGAAGCCCTCGGTGTGCGCAAACTGCACCGCCGCCTGGTAGCACTCCAATTGCGGAATCGCCGCCGCTTCGATGAGTTTTTCGCGGCAGGCGAAGCTCACCAGCGGCGCCATCCCGTGGTAGCGCAGTCCGCCGGCGTGAATCGGCGCGGGCACGAAGGCGTGCCCCAGCGTGTGCATGGCCAGCAGCGGCGTCATCATCGCCACGTCCCCGGAATCGTAGGCGTACGGGCCGCGCGTCAGGCTGGGGCAGGCCGCCGGTTCCACCGCCACGATTCGCACGTCCCGGCCGTGAATCTTGTCGCACACGAACGGGAAGCTGATGCCCGCGAAGTTCGACCCGCCGCCCGCGCAGCCGATGACCACATCGGGATAGAGGCCCAGTTTTTCGAACTGCTTCTTGGTCTCCAGGCCGATCACGGTCTGGTGCAGACAGACGAAATTCAGCACGCTGCCCAGCGAGTAGCGCGTCGTCTTGGACGGATCGGTCACCGCCGCCTCGATCGCTTCGCTGATCGCGATCGCCAGGCTGCCCGGCGTGTCCGGCGTTTGCTTCAAAATCTCGCGCCCGGCGTTCGTTTCCGAACTGGGACTCGCCACGCAATTGGCGCCCCACGTGGCCATCATGATCTTGCGGAATGGCTTTTGGTCGAAGCTGATCCGCACCATGAAGACCTTGCACTCCAGCCCCATCAACTTGCAGGCCATGGCCAGCGCGCTGCCCCATTGCCCTGCGCCGGTCTCCGTGGTGAGCCGCTTGATGCCGAAGACTTTGTTGTAGTAGGCCTGGGCCACGGCGGTATTGGGTTTATGGCTGCCCGCCGGCGAAACGCCCTCGTTCTTGTAGAAGATTTTGGCCGGCGTCTGCAGGGCCTGCTCCAACCGGCGCGCCCGCTGCAACGGGGAGGGCCGCCAGACCTTCAGCATTTCGAGGACCGGCTCCGGAATGTCCACCCAGCGTTGGGTGCTGACTTCCTGCTCGATCAGGTTCATCGGAAAGACCGGCGCCAGCGCGTCCGGGCCGATGGACTTGCCGTCTTTTCCGAG
>Ga0101944_10006865_pt1 | contig 11797 bp, 7 predicted proteins | sample DewCreD2012metaG_FD_75245 | JGI IMG/M metagenome (GOLD analysis project Ga0101944, IMG submission 75245) | Hot spring sediment bacterial and archeal communities from British Columbia, Canada, to study Microbial Dark Matter (Phase II) - Dewar... ... | reverse complement strand
CGCAGCGGCAGCTCGAGGCCGCGCCGCGGGCCGCGCCGTTGTGGTACCTGCTGGCCATGGTGCGCCTGGCGCGCCAGGAGCCGAACGAAGCGGAACAGGCCCTGCGCAAGGTGATCGAGATCGAACCAAAGCACTCCGGCGCCTATCTGGCGTTGAGTCGCTTGTACGCGAGCACGGGCAAGGAATCGGAAGCGCTGGCCAAGCTCGAAGCGGCGTTGCAGGCCAACCCCCGCGATCTGGTCTCGCTGGTGGCGGTCGGCGCCGTTTATCAGAAGCGGGGCGAAACGGACAAAGCCCGCGCCCGCTACGAAGAGGCCCTCAAGCTCAAGCCGGACTTTGCCGCGGCGGCGAACAATCTGGCGACGATTTATGCCGAAACCGACCTGGAACGGGCTTACGCTCTGGCCCGCCAGGCCCGCGAGGCCGCGCCGGACGACCCCTACGTGGCCGACACGCTGGGCTGGATTTTGCAGCGCCGCGGCGAGTACCGGCGGGCGTTGCCGTTGCTGCGCGAGAGCGCGGAGAAGCTGCCGGAGCACCCCGAAGTGCTCTACCACCTGGGCCGAACCTGGGCCATGCTGGGCGACGAGGGCGCGGCCACGGAAGCGTTGCTCAAGGCCTTGATGGGGGCGGTGCCGTTTGCCGAAGCGGAGGCGGCGGGCCGACTGCTGGACCTGCTCAGCACAAATCCCGAAACCGCGGACGCGGAAAAGACCTGGGCGCAGCTGCAGGAGGCGCTGGCCAAGACGCCGGACGACCTGTTCCTGCTCTGGCGCGCCGGCCAGTTTGCCGCGCGCCGGGGGGATTCCGCCGCCGCGCGCGCGCTGCTGGAAAAGGCGCGCAAGCGCGACGCCGGTTTCGTGCCCGCCGCCGTGGCCCTGGCGGAGCTCTACAACGGACCGCTCGCTCAGCCGCGCCAGGCCCTGGAACTGGCGGAGCAGGCGGTGGAAGCCGCGCCCGGCGCGCCGCAGCCGGCGGCGACCCTGGGCTGGATCGCGTTCCGGCAGCGGGACTATCCGCGCGCCTTCAACCTCTTGCAGGAAGCGAAGCAGCGACGGCCCGACAGCGCGGTCATCGCGGTGCGCGCGGCCTGGACCGCCTACGCGATGGGCCGCACGGAGCAGGCGGCGGAAGACATGCGGCGGGCGCTGCAGAACGCCCCGGCGCCCGCCGAGCGCCGGGAGGCCGAGCGGTTCCTGGAATTCGTCGCTCCCGCGAACGAGGGGCCGACGCCGGAGGCCGTGCAACGCGCGCTGGCCGAAGACCCGACCTATCTGCCGGCGCTGATGCGGCGCGCCGCCCTGGAGGAGCAACGCGGCGACCGAGCGGCGGCGATCAAGACCTGCGAAGCGCTGACGGCGCAGTATCCCTTCTTTGCCCCGGCCTTTCGCCAACTGCTGCTGCTCCACGCCGCGGGCGAAACCGCGACCGAGGCCGCCATGGCCGTCGGCCGCAAGGCGCGCGAACTTCTGCCGCTCGATCCGCAGGTGGCCAAGGCGCTCGGCATCCTGGCCCAGCGCCGACGGGATTACGAAGGCTCCGCGCGGCTGCTGCAGGAGGCGGCCAGGAGCTTGACGAACGACGCGGAGGTGGTCTTCTTTCAGGGCTTGGCGGCCAAGCAAACCGGCAAGCCCGAGGAGGCGCGCGCTCTGCTGCGGCGGGCGCTCGAGCTGCAAGCGGACGCGCCGTGGCGGGCGCAGGCTCAGGCGGCGCTGGACGCGTTGTGAGGCCGGCGGCAAACGGTTGACCGCCGGCGCCCGGAGTGCGGCGAATACAGCCAGACAAGAGGAGAAGCGACATGAACACGATGATGACGCCGAAAGCCGAACGGCGGACCGCCGGCCGGCTGGCCGGAACGGTTTTGGCATGCGCGTTGGCGCTGCTGTTGCCCGCTTGCCAGGGCCTGCGGCCGGAAAACTGGTCTCCACAGGAGCATTCCGCGCCGCCGCTGGTCGCTCAGCTCGCGCCGGGCGATGTGGTCGAGATCAGCTTCCTCGGCGCGCCGGACTTAAACACGACGCAGACGATTCGCCGCGACGGCAACATCGCGCTGCGGATTGTCGGCGAGGTGACCGCGGCCGGCAAGACGCCGGCCGAACTGCGCCGGGAAATCGCGGCGCTGTACGGCTCGCAATTGCAGATCAAGGAAGTGACCGTGCTGGTCAAGTCGGCCGCGCCGGTGTTCGTCGGCGGCGCCGTGCTGCGGCCCGGACGGGTCCCCACGGATCGGCCGCTGACCGCCTTGGAGGCCATCATGGAATGCGGCGGCTTTAATGCCATGGAGGCTGAAGTGCGCAATGTAGTGGTCATCCGGCACGAGGGCGGCAAACGCCGCGGCTACTGCCTGAATCTGCAGCCGGCGCTGCAGGGAGACGACGGGGACGCCTTCTACCTGCGGCCGTTCGATATCGTCTATGTGCCGCGCACGCGAATCGCCAAAGTGGATCAGTGGGTCGAGCAGCACATCAACCGCATCATTCCCCGGCTGGGACTGGGCTACAGCACGTCCGGCGACGTGACGTTCTACCGCTAGCCGTGTGGGGAGGCGGCGGCGATGCCCTTGACCGTTCAGGTCGTCAACCCGCTGGAGCGCGCCGATTGGAACGCGCGTCTGCGGCAGGCGGGCGACGAGAGTTTCTTTCACACCCGCCATTGGGCGGCGGCGCTGTGTTGCGCTTACGGTTTTCGGCCGCGGTATCTCGTGGCCGAAGAAGGCGACCTCTGGCAGGGGCTGTTGCCCATCGTCGAGACGCCGGCGGGGCTCTGGCGACGCAAGGGGGTTTCGCTGCCCTTCACGGACCGCTGCGAATGGTTTACGAGCGACGCCGCGGTGGCGGCGAGGCTCTGGACGGCGGCGCTGGCGGTGGCCCAGGAGCGGCGTTGGCTGTCGCTGGAGCTGCGCGGCGGAACGCCTCCGCCGGGCGGCGGCGACCGCCCGAGCCGGCGTTATCTCCAACACCGGGTCACGTTGCTGCCCGACAGCCGTCAGATGTTCGACCTGCTGCCGGGCACGACCCGCACGGCCATTCGCAAGGCGCAACGGCACGGCCTGCGGGTCGAATGGGCGGCCGATCTGGAAGCGGTGCGCCGCTTCTACCGGCTCCACTGCCTGACCCGGCGGCGGCATGGGTTGCCGCCGCCGCCGTTTTCCTTCTTTCGTCGGCTCGCCGAACAGGCGCTCGCGCAAGACCTGGGCGGGGTGGCGCTGGCCTATTGGGGAGAGCAGCCGGTGGCCGGCGCGGTGTTTCTGCACTTCGGGGGGACGGCGCATTTCAAGTTCGGCGCCTCGCACCCGCGCTTCCTGGAGTGGCGTCCGAACAATCTGGTCATGTGGGAAGCGCTGCGCCGGTATGGCGAACGCGGGCTGCGGTGGCTGGAGCTGGGCCGCACGAACATCGAGCACGACGGCCTCAGGCGCTTCAAGCAGGGGTGGGGCGCCAAGGAGAGCGAATTGCGCTATTTTGAGTATGACCTGCGCCAGGCCGACTATGTGGTTCGGAAGGACCGCGTGGTCGGGGCGCACAATGCGGTATTCCGGCGGCTGCCAATTCCGCTTGCCAGAATCGTGGGCGCTTGGCTTTATAGGTACGCCGCGTGAGGCGGCCGCGGGCAGCCGCCGGCTCGAGGAAACCGCGCCCCAAGAACGGCGGGCGTCGGGCGCGCGTCGGGATGGAACTCGGCCCAGCGGAAGAGCGGTTCGAAAGATGACGATCGGCGCATGGCTCCCCTTGGCGGCGGCGGCGTTGGCCGCGGTTCTGGCGTTGGCGAGTCTTGCCAAGGCCCGGCTGACGGTGGCGCGCGCGGCTTTTCTGCTGGGGATGAGCGCCTTCGCGCTCGAGAATCTCTTCGCCGGCCTGACGTTTGGGGCGGAAGAGGCGGAAAGCATTCTGCGGCTCCAGCGTTGGCGTCTGCTGTCGCTGTGCGTTTCGTCGGCCGCCTGGCTGCTCTTCAGCCTGACCTATTCGCGGACGAACTACCGGGATTTTCTGAAGGCCTGGCGCTGGCCGTTGGGGGCGGCGTTTGTCGCGCCTGCCTTGATCCTGGCGCTGGGGTGGCAGCGCCTGTACACGGCGTTTGTCCCCGCTTCGGAGGCGGGCGTGGCGCTGCTGGATCTGGGCGTGGCCGGCGCGCTGCTGCACATCCTGTTCCTGCTGTGCACCGTGGCGACGCTGATGAACCTGGAGCGCACGTTCCGTTCCGCGGTGGGCACGATGCGCTGGCGGATCAAGTTCATGGTGCTCGGGCTTTCGCTGTTCCTGGGCCTGCGCATTTACACCGCGTCGCTGGCCTTGTTGTACGGTTCGTCGGCCTTGCCGTTGCAGTCCCTGACCGCCGCCGCTTTTCTGCTGGCGGGATTGCTGCTGGTGCGCTCGCTGTATCGGGCGTTCCTCGTGGACACCGACGTCTATGTCTCGCACCGGGCCCTGCACTTTTCCTTGACCGCCTTGTTGGCCGGCGTGTACCTCCTGGCGGTCGGCGTGCTGGCGCATCTCGTGACGCGGTTCGGGTTTCTAGCGGGTTTTCCGCTGAGCACGCTGCTGGTGTTCACGGCCTTGGTGGCGCTGGCGGTGTTGAGCGTTTCGGATCGGTTCCGGCAGTGGTCGCGCCGGCTGGTGGGCCGCCATTTCCGCCGGCCGCAGTACGACTATCGCGAGATTTGGACGCGCCTGACGTCCCGAACCGCCGCCCTGACCGACGTGGAGGCTTTTTGCCGCGAAACGGTGGCCGCCGTCTCCGAGTTGTTCGAGGCGCTCTCGGTCACGATCTGGCTGCTGGACGAGGCGGGGGAGCGGCTGGCCTTTGGACAGTCCACCTCGCTGCCCGCGGCGCAAGCCCGGGGGTTGGCGAACGCGGGGGCCGCCGACCGCGAGCTGATCGAGGCGCTGCGGCAGGCGCCGGGCCCGGTGGATCTTGACGCGGCGGAGCCGGGAGCGCTGGGGGCGTTGCGGCGGTATCATCCGGAGTATTTTCCGCAAAAAGGCGGACATCGCCTGGCCGTGCCCCTGGTTGCCGGCGGCTCGTTGTTGGGGGTGTTGGTGGTCGGCGATCGGGTCAACGCGCTGCCCTACACGGTGGAGGAAACGGACTTGTTGGCCACCCTGGGCGCCCATATCGCCGCCGGACTGCTGGGGCTGCGGCTGGGGCAACGCCTGGTGGACGCCAAACAGTTCGAAGCGTTTCAGACCATGTCGTCGTTCTTCGTGCACGATTTGAAGAACACGGCCGCCACGCTGTCGCTGATGCTGCAGAATCTGCCGCGCCACTTTGACGATCCCGCGTTCCGCGAGGACGCCCTGCGGGCGGCGGCCAAGACCGTGGCGCGGCTCAACGAGACGGTGCAGCGGCTCAGCGCGCTGCGCCAGCAACTGGAAATCCACCCCGCGCCGGCGGACTTGAACGCGCTGGTGCGCTCCTGTCTCGAGGAACTGCGCCCCACCTGCGGCCGGCAGATCGAAGCCTGCCTCGGCGACGTGCCGCCGTTTGCCTTTGACGCGGAACAGATCCGCAAGGTGCTCGTCAATCTGCTGCTCAACGCTTGCGAGGCCACGTCGGCCGGCGGCATCATTCGCGTGGCCACCAGCCGCCAGAACGGCTGGGCGGTGCTGGAAGTGGCCGACAACGGCCGCGGGATGCCTGCCGACTTCGTGGCCGAAAAATTGTTCCGGCCTTTTCAGACGCGGAAGAAGGATGGTTTGGGCATCGGCCTATATCAGAGCCGGATGATTGTGGCGGCGCACCGCGGAACCGTGGAGGCGCAGAGCGTGGAGGGCGTCGGCAGCACGTTTCGCGTGCGTTTGCCGCATAGCGGGTGAGGAGCACAGCCTTGAAACCAACGCTGTTGATCGTGGACGACGACGAGAGCATACGGACGCAGATGAAATGGGCCTTGCGCGAGGACTGCGAGACGCTCCTGGCGGAGGATCGCAACGCCGCCTTGCAGGCCGCTCGAGAGGCGCAGCCCACGGCGGTGCTGCTCGATCTGGGCTTGCCGCCGCAGCCGAACGACACGCGGGAGGGATTCGCGGCGCTGGCGGATTTGCTCTCCGACGATCCCCTGCGCAAGGTCATCGTCATTACCGGACAGAGCGAAAAGGAGAACGCGCTGCAGGCCATAGGCCAGGGGGCCTATGACTTCCTGACGAAACCGATCGACATCGCCGAACTGCGGGCGGTCTTGAAGCGGGCGTTTTACGTGGCGCGCTTGGAGCGGGAATACCGCGCGCTCCAGGAGCAAACGGCGACGGCGGAGGGCTTCGAGGGCATGCTGGGGGCCAGCCCGCCGATGCAGAAGGTCTTCTCGGCGGTGCGCAAGGTGGCGGCCACGGACGCGCCGGTGCTGATCCTGGGCGAGAGCGGCACGGGCAAGGAGCTGGTGGCGCTGGCCATACACCGCCGCAGCCCGCGCGGGCGCGGCCCGTTCGTGGCGATCAATTGCAGCGCCATTCCGGAGCAGCTCCTGGAGAGCGAACTCTTCGGGCACGAGAAGGGCGCCTTCACGGGCGCGCACATCCAGCGCAAAGGCCGCATCGAACTGGCCGAGGGCGGAACTCTGTTTCTGGACGAGATCGGCGAACTGCCCGCCGCCCTGCAAGTCAAGTTGCTGCGCTTTCTGCAAGACCAGGAGATCGAGCGCGTCGGCGGGCGCAGCCGATTGCGCGTCAACGCGCGGATGATTGCCGCGACCAATGCCGATCTGAAGCAGGCGCTGGCGGCAAATCGTTTTCGCGAGGATTTGTACTTTCGGCTGGCCGTGGTGGTCATCCGCATCCCGCCCTTGCGCGATCGGCCGGGCGACGTCCCGCTGCTGGCCAAGGCTTTTCTCCGAAAATACGCCGCGGAGGGGAATCCCGCGCTGGCGGGTTTCAGTCCCAAGGCGCTGAAGGCGTTGGAGTCCCACGCCTGGCTTGGGAACGTGCGGGAGCTCGAGAATCGGGTGAAACGGGCGGTGATCATGGCCGAAGGCCGGCAGGTGACCGCCCGCGATCTGGAGCTGGAAACGCTGCCGTCGGGCCACGAAGGCCTGAATCTGAAGGAAGCCCGAGAGGCCGTCGAGCGCGACTTGATCCAACGCGCTCTGCGCTTGACCGGCAACAACATGAGCAAGGCTGCCGAGGAACTTGGGATCAGCCGGCCCACGCTCTACGAACTGATGGACAAGCTGAATCTGCGCAAGACCGAGGCGGGCGAATCCGGCTGAGATGGACAGCCAAGCGCTTGGTTTTTTCAACTTTGCGGATTGCGAACGGCTGAGCGTTCGGATAGCCTTGCCGGGTGACGCTGGGTCGTGCAGCATCACGGCAGCGGCAGCCTAACGTGTAACAGATTGATGTTGAAGATGATGAACCAATTACGACCGCGTAATTGACAGGCACGGAGTGTGCCGACAACCCGGAGCGGAACGCATGACCGAGCAACTGACCACCACCGACGGATCGCTGTTTTCTGTCGATGAGATTCTTTACCTGGTTTTTCGCCACAAATGGAAAATCCTCTGGCTGAGCGTGCTCGGCCTGCTCGCCGCCGCGGTGGTGTACGCCGTCACGCCCCGAGTGTATCGTTCCGAAGCGTCGTTGCTGGTCAGATACGTTTCGGACCGGCCCGCGCTGGATCCGGAGGCCACCGGCGAACGGGTCATTCGGCCTGACGAACGCGGGTTGAATGTGATCAACACCGAAGTCGCGATCCTGACCAGTCTGGATCTGATCGGACGGGCGGTGGATGAAGTGGGGCCCGCCCGCATTGTCGCCGCCATCGAGCAAGAACAGTCCCGGCTGACGCGGACCCTGACCGCCATCCTGCGGCGAAGCGGGGTGCGGATTCCCGGCGTCCTGTTGACGGAAAGGTTCGGCAACGAGCGCGCCGCCTCGACGGCGCACGTCTTGCGCCGCTTGGCGGTCCTGAGCGATGCCAAGAGCAATGTATTGCGCTTGACGTTCGACGGCCCCAGCCCGGAGATCGCCCAGCAGGTGCTGCAAAGTCTGGTCGAAAACTACTTGCGCCGCCATTCCGAGATTCATCGCGCGGCCGGCACGTACGAATTTCTCAGTCAACAGACCGACCAGTATCGTTCCCGCCTGGCGCAGACCGAAGAGGAACTGACCAAGTTAAAGGCCCAGGCGGGGGTGGCGAGCCTGGAGCAGTCGCAGGAGATGCTCTCGCGGCGCCTCGAGAACCTGCAGGCGGCTTTGTTCGAAGCCGAATCCGGACTGGCCGCGTCGCGCGCCAAGATCAAGGTGCTCAGCGAGGCCGCGACCTCGCGCACGGATGTGGCCGCGCTGCCGTTGCCGCCCCAACCCGACGCTCTGGCCAGATTGCCCGACGCTTTGACGCGGCTGCGGCTGCGCGAGCAAGAACTGCTGACGATCTACACGGCGGAAAGCCTGCCCGTGCGCAATGTGCGTTCCCAAATCGCCCAACTGGAGGCGGCAAGATCGAATGCGGCGTCCATCGACGCGCTCGCCTTGTTGGACGAGACAGCGGACGCAACGGCGCTGGCGGCGCCAACGACACCAGTGACGGCGCCGGCCCGCGACGCGCTGACCGAAGAGGCCATGGCGGCCTACTTCGAAGCCAAGGTCGGCATTCTGAAGGCGCGGTTGGAGGAGACGCAGCAGGAGATCGCTCGGCTGCGAGCGGTGGAAGACCGAATTGCCCAACTCCAGCGGCGCAAGGAGATCGAGGAAACGAACTACCGCTATTTTGCCAAGAGTCTGGAAAAGGCGCGGATTGACGCCGCCCTGGACAGCGAGAAGATGTCCAACATTTCGATCGTGCAACCCGCCACCAGTCCGTTGTCCGCTCGCCGGCCGTTTCTGGCGCGCAACGTCCTGGTGTGCCTGTTCGGCGGGCTGTGCGGCGGACTGTTGTTGGCCTTTGTATCCGAACGGTTGACCGACCGCACGGTCCGGCGGTCTTCGGAATTGGAAGCGGCGACGCAAGTTCCCGTGCTGCTTTCGATACCCTACCAGCCGGCAGCGAGCGCGCGCGGCGGCGCGCTCGCGCCCCGCCGCCCGGTGCGTCTGTTGGCGGCGCACGGCGGGGGCGAGCAGGCGTTGGAGGGCCGTGTCGCGGCCGTCTCCTCCGGCGAAGGCGGCTTGAGCGAGTATTACGAGGCCCTGCGGGACCGCGTTCTGGGCGCGATCCAGCGCAGCAGCGGGAAACCCTGCCTGCTGGGCATCACCGGCTGTTCTCCGGGCTGCGGCGTTTCGACCACGGCCTCGGGCTTGGCGCTGGCTCTGGCGCGCAACGGCGATGGGCGGGTCTTGCTGCTCGACGCCTCCGCGCTGAATCATGCCGGAGCCAAGGGACTATGGAAAAAAGGTTCTCCGCTGGGCATGCTGGATTTGACCGCGGACGCCGCCGGCAATGTGTCGATTCTGCAGCCGAACCTGTTTGTGCTGGCCGCTGAGGAAATCACGGCCGACGGGCCGCAACCGGGCGCGGCGCGCGGCCTCGACGAGATTCTGGACTATGTGCGGCGCAGCGCCTATGCGTTTGTGATTTTCGATCTGCCGGTGGTCAGCGAGACCAGTCTGGCGTTGCGTCTGGCGCCGCGGCTCGACGGCACGTTGTTGCTGGTCGAAGCCGAAACGGCCCTCGACCGCGGCCGCGCGCGGCTGATGCTGCGCAAGCTGGCACGCTTCGAGGACGTGCAGCAGCGCTACGCCGCGCTATACGGACGGGCCGAGCGGCCAAAGCCCGATCACGCCCATCGGGAGCCGCGGCGGCTGGATCTGGCCGATGCGGAGTCAGAACCGGTGCGCGCCGCGGGCCGCCGCTATGATGGAGAGGGAACCTTGACGCGCGTGGTGACCCGCGCAGCGGGCGCTCCACCTTATGCCCTGCTGGATTCGGCGGGCGAGGTGAAGTTCTACGTCAGCCCTGCACCCGGCGTGAACCTGCGTCGCTATGAAGGGCTGCGCGTGGCGGTGATTGGCAGCGTGGGATACCTGCCCGAACAGAAGGCCAGGCACGTGACGGCGAAACAGGTGCTGCCGCTGGCCGCTGAAGGCGTGGAGCTATCTGCCTACCGGCTGCCGTAAGCGCGGGCCGCGGCCTGGGCGCGGCTTGCAGTAACACGGCGATGCAGCGGTTGCGGCCGAGCACCTCGATCAGCTCGCCGCGGCCGTCAGCGACGCGCTGGCCGTGGCGTCGAACCTGCTGCTGCTGCACGATCCGGGCCGGCCCGCCCAGTGGGCCCAGACCGAGAAACCGGCCGGCAGCGTGCATGGCGACTCGCTGGGCGTGCACGCCAGCGACTGCGCCAACGCCTGGCGCAACATGGGTCTGGTTTCCACGCCGCGGCACCAGGCAGCCGGCCTGGTGCTGTCTGCCTTCGACATCAGCCGCAGCGCGCGCGCGCCCGGTTACGGCGTGGACTTCTCCAAGCGCCAGCCCCAGCCTGTGCCGGAGGTCCTGGCGCAGGTTACGGCCGATACGGGCGATGCCCTGCTGGCGGCACTGGAAGACAGCATCCGCCAGCAGAACCAGGCGCTTGCCTGCGCCGTGGTGCATCGCTACGGCGCGCTGGGCTACTCGGAGCGGCCCGTATTCGACCTGCTGCTCCGCTATGCCATTAGCGAAGATGGCGCCCTGCACGCCGAGAAGTACTATCGCACCGTGAGCGAAGAGTTCTACTGCCTGCGGCCCGCCTTCCGCTGGAGGGAGCTGGTGGCGCTGGCCCGCGTCACGGCCAGCGAGTACGGCCGCCCTGCGCCAGGCTATCAGCAGGCCTGCGAACTGCTCAAGGTGTGAACGAACGTCTGAACTCGGCCGCCAGCGGCGCCGCGGCGTTCCGCCGGCACCATGCGATGCCACCCTTGCTCCTGGCGACGCCGCGTGGCGGCTGGGTGCTCACGCCCTGCTGATCATCCCATGTTTGGCCTTTGCCGCAGGCCGAGAGGCCTGCCTTGCCACGATATTTTGTCTCCCCATGCCGCTTTACTACGTGTCTGGTCCCGCCGTCATGAACCGCAGCCTCCGTGCTTCCGCCGCGCTCTTGGCGATCATGCTGCTGGCGGCCATGCTGCTGGACGCGCTTCCGCTGCACGCCGCTGACAACGAACTCTCAGCAGAAGAGCGAGAAGCCGGCTGGCTGCTGCTGTTCGACGGCAAGACGCTTGACGGCTGGACCACCAACACGGGTCAGCCCAGCCGCACGCCCGTGCAAGAGGGCGCCCTCAACCCGCACGGCTGCGGCGGCTACATGCTGATCCACGAAAAGGACTGGGCCGATTTCGAACTGGTGCTCGACTTCAAGATCAGTCCGGGGTGCAACAGCGGTGTGTTTTTCCGCACCTATCCGCTCGCGCCACGTCCGGGAAAAGACGTGGGCTACAACGGGCTGGAGATTGCCATCGACGACACCACAGCAGCGGGCTATCACGATACCGGTGCCATCTACGACCTGGTGCGGCCTCAGCGCAACGCCATGCTGCCGGCAGGCGAGTGGAACCACTTACGTCTCCTGTGCCGGGACAACCTCATCGAGGTCGAGCTGAACGGAGAATGGGTGAGCCGCATGGACCTGGATGAGTGGACCGAGCCGAATCGCCGCCCGGACGGTACGCCTCACAAGTTCGATGTGGCCTACAAGGAGCATCCGCGCCACGGCTACATCGGCCTGCAAGACCACGGCGCCGACTGCTGGTTCAAGAACATCAAGCTGCGACCACTCAACGACCAGCCGGAGCCCCAACCACAGAGGGAGCAGCCGGCGGAGCCGCAGCCACTGGGGGGCCGGTCGGCGAAGCCGCAGCCCGTGAAGGAGCGGCCCAAGGCACAGCCGTAGGATGCC
>Ga0101944_10006863_pt1 | contig 11798 bp, 5 predicted proteins | sample DewCreD2012metaG_FD_75245 | JGI IMG/M metagenome (GOLD analysis project Ga0101944, IMG submission 75245) | Hot spring sediment bacterial and archeal communities from British Columbia, Canada, to study Microbial Dark Matter (Phase II) - Dewar... ... | reverse complement strand
TGGATCGACAACACGCCGTATGATCCCCTCAACCCGCCCGGCAATGGCACGGCCGAACTGTTGGCGATACCCCGCACCACGTCTTTTGATGATTGGGGGCAGGGGTACGAACAGCCGGAGGGGATATATTTTATGGCCGCCAGTTTGAGCGGGGCAATTCAGGACGGCGCTGCGGCCTCCTTTGTCTATACGGCAACCGCCGCAGGCGACGTAACGCTGAATCTGATCAATTATATGGAACAAAACGATCAGTTGTCCTCTATTTTGATTCATCAGTATGAACCGGAACTTCAATTGATGATGTCCGGCGGAATAATGTCTGAATCGTCGATGCAGACGGAAACATCGCAGTCGGTTGACGTTGAAGCGCTGGCGAAGTTCCGCCTCGGTCGGCAGCTTCGAGCCGTCGGGAAAGACGTTCCGCTCCAGATCCTCGCGCAGCGCGAGGAAGACTTCGACGGAGCGTCCGCCAAGGCTCGGCGTAGTCGTGCTCGGATGAGCAGTGTCGATCGACTGTTCCATATAAAGATGTACTCCTTACAATACATCTTGTTGATTTAAAAAGATAAGTGAGATACATATTCGTATTTATTTCGCATGTTTGTATTGGTCGCAAATAATTTAAAAATAAACTACTTAATACTTATTTTAGCGGCTGTGTTCATTCCCTTCATCCACAGGTCTTTGCGGCTCTCGAAGAGGTACTGGCGTGCCGCGGGATCCTCTTTGGTGTTCCACGAGCCGGTCGAGTGGACGCGGATCTTCTGTTTGATGCCCGGCGCGTCGTGGACGGCCTGGGCGACGTCGGTCAGACAGCCCCAGCCGAGAATCCAGAGCGGGCGCGGATCCTCGACCTGCGCGCGGGAGACGATCCAACGCGAGCCTTCCGTCGGTGTGCTGAAGCCTTGCTCCGGCGCCGGGTCAAGGGCGCCTTGCTTGGTGACTTCGCGAAGCTGTTCGGACTTAGTACCGCGCCGAGTGGCTGAGCAGGGCCGGGTGGTCTTTCTCGTAGGCGTCGATGACTTCCAGATCACAGCCGCCAAGGGCTTCGCATGGCTTTGCTCAGCATCCGGTTGGCCGGTTCGTCGTCAACGAAGCGTTCCTCGTCCGGGTTCCACTTCAGTTTGCGGCCCAGGCGCGCGGAGATTTCGACGAGGTTGCAGGTGGTCGTCGAGCGGTGGCCGATTTCGGCGGGACAGATCGTCTCGCGGCGCGAGCGGATGCAGTCGAGCCAGTTGCGGTGGTGCTCGGGGCTTTCGTAGAGGTGGATCTCCCCGGGGCGGATCGTCGTCTTGAGCAGGCTGGCCGGTTCGGCGCTCAGGCGGCCGCGATCGACGTGGATCCTGCCTTCCTCGCCTTCGAAGACGACGCCGCCGGGGCAGGGCTTGCCGATGCTGCTGAAGATCACCTGCTCGCCCCTGGCGTAGGTCAGTTCGCTGGTCCATTCGATGACGTCGTCGATCAGGCCGTCTTCGGGGATGTTGGCGTGGGTGCAGTGCACTTCGACGGGGCCGGAACGGTCGTAACCCAGACCCCACTGCGCGATGTCGATGTGATGGATGCCCCAGCCGCTCAGGAACCCGATCGTGTAGTGCGAAATGTAATACCAGTAACAGGCCGCGTTGCCGGGCGCGACGCGCGGCGAATTGAACGGCTGTTCGGCCGCGGGGCCCTGCCAGAGGTCGTAGTCCAGGCCGTCCGGTACCGGCTCGGTCGGAAAATTCTTTCCGGTCTGGATGCCGCCGTTGATGCCGGTGACGCCGACCAGCACCCGTTTCAGCCTGCCGATGCGCCCGTTGCGGACCAGTTCGCAGGCGAAGCGGAAGTTGCCGTCGGAGCGCTGCTGCGTGCCGGTCTGGAAGATGCGCCCGTAGGTGGCCGCCGTGTCGGCGACGATGCGCCCTTCGGCGATCGTGTGGACCATCGGCTTCTCGCAATAGACGTCCTTGCCGGCCTTCATGGCCATGACCGCCATGACGGCGTGCCAGTGATCGGGGGTGCCGATGCAGACGGCGTCGATGTCGCTCCGCGCGAGCAACTCGCGGAAGTCGCGGTAGTCCCTGCAGTCCTGGCTCTTGTAGTGTCCGTTGATCCGGTCGCGCATGGCGGACCGGCGACTGGTGAAGGGGTCGGCGACGGCGACCAGACGCGCGTCGCCGCAGCCCAGCAGCGCGCCGCAGTGCCAGCCGTTGATGTTCCCGTTACCCAGCAACCCGACGTTGATCCGGTCGTTGGCCGCGAAGGCACCGTTTCGGCCCAGCGCCGAAGCCGCCACGATGGCCGGTGCGGCGAAGCCGAGGGTCTGCAGGAACGCACGGCGGCTCCTGGCTCCCGGCTCCTGGCACTGCGCATCGGTCTGTCGCATGATCCATGTCTCCTTGGTTCTGGCTACTGGTGGTCAGTGACCGGCCGCTGCGGTCCTGCACCCGCCCCAGCCTCCGCCAGGCCCATGCGGTCAAAACTCATGCGGTCATTCCCCCGGCGCCAGGATTTCCAGTTCGCGTATCGCCGGCGAACCGCCGTAGTACCCGGTGATCTTCAACTCGACCGCCTGGCATGGCGTCTTCGGAACGTCCACGGTCAGTACGTTCTCCTGGTAGACCGCATTGCGTACCTCCTTGACCGCTTGGCCGTCGCAGAGCACCTGGAAATCCTTCGGCGCGAAATTGTGGTGCGCCCAGCCGGTGATGCGCAGGCCCAGCACGTCCGTCTTTTCGGGCAGATCGACCCGCAGGATGTAGAGCTTCCTGCCGTCGGTTTCGTCCCAGTAGGTGGCCGGGTTGCCGTCGATGGCCGCCTGATCGCCGCCGGCGTCGCCGTCCTTCTCCAGGTTGTCCGGGCTGGAGGCCTTGCCTCTTGTGGCGATATTGACGGCGCCGAAGCGCTGGATGGCCGACTGGATCTGGGCCTTCTCCTCGTCGCGGCGGGCGAGGTCGGCGAGTTGTTTCAGGATCGGCAGTGCGTCCTTTTGCGGTTGCCTGGAAGCCATCTTCAGGGCGCCGCGGACGGCGAGGACATGCGGCTGAACTTCCTTGACGTCTTTGGCCAGCGCGAGCAGATCGGCCAACGGCGCGGTGTCAGGCCAGTCGGCCAGGCCGCGGACGGCTGCGGCGACGACGGCGGGGTCTTGCGAAGACCTGGCCCGCTCGCGCAGGGCGGCCAGCGCATCGGCGCCGCCCAGCGTGGCGAGCAGGCGCAGGCGCGTGGCCTGGACCGCCGGCGGCGCCTGATCGAGTCCGACGGTCAGCGCGCTGGCCTGCAGACCGGCCGCGCGGCAGGCGGCCAGGATGGCCGGTTCCAGCGCCTGCAGATCGTCGTCTTCGGCGAGTTTGCCCTGAAGCTTGAGCAACTCCGGCAGGTCGTCGCCTTTGACCAGCCTCGCGATGGCCGAGAAGGCGGCCCTGCGGCACGCGCCGTCGGCGGAAGAGCCTTCGGCGAGGATGAACGGCAGGGCGCTCCGCGCGCTGCGCTCGCCCAGGACCCGGATCAGTTCGGCGCGCAGCTTCGGTTCGGCCGCCCTGGCGGCTTCGACGATGGCCGCATCGACGCCCTCGCCGCGCAGGCGGACCAGGCCGGACATGGCGATCTTGCGGTCGTCGTCGTTGCCCGCGGCGGCTTTCAGCAGCAGGGCAACCGTCGTCGCGTCGCCGGTCGCACCGGCACAGGTCAGCGCTGCGCGACGCACGGCGGCATCGCTGTCTGCAAAGCCCTTGACCGCCAGCGGCAGCGCGTCGGGTTTCCCACGTTGCGCCAGACCTTCGAGGAGCGCGCACTTGGCCGGTGCGGGGAGTTTCTCCCACTGTTCGGTGAGCTTGGCGCTGACGGCGAAGCTTTTCGACGAAGCCAGGTGCTGTGCGGCGGCCGCGGCCAGGCTTCCGTCAGCGCCGGTCAGCGCTTCCAGGACGCGTTCTTCGGCCCGATCGGGTTGCGCCTCCAAAAGACCGCGGAACGCGGCCAGACGGATCGCCGGGCTGGACGCCTTGTCGGTGCGGAGTTCCTCCAGCATCGGCGCCGCGCGATCCTTCCGGCCGGTCTCCGTCAAGCGCAGCGCGCATTGCAGAAGGGCGTCCTGCAGCAAGCCGTCCGCCCCGGGTTGAACGTCCTTCAGGGCATCGGCGGCTTCGGGCGTTCCGATCCGGCCGAGCGCCTGCAGCGCGGCGGCCTTGACCTGCGCGTCTGCGTCGTTCAGCAACGGCTGCAGCGACGGAACGGCCGCGGCGTCCCGAAGCGCACCCAGCGAGGCGGCGATGCCGGTTTTGGACGCGCCCTGGGCGTCCTTCAGCGCGTCGCGCAGCGCCTTCAGCGCCGGGGGCGTGGCGATTCGCTGGAGCGCGAGCCGCGCGGCCAAGTTCAGTTGCCCGTCCTTCAACAGCAGTGCAATGGCGGCGACCGAGGCGTCGTCGCCGATGACGCTGAGTTGGTCGCAGACGAACGCCTTGGCGTCCGGCGTGGCGTCGCTTTTCAGCAGTTCGGCCAGGCTCGCGGCCAGTTTCGCGCGTTCCGCCGCGTCGCCTGAAGCCTGTCGGACGAGTTTCTCCACGCGCGTCAGCGCCGCGCGGCTCTCGCCGGCGCGGTAGGTCATCAGCCGGTCGAGGACCGCGCCGAGGTCCGAGCTAGGTGGGGAAAGGGTCACGGCGCCGGTCGCCGCCCACTCGGTGCCCCGCAGCGTAAGGATCTGGAAGCCGGGCGTGCTCATCGCCGCGCCGTCATGGCCGAGCACGTTGTAGAAGCAGCGGCCTTTCCCCATTGTCCGCCAGTGCACGATCGGTTCGTCCTGCCCTGAGCCGCCGTTGTTCTTGTCCGAAAAGGCGGTGCAGAGCACGTTCAGGCTGCCCGCCGTGCCCATGCGGTGCCAGAGTTCGTCGCGCGTCTGGAACTCCTTCAGTCCTTTCGTGATCGGATGCCCGGCGTCGGCCATCTTGACGGTGAATTCGTGCACGCGCCCGTGGCCGGTCTGCTTCATGTCCCACCACGAGCCGGACAGTTCCTGGAACTCGGGCCAGGTGTAGAAGACCGAACCCGCGGCATGCAGGAAGACGACGCCCTTGCCGCCGCGGACGAAATCCATGAACGCCTTTTCGGCCTCCGCGCCCCACTCGCGATCGTTCACGTTCGGCCAGTTGGTCCAGTTGCTGACGATCGCGTCATAGGGCTTGAGCATCTCCGCGGTGAACTTGCTGGGTTCAGTGGCGGTATCGACGCTGAAGCGGCCGCTGTCCTTGTACATCTTCTCCAGGACCGCGGTGGTCTCCTTCCAGTTGTGGTTGTTCTTGCCGGTGAGCAGCAGCACGCGGATCGGTTGGGCGTAGGCCTGGAATTCCCTGTCGAGCGCCGCCGGGTCGCCCTTGCCGCCGTGGATGAGCGCGCGGTAGCGGAGCGTGAGTTGCTCGCCGGCCTTGAGCGGCAGCGGTTCGTTGAAGAAGATGGAGGGGCAGAAGTAGCCGAAGGTTCCGTCCTGGATCACGTACCACGGCGTCGGGTGGCGCGGGTTGGCGGGGTGATCGAAGAGCGCGATTCCGCCCCAGACTTGGCCGGCGGCATCCAGCGTCCCGCTGAAGTCCATCCACCGGGCGGGTTCGCCGCGGCCGTGGACCTTGGCTTCATTCACCCAACCGGTCGAGTCGATGACGCGGTAGTTCTTCATCTCCCTGGCCGCGCGGAAGGACAATCCGCCGTAGCCGCCGTGCGCCGGGCCGCCGCGTTTGGGGCTGGGCGTGCAGTCGAGCGTTACCGGCTGGTCGGCGACCTTCAGGTCCATCTGCCAGTCGATGCGGTACTCGCCGCGCTCGTCGGGCGGCGTGACAGTGATGGTGCGCTCTTCGGTCATCAGCACGGGTTTGCCCATCGGGTGGTAGCTCAACTGCATGCGGAAAACGGCGGTGAAGTCGGGGCGCAGTTCGACCTGGGTGCCGAGGATATCGCTGCAGCCGTCGGGCCGGCCGGACTTGCCGGGTTCCCAGTAGTTGACGCCGTTGATGAGTTTCCACGAATGCCAGAAGGCGTAGTGCCAGACGTGATCGGCGGGGCTGAGCCAGGTCAGGTGGTGGCCGTCGGCGGTGCAGAGCGGGTGGAAGTGGGATTTGACCAGGTCGGGTGCGAAGCGGAAGGACCAGAGCGGCTGGCCGTCCTTGAGCAGCGAGACGTGCCTGCCCGTCTCTTCCTGCCACTGCAGGTTCGCCTGCGCCGCGTGAGCGGAACTCATGGTCAGCGCTCCGAAGAGAAGGAGTGGCGTTGCGAGGTGCTTCATGCGTTCGATCCTCTCGGCCTCTCCCGCGTTGGGGAGGGCCGATGTCCTATCCGAGCAGTCTCTTCAGGTACGCCATGCTGCGTTCGGCCTGGGCCACGGTGCCGCATTCCACGCTGAAGACGATGTCGCGCGGGAGCTTGCGGCAGATTTCGATCGCGGCCTTCCAGTCGATGACGCCCTCGCCGCAGGCGCAGCCGACCGGGGTGCCGGTGACCTTGCCGCGTTCGGCGCTGCTCTGCTGCACCGAGATGTCCTTGGCGTGGAGATGGATCAGGCGCGGGGCGACGTGCGTGAGCCACTCGATGGGGTCGTGTCCGCTCAGGTAGCTGTTGCCGGTGTCGAAGTTGATGCCGATGGCCGGGCTCTTCACCAAGTCGGCGATGCGGTCGAGGCCCTGGGGGTGCCTGCTGTACTGCTGGTGCGGCTCGAGGCCGATCCGGATCCCGCGCGGCTCGGCCACGGCGGCGGCCTCGGTGAGGACGTACTTCATGAGCGTGTGGTCCTCGGCCTCGCTGGTCCAGGCCGGCTTGGGGCCCTCGTCGGTGTTGACGACGGGCGCGCCGCATTCGGCGGCGAAGCGGACGGCCTGCTTCAGGTACTCGACGCTGATCTCGGGTTTGCAGAGCGGGCAGTGGGCGCTCAAGCCCGAGAGGCCGATGCCGGCCTTGGCGCAGGCGCGCTTGACGCGATAGGGGTCGTCGAGCATGGAGACGCTGTGGAAGTACCCGGCCTCGCTGAGGAGTTCGCGGCCCCAGTGGACCATCGGCTCGACGAACGCGTAGCCGAGCTGCGCGGCCTTCTCGACGCCCCACTGGAACGATTTGTCCTCGTGCCGGACGAATTCCATGTTCACGCCGATCCGCACCTGCCCCATGTCGCGCTCCTTAAAGTTCGGAATCGCGGCCGTCGGCGGCCGCCCGATCTGCAGCACCTTACACCGGCCGCCGGGGGGTGTCGTACGTCCGTCGCCAGTGGTAAATTTCGAACGTTGCCGAAGGGGCGGGCGGGACTGCATCGCGAGGCCGGGCGGCTCCCCGCAGCGAGTCGTTTGTCCTTCCCGCGACGGATCGTCAGCAGTAAAATACATCACAATCGAAAAGATACATTTAAATCCTAAAATACTATTTATATTATAATAGTGTTTATTTAAGTATATCGTATTTCGTTTTAAATAAATCATACAATTCACAAATAAATATATCTTTTATTCAAGTCTATGTTTGATTTAAATCGTTTAATCTTTAAAAATAAATCAGATAAGATAAAAAATAAATATGTATCATGATTTAAATCATGATATGTATCATTTATTTCATGGGGGAGGGGGGAAGGCGGCGTGCGGAGAGGTGTATCCGATGTCCTACGTACCGCGCCGCAGAAGTTCCAGACCCATTGTTTGCGCCTGCGGGTTCGGCTCTTCGTTGCTCGCTCGTCACAGATCTCCTCCGGATATGCTCCTCGCTCGCGCCTCGATCCGGACCCGCATTCGCGGCGCACTGGGTCAGGAACTTCTGCGGCGCGGTACTACGTTTCCATGGAAATGGCGGCTAACCGGAGGCTGCCATTGGTGTAATATATGAAACGAAGTTTTGCATATGGTTTCCCAGGGAAGGAGCACGCATGCACCACGAGTATGTAGCGCCGAACCCAAGTCCTTATCTCGTGCCGAACTTGGACCGTGCGCTCTCGATCGTTGAACTCATGGCGCAGCACAGCGAAGGGCTGACGATCCAGGAGATCGTGCAGCGGCTGAAGGTTCCCAAGAGTTCGGTCTTCCGGATCGTGTTGACGCTGGTCGATCGCCAGTATGTGGTGCGCGACGAGAAGACCAACCGTTACGCGCTTTCGGCGCGGCTGCTGTGGCTGGCGCACATGGCGGTGGCCGAGCACAGCATTGTCGAGAAGGCGCTGGACCTGATGCGCGACCTGCGCGACCAGTTCAAGGAGACGGTCTGCATCGGTTCGCTCATCGGCAGGCAGTTCGTGGTGTTGGACCAGGTGCTGGGGCTGCATCCCTTCAAGTTCATGCTGGATGTCGGGATGCACGTGCCGCTGCACTCGAATGCGCCGGGCAAGTGCGTGCTGGCTTTTCTGCCGGAGGACAAGCGCGAGGAGCTGATCGAGGGGATGCGGCTGGAGCGGTACACTGCCAACACGATCACGACGCGCGAGGGACTCCACAAGGAACTCGGGGAGATCCGCGAAGCGGGCTACTCGGTGGACCGGGGCGAGATGATCGAGGGCGCGCACTGCGTTTCGGCGCCGGTCTTCGACCGGCAGCGGTATCCGGTCGCGGCGATCTGGACGACGGGGCCGTCGGACCGGATGCCGATGGCGCAGTTTTCCGAGATCGCGCCCAGCGTGATCGCCTGTGCCCACCAGATTTCGCGGCGACTGGGCGGGGCGTGGTCGTAGGGGCTTTTCGCCGCGGAGCGCGCGGAGAACGGCGGGACGGCGACCCATGAAACGGATTTGCATGGCCATGCTGGTGGGTCTGGCCGTCCACGGTTCCGCGGTTTCCGCCGCCGACCCGGCCCGAACCGTCCGGCAGATCGAAGAGGACTGGCTGCAGCAGGTGCGCCTGCGGCTGACGGCGCTGGCCGGCGAGCAGCGCACGCGGCCGGAGCTGGACGCCCTCGGCGGCTGCGACGGCGTGATCGACGGCGAGTTCGGGTTCCACACGCAGCTGGAAGACCATCCGTGGTGGCAGGTGGACTTGGGGGTCGCGCAGGCGCTGGACCGGGTGGCGATCTACAACCGGGGCGGCTTCGAGGCGCGCGCGGCGCGCATCCAGGTGCTTCTTTCCGACGACGGCAGGCAGTTCAGGGAGGTCTACCGGCACGACGGGACGATCTTCCGCGGGTTTTCGGACCGCAGGCCGCTGGTCGTCCCGCTCAAGGGCGACAAGGCCCGGTTCGTGCGGCTGCAGTTGCCCGGCCGGGAGTATTTTCACCTCGACGAAGTCCAGGTCTTTGCCGGCGAGCGGAACGTCGCGCTGGGCCAGCGGGCCGCGCAGAGCAGTCTCAGCGAGTGGTCGAAGTCCGGCGGGCATGGATCCGACTGGGCCGGCGTGCTGAAGGTCGTGTTGCAGGGCGGGTTCCGCCTGGCCGCGGCGCTCCAGCGAATGAACGTCAACGTCGATGCACATCTGGCCGTTCTGAACGACGTGAAGGGCGCGCCCGAGGCGGCGAACGACGAGGAATGGAAGGCGCTCTATCGGAAGGCCCGGCGCGCCATCCGGGCGATGGCGCTGTCCAATCCGCTGCTGGACTTCGATTCGCTGGTCTTCGTCAAGCGCGCGCCGACGCTCTTCCCGCATCTTTCCGACCAGAATTACGGCTGGTGGTCGCGTCCGGGCGGCGGGCTCTGCATCCTGCGGAAGTTCAAGAGCGACTCGCCGGAATGCATCGAACTGGGCGGCGATTTCCCCGCGGGCAGTTTTCTGCAGCCCGAACTGAGCTGCGACGGCAAGCGGCTGCTTTTCGCGTACTGCCGGCACTTCCCCGGGGTCGCGGACCTCCGGGACAAGCAGACGAAAAGCAACCTGCCGGAAGAGTCCTTCTACCATCTGTACGAGATGGACTTGGAGACGCGGACGGCGCGCCGGCTCACAAAGGGCCGCTACGACGACTTCGACGGGCACTACCTGCCGGACGGCGACATCGTCTTCCTTTCGACGCGCAAGGGCACGTTCCTGCAGTGCACGCAGGCCAACACCGCCAGGACGCTTTCGGCCGACCTGCCCGACAGCTATGTGCGCTGCGGCGGCGACCGCTATCGGCCGGTGCCCGTCTACACGCTGCATGCCCTGAAGCCCGACGGCACGGGCCTGCGGCCGCTGTCGGCCTTCGAGACCTTCGAGTACACGCCGGCGCTGGCCAACGACGGACGCATCCTCTATTGCCGCTGGGATTACATCGACCGGTTCAACGGTCACTTCTTCAGCCTGTGGGGCTGCAACCAGGATGGCTCGAACGCGCAGCTCGTCTACGGCAACTACACGGTCCGCCCGCAGGCGACGATGGAACCGCGCGCGATCCCGGGTTCCGACAAGCTGATCTTCACGGCCTCGGCGCACCATTCGATCACCGGCGGGTCGCTGGTGCTCTTCGACCGCTCGCGCGGCGACGAGGGCGAGGAGCCGTTGACGCGGTTGACGCCGGAGGTGCCGTTTCCCGAAACCGAGCGGAACGTCGGCTCGTACTACGCCAACCCCTGGCCGCTCTCCGAGGACTTCTACCTGGTGAGCTGGAGCGACCGCAGGCTGCCGCCGCACTGCCGCTGCGATTCGACACAGGACAACCCCGTCAACGCGCAGGGACTGTATCTCTACGACCGCTTCGGCAACCTGGAACTGCTGTATCGCGACCCGGCGATCTCGAGCATGAACCCGATTCCGCTGAAGCCGCGGCCCGCGCCGCCGCTCCAGCCCCGGCTGGCCGTGCTGGAGGGCGAGCAGGCTGGCGCCTTTCTCCTGCAGGACGTCTACGACGGGCTGGCCGGCGTGCCGAAGGGTACGGTCCAACGGCTGCGGATCGTCGCGGTGGCCCCCAAGGTCCAGCCCGAGATGAACTGCCCGCCGATCGGCCTTTCGCGCGAGGACACCGGCAAGTTCATCCTCGGGACGGTGCCGGTGGACGAGGACGGTTCGGCGCATTTCCGCGCGCCTTCCGGCATGCCGGTCTTCTTCCAGGCGCTCGACGCGGAAGGCCGCGCCATCCAGACGATGCGCTCGCTGACCTACCTGCAGCCGGGCCAGACGCTCTCCTGCCAGGGCTGTCACGAACCGCGTCTGCGCGCACCGCCGAACAAGCCCCTGCCGCTGGCGGCGCAGCGCCCGCCATCGCGCCTGGCGCCCGATCCCGAAGGCACGCTGCCGCTGCGCTACGACCGCCTGGTGCAGCCGATCCTCGACGCGCACTGCGTGAAATGCCACGGCGCGGACGGCCCGGCGAGGAAACTGGACCTGGCGCCGGGGAAGTCCTACGCCAGTCTCATGGCCCACGCCGATCACGACCTGCGCAATCTGACCTTCGAACGCGACTATTCGCGGGTCAACGATGGCCCGGCGCTGAACGGCAAACTGGTCGCACACCTGAAGACGAACCCGAAGCATCGGGAACTCGGGCTGACCGACTCCGACTGGCGGCGACTGTACGCCTGGATGGACACCTACGGCGCCACCGTGGGCTGCTTCAGCGAGCAGCAGGAGCGGGAGCTGCAGCGCAAGGTGAGCGAGGTGCGCGCGATCGTCGCGAACCTCGCGGCCTTCGAGCAGGAGCTCGCGGCGGACGACCCGGGGATCGCCCCCAGCATGGTCTACGCCTACGCCGCGCTCATGGAGGGCGTCCCGTATGCCAACGGGGCCCCCAACCTCACCGTCGACGTGCCGGCGCTGCAGGAGCTCGCCCGAAGAAACAGGCTGCCTATCAGCGGGAAGGATTTCAAGACTGGGCAGACCCTTATGAAGACGATCCTCGCGCCCGGCTTGAAGGCCCGCATGCTGGGCTTAAGCGGGTGGTTTTCGAGCAACATCCTCGGGAACCGCGAC
>Ga0101944_10006861_pt1 | contig 11798 bp, 11 predicted proteins | sample DewCreD2012metaG_FD_75245 | JGI IMG/M metagenome (GOLD analysis project Ga0101944, IMG submission 75245) | Hot spring sediment bacterial and archeal communities from British Columbia, Canada, to study Microbial Dark Matter (Phase II) - Dewar... ... | reverse complement strand
GCCGTGCCGCGCGCGTGAGCGAGCGGCATCGTTGGCTGACCGCTCCCTGACGGTCGCGGCACGGGTTGGCTTTGCCCGTGTCCGAGCTGCGCGCGTGAGTGAGCGGCAGCGTTGGCACGCCATTCCACGAGGGTGCCTCACGACAGTGTTCTCCGAATGAACTGGCCCCTTCCGGCCCTGCCGACGAACTGGCCATCTCTCACAATGATCTGCCCCCGGCTGAGGACGGTGCGCGGCCAGCCGGTGACCTGCCAGCCCTCGTAAGGGGTGTAGTCGCAGTTCTGATGCAACGTCGCCGCCGAGATGGTGACGGTGTGATGCGGCTCAAAGAGCACCAGGTCGGCGTCGGCGCCGGGCGCGAGCGACCCCTTGCGCGGATAGAGGCCGAATCGGCGCGCCACGGCGGTGCTGGTCACGTTGACGAACTGATTGAGCGTCAGGCGTCCGGCGTTGACGCCGTGATGATAGAGCAGTGGCAGCCGCGTCTCGATGCCCGGTGCGCCGCCGGGTATCTGGTTGAAGGCCGGCGGGCCCTCGGACCAGGGGGACTCGGGCGCGCTTGCCAAGGTGCTGCCATCCGGGCGGCGACGGAATTCGGGGGTGCGGCGCTTGCCGCGCTTCTGGGCCAGGGTGAAGGGGCAGTGATCGGTGACGACGCAGTCGAGTTCACCGCGGGCGAGCGCCTGCCACAGTGCCGCGCCGTCGGCCGCGGTGCGCAGCGGCGGCGCCATGATGTAGCGCGCCGGCGCGAAGCCGTCCTCCTCGTAGAGCGCGTCGGTGAGCAGCAGATGCTGGGGGCAGACCTCGCCGGTCACCACCTGACCGCGCGCGACGGCGGCGCGCATCGCCTCCAGGCCAAGGGCGGCGCTGACGTGGACGATGTGCATCGGGATGTCCACCAGGCTGGCCAGGGTCAGGGCTCGGTGCGTCGCCTCAGCCTCGGCGATGGTGGGGCGGGTGGTGGGGTGCCAGCGCGGGTCGCGCCGGCCGGCGGCCAGGCAGGCGGCGGCGAGGTGCTGGATGACGGCGTGATTCTCGGCGTGCACGATCGGCAGCGCGCCATTCTCCCGGAGCTGCTCCAGAGCCTGCAACATCTCGGCGTCGCGAAGGCGGATGCCTTCGTAGGCCATGTAGATCTTGAAGGTGGGCATTCCCGCCGCCACGACGGCCGGCACCTCGGCCAGGCTGGTCGCGTCGGCGCGGTTGAAGGCCATATGGAAGCCAAAGTCCACGACGGCGTGGGGGGTCGCTTCGGCCAGGCGCGCCTCGAAGGCCTGCATCCAGGTCTGCTCCGGGCGCGCCTCGACGAAATCAATCACGGTGGTGGTGCCGCCACAGGCGGCGGCGACGGTGCCGGTGAACCAGTCGTCGCTGGAGACCACCTGATGCGGTCCCTGGGGATACTGCAGGTGCACGTGAGCATCAATGCCGCCCGGCAGGACGAGCAGGCCGGTGGCGTCCAGCTCGGTCGCGCCGGAGACGCTCAGCGTGCCGGCCAGCGCGGTGATGCGCTCGCCGGTGATGGCCAGGTCGGCGCGGAAGGTATCGCTGGCTGTGACCAGCGTGCCATTGCGGATGACCAGGTCGGCATTGACGGTCGTCATCGGTCGCTCAGCTCAGCTCACGGGTAAATCGTTCAATGCGATCGAGCGCTGCTTCGATCTGGGCCATGCTTGTGGCATACGACAGGCGGATGTGGGCATCGGCGCCGAACTCACAACCGGGCACCGCGGCCACCTTCTCGTGTTCGAGCAGCAGCTGGCAGTAGCTCATCGAGCCGTCCACAAGCTGGCCGCGATAAGTGCGGCCATAGGCGGCGGAGACCTGCGGAAAGGTATAGAAGGCACCGTGCGGCTCCGGGCAGATGATGCCGGGGATGGCCTGCAGCCGACGCACCATATACTGACGCCGCTGATCGAACTCGCGGCGCATCATCTCCACCGAGCTCTGATCGCCCCTCAGGGCGGCCAGCGCTGCCTCCTGGGCGATGGAGTTGACGTTGCTGGTCGAGTGGCTCTGGATGCGGCCGGCGGCGGCGATGATGTCGGCCGGGCCGGCCGCGCAGCCGATCCGCCAGCCGGGCATCGCAAACGTTTTGGACATTGCGGCGATGACGACCGTCTGGCGGTAGATGTCGTCACCCAGTGAGACGATGCTGGTGAAAGGGATTCCGTACACCAGGGCGTCATACACCTCATCCGAAATGACCGGCACGCCCTTTTCGACGAGGACCTCGGCCAGTGCGCTCAGCTCGTCGCGCGTGTAGACGGCGCCGGTCGGGTTCGAGGGCGAGTTGAGGATGAAGAGGCGTGTGCGGGGGATGATGGCGTCGCGCAGCTGGCGCGGCGTGATCTTGAACTCCTGGTCAGCGCCGGCGGTGACGATGACTGGCTGCCCGCCCACCGAGCGCACCATTTCGGGGTAGCTGACCCAGTAGGGCGCCGGGATGATCACCTCTTCGCCCGGATTGACGAGCGCGTAGATGACGTTCCAGACAGCCTGCTTACCGCCGGCGGTGACGATGATCTGATTGGGTTTGTAGGTCACCCCGCGTTGGCGACCGATATGTTCGGCCCAGGCGGCACGCAGCTCGGGGGTGCCGGCGGCGGGAGTGTAGCGCGAATGGCCAGCGTCAATGGCGGCCCTGGCGGCGGCGGCGATGGGGGCGGGTACGTCGAAGTCGGGTTCGCCGGCCGCCATAGCAATGACGTCTTCGCCAGCCTGGCGCATCGCTTTGGCGCGGGCGGTGATGGCCATGGTGGCCGACTCTTGAATGCGTTGCACGGCGTCACTGAGTTGGTACATCGGTCGTCATCCCTCGCGTCAAGTGGTTTGAGACGATTATACTCGGTTGTATCGGGATGCACAAAGACATTGACGCGGACTTGGGGAAGGTGCTATAATCGCCTCAGTCGGTAGCGTTATCGTCGGACACGCCGGGGACACAGGAGGACAGGATGCCGCAATTGCTGCTGGCGCTGGCACAGGTTGTGGTCGCCGTCATCATGACGGTGATTGCCGCCTATCTGGGGGTGGTGATCTTCAATCGGGTGACGCGTGATCTCGATGAGTGGGCCGAAATCCGGCGTGGCAATCCGGCTATGGGCCTGGTGCTGGCCAGCATCATCCTGGGGATTGCGATTGTCCTGCGGCCGGCACTCAACGTCCCCGCGCCGGGCGACATGGGCGTGCGACTGTATCCGCTCTACGCGCTCGCGACGCAGGCGGCTGGCCTGGTGGTGGGGCTGGTGCTGGCGCTGGCCGGCATTGTCCTCGCAGTAGCGCTCTTTGACCTGCTCACCGGCCAGATTGACGAGCTGGCCGAGCTACAGAAGGGCAATGTGGCGGTCGCCGCGCTGATGGCGGCGGTGGTGCTGGCCGTGTCTGTCCTGATGTCGGGGGCGATTCAGCAGGTGATCGCCTGGTTTGCGGCGGCGCTGAGATAGGCTGACGGCGGGATTCAGTCGCCGCCGGTGACGTCGTCCATCAGTTCATCGTCGTACTCGTCGGCGTCGGGAGGTGGCACGGGCTCGTTGAGCAGTTCGCGGGCCGCCTCCGCCTGCGACGCCTTTACCCACACCTGTACTTCCCCCAGGCCGTCCACCGTCAGGCCCATGACCGGACCCAGGCTTTCGTACTTGAGGAGCACCGGAATGCCGTTGGTCTCCAATTTGCCGCGGATGATCTCGGCCTGGTAGAGGCCGGCGGTGGTGTACACCTGCACCAGATTGGCATCCTCGTCGTGGGTGGCATGATCGGGCCAGAGCATGGTAGTCCTCCTATTTGCGTCGCAGGGCCAGGAGAGTCAGGTCGTCCGACAGGTTGTCGCTGCCGGTGTGGGCGCGCACCATGGCCTCGATGCGGTCGAGCAGATCGTCGGCAGAGGTGGGCGGGCGGTCCAGGACCGTCATCAGACGCTCGGTGCCGAGCAGCTCGTGGCGGGTGTTCATCGCCTCGGTCACGCCGTCGGTGTAGACCAGCAGGCAGTCTCCTACCTCCAGGTGCACCCGGCCTACCTGAAACGGAATGTCCTCGGTGACTCCCACCAGCGGGCCGGTGGGCTCCAGGCTCTCGCACCCGCCGGCGGCGCGCGCGTGGAGCGGCGGCACATGGCCGGCGTTGATGTAGCTGAGGCGGCCGGTGGTCACCTCCAGCACCCCCATGAAGAGCGTGGCGAACATGTTGGTGCGCTGCTGGTGATGGCGCAGGATGTAGCGGTTGGTGAGGCGCACGGCGTCGAGGATAGCGGCATCGCTGATCGGAGCCGGGTCGTCGGGGCGAGCGCGATCGGCGAAGGCGCGCAACAGGCTGCGCGTCAGCGCCATGAAAAGGGCGGCGCCGACGCCCTTGCCACTCACATCACCCAGCAGAAGTCCCAGGCGGTCGTCGGGTAGACGAAAGACATCGTAGAAGTCGCCCGCCACCTCATTGGCGGGCAGGAACCGCGCGGCGATCTCCCAGCCGGGCAGGGTCGGCAGCTCCATCGGCATGAAGTCGGCCTGGATCTGCCGTCCCAGCTCCATCTCCTGGCGCAGGGCAGCCAGATGGGCCTGTTCCTGGTCGCGCAGCCATTTCTTCTCCAGACAGGCCGCCACCCGTGCGTTGAGCAATACCGCGTTGAACGGCTTGAAGAGATAGTCCTCGGCGCCCAGTTCGACGCAGCGCACGACGCTGTCCAGATCGTCCAGGGCCGAGATAACCACGACGGGGATGTGCCGCCACTCCGGGACCTGCCGCACCTGCTCGAGCACCTGGAAGCCGTTCACCTCCGGCATCATGATGTCGAGCAACACCAGATCGAAGGGTTGCTGTCTGAGGCGGTCCAGCGCGACGCGGCCGTTTTCGGCCTCGATCACCGCGTGGCCCATCCGGCGCAGCCGGCGCGCCAGCATATCGCGATTGTCCTCGTTGTCGTCCACCACCAGTATCTGCGCCTGTCGGGTTGTCATTTCACGTCCTTGACGATCAGGATGCCGGGGCTGGTGACACCCGGATGGTGCGCTCGTGGCGATAGGTCACCATCCCGGGATGGCCGCCCGGCATACGCCGCACGTGGCGACGTAGGGTGACATCCACCGGCACGCGGCTGTCCCCGGCCGGGGCGCTGGCGCCGCGTGCGGCCAGCGCGGCGGCGTGTTCGACGACCGATTCCGGGACCTCCTGCCCGCCGGTCTTGATGATCACGTGTGGGCCGGGACGTCCGCGCACGTGCAACCACAGGTCGTCTGGGGCGGCGCGTTTGAAGGTGACCTCCTCGTTCTGTCGGGCGTTGCGGCCGACCAGGATCGTGTAGCCAGCGTAGACAACGCGCGTTGGCCCGCCGACCGGAGTGGGGCGGCGGGCGGGTTGCGACAGCCAGCCAGCGGTCACCAGCGCGTCGCGCACGGCGTCAATCTCGGCGCGCGTCGCGGCGGCTGCCAGGTCGGCGGCGAGCTGGTCGAGATAGGCCTGGTCGGCCTGCAGTTGAGCGAGGCGGTTCGGCAGTTCTTCGGCGGCGCGGCGCGCTTTCGCGTAGCGAGCAAACAACGTCTGTGCATTCTCCAGCGGACTCAGGGTCGCATCCAGCTCGATGCAGCGCGGCTCACCGCGGTGATCGGGCACTGTCACCTGAGCGCAGCCGGGTGCGATCTGATGCTGATAGGCCAGCAGCAGCTCGCCATCCTCACGCAGGCGCTCGATGGTCCCGGCCGTCGGCAGCTGGTCGTTGATCTGTGCCATCGCTACGCGGAGACGGTGACCGACGGCGGCGATTGCCGTCTGAACCTCGCGTCGGGCGGCCGCGTAGGCATCCACGGCCGTGCGACCGAGCAGGAAGCGCTCGATAGCCGTGCTGATGTCAGGCATCCGCTCGGAGCGCGGACACTGTTGCAGGCGATAGGGCGCAAAGGCGATGGGTTGCTCCTGCTCATCCAATCCCAGGTGCGGCTCCCAGTCGCCCGTGTCGAGCGGCGCCAGGAGCTCGATCACGGCCCGGGCCACGGCATCCACCACGACGGCCGACGGCGGTGCTGCGGGGTCACCGGCGGCGCGGGTCACCACCTCGCGCGCCAGAGTGGGGCTGACTCCCAGCAGGTGTCCGCTGAGGGCGCGGTGCAGCGGCTGATCAGGTGGAGCGTCCCTCAGGAGGCCTTCCCAATCCACGCCGCGCGGCGCATGCCGGCCGGCTGGCGTCGGAGGTGGCACATACAGCTGGCCGGGCAGGGTCACCCGGTAACGATTCTTATCGGGCCCGATGCGCTTGGCCGCATCCAAGACGCAGCCATCCGGGCCGACCAGGACGAGATTGCTGTAGCGATCCATAATCTCGGCAATCAGGCGGCAGCGGCCCTCCGGCCCGGCGAAGTCGAACGCCAGGATGCGTTCCCAGGTTGGCTGCGCAATGTCCATCAGGCGAGCGCCGCGCAACCACTTGCGCAGCCGCAACAGCAAGGGCGTCCCAACGTCGTGGCCGCGCCGTACCCGGTCGGCGCTCAGCCGGGCGTGCGCGGTCTGCGCTTCGGCGCACAGCACCAGATAGCGGCGCTGCCGGGCATATAACTCCAGGCCGATGGTCAGCTCCGTGACGAGCAACACCTCCTGCACCCGTGCGCCCAGGCAGGCATCCAGGTCGTCCCGCAGGCACGCCAGCGTCAGGTAGTCCACGTGCATGGGGCGGAGTATAGTCGTCGTGGAGGCGCTGTGCAAGCGTCCCCGCGATTGGCATTCGGTTTGGCGTCTGGCGGTGTCGTGCGGTATGATGAGTCATCGGGCGGTCATCCCGGTGGCGGATGGCCCGGCAGGTGACGATGATCCGCTTGCTCCATCTGGATACCGACAGCGGTGTTGCAACCCCTCGTGATCCCTCAGAGGTCGAAGCGATCCTGCGTGCGGGGCACGGCGCGCTGTGGCTCGATATGGAAGGCGAGCCACCTCAGGCCTGCGAGCCCCTCCTCCTGCAAACGTTCGGCTTCCACCCGCTGGCGGTGGACGATGCGCTGCAGGAAAGCCATGTCCCCAAGATAGACGACTGGGAGGACTACCTGTACATCGTCCTGCACGCGGTGGCTTTCAGCCGCTCGGAGCACGGAGGGGGAGATCTCGCGACGATCGAGCTCGACGTGTTCCTCGGCCGCAACTACATCGTCACCCACCACGACCTGCCGATTCCGGCGCTTGATCGCGTGTGGACGGATTGTCAGCGGGACAGACGACATTTTTCCCGCGGCGTGGACCATCTTCTCTATCTCATCTGTGATGAGGTGGCCAACAGCTTTGTGGCGGCGGTGGACGAGATGGACGACGCGCTGGATCGTGTCGAGGTCAAGCTGTTTAACCAACCAACGCCTCACGTGCTCGAACATCTGTTCGATCTGAAACGATCGCTGCTGCGATTGCGCCGCAACATCGCCCCGCAGCGGGAGGTGCTCAACAAGCTGGCGCGCGACGACTATGCGGTCATTGACAGCCAGGCGCGCGTCTATTTCCGCGATGTGTATGATCACCTGGTGCGCTTGTATGAGATCAACGAGAGCATGCGCGACCTGGTGGCGGGGGCGCTGGATACCTATCTTTCGGTCATCAACAATCGCATGAACGATGTGATGAAGACGCTGACCCTCATCACGACGCTGTTTATGCCGATCTCGTTCGTGGCCGGCTTCTTCGGCATGAACTTTTTCCAGCCGATCTTCGAGTCCGACGTGTGGACCAGTGTACCGGTGCTGGTGTTGGCGCTGATGCTGATGGTGGTGGTGCCGATCGGGATGTACCTGTGGATGCGGCATCGGCGCTTCACGTAGAACGGGGAAGATGTCAATAATGGAAACACGCATGAAGCTGGTGGTGCGGGGTGACGAGCGCGTCGAGTATCCGCTGGATGCTGAGACCGTTCGGTTGGGGCGCGAGCGCGCGCGGACGGTGCCGCTCAACGATCCGCTGGTGTCGCGCGAGCACGCCGAGCTGTGCTGTGTCGTTGGTGACGCTCGCAGACAGGTCTGGGAGATACACGACCTGGGTTCGACCAATGGCACGTATGTCAATGACGTGCTGCTGGCGGGGCCGCGTCGCCTGGCGGTCGGCGACCGGATCAGGGTGGGCAACACGGTGCTGGTGTATGAGGAGATCGAGAGCGGGCGCGGCTTCCGCAATCTGGTGGCCGTCCTCATCGCGCTGGCGACGTTGATGGGCGCGATAGTGGCGTGGCGGGCGAACGTGGCGATTGACGAAGCGGCCGGCGCGCGAGCCCGCGGCACCACGGTCCTCATCAACCTCACCCAGCACGAGACGGAGGTGACCTCGTCGCTGTATCAGAACCTGAGTGCGTTCACCGCGTATGCCTGGCACCTGGCGATGACGCAGCTGTTGGCGGCGGACGCGCAGCAGACGCGAGATGCCGATTGGAGTAGCGAGCTGGAAGAAGACCGGCTGCGCCAGGCGAACCTGGCGTTGGCGGCGCTTGACCTGGTGAACGTGGATTACGTGCGCCGGGCGGACGACCCGACTGCGGCGCAGACCTTCGATCGCGAGCGCTTCTTTGCGACCAACATGGCCGAGGTGGCGACCCAGACCGATCTGGATTACCAGGCGCACTATGCGACCTCCGATCGTGAAGCCACGGTGGCCGAGCGTCTGACGGCGGTGGCAGTGTTGTTGAGCGTGGCCATCTTCTTCTACACTGGGGCGACGCTGGCCACGTCGTGGCTCAAGTACGTGTGGGCCGGCATCGGCGTGGTCGCGTTCGGCGTCGGTAGCCTGGCGGCCGTGCTCATCGAGGTCGGCACACGCGCGGGCTGAATCTTCAGAGCGGCGGGGGGGATAGAGATAGGGATAGGGATAGAGATAGGGATAGGGATAGGGATAGAGATAGAGATAGAGAGTAGGGAGTAGGGGGTTGCGGCGATGGAGGAGACGCTGGTACGGCGGCCACGCCGACGCCGCATGCGCATTGAGGCCAATCACATCATTGTGATGCTCATCGCCGGCGTGGCGGTGTTCGGCACGATCGTGGCGGCGCTGCAGACGCACGCCAACGCTAACGCGGCCCGGGCCGTGCGCAACACGCAGTCGCAGTCAATTCTGTTGCTCAAGGCGGACACGCACGGTCTGTTCGACCTGACCTACACGCTGGAAGTGGTGCGCACGTGGTGGGAGCTGCAGCGTTTGACGATGCTGGCCAATCGCCGTGCTGGCGAGAGCGTCGAGGCGGCCGAGGCACAGGCCCTGGATCTGGAAGCGCAGCGTCTGGCCGCTGCCGCCGAGAGCCTGCTCGGCCAGAGCGATGCCTTTGCCGAACCCTACTACAATGTGGTCAGTATGCCCTGGCCGGACCTCAATCGCTTCTGGTACGACCGACTGGTGGCCCCGCGCGTTCTGGCGACCGAAAAGCAAGCCGCCGAGTCGGAGATTGGGCAGGCCTGGAACAGCAAGAGTAACGCCTATCAGACGGTGATCACGCTCGTGGCGGTGACGCTGTTCCTGTACGGCCTGGCGCTGACGGTGGAAAGCCACCTGAAGTGGGGCTTTTTTGCCCTGGGCAGTGCCAATCTGGCATTCATCACCGCCTGGACGGCGCTGACAGTGGTGCGGCCGGTGCCACACATCCCGGAAGCGGCGCTGCAGGCGTATGTGGATGGCTACATCGAGGCGTCGAGCGCCTTGCAGCTGGAGTACGCATCCGTGCACGCCCTGGCACCGGAACGGGCGGACAAGGCGATCGCGCACCTTAACGAGGCCATCGCATTGCGACCTGACTACGCCGCGGCCTACACCCTGCGCGCGGACGCGTTGACGGTGAAGGGTGAAGCGTTGCTGTTCGGTGAGGGCGACGCGACGCTGCGCGACGCCAGCCTCCAGGCCGCCGTCCAGGACTATGAGCGCGCGCTCAGCCTGAATCCCGAGGACTACCACGCCCACTGGAATCTTGCGTGGGCGCTGTACCTGGTGGGTGATTACCAACGCTCGATTGAGGTGATCCAGGAGGCGGCGCGGCTGGCGCCGCTGAAGGCGTTCGGGGCGCGGCTGGTGATGGCGACTACCTTGCTGGGCATGGGCAGGCTGGAAGAAGGCCTGGCCGAATGTCGAGCGGCAATCGCGTACGCTGCCGAGCATCCGCTGAGCTCCGACACCTATTACTTCCGCCAGGCGATTCGGAACGCCGAGCGCCTGCAGGCGGTACGACCGCACGATGGTCTCGACCAGCTCGCCCGCCTGTTGAAAGAGGCCTTCGTGTCGTTGCAGTATCGGGGCAGCGCGCAGCCCGGCGAGGCGACGGGTCGGGTGGGTGAGCTCAGCTTCGGCGCGCCGACACTGGAACAGGCGGGCAAAGCCAGCCACTTCTGGATCAGCCAGCACTTCCCGGCCGACACCGAGCAGGTCAACGTCATTTTCGATTACGACGGCATGGTGGACGGTCAGCAGGTCGTGCTGAAGGTGTATCGCGACGGGTCGGAACAACCCTTCTACAATCAGGTGATCCGCTGGCAGGATGGTGCGACGGGACACAGCACGCGACTGGCGGTGAAGTTGCCGGTCGAAGGGACGCGGTTCGGCCTGTCGCCCGGGCGCTACCGTGTTGAGATCTACCTGGAGGGCAACCTGCGCGCCAGTGGCGAGTTCACCATCGGCGGTTGAGCGCGCGCCGTCGGCGTCAGGCTGAGAGGATGGCAAAGATCAGCACCGGCACCGCCAGTGTCAGCGTCACGCCACTGAAGAGCGCCACGACGGCGTATTCCTTACCCGCGAAGCGCGCGATGACGGGTAATGTCGAGTCCATCGCGGTGGCTCCGCCGCAGGCGATTGGTGCCAGGCGGCCGCAGCAGCGCACCAGCAGGGGGGCGAGCAACAGGGTGCTGATCTCGCGCATCAGATTGGACAGGAGCGCCACGACGCCGAGGGCTTCGCTGTGCGCCTGGGTAATCAGGACGCTGGACAGGCTGTAGTAGCCGAAGCCGGCGCCGACGGCGAGCGCATCGCGCAGCGGCATGTCGCTCAGTAAGCGGGATACCAGCGCCGCGCCGGCCAGCGTGCCGATCGTCACAAGGAGCGGCACCAATCCCCACCTGAGGTTGCGTCGGTCACGGAGGGCCGACCAGACGTGGCGGTCTCCGCCGATGCTGATGCCGACGCACAGCAGCAGCGCGTACAGGACGTACTCGGTGTAATCGGCGGGGCGGAAGCCGGCGGGCAGCTGGCCGGAGAGGCCCACGCCGATGCCAGCGCCGAAGACGGCCAGGATAATCAGGCTGCTCTTCATCGGTCGGGGCGCGTCGGCCACAGGCCCAGGAGCTGGACGGCGGCCACGCTGCCGACGATGGCGCCGGCGGTCAACACGCCAGCCTGCAGGCCGAGCGGACCAAAGTTTGCCAGGACCTCGCCATTCGTGCCCACCGACAGACCCAGGACAAACAACAGGGCGTACACCCACCCCATCGTGAGCCGGTCGGCCAGGCGGATGAGCGACTGAAAGGGTCGCGCGAGGCGACCGATGACAATCCCAGCGATGAAACACAGGAGGATGATGGCCATAGCGATTGTTCCGTTTCGGGCTACCTGTTCCGGGTGATCGTCGGCGGGGAGGCCGTCCCCGTCTTATACCACCGCGTGCCCGGGCGGGCAAGCGCGGATCGAAGGGATGGGAACGTGGGACGGCGGCGGATGCTTTGCTGGCCGCCCGGCGCCGTGCTATACTGGCGCGCGCACCTCACGTAGTGTAGAAAGGCACCGATGCAATGAGCCTCAAGATCGTCACCACCGCGGAAATGCGAGCGATTGAAGCCGCGGCCGATAGTGGCGGCGTCAGTTATGCGCAGATGATGGAGAAC
>Ga0101944_10006860_pt1 | contig 11802 bp, 5 predicted proteins | sample DewCreD2012metaG_FD_75245 | JGI IMG/M metagenome (GOLD analysis project Ga0101944, IMG submission 75245) | Hot spring sediment bacterial and archeal communities from British Columbia, Canada, to study Microbial Dark Matter (Phase II) - Dewar... ... | reverse complement strand
GAGCGTGGCATCGGCCGCCGCTGCTTACCATCGCCAGCAACCCTTCGACCTGGGCCTCACCGTGGGCGACAACTTCGAGCCCGATGGCGTCCTGAGTCCTTCCGACCCGCGATGGAAGGGAGGATGGGAACAGGTCTATCACCCGCTCGGCATACCCATCTTCGCCTCCACCGGAAACCACGATTGGGGGTTCCCCGACAGCCCCGCCGCGCAAGTCCTGTACTCCCATCAGAGCAGGACGTGGCGCATGCCTGCGCTCTACTACTCCTTCACCGCCGGCCCGGCGCAATTCTTCGCCCTGGCGACGCAGGCCATGTCAAGCACCCAATTGCACTGGCTGAAGCAAGAACTGGAGCGCAGCACCGCCCGCTGGAAAATTGTCTTCGGGCACCATCCTGTGTATTCGCACGGCACCTACGGTCCGGTAAAGGAGTTCCAGGCGGCCTTGGCGCCGGTGCTGGCCAACCGCGCCGACCTATACCTTTGCGGCCACGAACACTCCATTCAACACATCGGCCCCATCGGCGGAGTCCACTACTTTGTCGGAGCCGCCGCGGGCCAGGATCCGCGCCCCGGCAAGAAAGGCCCTGACACTCGTTTCGTGGACCACTTCCTGGGATTCACAACCATTGAGATTAGCTCGGGTAGGATTCGCCTCCAGAATCTTGACGCGGAAGGCAAGACCCGCTACCAAACGGAGATAACAAAGTAAGCGATCCTGCTTCTCCTGAAATCGGACCTTTCCCTTCCGACGCCCTTGCAGTACCCGATGTCCGGCAGAAAACTGGGCTGCGGATGAATCTCCCTCTGCCAGACTGCCAGGCGGCGCCCGGCGCTTGCGGCGAAGTCCGCGCCATCAATGCCGCCAGCTTGGCTGCGCCCAGAGGCATGTTCAACGTTCGCGATCTGGCTTCCATTACCTTGCGGCGGCAAACGCGTCGCGACCTCGTTTAATTCAGCGACGCGCAAGTCTCTTTGGCGCTGCTGGACGGCGTGGGGCGGGTGGCTTTCGGAACGTTCCAATCGCCGCTTTTCCTGAACGAGCGGTTGGTGATCGACGACCCACCGGCGGCGGCGCCGGTCACGGTTTGGGAGGCGAGCGTTTCGGCTTTTCGAGCGCCCTCGCTTCGGTGACGGCCAAGAACGGCTTCGCCGTCGCCGCCATCAACGCCTTTGGCCACGGCTATGGAGCAGACGGACGTCTGGTGATACGGGAACGGTCCGGCGCCGTCACCGAGTTGCCGCTCGGCGGGCGCGCCGTGGACTACAACGGCAAAGGAGCATTCGGAGCGCCGGCTGCCGCGGTGCTCAACGTTGTGGGCGGCACAGGTTGGGACATTTCGCGCTGTCAGAACCCCGATGGGGCTTATGTGCTGCGCCACCAGCCGGTGAAATTCATTGAGGACCGCGCGGCGCTGGAAATTCAAGAATGGCGCGACCGGCATAACTGGATAGAGATGCGTTGCGACCCCGCCGCGTACGCGCCTCATTATGTGGCCAGCACGCTGCCCGGAGTGAGCATTCGCCCGGTGCTGTTTCAAGTGGCGAAAGGCGATCTGTCTTTGCCGAACCCGGCGTCGAGCAACCTGATCCGCGCAGCCCGGCTGGAAGCCGCCCGATGTGAACCACTTGGCGCGGCCCATTTTCGGGCGGGATCTGTTTGAAACTCCCGATCAGCTCCCGGAAACCATCCGGTGAGAAGGGCGGCGGATGGCGAAGCCGCCGCCCTGCGTGACGGCACGTCAGAAGATGAATTTGCCGGTGAGCTGAATGCGCCGCGGGTAGTTCGCCTGCGTGCTGGCGTTAATCTGCCCGAACTGCGCGTTCCGCGGATCCAGATTCGGCGCCGGAAGCTGCGGACGGTTGAGCGCGTTCAAGAATTCCGCCTTGAACTGGAAGTTGAACCTCTCCCGGACCCGCGTGTTCTTCACCAAGGAAGCATCCCAGTTGTTGACTCCCATCGCCCGCAGGAAGCCGAACCGCAACGGGAAGTAGCGGATGTTGCTCTGGAGTTGGTCCTGGAGGAAGCCCGCTTGGGTGTTGAACCACCGTGTCCGCGTCGGGTTGTCGATCTTGATGTTGTTCACGTCGCCGATGAACGCGATGTTGCCCCAGTTCAACGGCACACCCGACTGAGAAACGTAGATCGCGCTGAACTGCCAGCCGCCGATGATGTAATTCACCGCCGGACGGCTGCCGCCACCGATCTTCTTTCCCCTGCCGAAAGGCAGCTCCCAAATGCCGCTCGTCACGAACCGGTGAGGAACGTCGAAATCCGAGATCACTTCCACCGGCCTCGGATCCGCCGCGTTCAGGTAAGCGCCCGCCTCCATGAACTTCGAGAACGTGTAATTGAGCTGGAGAGTGAAGCCCTTGGAGAAGCGCCGCTCCGATTGCAGTTGCAGAGAGTGATACCAGGAGTAGCCCTGGTTGGTGGTTGAGGTCACGCTGCCGAACTGCGGGAATGGGCGCAGCAACGCCGAGCGGCTCCGGTTGGTGTTGGCGTTCAACGTCGGCGCCGCCACAGGAACGAGCCCCCGGAATGGGTTGGGCAGATTCCCGGACAGATAGTTGTTGATAGCCACCATCGCCGGCGTGCGCGTCATGTCGCTGCTTAGGTACTGGTTGGAGATGGCGTTGTAATCCCGGTTGATTTCGATACGGGTGCCCCGGTTGCCCACATAGCTGAGTTCCACCAGGAACCCCGCCGGCAGTTGGCGCTGGACCCCCATCTGCCAGCGCTGCATGTAAGGCATTCTGGGCTTCGTCTCAAAGAACGTGATACCCGTGTCAATGCCCGTCTCCGGTCCCAACGAAGCGCCGAAGATCGGGAAAAGCTGTCCGCTCGGCAGCGGATTCGAAAGCGTCGTCGCCGGCGACAGATAGCTGTTGGTGGTGAACTGAAAATCCGTCTGCCGGCTGAAGCCGGTCTGGATGACGTCGCCCCGGCGCTGCCCGAGGAAGCCGAAGAACACCCCGTAGCCGCCGCGCAGGACGGTCCTCGGAGTCAGTTGGTACGCGAAGCCAAAGCGCGGCATCAGGTTGCGCTTGGGCGTGTCATACAGGCCGGACGGCAGCCCGTTCACGCCGGCGAAGGTCAGTCCGCCGCGAACAACGAACGCCGAAGCCGGTCTTTCGGGCAGTGCGTTGGCCGCATAAACCGCTTGCGCCTGAGCCGCCCACGGGAACGTCGCGTTCGCGTCAAACCCGCGCACGCTGCGGTTGTAGCGCTCCTCGAGAGCGTTCTCGAACTCCCACCGCAAACCCAGGTTCAAGGTCAACTTGCGGGTCAGCTTCCAGTCGTCCTGCAAGAAGAACCCCCAAGAGGTCGACTGCTCGGCGTAGGAAGCCGGACGCCAAATGCCGCCGCTCGACGGCAGTCCCAACAACAGCGCCGCCACCGACTGTCCAAAGCCGCTCGGGGCGCCGGGCGAGTTCTGGTTCGGTCCCCTCGTCCATTCCGTACCGAACGTGAACTGCGCGGTGACATTATTTCCGAACTCAGTCCGGTTCTCGCGGTAAGCGCGGAACTCTACGCCGCCCCGCAAGAAGTGCGAGCCTTGGGTCTTCGATAGCGTGGCCAAAACGTTGTGGATGTCGTTCGGACGCCATTCTCCACCGCCCGCCGTCCCTTGATATCCCGAAAGGTCAATACGCGGGAACTTGCGGACGTCGTTGGAAGTCAGCGTGTTCAAATAAGACGGCAAGCCCAAAGTCGTGAGATCAAATCCGTGCGACTTGTAAGGGTTGTCGTCTGCCCGCACGAACCGGTTGTAACCGTAACGCACGTTCAAAAGCAGCGTCGGCGTGAACGTGTGCACGTTGTCGAACACCGCCGCGCGCGAAACGAACTGGAAGCGGTTTCCGGTGGCGATGTTATCGAAGTAATCATTGTAGGTGCTGTTCCGGTCATACCAGTTGACGCGCACGAACATGCGGTTGGCGTTGCTGACAATTTGGTCCACGCGGATCGTGTGCGTGCTGTAGTCGGCGTGCTCGGTCAATTCCGGACGCTGGAAGTTGTTTTGCACGCCCGCCTGGCGCGGATCCGGGAAGTAGCCGAGAATGTTCTTGGCGATCGGGCTGATCAGGTTCTGTGGCACGACGTTGCCAGGGAAGGGGTCTCGCCGGATCAGCCGGTTGCCGCCCTCCACCACCTCTCGCCCCGTGAACGGGTTGTAGACGGTATACTGCGTGGGGTTCGGAAGCGCCAGCAGTTCGGAGAAATCGCCCTGCTTCATCTTCGCGGTCGGCACCGTGGGCGTACCGTTGTTGCGCGGCCGGTCCTCCTTGATGCCCTCGTAACCGTACATGAAGAAGGTCTTGTTCCGCCCGTTGTAAAGCTTCGGAATCAGCGCCGGACCATTGAAGGATCCGCCCCACCGGTTGTAAGTGAAATCCGTTTTCGGCAGTCCGTTCAGATTGGCGAAAAAGTCGTTGGCGAACAGCCCTGGCGCCATCTTATTGTAATAGGCGGTGCCGTGGAAGTCGTTCGTTCCGGCTTTGATCGAAATGTTGGTCACGCCGCCTTCGGTTTGACCGAAGCTCGCGTCAAAGGTGGCTGTCTGCACCTTGAATTCCTGCACGATGTCCGATGGCGGAACGTACGAGGAAATCACCTCGTTGGCGTTCGCCGTAGCCGTCGCTACAGCCCCATCGAGCATCACGTCGCTGCGGTTCGCCCTTGTGCCGTCCATCGAATAGCCCACGATGTGGGTCGGCTCAAACGGGCGGTCAAGCCGCGGGTCGCGGTTGAAGGTGACGCCCGCCGCCAGTCCAATCAGAAACATCGGATTGCCGTGCGGCACGGGGAGTTCAGCCACCCGTCTCGCATCAACTACCGTGCCTAGCGAAGCGCTGCTCGTGCTCAACAGCGGTGTCTCGCCCACCACTGTGACCGACTCCACAGCCGCGCCAACCTCCAGACGGATCGGCAACTCGACGCGATCGTTGACGCGCACTTCCACATCGTCGCGAACGTACTTCTTGAATCCCGTCAACTCCACTTCCACGCGGTACATGCCAGGGATCAGGTAGGCAGCCTGATAGAAGCCGCTGGCATTGGTGGTTACGTTTTGAGAAGTTCCCATCGCCTTGTTGGTGATCACCACACTGGCGCCGGGAATGGCCGCGCCTGACGGGTCGGTCAGTTGGCCCAAAATGGTGCCGCGGGCCTCTTGCGCAGCCAGTTGTCCCTGCCACGGCGCGATGAGCGCCGCAAGCAGGAGGAGAGAGAACCATACGACTGCCCTCTCATGCTTGAGCATGTTCTATTCCTCCATCTCTGTTATGTTGTGTGGGCGCAGCAAAACAGATACCCTGAAGCATTTTGCCACCCCATTGTAAAGAGCCTTTCACGCCCCGGTCCGGCGTGATCTATACACATTCTACGTCCGGAATCTATCAAGCGCCAGGGAGGGGGTCCGAAAGTACAAAGACGCAAGTCCACGCCCACCATCGAAGTCCCGGAAGACGTAACGCCGCCCGGTCCACCGCGTCGAGCGCCCGCACCAGTCCGCCGAAGAACGGCAAGCCTCGGAATGGCACAGCGAACAACGAGAACAATCCGAAGAACCGGATCTCCACACGCGCGAAACGCCGGCGGGCTGACTCAAAATCCCGCCGCAACAGCGGATGCTCGTCCTCCGTCCGCATCGCGGGCGTGAGCCTCCGATACAAGTTGATCGCCGGATTGTGCCCCAGGGGCTCGTAAAAGATGGCCACTCCGTCCTCCCGCAACACGCGCGAGACCTCCTCCAGAGACCGCTCGACGTCCAGGTGGTGCAGGATGGCGCGCCCGCACACCACGTCAAAACTCCGCGCCGCAAAGCCCAGTCTCTCGGCGTCCATGACACAATAAGCGGCGCTCGCGCCGCCCGCCATGCTGCTCGTTTGCCGGCGCGCCTCTGCCACAGCCACATCCGAAATGTCGATCGCCGCCACCAGCGCCGCCTCACGCGCCAGCATCGGCGTCACCGCCCCGGGACCGCAGCCATACTCCAGCACCCGCTTGCCCCGCGACAGCCCGCGCGCCAGTTCCCGGTAGTAGGAATGGCTCGCGCCGAGGACGGAGTAGAAGCGCGAAGCCGCCTCCCGGGTGTCTTCGGAAAAACGCCGGTTGTGAAACTCCCGCTCCCTGCGCTTGCGGTCTTGATCGATCTGACTTGTGTCCAAGTTGGCTAAAAGGTCAGCTTAGCCCAGAAGTAAATCTGCCGCGGATACCCCGTCGTGCCCGTCACCGTCCCGAAAGCCGTGCTGGTCGGCGACGCATTCGGCGCCGCCAGGTGCGAGTGGTTGGTGGCGTTCAGCCAGTCGCACCGGAACTCCAGCCGGGCCTTTTCCACGATCCGGAAGCTTTTGCTCGCCGACCAGTTCCAGATGTTGTTGCCGTTCGCCCGGACTCCGGTGAGCCGCGATGGGAAGGCGCGAATGTTCTGCGCCAGTTGCCTGCCCGAATCCCGTTCGAAACCGGCGTCCGTGTTGAACCAGCGGTCCACCCGCCGCTCGCCCGGAGGAAGCACGATGTCGTGCAGGTTCCCATAAAAGATGATGTTGCCGAAACCGATCGCCGGTCCGCTGTTGGCTTGGTAAATAGCCGACAGCCGCCACCCCCCGGCGATGCCGTCTTTGACGCCGCGCCATCCTGCGCCAAACCTTCGCCCCCGCCCCACCGGCAATTGCCAAATCAGCGCCGTGGTGAAACGGTGCTGCCTGTCGAGGTTCGAGATCACCTTCTCCGGCATCGGGTCTGTGGGATTCAGAAACGACGTCGCGCCCATGAACTTCGACCACGTGTAGTTCGCGTTGCCCAACACGCCGCCGCGCATCCTGCGCTCGACTCTCGCTTGCAGCGAGTGATACCACGAGTACCCCACCTGCTCCGCCGTGCTGATGCCATTGAAATGCGGATACGGCTTCAGCAATTGACTGCGTTGCACCGTCCGCCCGCTGATGTCCGTGCCCACCAGCATCGGATAAAACGGGTTGTTGACCTGCGCCGTCAGAAAGTTAATCACCGGCTGATCCCGCACCGGCAGGGTGCTCAAATACTCCCGCGGGACAGGATTCTTCTGCCGCGTGGCTTCCAGCTTTGTGCCCCGCGAGCCTACATAAGCGGTATCCAGAAGCAACTGCCGCGGAAACTGCTTCTGAAGGCTGAAGCTCCAGCGTTGCTGGTAGCCGTGCGGGCGCCGCTCGGTGAAATACGACACCGACCGCCCGACATCCGTGGAAAGACCTCCGGCGCTGCCAAGCGGACGCTGATAGCCACCCGGGAAAGGATTGGCCAGCGTCGCCAGAAACGTTTGACCGTTGTCCAAGGAGGCGACGAGGCTGGTTTGCTGCGTGTATCCGGCTTGGTTCACGTCGATGCGGTCCACGCCGGCGGTGATGTAATACAGCCCATAGCCCGCGCGGAGTACCATATCGCGCCGGAACCGCCACGCCAATCCGACGCGCGGCGCGAAGTTCTTGTGGTCCGTGTCCCATATGGCGCGGGGCTGTCCTCCCACTCCCGCGAACAGCAAACCTCCCACGGCGCGGAATTGGCTAACCGGGACTTCCGGGATCGGGCTCGCGGCATAATTGGCCAGCGCCGCCGCGTGCACCGGATTCAGCGTTGCGAAATCGAACCCCCGCACGCTGCGGTTGAACCGTTCCGTGGGTGCGGTCTCGAATTCGTACCGCAATCCGGCGTTGAACGTAAGCCGCGGCGTCACCCGCCAGTCGTCCTGAATGAATCCCGCCGAAAAGCCCGACTTCTGAGCGTACGAATCATTCACTTGCGCGCGCCCTCCCGTCGGCAACCCCAGCAGGAACGACGCCATCCCCTGCCCGATGGGCGCCGCCGCGGCATTGTCCAACGGACCTCGCGTCCAGTTCGTGCTGAAATTGAGCTGCGGCGTGTTGTAGCTGAAGGACCGGTCGTGCTCGAAGTACACGCGCAAATCGGCGCCAAACCTCACCGTATGATTCCCAGCCGGACGCGAAAAATCCAACGCCCAGGAATGGTAAGTGCCGAAAGTCCCGCTGGGAAAGTGCGTGCCCAAGGTCTCAAAGCTGTCCACAACCAGTTGCGGGAACGTCAGCCCTTGCGGCGAAATTTCCCGCACCAGGCGTTGCGAAAAGCCTGCCGCCGCCAGATCGAAGCCGGAGCCGTCCGGCTGGAACGTCTCAATAAAGCGCGAAAGACTGTAGCGGAAGTTCAGCAGGAGGCGAGGCGTGATTACCGACACGAAATCCAATCCGGCGCCCTTGCTGTAGCGGTCGCGGCGGTAGCCGGTGGCGATCGACGGCAATGTTTTGCCCGCGTCAAACTCCTGGTGGCTCTGCGAATACCGCACGAACATCCGGTTGTTGGGCGACAGCGTGTGGTCCACCCGCGCCAGGTGAGAGAAGTACCCGTTGAAAGATTTCAGCGTTCCCCAGAAGTTGTTCTGAAAATCCGCCGTGCCCGGCAGGTTGGGTTCCGGCCAGTATTTCAGCAGCCCCTGCCCCACCGGGTCCAGACGGTTCCTGGGAATGACGTTGCCCGGAAAAGGATCCCTCGTGAACCGCCCGCTCGTGGCGGCGGGGCGGACGGTGGCCGGGTCATAGATCTGATAACGCGCTCCTACGGCTAGCAGTTCTGAGAAGTCCCCCGTGCGTTGCCGCAGCGTCGGCACGGTGTGATAGTAGTCGCCGCGCTCCTGGCTCGGGCGCTGCAATCCCTCGAATCCGTAAATCCAGAATGTCCGGCTTCTGCCCTTGTAAATGCCCGGCAGAATGACCGGACCGCTGGCCGTGGCTGAAAAGTGATTGATCACGTGCTGCGGCGACACGGATTTCTTCTTCTCCTCAGTCACAGGTCCCGTCGAAGGGTCATAGAGGAAGCGCCGCTGGAAAAAGTCGATCCCCATCAGCTTGTTGTTGTTGTGCCGCTCGGCGAGAGAGCCATGCAACGCGTTGGTTCCCGATTTCAGCGCCACGTTGACGCTTCCGCCGGGCGAACGCCCGCCGGCGTCGTACCGCGCCGTCTCCACTTTGAATTCATTGATCAAATCCGGCGGCGGCACGAAACTGGCGTTGCGCCCCCACATGCTCGGAGCCCCATCCAGCGAAAAATCCGTAAGCCGCGCCGCCGAACCTCCCACGGAGAAGTTCGACACCACCTCTACGGCGGGCGCAAGCGACGGATGATTGGGAACCGCAAACGGCTGCACGCCCGCCGTCAGCGCGGTCAGCGTGTACGGATTCGTCCCGGCAAGCGGCAACTCCGTGATTTGCTGCGTGTCCACCACCTGCCCGAGCGATGTGCTGGTCTCGAGCAGTGGCGTTTCCGCCGTCACCGTGATCGACTCGGTCACCTGCCCCGGTTCCAGGCTGAAATCGGCGGTCACGACATCGTCGACGCGCACTTCGATCCCTTCCCGAGTGTAACGCTTGAAGCCCTGAAGCTCAGCCACCAGGCGGTATCGCCCCGGCGGAACGTACAGGATGTCGAAAGCGCCGTGCTCGTTCGTCACCGCCGTCAACACGACCTCCGTTTCGACGTGGATCAACTGGATCGCCACCTTCGGCGCCACTAAGTTGCTGGGGTCCGTCACCCGCCCCACAACCCGCCCGCGCCCTTCTTGCGCCCACGCCACAGCGCCAGCCAGCAGCGCGAACGCCACGCAAAAATACGTTTTGCTCCGCACAGCGCACCTCCCGCCCGGCAATCGTATCACAGGCTTCCGCCAGAGTCTGGGCGAGAACTGATAACCTGTAGGAATTGGGTAGTCTGCATGGCCAACAGTATCGTCGACATTGAGGCGATTGTCCGCCGGTTGCTCAAAGAGCACACCGAGGAGATTCGCAACCTGGAGGAAAACAGCCGCTCCGCCGCCCAGAAGCTGCACTGGTCCCCAGAAGCCAAGGCGGTCAAGCGCGAGATTGTTCGCGTAGGCAAGAAGCTTTGGGACCGCGCCTATGTGGATGGCAATGGCGGGAACATCTCTGCCCGCATCTCCGAGGAGTACGTCGTCTGCACGCCCACGCTGCTCAGCAAAGCCGATCTGACCGAAGATGACCTCTGCCTCATCGACCTCACCGGGCGCCAGCGCATCGGCTACCGCGCGCAAACTAGCGAGACCGCCCTGCATCTGGAGATTTACCGCTCGAACCCTCGCGCCCGGGCCATCGTACACTGCCACCCGCCGCACGCCACCGCGTACGCCATCGCCGGCATGACCCCTCCGCTCGGCTACATACCCGAATACGAGGTGATTGTCGGACCCGTGGCTCTGGCGCGCTACGAAACGCCGGGATCGAAAGCTTTCGCCCAGTCCGTGGTGCCCTTCATTCAGGATCACAGCACGATCCTGCTCGAAAATCATGGCGTGGTCTGTTGGGCTGACACCGTGACCCACGCGGAGTGGTGCGTCGAAGTGCTGGACAATTATTGCCACACGCTGCTCATCGCCAATCAGCTCGGCACGCCCCTCAAGCGCATCCCGGACGCCAAGCTCGCCGAATTGCTGAAGATCAAGCAGCGCCTGGGTTTGCCCGATCCGCGGCTGGCCAGAACTACCACCACCGAGGCGCCGCGTTACGCTGAATCGGCCGACAACGACTTCGAGGCCCTGGTCAAGACCATCGCCGAAGAGGTTCTGGCCTCACTACAATCCAATAAGTGATCCCGCTCCGCGTTCTCTTGCCGGCGGCCATCGCCGCCACCCGGCTTTTCGCCGGCGAACTCGTCTCTTTCCCCGGCCCGTGGGCCTTTCAACTTGGCAAACAGGGCATCATTCTGGTGTGCGACGAGGAACTGGAGGCTCTGGCGGAAGACCCAGACCGCGTACTCAATCTTTCCACTGGACGCACGCCGCGCCATGAAAGCCTGCGGCAGGTTTGTAAACGGGCTCAGGATCGAGGACAGCGCACGCTCTCCTTAGCCTTCGACCACTTCTTCGCCCAGTACCGCCCCGGCCAGCAAACGCCGCGCCGGCTTCTACCCGACATGGACGAATACATCCGCCACATCGCCGCCATTAGCCGCTTTGCACAGGGCTTCGGTTTGGGGTTGGAACTCAGCCTGCTCTCGCCCCTGGAAGTCGGCAAAGCGTACACATTGCGGACAGGCGAATCAGGCATCTGGATGCACTACCGCGAAGGAGTGCGGGACCCCAACACCGGCGCGTTCAGCGTGCAGCTCTGGCAGCAGCGCCGCTGGGCGAACAATAAAGGTGTCTTTGAGATCGACGGCGCGGGCGTGCGCGTTTTCGCCTTTCGCGAGCGCCCCATTGCCGGTACGCCGTATCGGGTTGTGGATCCCCGCGAGATTGTCGAAATCAAGAGCGGCGTCAAAATCGAGATCCTTCGCGACGCCGAACCAGGCGATTACCGCCTGTCGCGCCGTATCCGCATCTATGGCGCAGGCGCGCAGCCGGACGCGGAAAAGCTGGATCGCGTGATGGTGGTGCAGAGCTACCGTACGCCGGAGTTGGACTATTTCAGCCCGAAAGCCCTGCCGTTTCTTACCGACTTGGTGGACCGGTACGCCGCCGCCGGCGTGAAGCTGAACGGATTGTACTCCGATGAAATGCACATCCAGCAGGATTGGGGCTACTCCAGCCACCACGATAACGGCGAGTTCGCCCTGCGGTACGTGAGCCCTGGGCTCGCGCGCGAATACGCCGCCCGCTATGGCGCTGAGTTTCACGACTTCGCCAAGTATCTGGTCTACTTTCTGCACGGACAGGAAGACTCGGCACGCGATCTCAGCGCCAAGCGCGGCATCATGCACGTGTTCGGCGCTTCCCCAGAAGCCATCCGCCGGACCGC
>Ga0101944_10006858_pt1 | contig 11808 bp, 10 predicted proteins | sample DewCreD2012metaG_FD_75245 | JGI IMG/M metagenome (GOLD analysis project Ga0101944, IMG submission 75245) | Hot spring sediment bacterial and archeal communities from British Columbia, Canada, to study Microbial Dark Matter (Phase II) - Dewar... ... | reverse complement strand
GTGGCGTTCGGTGGTGGTTCCCGATCGGGACATCGAGGTCGCCGTGCGGATGGAGCCGCGTGCCGCGGCGCGGGACGCCGGAAGAGCCGGCGGGCGGGGAAGGACGACCGGGCGGGCCGACGCGGGCGTCTCGACGACCGCGCAGGCGGCCGCGACCTGACCGCCGGACGCGGGCGCCCGCCCGGCGGAAGCCGGGACGACGCTGACCCAGGCGGGTCGCGGTACGGTCGTCATGACGAGTTGGGAAGAGCAGTAGCTCGACTGTGCCGGATCGGTCCTTGGCCGCCACCGTGGTCCAACCCTGCGAGAGCATTGTCGGTCGTAGGGGCGCCACATAGCCGTCCCGAAGGGCCGGCGAGTGCGCCCGAAACGCTGACGCGACGAGGCGCGACGGGTCAAGGCCGATGCCCCTCCCGGAATCCCGGCCCAACACCAGCGGGCCCGACGCAAGGCGTCGTCGTGGTGGCCGTCGTCGGAGAGTGGATGCGGCTCACCGTGCGGGTGACGCGGGGAATCGCCGGCGCGCGGCTTCGCCTCCGCGCGGGAACCGAAGAGGATCACCCGGCGGGCCCCCAGGCGCACGAGCGCCTCGGTCAGTCGGCGGGTCTCGGCTTCCAGCGCCGCGGCCCGCTCGGCAGGCTCCTCGCCCCAGTCCACTTCCACGCCCATGATCCGCATCCCAGCCGACGGGTTTCGCGGTGGTCCAGCACGGGGCGCGCCGCATGCGCGGCGGGCGCGGCGCCGCGCTACTTCCCGGTGTGGGCCTCGATGTCGGCCGCGGTCTTCGGAATCGGGGGCCCCAGGACGCGCTTGCCGTCCTCGGTGATCAGGACGTCGTCCTCGATGCGGATGCCGCCGAAGTCGCGGTAGGCCTCCACCCGGTCGTAGTCGATGAACTCCTTGTGTCGCCCTTCCGCGCGCCACTGATCGATCAGCGGGGGGTTGAAGTAGATCCCGGGTTCGACGGTGAAGACGAAGCCGGGCTCGAGGGTGCGCGACATGCGGAGAAAGCCGAGGCCGAACTGTTCGCTGCGCCGGCCCCCCTCGCCGTAGCCGACGATGTCGCCGAGGTCCTCCATGTCGTGCACGTCGAGGCCCAGCATGTGGCCCAGGCCGTGGGGGAAGAACAGGGCGTGCGCCCCGGCCTCGACGGCGGCGGCGGGGTCGCCCTTCAGCAGCTTGAGGTCGACGAGTCCCCGGGCGAGGGTCCGGGCGGCGCCGAGGTGCAGCTCGAGGTTGGTGATGCCGGGGCGGGCGCGTTCGATGGCGTGGGTCTGCATCGCCAGGCACAGGTCGTACAGGTCGCGCTGACGGGGGGTGAACCGGCCGTCGACGGGGAAGGTGCGGGTGATGTCCGAGGCGTAGCCGTTGGACGACTCGGCGCCCGCATCGACCAGCAGCAGCTGGCCGGGTTGCAGGACGCCGTCGTAGCTCTCGTTGTGGAGGACCTGGCCGCGCACGGTGACGATCGGCTGAAAGCACTGCGCGCGGTCGCGAGCCAGGGCGAGGCCCTGCATGGCGCCGGCGATCTCGGCCTCGCGAACCCCCGGCCGCGTCATCGCCATCGCGCGCAGGTACATCTCGCGGGTGACTCCCAGGGCCTCCTCGATCTCGGCCACCTCCTCGGCGGTCTTGTGCAGCCGCAGGTTCACGACGGCGCGCTTGAGCGGCATCGATTCGCCGGCGGCGAGGTCGCCGGGGGCGACGCCGAGGAGGGCGGCGAGGCGCAGCCTGGCGTCCGCCTGGAAGGGCGTCAGGTAGTGGATCGGGACGCCCTTGGCCTTGAGATCGGCCAGGAGCCCCGGCAGTTCCGCGGGGGGCAGCGTTTCGGTGATTCCGGCCTCTGCCGCGCGTTCGGCCGGCGACGGCAGCGGGCCGCTCCACACGATGTCGTCCATCGTCACGGGCGCGGCGAACAGGACGTCCCGTTCGCGGTCCATCCAGCTCAGCGCCGCCAGGTCGGGCTCGTTGCGGCCGACGAAGTAGAGGAAGTGGCTGTGCTGCCGGAAGCGGTAGGTGTTGGCGGGGTAGGTGCGCGGCTGGAGCGCGTGTCCCAGCCACAGCACGACCCCGTCCCGGACCTGTTCGCGCAGCCGCCGGCGCCGTTCGACGTAGACCCTCGCTTCGAACATGGTGGTCGCACCTCCGTCGCCCTCCATACCGGGAAGCGGCGGCCGGCGCAACCGGGGCGGCCGGGCCCGAATCGCGCCGCGCGCTCCGCCGCCGGTCGGAGGACCGTCACGGCGGAATCGTGGTCCAGCCGGTGCCTCCGCGGCGGCCGCGGATTTGCGCGGCGGTCGGCCGCGTGCTATGAAGCGCCCTCGGGTGAAGGACGGTGCGTCGTTGCACGCCGCGATCCGGGCGCACGGGTCGGGGCGGAGGCCGGGGATGCTCCGGCGGGCGACGCGGGTGGGGACCGCAGCTTCACGGGCGGAGCGGCGCGGGTGCGCCGCTCGACGAACGGAAGGGAGGACGACGCATGACGGAAAGGACGGTTCGGTCGGTGCGGAAAACGGTGGCGGCGCTCGTGCTGGCGGCGCTGGCGGGGCCGGCGTGCGACGACGAGTCGGAGAACCCGGCGGGGGTGATCGGCTTCGCGCAGGAAGCGCAGAGCGTCGCGGAGAACGCGGGTTACGTGGACCTCGTGGTGCAGCGCAACGGGGGAACGACGGGCGAGGTGACGGTGCGGGTGGCGACGCAGGCGGGCACGGCCGCCGCGGGGGCGGACTTCGAGGCGGTGTCGATGACGCTGACCTGGGCGGACGGCGCGGATGCGCCGGCGACGGTGCGCGTGCCGATCCGGACCGACGTGCTCACCGAGCCGGCGGAGACGTTCACCGTGGTCCTGTCGGACCCCACGAACGGCGCGGTGGTCGGGCGGGCGACGGCCGTGGTGACGATCGCGGACACGCCGTGCACGGAGATCGCGGAGGACATCACGGTGGACACCACCTTCCCCCGCGGCTGCTACCACGTGACCGACAACATCACGGTCACCGCCACGGTGACGGCCGAGGCGGGGGCGACGTTCGTGTTCGACCAGGACGTCGGGTTCTACTTCGACACGCCGGGGGTGCTGCGGGCCCTCGGCACGGCCGAGGCGCCGGTGCTGTTCACGGGGGTGGAGCCGATCCGCGGCTATTGGGAGTCGCTCGAGTTCTACAACTGCGCGCGCTCGCAGAGCGTGCTCGACCACGTGATCATCGAGTACGCGGGCGGCGACGGCGCCTGCGGCGGGCTGATGCTGGACAACGGGACGCGCGCGGCGGTGCGGGATTCGGTGCTGCGTCACAGCGCGGCGTACGGGGCGTGCCTCGGCCGCGACGTGCAACTCGAGTGGGCCCGCAACACGCTGACCGGCAACGCCTCCGGCGCGGCGGACGTGAGCCCGAACGCCGCCGGACAGCTCGACGCCGCCTCGACCTATCACGGCAACGATCACGATTGGGTCCGGCTGGACGCGGACCGCGGCAGTCCGACGGTGGACCAGACGTGGCCGGCGATCGACGTCGAGTACCGGGTCGCCGGCCGATTGTGGCCGACCGCGCATCTGACGATCGCGGCGGGGGCGGAGCTGGTGTTCGAGCAGGACGCCGAGATCTACCTCCAGAGCGGCGCGGCGCTGACCGCGGTCGGCACGGCGGCGTCGCCGATCGTGTTCCGCGGGGCGGAGAACACGCGGGGCTACTGGGACGGCATCGAGCTCTACGGCACGGACAGCCTGGACAACCGCCTGGAACACGTGCGGGTCGAGAACGGGGGCGATCCGGCGGAGGGCTGCGGGTTGAGCGTGGGCGATGATGCCCGGGCCGTGGTGCGCGAGAGCGTGATCCGCGGCAGCGCCGGCTACGGCTTCTGCGCCGGCCACGCCGTCGAGTTGACCTTCGAGAACAACGAGCTGACCGACAACGCCCTCGGGCCCGCCTCGCTGGCGGCCAACGCCGCGGGGTTCCTCGACGCCGGCTCGACGTACTCCGGCAACACCGTGGACTTCGTGTTCGCCCGGACGAACAGCTCGTATCCCGAGCGGGACCAGACCTGGTCGGCCCTCGACGTGCCCTACCGCGTCGATGGCCGGTTGTGGCCGACGGGACATCTGACGATCGCGGCGGGGGCGGAGCTGGTGTTCGAGCAGGACGCCGAGATCTACCTCCAGAGCGGCGCGGCGCTGACCGCGGTCGGCACGGCGGCGTCGCCGATCGTGTTCCGGGGGCTCGAGCCGACGGCCGGCTACTGGGACGGCGTGGAACTGCACGGCTCGAACAGCGTGGACAACCGGTTCGAGTACGTGACGATTTCGGGCGGCGGGGCCGAAGGGACCGCCTGGGATGCGAACCTGCGGCTGGGCAGCACCACGCGGATTTCGGTCACGAACTGCACGATCACGAACAGCGCGGGTTGGGGGGTCTGGGTCGCCAACACCGTGACGGTGAACGCGGACCTGGAGACCGCGAACAGCTTCTCGGCCAACGCGCTGGGCGCCGTCTACCGCGAGCCGTAGGACCGCCGGCGGCCCTGCGGGGCTCGGGAATCGCCGCCTGGCGCGGCGGGGGGCCGCCCGCATGCGTGCCAACCGTTTCTCGTGCGTGAATTGGCTGGACGTAGGGGCCTCGCGGGAGCACTCGCGCCGGGACGCCCGCTGCGCGGCCGTCCGGCGCTACGTGGCTCCCCTACCGGCCGGACAGGAAACCTGGTGCGCGACTGGTTGGCACCTATGGGGGCCGCCCGGCCTTCTTTCCCGGTGGGGGCGCTGTGCTCAGGGACGGCGGTTTGCGCCGCGCCGCCGGCGCGCCGCCGGGAGCGCGGCGAGGAGAAGAAGAACGGCCGGCATCGAGGCGGCGCCGCCCGAGCGGGAAAGGCGGCAGCCGCAACCGCCGCCGCCGTCCGCGACTTCCGGAGCGTCGCCCGCGGCGTCGGCCGTCGCCTCGCCGTCGGTCCACGCCTCGTCCGTCGGGCGCCCGTCGGATTCGGCATCCGGAACGCCAGCGGCGTCGCCGGCGACGTCGGCATCGGCCTCGGCATCGGCATCGGCGTCGGGGCCGACCGGGTCGCCTTCGTGCCATTCGTAGGCGCCGAGGTCGAAGCCGGCGCCCTGGGGGCGGAAGACCTCGTCCCGGTCGAGGTCCGGGGCGAGGTCGGGGGAACCGGAATCGATCGCCGGCGAGGTCGGGAGCAGGTGGACGTCGCGGGCGGCGTAGTCGACGAAGTGCTCGGTCGGGTCGGCAACGATCAGATTGTGGTCCTCGACGATGCGGACGCCCTCGTCGAGGCTGATGTCGGTGGTCAGGTTGTTGCGGACGACGCAGTCCTCCGAGGGGCGGCCGTCCTTGTGGTCGCCGATCGAGATCCACGGCGGGCCGGGGCGGTCGGCGTTGAGGTCGAGCACGGTGTTGTTGACGATGCGGCAGTTGCGGGCGCCGAGCAGCGTGATGCCGTGCCAGTGGTCGGTGAGGATGACGTTGTTCTCGATCACCCAGTCGACGAAGAAGCCGTCGAAGCAGCCGATCCCCTGGAGGGTGCCGCGGAACGGCTGGTCGGGGTCGAGGTAGTTGATGATCGTGTTGCCGCGCAGGACGATGCCGACGACCTCGCCGGTCCCGACGCCGGCCTCGGTGCGCGACCAGGACTGGAAGCCGTCGTCGTGGTTGTCGTTGACGTCGAAGCAGCGCATCACCGTGTTGTACTGGAAGACGCCGTGGTCGCCGAGGCCGCGCAGGCCGTCGCCGGCGAACCCGTCGACCACGTTGCGCTCGACGAGCGCCCGGCGGCCTGAGACGCTGATGCCGAAGTTGATGTTGCGGATGCGGTTGCCGCGGATCGTGACGTCGTCGCCGCCCACGGAAACGGCCTCGCAGGTGCGCTGGTCCCAGTCCTCGCGGGTCCAGGCCGAGCTGTCGTCGCCGGTGAAGATCTCGCAGTCCTCGACGGTGATGTGGTGGCTCGGGCCGCGCCAGCCGTGCGACTCGATCCAGACCAGGGTGTCGTAGTCGTCGTCCGGGGCGTGCGCGTAGCTCACCGACAAGCCGCGCACGACCCAGCCGGCGGCGGCCTGGAAGTGCAGCCGGCGCACGGTCGGCGTGTGGCCGGGCTCGGCGGCGATCGTGATCACCCCGTCGTTGTAGCTGCTGCGGATCAGGATCGAACCGTGGTATCCGCTGCGGAGCAGGATCGTGTCGCCGGGGCGGATCGGCGCGCCGGCGTTGCGCGGCACCAGCGTCGCCCCCTCCACGTAGGGCAGGGACTCCCAGTCCCGCGTCTCGTAGAGACCCGCTTCGATCACTTCCTGCAGCGTCCGCCAGGGCCGCGCCGCGGAACCGTCGCCGGAGGGACTGCCGGCGGCCGGGTCGACGTAGAAGGTGGCGGCCGGTGCCGCCGCAGAGAATAGGGTCGTCGCGATCAGCGTCAGGATCCATCGTCCTGGTCTCATGGCCGCACTCCTCGTTGCCCCGCGGTTCGGGGTCGCCGGTCGGGTCGTACGGACTCAATCTGACGGAGCGGCCGGTGGCGGTCAAGCCGAACCGAGAGTGAGCTATCCGCGCTGTCGCACGTTCGGCCGGCCCGGCATCCGTCCGTGGTGGTGTTTCCCTGCGTGTCACACCACAGCTCGTGCATCGCCGCGTCCGGAAGCACAACAGCGCGGATGGCTCGTCCGGGACCCGGGATGGCACCGGCCTCCGCCCCGTCGTATATTCCCGCCAGCGGAAGTCGAGGAGCGCGCGATGCAACGAGCCTCGGTGCGGATCCCGGTTGTGGCGGCAGTCGCCGGCACGGTCGCCTGCGCCTGTGCTGTGGCCGAGACGGACGACGAGAACGACGCGCGGGACACGGTGCGCGACGACGGCGGAGGCGCCTGCGACCCGCGCGCCTGCAACCTCACCTGTGTCGGGATCGGGATGGCCGGCGGTCGCTGCGCCGGCGACGAGTGCGTCTGCGAGCCGTGGGACGGCGGCGGCACCGAGGATGCGACGACGGACGCCGTGCCGGATGCCGCCGGGAGCTGCGACCCGGTGCTGTGCCGGCAAGCCTGCATTTCGATCGGCGCGACGAGCGGGAACTGCGTGGAGGGGAACTGTCGCTGTGCGGTCGGCGCGGATGCCGACGCCGATGCGACGCCGGATCTCCTGCCCGACGACGGCGGTGCGGACGTCCCGCCGCCGCCCGACGACGGGTCGGGCGAGGACGCCGCGCCGGGCGATGCCTCGGCGGACGACGCGCCTGCCGACGACGCCGGGCGCGACGATGCCGGCGGCCCCTGGGGCGTGCCGGTCTGCGACACGACCGCCGCGACGCTGCCGGACCGGCCCCTGGTGGGCGGTGCGACTTCGATCTCGCGCAGCGTGACCCTCCCCGCGCTCGGCGACGGCCGCGTCGTACGGCTCGAGATCGCGATCCCCTCGCGGCGCATCTCGTCGGTGATTCCCGTGCCGTTCGACGACCTGCGCGCCTCGCTCCGCTCGCCCGACGGCACGACGCGCACCTTCTGGTTCCACTTCCAGGGCGACGTCTCCGGAACGCTCGGCGACTACCGCTTCTTCACGCCGTGGGACCTGCCGGTCTGGTGGGGCCGGCCGGTCGGCGGCACCTGGACACTCACGCTCCAGGACGACGAGCGGACCGGCCTCCTCACGTCGGCGGTCGATACGCAGCTCACCTCCTGGTGCCTCACGCCGCTCGACCCCACCGGCCACGCGGCCATCGACACCGGCGCCGCCCTGCGCGCCTGCGACTCGCCCTCCCGCTCGATCTCCGACTACGACTGTTCCTCGGGCGGCTCCTGCGAACATCCCGTGACGTTCCAGCTCCAGGTGACGAACCTCGTCCGCGCCTTGGCCACGCCGGCGATCGTGGTGGAAACGACGCACCCCGACGCGAGCCAGCTCCGCATCGAGCTGATCGGCGCGGACGGCTCCGAATCGGTGGTCTGGAACCGCGGCGCGGGTCCGCTGCCGGCGTCGATCGCGTTGTCGGCGATGACCGGCGCCTGGATGACCGGCCGCTACCAGCTCGAAGTGACCGACATGGTCGAGGGAACGACCGGGTCGCTCACCCGCTGGTGCATCCACGCCAACTGACCGGCCGGCAGCTTCCGGGAACTTGCCGGCCCTGCGGCCTGCGGTAGGATGGGGGGCAGTCGTTTCGAAGGAGGTACGAGATGCCGCGTCATGCCGTTCGAAAGGCGCTCGAAGTGGTGGCCCGTGCGTCCGCGGTCTGCCTGCTGTTGCTGTCGAGTTGCGGCGACGACAGCCAGCCCGGCGACGGGGGCGATGCCGAGGACGTCTACGTCCGCTGCAACGAGGAGATGTGCACGGCGGGCAACATGATCTGCTGCCCCGGGGCCGAGCCCGGAACGTGGGATTCGAGGCGCATGGGCTGCGTCTGCCCCACGCACGCCGACGCCGATGCCGACGGTGACGGCGACGTCACGCCGGACACGACGCCCGACGTCGCTCCGGACGTGGAACCGGACGCGACCCCCGACGCGGTCCCGGACGTGGAACCGGACACGACGCCCGACGTCGCTCCGGACGTGGAACCGGACGCCGCTCCCGACGTCACCGCCGACTAGCGGCGCTCCCGCGCCCGTCCGGTCCATCGGCTCGCCCGCACGGGCGGGGGAGGTGGAGCGATGCGACGTCCCGAGTTCTCCGTCGTCTGCAGGATCGGACGGCCGTCGCTCGGCGCGCTGCTGCCGGCGCTGGTCCTGGCCGGCTGCCCGCCGGAGCCGAGCGAACCGCGGGGACCGTCCACCGACCTCGTCGCGCCGGAGGAGGTCGGACCGGCGGACGGCCGCGCCGTGCCGGCCGGAGGGGCCGACGGCGGCCCGGGCCGCGGCGCGGAGTCCGCGCCGCAGGAACCGGGCCCGGAAACGGGCGGGGGTGGTCGGGTCGAGCGTTGTCGTCGGATGTCGGGAGAGCCACCGAGGGTCGAGGACTACGACTGTCCGGTCGACTGTCCGGACGACGAGGCGTCCTGCCGGCGGCTGGAGGTGGCGCTGGCCCTGGCGCTGGGTTCGGCGGGCTTCGTGGCCCTGGGCACGCTGTTCAGCGCGGTGTCGTCTTCCACCCGCATGGGCGAGACGCTCCTCCCCATCCTCGTCTTCCCCCTCCTCGTTCCGATGGTGATCTACGGTGTCTCCGCCACCGGTCGGCTCCTCGCGGGCCGGCCTCTTGCCGAGGTGGCCGGCAACCTGCGCATGCTTGGTGCCTTCGCGGTGCTCGCGGTGGGCGCAGGGACCGTGATGTTCCGTTTCGTCGTGGAGGAATGATGCCGTCGAGGAAGTTGCGCGTGGGGGGGACGGTGCTGGCCGTGTTGGGAGTCCTGGGGGTGCTCGTGCTCCACTGGATGGTCTTCTTCTGGACCCCGACGGAGGCGTCCATGGGGGTCATCCAGCGCATCTTCTACATCCACATGGGCTGCAACATCGGCGCGTTCTTCGCGACGGTGACGAACGGCGATCCGTCCGGGTGGCTCTTCGGCCTCGGCATGACGGGCGGCGGCTGGATCGGTGTCACGTGTACCACGCCGACCCGGCGCAACGACTGGAGCGCACTCTCGAGGCTGCGCGATCCGACAAGGACCGTCACCTGTTTCATGCGCACGATCATGCCGGGGCCGCCTTTCGCTGGAGCAGCTGCTTGGCGATTTTCCCGCGGACCACTCCCGCCGTCTGTTCATCTCCCAGCACGATCTGGATGACCCGGATATTGTCGGAAGCCTCCGGTATTTTCACCTTGTCAAACAGGTTGACGCGTTGCATGGTGGTGCGCAGCTCTTCGGCGAGCAGCTGTTCCTGTCGTTCCAGAATTCTCCGTTCGGCGGTTGCGCTGAGAATGTCCCGCATGCGGGCGATGCCCGCGTCAAGCCACAGCGGCGCGGCGAACAGATCGTAGGGTTCCACCGATACATCCGCGCGAATGAAAACCGGGATGTCCACTCCCGCGATGTTTCCCGCGGCGGTTTCCACGCGGGCCAGGCGGACCAGGCGTTCGATCCCTGCGTCCTCGCCGAACACCGCCGCCCACGAACGCAGATCGGCGCGCAGCTGCGCCTCCCGCTCCGCCACGCGGTCGCGTGCGGCGCGCACCCGGTTGATCTCCGCCTGGAGCTGCTGTTTCTTGAGTTCCAGCGTGGGCAGGTAGCGTGTGAACCGCTTGAGCGCGTCGCGCTGCCGTTTCAGCTCGCTCTTGGTGTACTTGATTTTCGCCATGGTGTTCGTGGGCGCGGATTGCGCCGGGTCTTCCTCAAGCCGCGGTGGCCGTGCGCTGTGCGCTCTTCGGCCAGAACTTGTCGATCAGCTCCGAGCGCATGCCGGTCTCCATCGGCTCGAAGCACTCCGCCAGGATCCGCCATCCGGTGTCCAGCGCTTCCTCCAGGGGAATGTTGACCGACAGGTCCATGAGCCGGGACTCGAACAGCTCGCCGTACTTCAGGAGCTTGCGGTTCCACTCGTTCATGCGGAATCCCATGGACTTCTTTTCCAGGGTTTCCTTGTACTGGGCGTACAGCTGGATCATGCCGTCCATGATGGCACGGTGGCCATCGAGCGCCCTGGCGGCCTGGTGCAGGTGACGGCCGGCCAGGCCCTGCCGCACGGGGCCGCCGCTGCCACGGCGCAGGCGCGCGTCGGGCGGTTCCTGCCGGACGTGGCGACGGTCTATGGACAGAAGCGCTGGTCGCTCGACGGCATGCGGGCCGGCGACGCCCTGTGGACGACCGATGCGCGCACGCTTCTGGCGAAGTGGCACGATGTCGGCATGGATGGCCGGCCGTCGGTGGGCTTGAGCATGGAGGTCCGTCAGGATCAGGGACGCGAGATCCACCACCTCGTCGCCACCAGCGATCGCACCACGATCTGGCGTCTGCTGACCGGCCCCTGTCCGCTTCCGGCCTTCGCCTATCGTTTCGACCTCCGACTGGTGCGTGGGGCGTATTCCCTGTCGGCCGGCCAGTCCATGCCGACCGAGGGCCTGCCCGACCTGCCGAAACCGGCGACGACCGCAGCGCCGCCGGTGGAGTCGCGCTGGATGAGCTTCGAGATCCGTTTCCGCCGCGTCGGCTGGGAGGACGACGGCACGCCCATCCAGGAGACGCGCCTGATGGTCGATGGCCGGTGCCACGCCGCCGGCTGGGTGCGTGGCGTACCCAACGGGTTCGCCGTCACCTTCGCACAGGCCGAGATCGACCTCTCGGCGGTCACGGTGCTGCGGTTGACAGAGTGAGGCCGGGCGCGTGACACGCCGTCCGTCCAGGCCGGTGTCTGGCGCGGCATGCGGTGATGATCACGGCGCAGGGACGGTGGAGGCCCGCCATGTCCCGCCCGGTCCTGCTCTGCATCCTCGCCGCCTGCCTGGTCGCCGCCGACCCGCCGCCCTCGCCGTTGACCTGCACGGCGACGGGCAGCGACCGCATCGCGGTGTCGTGGGCGGCCTGCTCCGGGGCGACGGCCTACGAGGTGCAACGCTCGCGTGATCTGTTGCGCTGGATCACCGTGGCAACCCCGGCCGGCACCACCTGCACCGATACCGGTTTGGCCGCCGGCACCCTCTACCACTACCGCGCCCGCGCCGCCGGTGGGGCGTGGTCGAACTGGAACTACGCTGTCACCCTCTCGCCCACCGCCGCCGGCCCGGCGCCGTGGTTCCTGCTGGCGCAGTGGACGCCCGAGGGTGCGGTGCGCGTGACCTGGGACGACCACTGCGCCGATGAGACCGCCTGGCGCATCGAGCGTTCAACTGATGGCGGCACCTCGTGGACGCTGCTGGCCGACCGGCCGGCCGGCACCACCGCCTACGTCGACTCCACCGCCAC
>Ga0101944_10006856_pt1 | contig 11808 bp, 11 predicted proteins | sample DewCreD2012metaG_FD_75245 | JGI IMG/M metagenome (GOLD analysis project Ga0101944, IMG submission 75245) | Hot spring sediment bacterial and archeal communities from British Columbia, Canada, to study Microbial Dark Matter (Phase II) - Dewar... ... | reverse complement strand
TATTTTTTTTTACAATATTCTATAATTTTAGGTTGATCAACCCCAACTGCTCTTGAAACATATGGAACTAACATCTTATTTAATTTAATAGCCGGTCCACATCCAATATCTATAACACTGTCTAATTTATATTTTATTGTTAATCTCTGAGCCAAATTATAAACATGATATTGATAATATTTTGATAAATTTATTAGCTTATCATCCCAATAATCAGGTATTTCATTTTGCATCAAGGTATAATTTTTGCTATTAGCTTTGTAACCTTCTTTAATAAAATAATTTTTCATAACTATTTCCTTTTATGATAGATTCTTTAAAATAATTTGTTAAAATAAGTTTTAGTACTTTAATGGTTCAACGGTAAATGGACAAACAGATGAAAAAATTTGTTTACTAATCATAGTTAAGATGCCCTATTTTTAATCAATCTAAGCTGGAGGGGGTAGCTAATTTACGATCCTTTTCTGTTAGTCTCTCTTCTTTCTTACCAAGCAACATTTCTTCCGGAGTAAGATAGTAAATTGCACTATGTAATCTAGTTGTATTGTAATAAATAATTTACCCAGAAATTTGTTTCTGAGCGTCGCCTAAATTAATAAAAGAAGTTACTGTTAGGCATTCTAGGAAAATAGATTTGTGAAATCGCTCAATTTTACCATTACTTTGAGGATAGGCAATTGAAGTCCTAACATGCCTTAGTTCAGTATAGCTAAGAAATTCAACAAAGTCTTTACTTATAAATTGAATACCTTTATCTAAAATTATCCTTGGCTTAGCATCAGGATATTATTGTTTAGCTCTCTGTAAAGTAAGTTGAACATCAAAGTCGGTCATATTACTCCTAAATTCGCAGTAGACATTATATCTTCAATAATCATAAATAATGTAAATAAGGAAAAGAAAAAAGCTTCTGAAGTTGACGTATTTTATATCAATATTCCAGTCTCTGTGAGGAGTAAGAGGCTGCTCAAATCCCTTGGTTTTGGGTTTGATACAGGTTTTATTCCACTTATTGAGTAACCCTTTACGCTTAATAATACGATAAACAGTACTTGGAGTAAGAGCCCGACAACATTCTCACTACGATTTGACTCAGTGCTTCGCATCGAATATTCTATAAGCAAGCCTTTTATAACCTTCACCAAGATTCTTCTTTGCAATGGAAATAACGGTTTCTCTGTCCCAGTGGAGCGTCCAATGCCGTTAAGGAATAATTCCATTATGATTGTTGGCAATACCCTCACGGTTAACCCAGCTATAGAAAATACTTTTAGGCAGATTGATTTCCCTTAAGTTGTTCATTACTGGTAAAGAAGTAAGTTTGCTTATTTTTTCAATATTGTACACAACATTATTCCTTCTGTTGTTTAGAAAAATCTTTAGGCCGACAAGGTTTGGCAGAAAGAATATCCGGCGCAGATTCCAGGACTTGCTTTTCCCTCTTATAGATAAGTTGCGGCGATATCTTGAATTTATCAGCAATCTGACTTATAGTCAGCTTTTTTTTCCAATATTCTCGTAGAATAATGGCTTTTTTTTCTCCTATAAAATGACGATTTTTTGAAATGGGTTTTCCTTTAAATTGTTATACAAATTTAATTTACTTTTGTTCATGTCCATATAAAGCATTATACCTTGCAATTATTTCTTAGTCTTTTTTCATTTAATTTATTTTACCTTAATGACTTATAAACTTTTTAAGGGTCGACTAAATAATATACTCATCTGTAATAAAAAACTAAAGAGATTTTACTTTTTAATCTTATTTAATATTTTTGAAATTTCATTTTTTTCTAATAAAAAAATAATTAGATAAGAGATAAAAAAGAGAAAAAATGGATAAGAATAAGCAATTTCATATTTAGATATGTAAATAAATAATAAGATGTAAATAAAAAATCCGATTAGTGAATAATTTATTTTATGAATGTCAAATTTAATAAAATAAAATTTTTTAGATAAAATATATAATATATTCACTCCTGATAAGTTGCCAATAATTAAAGCTATTACAGCCCCAATTGAGCCAATAATATATATTAAAATTACTCCTATGATAATTAATATAATGATATTTATTAATTGTGATAAAGATATAAAAATAGTCTTTTCAATAATACTAAATGGTAGATGGAAAAAATGTATTTGAAAGCCAGTTAAGTTCGCAAGAAGTAAAAAATAGAAAAAGGGAAGTGAATCTTTATATTGATAATTACCAAATATATTTAGAAGAAATTGGGACGTAGTTACCATTATACACGCTAAAACTAGAAGAATTAAAAAAGTAAATCTATAAACTTGATTGTAAATTTCTTTGCTATCTTGGTTATGCATTATCTTTAACGAGAATGGATACCAAGCCATCTGAAATGAATATATAATTAGACTAAGCAAACCAGATAATTTTAATGCAAATGCGTATAAGCCTACGTCATTTAAATTAGAATAACTTAAAATTAAATAACGCGGGGCAACTAATATGCAACTAGAAATTAAAACGGATGGGAATCCTGGCAATGCGAACTTTAGACATTTTATAATTAAGGAAAAATTAATTTTTAATAAAAAAATATTTTTATTAAAAATTACTATAAAAATTAATGCTATTAAATTTGAAAAAATATTTGCCACAAAGTAGCCTTCAACTCCCCATTCTAATAATAAAATGAATATAGTTGTTAGGAAAAAATGTAGAAAGATTAATAAAGTATTAAAAGATAAATATTTAATTGGTTGATTTAACAATCTAAAGTAAAGCAAAATTATCGAATAATTTAACTGCAAAGTGACAGTTATTATTGAAATTATTAATAAATATGAATAATTTATATTTATTGATAATAATATTGATAGTTGATCCTTAAATATAAATACGAGCAAAATTAATGGAATAGATAACAAAAGTATAAAAATTATCGTAGTAGTTATCAGTATTTTTTTTTCTATGTTATCTTTTAACTCATAAAAATATCGTTGAATTGATGACTCAAGATTTAGACTTAAAAATATTGTTAATAGAAAACTTGATGAAGCTATTATATCAATAATTCCTAATTTATAAGGTGAAAATACAGATGTTAAAATTGGTGTAAGAAAAATAGTCAAAAATTTAGATAATCCATTACCAAAACCATAAATTAAAATTTCCCTACTGATTTCATATAAATATCCATTAGGCTTACGGGAGAGATTTTTGAACTTAAAAATTTCCACTTTAATATTATTAAAAAAATGAATCAATTGTAAGTTTAATACCTTTTTCAAAAGAAACATTAGGTGAATATTTAATCATCTTTTTTGCTAATTTTATTTCTGCCAATGAATGTTTTATATCACCAACTCTGGATTTTAGGTAAATTGGTTTAATATCAACATTTAAATATTTGACAATATAATTAATTAGCTCATTTAATGTTACGTTAAAATTACACGCAATATTTAAAGAAATCCCAAAATCCTTTAAATTTGCAGTGCTTGCTAATATATTTGCTTGGACAACATTTTCGATATATGTAAAATCTCGACTTTGTGAACCATCACCATAAATTGTTGGTCTTTCTCTGTTTTTAATAGCTTTAATAAATTTTGGAATGACAGCAGAATACTGAGAATTAGGATCTTGTTTAGGACCAAAAACATTAAAATAACGTAAAGAAATTGTTTCTAGTCCATAAAGCTTATTAAATACCTTTAAGTAATGTTCACAAGTTAATTTGGATATTGCATAGGGTGATAATGGATTCGGTATCATTTTCTCATGTTTGGGAAGTTCTTCAGAATCACCATATACAGAGGAGGAAGAAGCAAAAACAATTCTCCTTACACCTTGCTTTTTAGCAGCCTCGAGGATGTTCAATGTCCCGCATATATTTACTTCATTTGTTTTTATAGGATCAATGATTGATCTTTGAACCGATGGCAATGCAGCTTGATGTAATATCACATCAATATTTTTTACAGATTTTAGCACTAAATGATAATTTCTTATGTCTCCCTCTATTATCTCAATATCTTTCGCAAAATCATTTAAATTTTCTCTACGCCCGGTTGAAAAATTATCTAATATAGATACAGAGTAACCCATCTTTAACAATCTTTCAACTATATTAGAGCCGATGAAACCAGCCCCACCAGTAACTAAAAATTTCATTTATTATTCTATAAATTTAATTTGTATTATTTTTTAAATTTTTTAAAAAGGATTTTTGCTATTCAATAATTCTTATGAAACTATAGTTGTCTTTAATCTTTAAATGCCTATGAATATTAAATCCATTTTTATTGAGTGATAGAATATCTTTATATCTTCCAACATATATTCTGTCTCCATTTGTATCATGATCTTCACACCAAATAAAATCATTTTCCCAAAGGATACTTTTCCCAGAAACAAAATAAAAAGCAAAAAAAGTGAATGCACACAAAATTGCGGACGGTAAATTTAATTTTTTTTCAATATTTTGAGGTTCAACACCTCTATAATTATCATAAACAACTTTTTTTATTAGATACCATTTCTGTTCTAAGCTAATTTTTGTTGCAAATTTTTCATTTAGATACCAATCCTGATTATAGAAACATGGCTCAGATTTTTCTGGATCCCATCCGAAATGTTCTCTCATTTTAACGATAGTTAACGGTGTCTTGTCTTTATAATATGGAATCCCTAATACAAGAATATAATCATGTTTTAACTTTTCCAAAATATCTTCGTCAAAATGAATTAAAGGTGGGTTTTTTAGTACTTCGTCAGGAATGTATATCCCCATTCTTTCTTCAATGGACTTAAGTTCATTAGGCCCTATGAAATTGTTACCCATTATTTTTTTAGCCTCGACTAGACTTGTTTCTCTTTCCATCTTTGATAATCTATTGCTTCTTCGAATGTTGCAAGATGTCCATGTTCACTATATTTTTCAATTTTTATAAACTCTTGTTCTAATAAATCAAAACGTTTTCCCCAACCAGTGTCTTCAAACCATTTTAAATTTCGAGAAGTTGCATTAATAATCTCTATCAGCAAACCTGATTCTTTCATTGCTTTCAAAAATGTTAAGTATGCCCGATATTGATGGTAATGAGAGGCAACAAGGATTATTCTTTTCCAAATTTTTTCTTTACACAATTTCATAATCGCAAAGGCTTGATCTCTAGTATTTAAAGAATTATCTTCAATAATTATATTTTCTTCACTAATACCGGATTTAATAAGTTCAGGTATAATATATTCACTTGGAAAACTTCCATAGCTCGGATCAAAAATACCACCAGAGAATACTACTTTATTTGACCATTGAGAATTATATAATTCAATTACTTTAGGAACCCTAAAAAGACCATCTCCTTCGAGCAATATTATTGCGTCTGATTTTTTTAGAGAATCATTATCTACTAAAACAATAAACTTTTCACGATTGCTAAGTGACATTCTTATAAATCACTCCAAAAAATTGGTGAATCTGCTTCAATATCTTTTGAAGCCACTCTACCAATAACAATATCTTTATATTTTGGATAAATTCCTAATGCTGGCCTTAATACTGTTATATCTTCTTCTTCTATTTTTTTACCCTTAGGAATAAATCTAGTTGAGTATAATCCTCTTCTTTGAACATAAACAGTTTCAGATTCTTCTTCGACTACTACTTTTCTGGTTGAACCCATCGCTTTTTCAAGCTCCCGGATATAATCTACCATTATTTTAAATTCATTTACGTCCATTGAATGTGGATGGTCGGGTCCAATATCTTTTTTATTTAAGGTAAAATGCTTTTCAATTACTTTTGCACCTAAAGCAACGGCACCCAGAGCAACAACAGGGCCAGGTGAATGATCTGAATAGCCTGTAATAATATTAAATGCGGTTTGATAAGTTTTTAGAACATTGATATTGGCACTCTCAATCTTAGAAGGATAATTTGTTATACATTGCATTAAGACAAGATTTGTATTTCCTGTTGATTCAATTGTTCTTATCGCTTCATCAATTTCTGAAAGAGTTGCATCACCGGTTGCTAAAAACATAGGTCTATTTTTTTTAGCAATATACTCCAGCATCTCTAACCAAGTAATTTCCCCAGAACCAATTTTTATAAACGGTAGATCTAACTGTTCACATAAATCTACAGCTTCAAAATCATATGGTGAAGTAGAAAAATCAATTCCAATACTATCACAATATTCTTTTATTTCTTTATGCAACTCTCTAGGGAATTCTGCATCTCTGAAAACTTCATGCACTGGTCTACCCCAGCTACCATGTACCCCTTTTAGCTGCATTTTTGAAAAACCACTCGCAGAAACAATTTTTTCAGCCTTAAAGCTTTGGAACTTTGCACAATCAGCACCACATTCTTTGGCTGCTTCTATTAGCTTTTTTGCTTTTTTAATATCACCATCAAAATTTGCACCTATTTCTGCAATTATATAAGTAGGATGTCCCTCACCGATTAATTTTAAACCCAACTTAATCTCTTTTGGGAAATTAGTTTTCATAAAAATTACTCCTATTTGATTTTATTAAGTAATAAAGTTCTCTATCAAAAATTATATTTTAATTCGTTTTATATTACTCAATTACAAATTAAATAAATATGGTATTAAGTCATTTTTTTTAATAAAGGAGTATACCAAGGCATTATTAATGGTCCACTTATTTGAATTCTATAACCATTATGCAATTTTATTGTATATGTCCCCCTACCTTTATCCTCAGGTTTTTCAATATCAAAGGGTAAAATAAAAGGTTTATAATCTGTCAAATCATATCCATTTCTATTTGAAATTTTTTTTACTTCGTTTAGTGAATAAATATTATAATAAGTTTGACGATATTTTTTTTCACCCATTTGTCTTGAATAATCTTTAATTTTAATTTTAGCTTCAACAGGTCCGTCGTAAAATAATGACGTAATTAAAATCCATTTTGGCTTTAACTTAAACATATTTAATATTGGTTTTTTAAAGTCTTTCAACCAGCTTAAAGTTTGAAGAGAAATAATACCATTAAAATAAGATTTAATCGATATGTTATAAAGATCATCAACAATAAATTCAGTATTGTTTAGGGAGTGTTTTTTTGCTATTTCAATATAGTTAGGATTTATATCTATTCCAACAAAATTGGTTTTTGGGAATTCCTTTGCTAAAAAATTCGTAGTTGCTCCCCCACCACAACCTAAATCTAAAATATTATGTTTTGGCTTAATTATTTTGTTAGCTTTTAAATATTTTACTATGGATAAAGTATATTCTTTTGGATGAATATATTGATGTAAATGATATTCTAATTCCTTTTGATCACCTTACAACCATTCCCTATTTTTCATTACAACACCTCTAAAAGTTCTTTATTGTTTTATATAATATTTCGCCTTGCTTTTCAGCTTCTGATAATTCCCAATAATTTGTTTTCATTTGTATCATTCTTGGTTGTAAATACTCTGCATTTGGACATAAGCCTGATTCATATTTTTGCCAAACACCTTTCCAATTCTGGATTATATTTAGAAAAAGCGGTTCCATATAAGATAGTTTCCAAGCCGCATAAAATCCATCGCCACCATTTTTTTGAAATAAATCTCTAAATCTATACCAATCTTTCTCAGGATTATTGGTTTCCAAAACAACACTATAAGACCAATAAGTATTTAAGCAGTCGTCTGGTTCCTTTTGTCTTCTAAGTAAAGACTGGTTTTCAAGAACGTTATCAAATATTCTTGCTACTTTAATTCTTTGTCCCACTAATTCATCAATCCTTTCCAGCTGTCCAAGTATTACCGCCGCATTAACCTCTGACATCCGATAATTAAATCCTAAAGAAACATGTCTGCTATAATTTGGATCCTGAATATCATTTCTGGAAATTTTTCCTTGTTTTGGTCCAACACCAGCATACCCTAAACTACTAAATTTTCTAGCTTTGTCAGCTAGTTCTTCATTATCCGTTATTAAAATTCCACCTTCGCCACAAGTAATATGTTTACTAGCTTGGAAACTAAATGAAGCAAAATGTCCAAAAGAACCTACTTTTTTACCCTTATATTCTGCAAATAATGCTTCAGCATTATCTTCAATAAGAAATAAATTATGTTTTTTACAAATTTCAATTAAACCATCATAGTCGGGTGGTAATCCATATAATGATACAGGCATTATTGCCTTTGTTTTGGGAGTAATTTTTTTTTCAACATCTGATGGATCAATATTGAATGTATATATATCAACATCAGCAAATACAGGTATTGCTCGGCAATGAAGAACTGCTATTGCAGTGCTCGACATAGTTAGGGGTGGTACAATAACTTCATCACCTTCACCAATTCCAAGAGACACTAATGCGGTATGCATAGTTTGTGTTCCATTGACATGGTTTATCGCAAATTTAACACTATGCAATTCTGCAAATTTTCTTTCCATTCTATTACAAAAAACACTATTAAGTGAAGTTCGAAAAGCATTATCTAATGCTTCTAAAACATATTTTTTTTCTAAATCATTAATCCTTTTCATTATTTACCTTATAATTTTTATACATTGTACTTCTTTCAGTATCTAAGTTGATTTTTTCTATCCAATTTTCTTTTTCAAGAAGAGATAAAATGTCATTTAATAAAAATATTTCATTTTCTTTGTACAAAAATTTATATACTGCTCTAGCCATTTCAAGGTCTTTTTCTGTATCAATTGTCCATCTTAAATTAGAAATATTTTTTTTAAAGGAAAAATTTTTTTGTTTAAATAATTGTGGATTTCGATAGAAAAACTGAGTAACATGTTCCAATTCAAATGGATCATTTGTAGATTGATATGCTTTTTCTAAAGCTCTAAAAGTAAAAACTTCTGTATCTAATCCTTCAGGAAAAGATGGTGGATAATTGTTATAAGCGAAATCTAAATTTTCACTAATCAAAATATTTATAACTTCATCTATAATTTCTGGGTCTTTAAAAGGATCATCTGCTGTAATTCTAACTATAATTTCACCATTATACTTTCTTGCAGCAAAATAAAATCTTTCCAAAACATTATCTTCACTACCTCTAAAACAATCTAGATTATTCTTAATGCACCATTCTTCAAGTTTATCATCCAAAGGATTAACCGAAGTCGCTATTACAATTTTTTCATTTTTTTTACTACTTTTAATTCTATTTACCACGTGCCAAATTAATGGCTTACCTTCTATATCAGAAAATATTTTATTAGGTAATCTAGTTGAATTCACCCTTGCTTGAATAATTGCTAAAATCATAATTAATCACTGTATATAATCTCTTTTGAACCATCTATATTTTTTATAATTAATTCTTTTAGTTCTTGAATTGATAAAAATTTATCATTTTTTCCACTATTATAAGAAAATCCATAATCACAAAATCTACCTGGTTTGCTATTACTTTTAGTCCTAAAATCTTCTGTATCCCAAAGTTTTAAATCCGAATAATTACCAATTTGAACTGAGGGTAGTATCACAAAATAATTTTCAAACTCAATTGTATTTAAAGCGTCTGCTTGAGTGATCATTTCTTCGTGAATTTTTTCTCCAGGTCGTAAACCAACAATTTCATTTTTGCAATCAGGTGCAATTGCTTTAGCAACATCAAGAATTCTATAAGATGGTATTTTGGGTACAAAAAGTTCTCCTCCCCACATTTTTTCTAAGCAAAAAAGAACAAAATCTACACCTTCTTGTAAAGTTATATTGAATCTTGTCATACGTTCATCAGTTATAGGCAAAATCCCAGTTTTCTTTTTTTCCAAAAAAAATGGGATTACAGAACCCCTGCTTCCCATAACATTGCCATATCGAACAACGGAAAATTTAATATCACGTAATCCTCTATAGTTATTAGCAGCAGTAAAGAGCTTATCTGATGTTAATTTTGTCGCCCCGTATAAATTAACTGGAGCTGCAGCTTTATCAGTGCTCAATGCAATTACCTTTCTAACATCTGATGATAAACAAGCATCTATAACATTTTGTCCACCGATTATATTTGTTTTCACCGCTTCAAATGGATTATACTCTGCCGCAGGTACTTGTTTTAACGCTGCTGCATGAATTACAATATCTACATTTTCCATAGCTCTTTTGAGTCTTTCTAAATCACGTACATCACCAATGAAAAATCTCATAATACCTTTTTTATCTGCGGTCAAAAATGGCTGTGTATGTTGCATTTCGAATTGTTTAAGTTCATCTCGACTATATACTATAATTTTTTTAGGTTCATATCTTTCTAAAATAGTTTTAATAAATTTTTTCCCGAATGAACCAGTTCCACCAGTAATTAAAATTGATTTGTTGTTTAGCATTTTTTCCTATAAATTAAATAAATTAATGTTTGTTAACATCTAATGATTTAAGAATAGAGATCAAAAAAAGTTAATTCTTCATCGTTTATAAAGTCTAATGAATTTTTAACACTTTGTAAGATATATGAAGCCAATAAAGGTATTATTTATTCATTTTTTTAAAATAACTGAATAATTTACAAATTAATTAGTATTGGGTTTAGATTATTTTTTATAAAAATATTATTGGCTCAGTTAAAAATGGAATTTTATTTTAATTAAAAAATTTTCTCTGTGCCTCTGTGGTAAATAAATTCTTTATGTAATCAGTGATTTCGCTGGGTTTATTTTTACTACAAATATCTAACAACTTCTTGGTTTAATTAAAAAATTTATTTCTTAGTGTCTTAGTGCCTTTGTGGCAAATATTTTTAACCACAAAGTTCACAAAGAAGACACAAAGAAATTTCATTCTAAATTCTTAATTTTTAATTCTAAATTGTAAATTAGGTTCAAGGGAAAATTATTTCATATTTAGAAAATCATTTATATTTATTCCACTTTTTCTAATTAAAGCACGGAGTAAGCCGGGTGCTAATTCTTTATGGTTAGGAATAGAAAGAGTAGGTTTTTCTGGATGATATAGAATCATATGACTACCAGTTTGATGATCGAGTATATAACCAAATTTTTCAAAAATCTTTACAGCATTCTTTCCAGAAATATTGGATAATAAACCCATCAAACAGTAACCTCGCCAATAAAGTAAGATTCAAATTCACTTTTTTCTAATCGCGAATGTTTTTCTTCAACGGCTAACCACCCTTTAATTGCATCTTTAATATTCTCTAATGCTTCATCAACTGTTTTGCCTTGGCTCATACATCCATTTAATTCAGGTACATCCACAATGTAACCTTCATATTCTTTATCATACATTATTAATACCTTGAACTTCATAAAACCTCCTAATCTTTAAGGTAAAAATATTATAAATCCTTAAAAGATTGAATTAATTTTAAATTTTTAGATTAAGCAAGTATTAAAATTTATTTTATCGTTGAATGTGTTGTGTTCTTCTATTTTAGTTACTCCTTGTTGAAGAATAAATTTTATACCACAAATTATCACAAATAAATTTTCAATTTTTAATTCTTAATTTTTAATTGTTAATTCTAAATTCTACATTATAAATTCTACATTCTAAACACAGCTTCGCCACGTCAGTCACATTTGGACTAATTTATCGTTAAATAATATATTTAATTGCTCCTCAATCGGAAAGCTGATTAAATAATTTCTAAATTTTTTAGAGAAACAAAATATTTTCAAAACCTCAAGGTACTAATATAAATAAAAAAGTGTTTTTAACACAGAAGATTTATTAACTAATTATTAAAATTGACAACTATCACAAAGAATTTGAGAATTTATTTAAGAATAATTGCAATGGATTAGCAAAAATGGAATTTTATATGTTGAATTTTAACGGAATAACTCTGTGTGAGA
>Ga0101944_10006854_pt1 | contig 11814 bp, 10 predicted proteins | sample DewCreD2012metaG_FD_75245 | JGI IMG/M metagenome (GOLD analysis project Ga0101944, IMG submission 75245) | Hot spring sediment bacterial and archeal communities from British Columbia, Canada, to study Microbial Dark Matter (Phase II) - Dewar... ... | reverse complement strand
GATGTCCGCGCCCTTCTTGTCCCACACAGTCTTGAGGTTCATGCCGGTTTTTTCGCTCATGTCCTCGTCAATGAACTCGATGTTGTCCTTGACGATTTCGGGATTCATGCCCGTAGAGGAACCGACCTTGAGCTGCAGCATGGAGCCGCGCTCGTGCAGCTCGCTGGTGTAGATGTTCAGCTCCTGGCTCATGAGCTTGCGGATTTCGCGCGCCACCAGAGCGTTGTCCGCGCCGATGGGGCAGGTCTGCGCGCAGCGGCGGCACAGGTTGCAGCGGTACGCCAGCTCGGCCAGGCGGCACACGGCGGTCCAGGTGAGGGGAATGTCCCCGCCGCTCTTCCATTGCTTGTGGTATTTGCCGCTGGGCTTGACATAGTCCTGATAGATGCGGCGCAGTGTTTCCGAGCGGTAGGTCGGGCGGTAGATTTCGTTTCTGCCGCTGGCCTCGTAGATGTGGCACGCCTCGTTGCAGGTCTGGCACCGGGCGCAGTGCTCCATGGTGGCCACGAACGGCTGCAGGAATCCCCAGTTGTTGTGCTTGTCGAACAGCTTTTCGAGTCCGTTCAGAAACCGGCGCACGAGTTGCTGCTCTTCCTGTTTGGACCCCGGTTTGGGGATGTTCAGGATGAGGGTGTCGTCCAGCGAAGCCTCGTATTTTTCGCGCGCCTCGGGCTTGAGGGGCATCCAGTCCTTCTCGGGCCGGTTCAGGGGTTTGGGCAGGGGCATGAGATCCGAGGGATCCACATGGGCGAGCTGCCCGTTCTGCTTATGGATATCGTTGAGGCTGATGCGTTTCTTTGTCTTGCCCATGATCAGGCGCCCTCCTTGAGGTTGGTGACATCCGTGGTGGCCACTTGCGCCCAGGTCTTGGCTTCGCCTTTGGGGTTGATGTGGTCGGCGGACCAGGTCACGGGATAGTTGAGCGCCTCGCCAATGCGCGCTTCGAAAGCGCTGCCCGGCATGTTGGGCGCGTCATCCCAGCGGATGTTGTGATAGGTGAAATATTTGACGACAAAGTGCGCCATGTGCGTGAGGGGGATATAAGCCACGGCCAGGGATGCGAGCAGGATGGCCAGGGGCGCGAGCGCTCCCCCGGGGGTGTAGGCCAGGTCCAGGGTGAGCACGCTGGCGACCCACGAACGCAGGCCCGCGAATGACGGGTCCGCGATACCAACTGCGAGCAGCAGCGCGAACGAGCCGCCAAGGAAGATCAGGTTGAACAGGTCCGCGGGCTTGGTGTAATCCTTGAGGTTTTCATCGAACAGCCGCCGGTGCAGAAGGCCCGCCGCGCCGATGATGCCCAGAATCATGCCGAAGAACCCGGAAAGCATGGTCAGATAATAAACAACGGCGCCGGCCGCGCCGCCGCTGGCGCTCACGGACATGCCTGCAATCTGCATGACCGCGCCCGCATTCAACAGCACAAGGAAGCCGATCATGTTGTACATGCCGAAATGGAACGGGAAACTGCGGAACCACAGGGGTTTGTTATGATGCCACACCGCCGAGAGGAACAGCATTTCCGGCAGCATGTGCCTGGCCTCGGACACCCTGTCCACGGTGCGGGGCTTTTTGTACCACTCGGTTTCCTCGAAGAACGAGCCGCCGTAGTGCGCCTTGTGCCCCTCGTGCGCCACGGGATACAGCTCCCAGCGCAGGTGCAGGGGCATGGACTTGTAGCGATGGAACTTCACGCCCACCGCGATGACGAACACGGCCAGGCACGCATAGGTGATGATGTGCAGCAGAATGCCCATTGTTTCCTCCTTAGTGGAATTTGTGTTTATTTAAATCTCGAACTGCAGAGATCCGGCAGATCCAGATCATCGGCCGCCACGAGCGAGCGGGCGATCAGTCGTTCGCCGTACATGGAAACCATTCCGGCGAGGGTCTGCTGATGCAGGGCGTCCCTGATAAGCGTGTTGATTTCTGAATACAGAGGCCTGCATTCGCACATTTCCGAGTGCATGCACGCGTCCGGGTCCAGCACGCAGTCCACCACATTGATGGGGCCTATGGCGGCCTCGATGATCTCGCCCACAGAAATGTCATCGGGCGATTTGGCCAGCACATAGCCGCCCTTCTTGCCTGGAATGCCGCGAATCAGCCGGCTGTTCTTGAGAGAAATGACGATCTGCTCGAGGTAGCGTTTGGAGATGCCCTGGCGGCCGGCCACATCCTTGAGGTGCAGAGGCTTATCCTGTTCCTTGCTCTGGCCCTGCGCGATGTCTATCATGAGTCTTAGGGCGTAGCGCCCTCTGGTTGAAATTTTCATGGCATCCCTTCGCGGTCCGGCTAAACACTACTAATGCGATAAACTTTATTGGTTTAATAGTTGTATAATGATTCGCCCCGCGGTTGTCAACCGCCGGGTGAAAAAAATCACAAAAAACCTGGGCCGTGGCGCCGGCGCGCATTCTCCGCATGCCGCGGCGCCGCCGGTTTTCATTAATGATTTGGAATCAATATATAATATGCGTTACGCACACTCCGTCCCCAACACGCGGGCGCGAAGGATTCCGCAACACCATTTCCCGATTCGTTCTGTTTGCGAAAAATTTCTCAAAAAAATGTTGACATGCGCGGCCTGCGGCAGTATAGTGGAATTGTGCTACCTGATATCCACAATGCGCCCCGCTGCGGGCGCGGCGCACGGCGCTTTCAACCGTTCGCCTCATCACTTCGGGCCGCTCAATACGCGCCGCCCCAAGGGACCAGTCTCATGACCGGAGAACCCCTCCCCCATCGGACCGCAAGGACTGCCTTTGCCATGCCGTCGCCCAGAAGCCTGGTGCAGGCTCTGTTCCTGCTCATTGTGTGCGTGATCGGCTACCGGTTCCATGTGTTCGTGGCGTCGCTGGCCGATCCTTCGGCCGTGGTGGCGCCGCGCCCCGCGGGCGTGGATGCGTTCTTGCCGATCAGCTCCCTCATGGGGCTGATTCACTGGATCCGCACAGGCGCGCCCAATACCGTGCACCCCGCCGGGCTTGTGCTGTTCATTCTGATTGTGGCCACAGCCCTGCTGGCCCGCCGCGGGTTCTGTTCGTGGGTCTGCCCCATCGGAACGATTTCCGAGTTCCTGCACAAGGCCGGCAAACGGCTGCTCGGCACGAATCTCGATGTGCCCAAATGGATTGATTATCCGGCCAAGGGCCTCAAATACATTCTTCTCGGATTCTTCCTTTATTTCATTCTGCCGCTTCCGGGGCAGGCGCTCGAGGCGTTTCTGAACGCGCCCTACAACAGGCTGGCGGATGTGAAGATGTACTTGTTCTTTTCAAATATTTCGCGCACAGCGCTGTTCGTGATTGCGGCGCTCGCGCTGCTGTCCGTGTTTATCAAGAATTTCTGGTGCCGGTACCTGTGCCCTTACGGGGCGCTGCTCGGCATTGCGGCGCTGTTCAGTCCGGTGGCGGTGCGCAGGAACAAATCCGCGTGCCGCAACTGCGGCCGCTGCGCGCGCGCCTGCCCGCAGGCCATCGCGGTTGACAAAAAGGGCCGCGTGAATTCGCCCGAGTGCATGGCCTGTTACAGTTGCGTGAAGGCGTGCCCGGCCGCAGGCGCCTTGAGGGTGGAAACCGCGCCCGGCCGCAGGCCCGTGACCGAGGGCCTGTACGCCGCGCTAATCGCCGCCGCATTTCTCGCTACCCCGGTTCTGGCGAACGCGTTCGGGTACTGGCACAGCGACACGACCCCGCAAGGCTACAGGCAGCTTTACGCCATTATCGGCAACATTCAGCACCCTCGCACGGGCGGCGTGGGCGCGGACACGGCCATGCCCATGGGCGGCCACGGAACCATGGCCCCGCACGGAAGCATGGACGCGCCGCACGGCGCCATGCCCCCCGGACACGGCGGCATGGACGGCGAGTTCGAGCTGCCGCCGGGCGCCAAACCCGAGATGTGTCCGGGCATGAACCCGGATTCGCCTCTGGCGGACGAACTTGAGGAAGCGCGGCGCAGACTCGACGAAAAAAAATCCAGGAAAGACTCTGCCCCGGGAATGCGGGAACAGAAAGCCGATGAACCGCTATGAACGCGGTTGAAACAACAGAGAGAGAGAGTCTCCATGGTTGAGCCGCAAACGGAAATTCTCATAGATCGCAGCCTCTGCCGCGGATGCGGAAACTGCATTGGCCTCGCCGGAGAGAAGCGCATTTCCATGACGGGGTCCGCGGCCATGCCCGTAGGGAACATTCCGGCGCGGCTCCTGGAAACGCTGATGACCGCATGCCCGGCGGGCGCGATCAGCCCGGCAGGAGCCTCCGCTGTTGCTGTTCCGCAACCCATTCCCGCGCTGCCGCACGCGCTGGTTGCGTACTTTCAAAAAATGAAGGGCGACGGCGCATGCCCAGCGGCCGCGGACACGCGCGATATCGCCTGGTCGTGGCTCGGCTCGTTCCTGGGCGTGGCGGCCGTGGCGTTTGCGAATCAGAACCTGCTGGCGGGCACGGATCTGATGCTGCTCGTGGGTTCGTTCGGGGCGTCAGCCGTGCTCATTTACGGCGCCATCGGCAGTCCCTTGGCCCAGCCGCGCAATCTGGTGGGCGGGCATGTGCTGTCTGCGCTCATAGGGGTTGCGTGCTGGCAGCTTCTGCGCCCGGTTCCGTGGCTGGCCGCGGCCGTTGCCGTGTCCACGGCCATCGCGGCCATGCACGCCACGCGCACTTTGCACCCGCCTGGAGGCGCCACCGCGCTCATCGCGGTCATCGGGGGACCCGCCATACACAACCTGGGTTTTTTCTACGCCGTGATGCCCGTGGGTCTGGGCGCTCTCATCATGCTCGTCATCGCCGTGACCGTAAACAACATTCCGGGCCACCGCAAGTATCCGGACTACTGGTTGTAAATCTGGCGTGCGGCGCTCGCGCGCGCATGGCGGACAAGACAAATAAGAAAAAGGATATTATTGGTACCATGTTGCACAATCACGCGGCCTTGCGTTATAATGTCGCGAGCAACGACTTGCATCGTGATGTAACGGACGGCGGCCCCAGGGCCGCGAGGAAACGGGCAGTGGCCTCACCCTGTGCGTGTACTCGTCAGTTCAGATTGATATGACCGCGGGCGCGGCGACGCTATCGCCGTGCCCGTTTTTATTGGAACAGAATCAGCATTCGGGAGCATTGACCATGACCCATGAAAACAATGACAGCTCACAGCAACAGGAAACGGAAACAGCCCAAACGCCCACCACGAACCGCCGCGGGTTCTTGAGCATTGCGGCCATGAGCGCGGGACTGGTGGTGTCCTTCGGCGCGTTGGGCGGCATCGGCGCGAAGTTCCTCACGCCGCGAAAGAAAACCGGCGGCAAAATCGAGCTTTTCATCGGCAAAGCCGCGTCCATTCCGCAAAACGCCTCGGCCATCGTCCACGATCTCTCGGGCGCGGAGATCATTGTTCTGAATACGCCCGAGGGATTCAAGGCCTTCTCCAATGTGTGTCCGCACTTGGGCTGCCATGTGCACTGGGAGGCCGAGAAGAAGATTTTCTACTGTCCGTGCCACGAGGGCGTGTTCGACGCCGGAGGCGTGGCCACGAGCGGCCCGCCCGCTGACGCAAAGCAGAAACTCACCGCCGCGGAAATCAGACACGACAAGAATTCGGGGAATCTGTTCCTGGTTACTGAAAGCGCATAAAGCGCTCCGGGACATCTTTGAAAAGGACTGCCGCACATGAGCCGCACAAACACGCAAGTTGAACAGGGCAAGAAAGGGTTCTGGGCCACGGCATTGCCCGTGAACTGGGACGCGCTCAAGGAAATCGGCTCCGAGCCGATTCCCAATCATTTGAAAAAATGGTGGTGGTGCCTTGGGGGCACGCCCCTGATTCTGTTCTCGATCCAGGTGGTCACCGGCCTGCTGCTGTTGTTTTACTATGTGCCAAGCGCGGACGGCGCTTATCAGAGCGTTGACCAGATCACGCATGTGGTGCCCTTCGGCTGGTTCATCAGATCCATGCACAAATGGTCCGCGAACCTCATGATCGCGGCCGTGTTTTTGCATACGCTGCGGGTGTTTTTCACAGGCTCGTACCGGTCGCCGCGCCAGTTGACATGGGTCGCCGGGGTGTTCCTTCTCGGAGGCACGCTGGTTTTCGGGTTCACGGGCTACAGCCTGGTGTACGAACAAATGAGTTTCTGGGGCGCCACCGTGGCAACGAACATCACCGAAGCCGTGCCGGGGATTGGGCCTTCCCTGGCCTATCTCATGCGCGGGGGCAAAGAGGTGGGCGCCAACACCCTCACCCGGTTCTTCGTGCTGCACACCGCCATCCTGCCCGTTGCGGTCATGGGCCTCATCGCCATCCACATCCTGCTCATCCGCCTGCACGGGGTCACGGAACTGTACTTTGACGGAGAGGTCATCCCCGAGGAAAAGAAATACTTCAAGTTCTGGCCGGACCACATCAGCACCGAAACCATCGTGGCCCTTGTGGTCATCTACCTGCTGGTGATCCTGTCGCTGGTGTTTCCGGCGCAGCTGGGCGAACCCGCCAATCCCAACCAGACGCCCCTTCACATCAAGCCCGAGTGGTACTTCTACTTCAGTTTCCGCATGCTCAAACTCACCGCGCTCAAAGTCAATGTCATTGTCACGGGCGCGCTTCTGGCCGGGCTAATCTTCTGGCCCATGATCGAGGATTTTCTGCACTCGCGCCTGCGCATCCCGCGCAATATTTCCATCGTCATCGGCATCATCGGATTCATCATATTTCTGGGATTCACCCTGTGGGAATCCTTTGCGTGACCCCTACACACAAGGACAAGAGGAGCTGAAAGGAGAAACACGAACATGTCGCTGAACGCGAAACGCTGGATCATCGCCGCGCTGTCCATCCTGCTTCTGGGCAGCCTGCTCGTGGTGGGCTACCGGGAGGTAAAACGCCAGTTGCCCGAGGAAGAACAAAAACCCGTGGTCACCAAAGCCAACGAGGGGTGCGTAAACTGCCACAAGCAGGCGTCGCCCGCGCTGGTCATGGAATGGGAGCATTCGCTGCACGCCAAACAGGGCGTGGGCTGCTATGACTGCCACAAGGCCGAACAAAGCGAGCCTGCGGCCTGGACGCACCAGGGCGCGGTGATTTCCACCCTGGTCACGCCCAAGGACTGTTCCGAATGCCACCCGAGGGAATTCGAGGAATTTTCCTCAAGCCACCACGCCAAGGCCGGAGAAATCCTGGCCAGCCTGGACAATGTGCTGGCGGAAAAGGCCGAAGGCAGGCCCGGCGATCCCTCTGCCGCCGTCAACGGCTGCTGGCAGTGCCACGGCGCAATTCTCGATTTCGAGCGGGACGCCAAGGGCGAAATTCTGCGCGCCAAAGTGGAAATCAAAGATGGCAAGCAGGGCATGAAGCAGGAAAGCCAGCCCGTATTCAACCACAAAACCTGGCCGAACAGCGGCATGGGCCGCCTCAACCCCGACGGCTCGCGCGGCAGTTGCCACGCCTGCCACAGCCGCCACGACTTCAATTCCCGCACCGCTCGCCACCCCGACAACTGCGGCAAATGCCACATGGGGCCTGACCACCCGCAGATCGAAATTTACAACGAATCAAAGCACGGCATCGCGTTCCGCGCCAACGAGTCCCGCATGAACCTGGACAAAAAAGGCTCCTGGGTTCTGGGCGTTGACTACTCGGCCGCGCCCACCTGCGCCACCTGCCACATCAGCGCCTACAAGACCCCGCAGGGCGAGCATGTGGCCAACAACCACGATGTGGGCAACCGCATCTCCTGGACCCTGCGGCCCGAGGTTTCAAAGAAAATCAACGATGTGATATACGAGGACGGGTACAGAGAAACCCTCACCGATGACAAGCCCCTGCCAAAACCCGGCGACACCGTGGATTCCGTGTACAAGACCGTCGAAAACTTCAAGATGGTCACCCGGACCAAGCCGCGCAAAGTCAAAGCCGTTCTCACCTGGCAGCAGCGCCGCCAGGACATGAAAGGCGTTTGCTACAGTTGCCACGAAACCTCGCACACCGAGAATTTCTATCAGCAGTACGACGGCCTGGTGAATCTGTACAACGAGAAATTCGCCAAGCCCAGCATGCAAATCATGACGGACCTCAAGGCCGACGGCCTGCTGCCCGGATCGCCGTTCACCAGCAAGGTTCAGTGGACTTACTATGAACTGTGGCACCACGAGGGCCGCCGCGCGCGCCACGGAGCCTCCATGATGGGACCGGACTTCACGCACTGGCACGGCACTTACGAGGTGGCCAAGCACTTCTACACTCACTTCCTGCCCGAAGTCGTCGAGCATGCCGCCAAGCTCGGCGGGCCGGAAATGGAAGCCAAATACGATGAAAAGATTAAAGCTCTGCTCGAAGGCGACGATCACCTCTGGCTCAAGGGCCTGACAAAGGAAGAGGAAGAAGCGCTCAAACACGAGAAGGAACTGCGTTACGGCAAATAGCATTCAGAGCGGCCAGGCGGGAATCGTCCGCCGGGCCGCATGATTATGCCCATGTCAACGCCCGCGGCCAGCAAGGTCCGCGGGCGTTTTATTTGTGTTCTCCGCGGCTGTTTTCCGGATACAAAAACGGCCCCTGCAAATGCGGGAGCCGTTTGGTTTTTGATTTGCAAATTTGATGGAATCAGGTGGAGCTTTCTTCATCCAGAAATCCGCGCAGCCGTTTAATCTGGCCTGCCTGCTTGAGCTTGCGCAGGGCTTTGGCTTCGATCTGGCGGATGCGCTCACGGGTCACGCCGAACTCGTTGCCCACGACCTCGAGGGTGCGCGGATGGCCGTCCACAAGGCCGAAACGCAGTTCGAGCACGCGGCGTTCGCGGTAACCGATGCTGTTGAGCATTTCGCGGATTTCCTCGCGCAGCGCGGTCTGGCTCACGGCGTCCTCGGTGCGCGGGGTGCGCTTGTCCTCGATGAAATCAATGAGGTGGCTGTCCTCGTCGTCGCCGATGCTGGTGTCGAGCGAGATGGGCACTTTACTCATGGTGATCATCTCGCGGATTTTGGCTTCGCTCATGTCCACGCGCTCGCTCAATTCCGCGCCCGTGGCCTCACGGCCCAGTTCCTGGCTCAACTGCCGGCTGGTCTTGATCAGCCTGCGGATGGCGTCGGCCATGTGGATGGGCTTGCGGATGGTGGCGCCCTGGTCCGCGATGCCGCGGATGATGCTCTGGCGGATCCACCAGGTGGCGTAGGTGCTGAACCGGGTGCCCTTGCGGAAATCGAACTTCTCCACCGCGCGCATGAGGCCCAGATTGCCTTCCTGAATCAGGTCCAGGAACGACATGTCCACATGGCCCACATACTTTTTCGCGATGGAGACCACGAGGCGCAGGTTGGCCTCGATGAGCTGCTGCTTGGCTTCCTCGTCGCCTTTTTCGATGAGCTTGGCGAGGCGGATTTCGTCCTCGTGCGTGAGCAGGGGCACGCGGCCCACATCTTTCATGTAAAGCTGGATGCTGTCGTCTATGGGCGCGTCGCTGCCCGTGGCGCTCTTCTCGAACAGCTCCTGCCCTTCGTCTTCTTCGGCTTCCTCGTCTTCGTCCTCGGTGTTCTTGCCGCGGACTATGGCGTTGCCGTCCTCGTCCAGAATGGTAATCGAGCGCTCGGCGAACAGATCCAGAACTTCCTCGATGGCTTCTTCGTCGAGTTCGGAATCCTGGCACAGGATATCAATAATCTGCTCGTACCGTACCTCGCCCTTTTTCTGCGAAATGGCCAGGAGCTTGGCGAGCTGTTTGTCAGGCCTCATGCCGCTGGGCCTCCCTGATTTGCGCATAGTTTCTCTGTCCTTATACCCTGTTGTCAGAGTTAGTATACGAACCGATTGTAAAAAAAGTATTGATTTGAAAAATTGCCGAATCAAAAACGGGCGGCAAACATAGACAAATGCGGCGCATTCTGTTAAGATTCACCGGGTTCAGCAATTGCCGGATAATTTGCGGGCAAGCCGGTTCTCCGCTGCCGTGTCCGCTCCCCGGATGGTGACTTCCGCTTATGCCGCGCTCCACGCCCGTTACACTCATACTATCCGTTGTTCTCTGCCTTTTTTGTATGGTTTCTTATAACCCGGCGGCCCGTGCGGCTTACACCGGCGGCGAAGTTGTAACCGCCAAACTGGCCTCAAGAATGCGCGCCCTCGTCAGCCGGGACGGCGTGACGCCGGAGTACCGGGCCAAAGTCGAGGACGCTCTTGACCGCACCTTCGACAAGGCCTGCGTGCGCGATTTCCCGGCCATGGTTCTGGCCCTGTGGGCGCCCGCAACTGCCGTGGACTACGCCAAAGCCGAAGCCCTGCGCCTGGCCGAAAACCTCGGCCTCGAAAGAAAGAACCTGGCCGCCCTGCAAACCCGGCGCGCGGACAACGCCGCGGCGCGCGGCTCCGCCACCGCTCTGCTGCCGCAAAAGCAGGAAGCGCGTAAGAGCATTGAGCCGGATTATGCCGCAGCGCAAACCGCTCTTGAAGCTTCCAAACGCCAGGTCCAGTCCCTCACTGATATAGACGATTCAGCAAGGAAAAATGTTCGCTCCGCAAAAGAAAAACTCCAGGCTCTGGATCAGCGGGAAGAAAAAATTGACGCCCGGCTCCAGGTTTTGAAACAGGCCGCGGAAAATTGCCAGGCGCCAGAAACCACAGACCCCGAAACCAGTGATGAGGCTGGCAATTCCGAAAACAAAAATGAAAATGCGCCAGATAAGGATATTCTTGAGGAAATCAAGAAGCTGATGCAGGAGCTTGACGCCCTGCCTGCGGCCAGAGCCGCGGCCGTGACAGAGCGCTCTATAGCGGAGCAAGCCCTGTCCGCGGCTTCAGATAATCTGGCTGCGGGACAAAAGCGGCTTGCCGCGGACCGCGCCGCATTCGACGATGTGGCGGCGCGACTGGTGGAAATTAAAAAGCGTATCGCGGACCTCGAAGCGGAAATCGCGCAACGGAACGCACGAGAAAAAGAACTTGATGCGCAAATCACGGAATCCTTGAACCTGATCGCCGCTCTTGAGGTCAAGCTGGCCGAGGCAAAGCGCGTGGCGGATACGATTTCCGACAAGGCGCTGGCCGAATACAAGGCTGCGCTCAAACCCTTTGACAACTGGGGCTGCGCGTCCGGGATGGCCATGGTCGAGGGCACATTCTGCATGGATATCTATGAGTACCCCAACCGCAAGGGTGACCGTCCGGCCGTGGGAGTGTCCTGGACCGATGCGGAGAAAGCGTGCCGCGCCGTGGGCAAGCGCCTGTGCACGGACGCGGAGTGGGCTTTCGCTTGCGCCGGGCCGGACTGTTTCATGCGCCACACGCCCGGCGATTACAGCAGCGAAACCTGCAACCTGGGACTGGGCTTCTACGGCGAAGCCGGGCCGCGCATATCGGGCTGGAGGCCGGACATGCAGGAACCCGGCCCCTACGACGACACCGTGAACCCCGAGCTGGCGCCCGGAGCCGCGTTCTTCGCGTGCGACAGCCCCTACGGCCCCGCGGATCTTGTCGGCAACCTCTGGGAATGGATCGCGGACACGCACAAGCGGCCCAATGTGCATGGCGTGCGCATCGGGGGCAACCCCAGCCAGTTCGAGCCGAACTGCGGCGACGCCTCCTGGTACGACGCCTCCACAACCCTGCCCCATCTCGGCTTCCGCTGCTGCGCCGACCCCCGCAACATGCTCACACAAACCGCATTGAAATAATCTTCGCGCAATCGCAAGCCAGTTGACTTCTTCCGCGAGTATGCCCCAGAAATAGTTGAAGTAAAAAAGCGGCTCTTAGAGAATAATGGTTGACCAAAACCAAGACTGAAAGGAGCCGCTTTTATGAGGAAAGATTACAACAAGGGAAAGA
>Ga0101944_10006853_pt1 | contig 11814 bp, 4 predicted proteins | sample DewCreD2012metaG_FD_75245 | JGI IMG/M metagenome (GOLD analysis project Ga0101944, IMG submission 75245) | Hot spring sediment bacterial and archeal communities from British Columbia, Canada, to study Microbial Dark Matter (Phase II) - Dewar... ... | reverse complement strand
CCGCCTGGATCAGGTGCTGCTGCTGGTGCTGCGGCTGACGGCGCTGGCCCTGGTGGCTGCGGCCTTCGCCCGCCCGTTCTGGCGCCAGGCCGCGATGCTCTCGCTGTCCGACCTGCCGGCACGGCGGGTGGCGATCGTGATCGACACCAGCGCCAGCATGCGCCGCGGCAACCTCTGGCATCAGGCGCTGGCCTTGGCCGAGCGGGAGCTGGCCGACCTGGGTCCGCGGGATGAAGTGGCCCTGTTTGCCTTCCATGAGCGGGTGGAAACGCTGGTCGGCCTGCACGCGGCCAGCACTCCGCCCGAGGCCGACACCCGGCAAGCGGTCCGCTCCGCGCTGGCCCGGTTGCAGCCGGGTTGGCGCAGCACAGATCTAGGAGCAGCCTTGGTGAGCGTGGCGACCGAGCTGGAAGCCCACGCCCAGCGCACCTCCCGGCCCGCGGACACGCACCTGGTGCTGATCAGCGATCTGGCGGAGGGCAGTACGCTCCAAGCCCTGCAAGGTTTTGAGTGGCCCAGCCGCGTCGCGCTGATCCTGCGGCCGGTGGCTGGCGGCGGGCCGACCAACGCCTGGCTGACGCTCGTGCGGGACGAGGGCGAAGGGGGCGAGGCAGGCCTCCGCGTGCAGGTCTTCAACCTCGCCAGCTCCGCCAGCGACCAGTTCTATCTGCAGTGGGCCGCAGGAGAAACGACGGCAAGCGGCACAGGCGGCCGCTCCAGTCCGCCGGCACGCGGTCAGGAGCCTGCCGGGTCCACACAGGTCGCTGTGCAGGTGCCGCCCGGCCAGAGCCGGGTGATCCGTCTGCCGCGTCCTGGCGACCTGCCCCAGGCCGACCGGCTGGTGCTGCGCGGAGATGACCAGGCCTTCGACAACACGCTGTTTGCGCCGCCGCTGGCACGGCAAACGTTGAGCGTGCTTTACGTGGGTGCCGATCGCCCCGACCAGCAGCCGCCCGGGCCGCAGACCTACCTGCGGCTGGCGCTGGCCGACGACCCGCTGCGGCAAGTGACGCTGCACGGGGTCGGCAGCGGCCAGGCGGACTGGCCCTCGCCCCGCCCGGACCTGATCGTCCTGACCGGCCCCCTCGAGCCGCCCGCGCGCGACCGCCTGCGGCGATACCTGGAGGACGGCGGCACACTGCTGGCCGCCCCGGCTGATCGCGACGCGGCCGCTTCGCTCCTGGCGCTCGTCGAGGGCCTGGCGCTGGGGGAGGCTCCGCCGCCGGCCAGCGGCTACCTGCTCCTGGGCGAGATCGACTTTGCGCATCCGCTATTCGCCCCGCTGTCCCAGCCGCCGTACAACGACTTCACGAAAATCCATTTCTGGCGGCATCAGCCGGTGGTCGCCCAGCCCTCAGGCCCGGCACGGGTGGTGGCCCGCTTCGACAACGGCGACCCGGCTGTGCTCGAAATCCGGCATGGCAAAGGCCGGCTGGTGCTCTGGACCAGCAACTGGCACCCCGCTCATAGTCAGCTTGCCCTGTCCACGAAATTCGTGCCGCTGATCGAGGCGCTGGTCGAGCTGGCCTGCGGCTCGGCCCGGCCGCTGGCGAGCGTCGTGGTCGGGCAGAGCGTGCCGCTGCCGCCTCGAGACCGACCAGGAAGCCTCCGCGTGGTCAAGCCGGATGGACGGGAGGTGCCGCTGCCGGAGGGGAGCCAGCCGTTCGACGAGACCGACCTGCCCGGCATCTACCGGGTCGTCGGCGGTCCGCAGGAGCAGCGCTTCGCCGTGAACGTGTCCCCGGCCGAGAGCCAGACGGCGGCGCTTCCTCCGGAAGCCCTGGAGCAACTGGGCGTGTCGCTGGGGAGGGCGGAGAATCGGGCTCAGGAGCTGGCGCGCCTCCGCCAGCAGCACGATACCGAGCTGGAAAGCCGCCAGAAACTGTGGCGGTGGCTGCTGGTGGCCGCCCTGGCCGTGCTCGGCGTCGAAACCTTTCTGGCCGGGCGGATCGCCGCATTCCTTCGACGACAGGAGATTAGCCCATGAACCAACAGCGGCTGCACGAAGCCTTGCATCAGGTGGCCGTGCGACTGCGGGTGCTGAAAGCGGCCCAGCTTCTGGCCTTGGCGTGGCTGGCCGCGGCCGGCGCCAGCCTGCTACTGGCAGGCCTGTTCCGGTGGCTGGGCCTGCCGGGAAGCTGGCTGGTCGCCGGATCGCTCCTGGTGGCGCTGCTGCTGGCGGCGGTCGCTGTGGCGCTGGGGCTGTTCGCCGCCCGCGACTTGCGGTCGGTGGCCCGGCGGATCGAGGCGACCTACCCCGAGCTGCAATGCGGCCTGCTGGCGGCCGTGGAGCAGACGCCGCTGTTGCCGCAGGGACGCTTCAGCTACTTGCAGACCCACGTGATCCACGAAGCGCTGCTGCATGCCCACCGGCACCCGTGGAGTGCGGCCGTGCCCACGCGCCGGCTGGTCGCGGCGGCGGCCGCCAATCTGCTGAGCTTGCTGCTTTGGGCCACTGTGCTGGTCGCGCTGGCCTGGCAGTCTTCGACCGCTCCGGGCGGTCCTGCCGGTCTGGCCGCGGCGCTGCTCCCCAGGACGGGCCGTCTGACCATGACCATCGAGCCGGGCGATACCGAGGTGGAACGGGGCAGCAGCCTGCTCGTGCTGGCGCGGATGGCCGGTCCGATGCCTCCGGAAGCGACGCTGGTGGTCCGCGAGGCGGCGGGCGGCCAGACGCGGCTGCCCATGACGCCGAGTCTGGAGGACCCGCTGTTTGGCGGCCGCATTCCTGTCGTGGATGCCCCGCTGGAATACCATGTCGAGGCGGGCAGCACGCGCAGCCCGCGCTACCGCGTGGCGGTATTCGAGTACCCGCGGCTGGTGCGGGCCGACGCCCAGCTCGAGTTTCCCGCCTACACCGGCCAGCCGTCCCGGCAGGTCAGCGACGTGCGGACGCTCTCGGTGGTGGAAGGCACGCGCGTCACCCTGCGCATGACGCTCAATAAGCCGGTGGTCACGGCCGAGCTGACCGAGTCGGGCCAGCCGCCGCAAGCGCTGGCGGCCGTCGAAGGCCAGACGGCGGCCTACCAGGTTGCGCTGACGGCCGACCGGACGCGGCGCTGGAAGCTGCACCTGGTGGATGAGGCGGGCCGCACCAATGTGCAGGTGCCGCAGTTCACGATCCAGGTGGTCCCCAACCAGCCGGCCCAGATCCAGATCACCTTCCCGGCCCGCGATCTGGAGGTCTCGCCGCTGGAGGAGATCGAAGTCGCGGCGAGCGTGTGGGACGACTTCGGCCTGGCGCGGGTCGGGCTGACGTGGGAGCTGGCCGGCCGCGAGCCGGTCGAGGTGCTGCTGGCCGAGCGTGCCGCGCCGCGTCAGAAACATGCCGTGCGGCATCTGATCCCCCTGGAAGCGACCGGCGCCCAGCCGGACGATCTGGTGTCGTACTATGTCTGGGCCGAGGATTACGGCGCCGATGGCAGCCTCCGCCGCACGCAAAGCGACTTGTACTTCGCCGAAGTACGTCCCTTCGAGGAGATCTTCCGCCAGGGGGAGCCGCCGCCGGGCGGAGCTTCAAGCGCCCCGTCGGGCCAGGGTCCGAATGCCCAGCAGGCCCAGGAGCTGGCCGAGCTGCAAAAGCAGATTCTCAATGCCACCTGGAAGGTGATCCGCCGCGAGACGGGCAGCCGCCCGAGCGATGCGTTCGCCCCCGACGTGGAGCAGATCCGCTTGTCGCAGGCCGCCGCCCTGGAACAGGCCGGGGCGCTGTTGACCCGCCTGCAAGCCCCGCAGTCGCAAGCGCACGCCGCGGCAGTGGTGGAGGCGATGGAGCGAGCCGTCGAGGCGTTGGGCGAGAGTGTCGGCCAGCGCCGTCCCATGCTGCTGAAAGAAGCCCAGAAGGCCGAGCAGGCCGCCTACCAGGCGCTATTGCGTCTGCGGGCGCGGGAGCATCAGGTGGTGCGGCAGAACCCGCGGCAGATGGCCGGCGGCCGCAGCAGCGCCCGCTCGGCCCAGCAGCGGCAGCAGATGCAGCAGCTCGAGCTGGCGCAGGACGAGAACCGCTACGAGACGCAGCGGCAGGCGCAGGACCTGCGCGAGTCCCCCCAGGAGCGCGAAAACCGGCAGATTCTCAGTCGCCTCAAGGAGCTGGCCCAGCGGCAGCAGGACCTCAACCAGCGGCTGAAAGAGCTGCAAGCGGCCCTGCAAGAGGCCGCCACGCCCCACAAGCGCGAGGAGCTGGCCCGCCAACTTCAGCGGCTGCAAGAGGAGCAGCGGCAGATCCTGCAAGACACGGAAGAACTGCAAGCCCGGATGGAGTCGCCCGAGAACCTCCAGCGGATGGCCGCCGAGCGGCAGCAGCTCGAGCAGACGCGCGAGCAGGTGCAGCGGGCCGCGGAAGCCCTGGAACAAACGCGGATCACGCAGGCGGCCGCCTCCGGCACGCGGGCCGAGCAGAGCTTCCAGGAGCTGCGGGACGAATTTCGCCGGCGCACCTCCAGCCGCTTCCGCGACCAGATGCAAGAGCTGCGGCAGGCGGCCCAGACGCTCGAGGCGCAGCAAGAGGAGCTGTCCCAGCGTCTGGAGCAGGCGGCCGAGCCGGATGCGTCGGCGCGCGGCAAATCGCTCCGCGAAAGTGACGAACGCCAGCGCCTGACGCAGGATTTCCAGCAGCAGCGCCAGCGGCTGGCCACCCTTCAGGAGCAGATGCGCCGCACGGTCGAAGAGGCCGAGACCACCGAGCCGCTGCTGGCCGAGCGGCTGTACGAAGCGCTGCGCAGCGCGGAAGATCAGGGGGTGGAGCGGGCCCTGGAATCGGTCCAGCGCTCCCTGCAAAACGGGCTTTTGCGCGACGCCGTCCAGCAGGAGCAGCCGGCCGGCCGCGGCATTCGCCAGTTGCGGGAAGGGATCGACCGGGCCGCGGAAGCTGTGCTGGGGGACGAGACGGAAGCCCTCCGCCGGGCCCGCCAGGAACTGGACGAGCTGGCCGAGCAGCTCCAGCGCGAGATCGAGCGGCACGCCCCGCAGCTTGCGCAAGGCCCGGCGGCCGACGCCTCGCGGTCGCGTGGACCCTCGCCGCGGCGGGACGCTCCTCGAGATGCACCAAACCCCGCTCCCGACGCAGCGGATTCCGCCCAGGACCGGGCTTCGCCCCGTCAAGGCACTTCCCAGCCCGCCGATGCGCAGCGCGACTCTTCCGCGCAGGCCGACTCCCGCGACGCGGCCGACGCCGACCAGCCACAGGCACCTGGCCGCGCCACGCAGCAGCCAATGCCGCAGCAGCGTCCACCGGGCCGGGCCGCGTCGTCCCCTGGGCAGCGCTTGGAGCCCGCGTCCGACCGCGGCCAGCCATCCCCTGGGGCCGATGCCCCGCCGCGTGCAGAGTCCGAGGAGGGCGGCACCTCCCCCAGCCGGCAACCTGGTGACCGCCGCACCGCACCGCCGGGCGGCCGCCGGCTCGCCGGGCCGACGCCCGCCGACCCGCGGCTGAATGCCGGCACCGGTCCGTTCGACGACTACGTGCCGCAGCGCAACGACCCCTTGACCGGCGAAGGTTTCCGCGAGTGGTCGGACCGCCTGCGGGATGTGGAAGAGATCATCTCCGACCCGCAGCTTCGGGCCGAGGCGGCCCGCCTCCGCGAGCGGGCACGCCTCGTGAGGACCGACTTCAAGCGGCACTCGCGCGAGCCGAACTGGGAGCTGGTGCAGGTGCAGCTTGCCGGACCGCTGGTCGAGCTGCGCGACCGGGTGGCCATCGAGCTGTTGCGCCGCACCGCCCAGCAAGCGATCGTGCCGCTGGACCGCGACCCGGTGCCTCCCCAGTTCCAGGAAAAGACCCGCCGGTACTACGAAAAGCTGGGCAGCGGGCAGGTCGGGAGTACTCCATGAGGCCGGTCGAAGTTTCGCTCGTTGCCGAGATCGTCCTGGGCAGCCCGTCCTGGCTGGCCGCGGCGATGCTGTTGGCGGCGGCCGGCGTGCTGCTGGTGCTGTGGGGCTATGCCCGCGTGGCGGGCCCGCGCTGGGTCCGCACCTTGGCGGCGCTGCTCAAGACCGCGGGCATCCTGCTGCTGGCCGCCCTGCTGGTCGAGCCGCTGTTTTCCAGTACGCGTCCCAAGCCGGGCAGCAACCTGTTTTTTGTGTTGGTCGACCACAGCCGCAGCTTGCAGCTTGCCGACCGCGGGGCAGGACGGACCCGCGCCGCGGCGGTGCAGACGCAACTGGCCCAGTCGTCGGCCTGGCTGACGCGTCTGGAACAGGACTTCGAGGTGCGGCGGTACCTGTTCGACACCACCTTGCGCCCCAGCCCGCAGTTCACCTCGCTTGCCTTCGATGGCCAGGCCTCGCGCCTTTTCACGGCGCTTGAGACGCTCGGCCAGCGGTACCGCGGTCAGCCGGTGGCCGGCATCCTTCTGATCAGCGACGGCAATGCCACCGACGAGCCGCTACCCCCGCCGGTGCTGCGCACGTTGCCGCCGGTCTATCCCGTGGTGGTGGGTGCGGCCGAAGGGCAGGTGGACCTGGCCATCGCCCGCCTGCTGGTCACGCAGACGAACTTCGAAGCCGCTCCGGTCACGCTGGTGGCCGAACTGGCCCAGCAAGGGCTGGCTGGCCGACGGGTGGGGCTGCGCGTGCTGGACGAAGAGGGGCAGGAGGTCCTGCGCCGGATGCTGACCGTGCCGCGTGGCCCTGAACCCGTGGCCGAACGCCTGCTGCTCAAGTCGCAGCGCCCCGGCGTGAGCTTCTACACGGTGCACGCCTTCCTGGAAGGGGAGGAGGAGGCTCAGGTGGGCCGCACCCTCGAGGCCACGCTGGAAAACAACCGCCGCGTGGCGGTGGTCGATCGCGGCGGCGGCCCCTACCGCGTGCTGTATGTGGGCGGGCGGCCGAACTGGGAATTCAAGTTCCTCCGCCGAGCCCTGGATGAAGATGACGAACTCCAGCTCGTGGGGCTGGTGCGGATCGCCCGCCGTGAGCCGCGCTTCACCTTTCTCGGCCGCGGCGGCGAGCGCACCAACCCCCTCTTCCGCGGCTTCCATGCCCCCGGCGACGACACGGCCGAGCAGTACGACGAACCGGTGCTGATCCGCCTGGGCACCGAGGACCGCGAAGAGCTCCGCGCCGGCTTCCCCAAAGAACCCGAGCAGCTGTTCCGCTACCACGCGGTGATCCTCGATGACGTGGAAGCGGCTTTCTTCCGGCAGGACCAGCTCTCCCTCGTGCAGCAGTTCGTCAGCCAGCGTGGCGGGGGGCTGCTCATGCTTGGCGGCAAGGAGTCGTTCGCCGAAGGCGGCTATGCCCGCACGCCGGTGGGCGAAATGCTCCCGGTCTATTTCGAGCGGCGTGCGGCCGTCCCGCCGCCCGCCGAACCGGCGTATCGCTGGCGACTGACCCGCGAAGGCTGGCTGCAACCCTGGGCCCGCCTGCGGACTAACGAATCGGACGAGACGCAGCGGCTGTCCAAGGCCCCGCCGCTGAAAAGCCTCAACCCGGTCGAACTGCTCAAGCCGGGCGCGTCGGTGGTGGCCGAGGTGGTTGATCCGCAAGGGCAGGCGCAGCCGGCGCTGGTGGTGCACACGTTCGGTCGGGGACGGGTCGGGGCGCTGTTGGCCGGCGACCTGTGGCGATGGGGCTTGCGACGGAGCAGCCTCGACGATCAGGACCTGGAGCGGACCTGGCGGCAGATGGTCCGTTGGCTGGTGGCCGATGTGCCGCAGCGGGTGGAAGTCGCCGTGCGGCGGATCGAGGAGGGAGCCCTGGGCGGCGTCGAGCTGACGATCCGCGCCCGCGACGAGCAGTTCCTTCCGCTGGACAATGCCCAGGTGCACGTCCGCGTCACGCAGCCCGACGGTCGCTCGGTCGAGCTGACCGCCGCCGCCAGCGACCAGGCCCGCGGCACTTACGTGGCCAGCTTCCTGGCACGCCAGGCCGGGCCGCACCGGGCCAGCGTCTCGGTCGTCGCACCGGATGGCAGCCCGGTCGGCCGCCGCGAGACCGGCTGGGCCGTCGAACCGCAGACGGAAGAGTTCCGCCGCCTGGGGGTCGATCTGGCCAATCTCCAGCGCCTGGCCAATGAAACGGGGGGCGAGGTGGTGCCGCTGGACGGCCTGGATGCCTTCGTCCGCAGCCTGCCGCGGCGGAAGGTGCCCGTGGTCGAGCACTGGACCTGGCCGCTGTGGCATCAAAGCAGCGTGTTTGTGGTTGCCTTGGCGTGCCTGATCGGCGAATGGGCTTTGCGACGGTTGCGAGGGATGCCATGAACAGATTCACGGCGCTGGCCGCTTGTCTGTGGGTGGGTGCGGCTGCTGCGGCTGACGCAGCCGCCGACGATCCGCCTGCGACGGCCCTCGCGCCGCGGCCGCATGTTGTCGTCGTGGTCGGGGCAGCGGGCAGCCCCGAATATGCCGACCTTTTCCAGCAGTGGGCCCAGCGCTGGCAGGCCGCAGCCCGCCAGGCAGGAGCCGACCTGACGGTGATCGGCCTGGGCGACGCCGCAAAAGTCTCGGACCGAGAGGCCCTGGCCGACTGTCTGGCCCGTATGCCGTCGCCAGCCTCCGAGCCATTGTGGCTGATCCTTTTGGGGCACGGCACCTTCGACGGCAAGACGGCCCGCTACAACCTCCGCGGGCCCGACATCACGCCCGCCGAGCTGGCCGATTGGCTGAAGGCCGTGGACCGCCCCATCGCCGTGCTGAACTGCACGTCGGCCAGCGCCCCCTTCCTGCCGGCGCTGTCCGGACCGCGGCGGGTGGTGATCACGGCGACCCGCAGCGGCTTCGAGTACAACTTCGCGCGCCTGGGAGGCTTTCTGGGAGAGGCGATCCAGGACCGGTCGGCCGACCTGGACAAGGACGACCAGGTGTCGCTGCTGGAGGCTTTTTTGAAAGCGGCGGCCACCTTGCGCGAATTCTACGCCCAGGATGGCCGGCTGATGACCGAGCATGCCTTGCTGGACGACAACGGCGATGGTCTGGGCACGCCGGCCGACTGGTTCCAGGGGCTGGCAGCGGTCAAAATGGCCAAAGAGGGTGCCACGCCCGACGGCGCCGCGGCCCGGCAGTGGGTGCTGCTGCGCAGCCCGCAGGAGGAACGGCTGGGTCCGGAGCTGCGCGCCCGCCGGGATGCTTTGGAGCAGCAGCTTTCGGCCTTGAAAGCGGAAAAGGGAAAGCTTTCCGAGGAGGAGTATCTGACGCGGATCGAGCCAGTGCTGGTCGCCCTGGCGGAATTGTACGAGCAAGCCGAGCGGGACCAGCCGCCCTCTGTTAGCCCTGCCCAGACGGACCGTGGGCAACCTTCGGACCGTGCGCAACCTTAAGACCGCGTTTGTGTCCTCAACGCACCGCGCGGGATGGAACGAGAGACGGCCACGACAAAATGTAGCCTCCGGTGGGTTTTGGGCACCTCCGCGGCCACGACAGAGCGTGCCGCTCCAGGGTCTCTTCTGCCTCTTGGAGACCCCGGTTGCCTCCGCAACCGGAGCCACCCCACGTGCACTCCTCCAGGGCGGCGCGGTCAAACCGCTGGAAACGCATTCCTGCTACGGTGCGGCGCTAGCACCTGGGCGATCGGAGGGAGAAGGCGCTACAGGAAGACCGGGCTGAACTTGCGATGCCGCCTCGCGGGTGCGGCGGTCGATCTCTTTGGTCAGCCGGGCAGAGACTTCCGCCAGCTCCCGAGCCAGAGCCCTGTTCGAGCGATAAAGCTGGCTCAGGTTTTCGGTCACTGCGGCCAATTGACTGGTCAACGCGGCCTGATAGCCGCGCAGACCGTCCCGCTCGGCCGTCACTTTCTGCAAGTCGGCTTCGATCTTGGCCTTGAGGTCGCTGATCAGCTTTTCTTGCTCCGTGGCCTTGTCCAACGCCGCTTGCAGGGCCGCCGTGTCGTGCTGCCGCTGCGCGCTATTGGTGATCAGCTCGATCAGCCGGGCATTGATCCTGCGCAGCAGCCGGTCGTAATCATTCAGCGGCCGGCGGTAAATCCGTTTCACTTCTTCGCAGACCTGCTGATCGATCAGCGACTGCGCCGTGGCCAGGTCGAATACAGCCGTGCGGATCTGGTTTTCACCCGGACCGAACTCAACCGCCTGCGGCTCCTCACCAGGCCTGGCCCGACGCAGCCACGGCGCCACGGCCTGTCCCTCAGCGTTGAACAGCTCGGCTTCGCTGGTCCCCGCCGCCGGCGCATCGACCACCACTCGGTGGGGTTTGGTAAAGCGAACCTCTACCCAAACCGTCTCCGGGGGGTCGGTCGGCTGAGCCGCCTGGCCATCGCGCAGGTAACTTTGCACCACTTGAGGGGGCACCGCGGCCGGGGGCATCAGCCGTGCCAATTCTTCCGGGCTCATTCCCTGGAAGGCGGCCGGGTTGTCCAGCGGGCACGTTTCATAGAGGGCCCAGGTACCGGGCGCTTGTCCGGCGGCGACCTGGTCGGGCGCCAGCGGCATCGTGGCTTCGAGGGTCACTCGATCATCGGCAACGCTTGTCGCGCGGAATTCACCAACGTAAGCCACAGGCACGACGAGGTTTTCGGCGATTTGCCCCTCGCGGAAGACGTGCAGCACCGTCTGGGCCTGGATGTTGTTTTTGGCGGGGGGAGGCGCGGCCGGGTTGTTGGGGTCGGGTGGCGGCGAGGTCTGCACGGTCACGGCGCCGGTCTGGCGGTTGATCGTCGGAATGCAGCCCCTCCAGACGCGACCTCTTTCAAACAAAATCCGGTCTAGTTCGCCTCGCAGCGAAGTGACGGAGGGCTCTTTGCCCTCGAAGTCGCCCAGTTTACCGCGGGTGACCTCCTCATAACGGGCAGCCGTGGTGACCACCTGCTGTTGGAGGGTGTCGTGCAGCTTGAGCCATGCCGCCCGCGTTTTTAGCACTTGGGCGGCGTAGAAGCAGTACACGCCCGAGGCCACAAAGACCAGGAACGTCGCCGTGACATGGCTCCAATGCCATGTGCGGACGTTCATGTAGGTCAAAAACAGGAAAAACAGGGCGAGGATGGCCCCCAGCGCCTGGAAAATAATCGCGTATTCGCTCATGGCGCCCACGACGGGGGAATTCGGACCAGCACGGCGCACGGGGCGGGCCGGCCGTCGGAACAACTAGCGGCCGACTCGATCATAAATGGGGCAAGATGGGGTGTCAAGTTTTTGCCCGGCTGATTCACAGATCGCAACTGGCCTTGCTGCTTGCACTTTCGGCAGAGGAGCCACAGATCCATCATCTTCGCTGCATTCGTTCAAGTCGGAACCATTTCCTCCCGAATCATTCCTGAATGAACGGTCGGCAAACTTTGCCGGCCAGCAGGAGTGTACGGCCTGGAGCGGCCGTGCGGCCCGACGAGCACGATTGGTTCCTAGCAGCAGCGACGAATGTCAAGATATTATCGACAAAAAAGTGGCGAATTGGCGACGGCTGGGGGGCCGTCTGACCGCTTGCCTGCCGAGGCGGAACGGCTGCTTCAGCTCCTTGTGCACCTGAGCGTGACGAGCCGGACGCTGCGCAGGCGGCTGGCGGAGTTGGCATCTCGTGGGGACCTTTCGGAGCACGAGCTGCTTGTGATCTGGCTCTGCGTGGCAGCGGGACGGGTGCAGAGCGAGCTGGCGGCGACGCTGGGCATTTCGCCGGCCCAGATGAGCGGCCTGGTGGAACGGCTGCGTGCTCGGGGTCTGGTGGAGCTGCAGCGGCTGGTACAGGACCGCCGGCGGCATGTCTGGCGGACCAGCGGTCATGGTCGCGAGGTGCTCCGTAACGCCGTGCCCCGCGTCCAGGAGCTGGCGCGCGACCTGATGCATCGGCTTTCGGAGGAAGAGCAGCAGATGCTGTTGACGCTGTGCCAGCGACTGGCCGGCGCCTGCGGGCACACTGCGACGGGAGCTGCACC